>LNFM01004168.1_pt1 | contig 27149 bp, 11 predicted proteins | sample 596031 | NCBI WGS metagenome assembly LNFM01 (sample SAMN04254537, study PRJNA301005) | activated carbon metagenome | isolation source: dual media filters at the Ann Arbor, Michigan drinking water treatment plant | place: USA: Ann Arbor | reverse complement strand
CCCCAGGTGGTGATGCGTGAGCCCATCTGCGACGGCGACACGCCAACCTGGAGATCGGGGTACCTGTTGGCCTGCGTGAGCTCGCGGTTCTTCTGGGCTGCCGTCAGGCGCGCCAGCTCCGCGGCGATCTGCGGGTTGCGCTGACGGGCCCTGTCGACGAGCGATTGGGCATCGCCCGTGCTCAGGGCGGGCAGCGGGCGCAATGCCACCGGATCGGCCAGGGCGGCCGTGCCGTCGCGTGCCAGCAGGCCATTCAGCTTTGCCCGCAGCTGCCGCTTTTCGCTGTCGAGCGCGATGAGTTCCGCGCGCATGGCCGTCTGCTCCAGCTGGGCCCGTATCGCGTCCGGCTGGCCCGTCAGTCCACCCGCATATCGGGCCTGGGCAATCTGCTCCAGCCGCGCCATCAGGCCCAGCACTTCGCCCGCCAGGCGTTCGTTGCCCGCCGCGCGGTAATACTCGGCGTAGGTGGTCTTGATGCGCGCAGCCAGTTCGACCCAGGTGGCGTCGGTCTTGGCGTCGGCCTGTCTGGCGTCGGCAGCAGCGGCATCGCGACGCAGGTCTCGTTTGCCCCAGAGCGGCAGGGATTGCATCAGCGTGTACTTCGTCTCTCCCACCTTCCACGGCAGCAAGCTGGGTGAGGCGTCGTTGCCGTAGTTGTTGATGTTCATGAGCTCGACGCGCAGCACCGGGTCGGGCAAGGCGCCGGCCGGGCCGATGCGCTGTGAGGCAGCGTCGGCCTCTGCTTGCATGGCCCTGAGATCGGGGCTCTGCGCTCGGGCGTAGCTGAGCAGACCTTTCAGATCTGCGCCCAGGGTCGCCTCCTGTGCCACCGCCGGGCCTGACAAGCCGGTGGCGGCCAGAAGGGCGAACAACAGGCTGCGCCCCATCCGTCTGAGCCCATGACTCCGCGCCTCCGGCCTGTGTGCCGAGCTGCCGTTCAGCGGCCGCGGGGTCGTTTGTCGAAGTGTCGTCATCAGTGGGCTCCTGGCGATGTCAACGACTGGCGCGTGCGCATCAGTTGTTCTTCTCGGCGCTGTGGTTGTGTTTGGGCAGCTTCTTGGTCTGCGCCGCCGACGCAGCAGCGTCAGGGGCGGTGGCTGATGCGCTTGCAGCGCACGGGCCGGACCTGACCATCGGCCGCGGCATCCCCTTTTCTGCACCGTGGTCGTGCCTCGCCATCGGCTTGGCGCAGTCGGTGGACATCATGGCCCCACTCATTGGCGCTGACGCGCCAGACGTAGGTTGGGTTTGTGCGAACGCGGACAGCGCGGCGGAAGCAAACAGGACGGGAGCAATGAGAGTGCGGATCATGAACATGGCAGTGAATCCAGATGGAAGGATGGGTGGCGTCGGCAACTTCGCGCGGACGGCGCGAGAGTCAGGGACGCACAGAGTGGATGCTGTCGACAGACCCGTCGTCGCAGGACAACGGCTCGACAGCCTGGCCAGTGGCGATCAGAGCGACCGGGTGTCGCTCAGCTGGCCGCGCGAGGCGTCAAAGCGCCAGGCGCAGGAAGGCGATGGAGATGGGTATGGGCGGTGCTCGAACGCCGTCCCGGCGTGGCACGCTTGCATTGGCCGGCTCGAGGACCGGTGCGGGCAACGCGGTGGCAGCCACCACGCAGATCAGCGGGTAGGCCTGCACGTCGTCGGATGCAGGCTTTTGCGTGGGTATCGAGACGCTCGCCTTGTCGCAGAAGTCCACACAGTTCGCGGCGTCCGTCGCGCCGTGTGGCGCCTCACCTCCACCGTGGTGCGAGTCTGCGGCCTGGGAGCCGTGTGCCGTGGGCAACCTGGCCGGTTCAGTCACTACCATGGACAAGCACGCGTTGGCCACGCCGGCACCCATGGCAAAAACCCACACCAGCAGCACGCGTGCTGCCCAGAGGCGGAGTTGTTGACGGTGGCGGAACATGGTCTTGGCGGTCGCAGGTGACGTATCGAGTAGGGGTTCGAAGTGAGCGGGGAGTCTCCGTGCCAGTCGACAGAGACTCATTGACAGAAGTCAAGGTCGGCTGGTGTGTTCGCCCCTGGAACCCACTCTATGGGTCCGACGCCCACCACAACATGGCTGGATCATGACGACGTTGTAATGTTCGATGCTCAGGAGCGTCGCGCTGGCACCCAGCCTGCAGAATCCGGCTCATGAAGATCCTGGTCGTCGAAGACGAGCGCCGCGCTGCCGACTACCTTCGTCAAGGTCTGGCGGAGTCCGGCTATGTGGTCGAGGTGGCGCTCAACGGCAGCGATGGCCTGCATGCGGCGATGAACGGCGACCACGACCTCGTCGTGCTGGATGTCATGCTGCCCGGTCTGGACGGCTTTGCGGTCCTCTCGGCGCTGCGAACGGCCAAGCAGACGCCCGTGCTGATGCTGACCGCTCGCGCACAGGTCAACGACAAGGTGCGTGGCTTCGACCTCGGCGCCGACGACTATCTCGTCAAGCCGTTCCAGTTCCCGGAACTGCTGGCCCGTGTGCGCGCGCTGCTCAAGCGAGGCAGACCCGTCGCATCGGATCCCGTGCAACGGGTGGCCGATCTGGAAATCGATCCCTTGAAGCACCGGGCCACACGCGGCGGCCAGCGCATCGACCTGAGCGCAAAGGAGTTTGCCCTGCTTGCCTTGCTCGTTCAGCGGGCTGGAGAAGTGCTGTCCCGCACGCAGATCGCGTCGCTTGTCTGGGACATCCATTTCGACTCCGAGACCAACGTCGTGGACGTGGCGATCCGCCGCTTGCGCGCCAAGATCGATGACCCGTTTCCGGACAAGTTGATCCACACAGTGCGTGGCGTCGGCTACGTGCTCGAGCAGCGTGCATGACGGTCGACACCGCGACAGGAATGCGTCTGCGGGGCTCCTTGGCACTGCGCATCGCGGTGGCCAGCGTCCTGTTCGGCATCGTTGTCGCCGCCGGCACGGTTGCGGTCGGCTACTGGAACCTCTTCAAGCAACTCGACGAGCGCGCCATGGTCGAGATGCAGGGCCGCCGAGAGTTGCTGGTGCGCCTGCTATCCACGACGCCGTCTTTGGCCGGCATCGGAGATTCGAAGGAGCGCTTTGCCGACCTGTTCTTCGGCCACGATGATTTGCACCTCGCCCTGCTCGAACCCGGGACGGGACGGCTCATTGCAGTGTTTTCGGACGTTGCCGGCCAGTCCGTCAACGGACTGGGGCACGCGAAAGCGGCTCCGAACACGATGCATGCCTGGGTGACACCCGACGGCAGGCGGTACAGCGGCTGGCATGGCTCGGTCGCAGTGGCCGATGGCGGCAGGGTCGAGTTCTACCTTTCGATCGATCGGCGCCAAGACGCCGCGCTGCTGGCGGGCTTCGTCAAGTCCACGCTGCTCGCCTTGCCCTTGCTTCTGGCCCTGGTGGCAGTGGGTGCGGGGTTCGTCGCCAGAACCGGGATGGCGCCGGTGCGTCGATTCAACAGGCTGGCGGCCTCCATCGGCACCCAGTCGCTCGGCCAGCGCGTGGCGGTGGCGGGCTTGCCCAGCGAATTGGTCGATATGGCGACCGAGTTCAACGGCATGCTCCAGCGCATCGACGCCGGCTACCAGCAACTCGAAGCGTTTTCGGGCGATCTGGCGCACGAAATGCGAACGCCCGTGGCCACCCTGCTGGGCCGCACGCAGGTGGCCTTGTCCAGAGGCCGCAGCGTGAACGAACTCCGCGAGGTCATGGAGGGCAACGTCGAAGAGCTGGAGCGCCTGTCCGCGCTCATCAATGACATGCTGTTCATCGCCCGCGCCGACCACGACGCCGCGCCGATTCAAGCGGAGCCCATCGATCTTGCCGTCCAAGCCCGGAGGGTGGCGGAATACCTCTCGCTCATTGCCGACGAGCGGGGCGTGACCATCCAGGTGCTCGGCGACGCACCACCCGTTCCGGCTGACCGTCTGCTCATCCAGCGCGCCATCACCAACCTGGTCAGCAACGCCATCCGGCACTCGGTGGAGCATGGCAAGGTCGTCATCGAGATCGCAGCGAACGGCACCACGGCCAGCCTGGAGGTCGTCAACGAGGGGCAGGCCATTGCGCCCGAACATCTCGACCGCGTCTTCGACCGCTTCTTCCGCGCCGACCCTGGTCGCTCACGCGACGCAGGCGGCAGCGGCCTCGGCTTGGCCATCGTGCGCTCGATTGCGCGTGTCCACCAAGGCAGCATTGCCGTGCGCAGCGGGGACGGTCACACCCGGTTCGTTCTCCAGCTTCCGATGACGCCTGATCGCGGGCAGCGCGGAACAACGTAGGGCCCCGGGGTCGGGCACGGCAGACCCCTCTGCTTAGCTGCGGCCACGTCGATCGGCTGCGGCGAAGGCAGCAGTGGTGTCAGGTGACGAAACTGTCATGTTGCCGCCATGCTCTGGACTGACCGTGCTTTCTACAGTTGCTTCACGTCGCAACCAAGCGACCCAAACCAGGCAAGGGGACACAAGCGTCCCGCTGCCCGGATCCGATCAAGCAACCCCGAAAGGACCTGCCATGAAGACCAAGTTTGCAGCCACCGCCCTGTTCATCGCTTCCGCCATGCTCGTCGGCAGCCCCGCATTCGCCCAATTCACCCGCGACCAGGTGAAGGCCGAGTTCGCCGAAGCCGTCCGCACCGGCGACATCCTGTCCAACAGGGGCGGCCAGAATCTCAACGAGCGCTTCCCCGACCGCTACCCGTCGAAGCAGGTCCAGTCCACGCTTACCCGTGAGCAGGTCAAGGCCGAACTCGCGGAAGCTCAGCGCACAGGCGACATGGTGGTCGGCCAAAGCGGTCGGAAGCTCAACGAAATCTTCCCCGACCGCTACCCGGTCCAACAACCCAGGTCGACCCTGACGCGGGACCAGGTCAATGCCGAACTGGTCGAAGCGCAGCGTACCGGAAACTACGTGATGGCAGGCGAGGAGAGCGGCCTCTGCAACGAGGTGCACCCGTACATGCACGCCATGCAGTAGTTGGAGCCAACGCGCCGGGCAAACGAAATTGCTCGCAAGTTTGAGAGCACCGGCCCGCGCCTGATAGTCATGCTCGTTCACTCATGGCATCGGCCGTGTGCCCTCCGTGCCGATGTCTTCGTTCGCTGACGCACAGTCGCCGCGTTCATAAGCCGCGATGCTCGAAAGTTGAGACCGTGGATCAGAGTGTGGCAAGCACGGAATCGATCATTGCAGGCGGTGCGGCGAAGCTTGCAAGCGCTGTGAGGATGCATGCCTCGTCATGGCGCACTGACCACCGAAAGTCACTACAAGGAAACGTCCATGAATCTCAAGACGATGATCCCCATCAAGGCCATGTGCCTTGTGCCGCTGACGGCCCTTTGGCTCGCATCGACTCCGGTCCAGGCGCAGACCGCTCCGGCAAAGGCGCCTACCGCTACTATGTCCATGGGGCAGGCGCACATGGGCGCGACCGGGCCGCATGACATGAAGGCGTCCATGATGATGGGCATGGAGAGCATGCAGCAGATGCCATCGTCCGGCGACACTGACAAGGACTTCGCGATGATGATGAAGTTGCACCATCAGCAAGCCTTGAACATGGCGGAGCTGGAACTCGCGAACGGCAAGTCCGCGGAAATGAAGGCCATGGCGAAGCAGATCATCGCGGCTCAGAAGAAAGAGATCGCGCAGTTCGATAAGTGGCTTGCCAAGCAGAAGTGAGTTTGGGGCTGAGCCTGCCGAACTCAACGCATCACAAGGCACTACCAGGCGCCCCCCAGTTGTAGGTCAGTGAATCGGTCTTCGATCAGATCGTCACGATGACTGCGAGCTCAGCGCCTTGACCAGGCCCACTGCTGATGAGGGTCGCTGAGGCATCAAAGGCTCGGCCGCGAAGGTCCAGATCAGAGACGAGTTTCGCCTTGGCGCGGCTTGACCGTGTTACCTGAACTGGTGCGGGCGTTTACACCGTCGGGTGTCAGGTTGGCAAGCGCGCATGTGTCCGGGGCTCATGGCAATCGTGCCCGCCACGGCCACGCCTCGACTCCGGAATGACCGGTCTCACAGAGGACCAGCGGCTGCTGTGGGTCGAGCCTGTGTGAAAACCCTCTTTCAGCCGCCGCAGCAGTTGCCTAGAGTGATGGGCCATATCGAGCACGGGAGCCGGTATGCCGCGATACGTCGAAGGTCAAGATCGAACGCAGAGCGTTCTCTTCCCCGAGCGACTGGACGACTGGATCCACGAGGACAGCACGGTCCGTGTCATCGATGTCTTCGTCGAGGAACTTGATCTCAAGAAGCTGGGCTTCGACCGCGCCGAGCCGGCCCTGACGGGTCGCCCTGCTTACAGCCCGGCAACGCTGCTCAAGATCTACGTCTACGGCTACCTCAACAGGGTGCAGTCGAGTCGACGTCTCGAGGCCGAAGCGCAGCGCAACCTCGAGCTCATCTGGCTGACCGGGCGCCTGGCCCCGGACTTCAAGACCATCGCCGACTTCCGCCGTGACAACGGCGAAGCCATCCGCAAGGTCTGCAAGGAGTTCGTCCTGCTGTGCCGGCGGATGAAGCTCTTCACCGACGGCATCGTCGCCATCGATGGCAGCAAGTTCAAGGCGGTCAACAACCGCGACAAGAACTTCACTGACCGCAAGCTCGCAGCACGCATCGAGCAGTTGGAAGACAGCATCAAGCGCTACCTGGTCGAACTCGATCGCGCTGATCGCGACGCCGCTGCAGTGCTGCCTCACCGGGTCGCCCATCTCAAAGACAAGATCGCCAAGGTCAAGCAGCAGATCCAGGCACTCAACGAGATCGGCGAGCAGATGAAGGCGTCCGAAGACGGGCAGATCTCTCTGACCGACCCTGATGCGCGGTCGATGGCCACCAGCGGCCGAGGCACGGGCATCGTCGGCTACAACGTGCAGACCGTGGTCGATGCCAAGCACCACTTGATCGTGGCCCACGAGGTGACCAACGAGGGTCACGATCGGAACCAACTGGCGCATATGGCCAAGCTTGCCAAGGCGGCCACGGGAGAAGACGAGCTAATCGCGCTGGCGGATCGCGGCTACTACGAAGGCTACGAAATCCTGGAGTGCGAACGTGCGGGTGTTGCCGCGGTGATACCCAAGTCGATGACATCGAACAACGCCGCAGCCGGCTTGTTCGACAAGCGCGACTTCGTGTACGACGACAAGGCGGACCAGTACAGATGTCCAGCAGGCAGCGTTGCCATCTATCGAATGACTTCCGAAGAGGCCGGCAAGATCCAGCACAAGTACTGGTCGTCAGACTGCCCTCGGTGTCCTATGAAGCCGCGATGTACCAACGGCAAGGAACGGCGCATCTCGCGGTGGGAACACGAAGACATACTGGATGTTGTTCAAGAGCGGCTCGAAGGCGCACCTGAAGCCATGAGGCTGCGCCGTCAGACCGTCGAGCACGTCTTCGGCACGCTCAAGGGCTGGATGGGATCGAATCACTTCCTGACCAAGACGCTGCCTCGGGTGGCCACCGAGATGAGCTTGCAGGTCCTGGCGTACAACTTAAAGCGGGTGATCAAGATCCTCGGAACTGGAACCCTAATCAAGGCGATGAGGGCGTAGGGCGAGAGCCCTTCTTGCTTCGTGCGCGCGCGGTGCATCGTCAGCCTTTGACGACGCCCGCGTCAGTCACGTCCAGGCAGCACGCCGTAGCTTCAAGTGCGCGCGTTTCCACACGGCCTCGGCCACTTCCGGGCACTCAAGCGGCCAGCAGATCTCCCCGCCAACGACCGGTTTGAAGTGAACGGCCACCATAGGTCGCCTGCTTCTCGGACGCGCTCATTCCGCAAAGCGGTCGCTCACCTTTTGGCGGCACTCGGCGACACCCGATGCGGGCCGTACACCCGCGGCTCGATCGGTTGAACCGGCGCAGCCGACCCGTTGCTCACAGTGGCACGTCGCCGTGGCCGGGTCGATCGAGCGCGACGACGACTTGGGCGGTCGCGTGTGCCTCGGCCACCGCGGCCGGTAACCCGTGATTGAAACCGAGGCTGGCCCGCAGCGCCACGGTCGCCCGCGAGGGCTAGGCCTGACGGCGCCCGGGGGCCGCTCGCCCGGGCTCGCACTGGCGGTCAGGCCGGCCTGGAGGGTCAGCAGGGTCGGGGCGACGCGCCGCTCGGCGGGCTCACCGCGCCGGCTCCGGCCGCAGCCGGTAGCCGCTGAAACGCCATCCCATACCGTCACCGGCCGGGTCGCGGCGCAGCACCGGGCCGCTGTCGGCCAGTGGGCCAAGTGCCACTGCGCGCTGCTCGTCCAGCGCGCGCAGCGGCAGGTCCGGCGCGCCATCGCCGGCGATCTTCACGTAGGGTCGCGCCACAGGCCAGCCGGCGCGCTGCCCCAGCTCGATGCGCTCGAGCATCAGGAACTCGCCCTCCGCAGTCACCGGCCGCCAGCGGCTGGTGACGGTCTCGGCCATACGCTGGGTCAGGGCATCCGGCGCGGGGGGCAGTCGTTCTGCCACCAGCATCTCCTGGCCGCCCAGGCTCGCCACCAGCACCTGGCGGCCGGCCACGCGGCGTGCCTGCAGGCACAGGGCCCGCAGGGTGTCGTCCGACACCGGCAGCCAGCCGCCCAGCAGCAGCAACTCGGCGCGCAGCCAGCCTTGTGTGCCCCGGCGCAGGCGGAACCGCTCCGGACCGAGAAGTGCCTCAAGACGTTCACCGTCGCGGCGAATCTCGGCCAGGCCGTACACCGTCGCCCAGGAGCCGACCAGGGCCTCCAGCTCCGCTGCTGTGTAGGGCTCGGGGTCGGCCTGCCAGGGCGAGGGCGGGGCCTTGCCGCGCTGGCCGGTGCGCGCCTCCAGGGCCAGGGCCAGTGCCGTGCGGGCCAGGTCACTGACCAGCGGGCCGGCCTGGCCCGAGTTGCTGGCCACCACCACGCCCAGGCGCTGTTCGGGCAACAGGTAGAGCGCAGCGCGGTGGTAGGCCGTGGCGCCGTTGTGGTGGGCCACCGGGCCACCACCCACGATTGGGTCGGGTTCCAGTGTGGCCAGCATCCAGCCCAGGCCGACGCCGAAACCCAGGTCCAGCGGCACGGCGGCGTTCTGCACCCGCAGCGACTCAGCCACCAGGGCCGGCGCGAGCAGAGTGTGCCCGTCGGCCATGCGACCCTGCGCGAAGACCAGGCTGACGAAGCGGGCCATGTCGTTGACGCTGGCGTTCAGGCCGCCGGCCGGCGTGTCGCGCAGAGCCGGCTCGTCGTGCCGACGATCGCGGTCGTACGCGGCCGCGCTCAGCGGCGCGGCCGGCAGCCCCTGTGAGAAGCTGGCCGTGCTCATGCCCAGCGGATCGAGCAGGCGGCGCTGCAGCAGCGCCTCGAAGGGCTCGCCCGCAGCGCGCTCGACCGCATGGCCCAGTACCGTCATGCCCACGTTGGAGTAGGACAGCAGCTGCCCTGGCGGATACATCAGCTCGTCATCGGCCAGCGCCGCCGTCACGCTGCGGAAGTCGGCCACCCGCTGGCCCCACATGCCCGCCAGCTGATCCCGGGGCAGCCCGGCATGGTGAGTCATCAGCAGCCGCGCCGTGATCGGCGCTGGCGCGAAGCGCGAACGCACCGCAAAGTCCGGCAGCACCCGCTCGATCGGCGCATCCAGATCGAGCCGCCCGTCCTGCACCTGCTGCAGTGCCGCCATCACGGTGAAAAGCTTGGAGATCGAGCCCATGCGGTAGACCGTGTCCGCAGTTGCCGGCCGCTGCTGCTCTCGATCGGCCCAGCCTGCGCTGTGGCTCCACACCACCCGCTGGTCATCGATCAGGGCCAGACTCACCCCGACCGCCTTGCCCTGCTGCACCGCATGCGCCATGCGCTCGCTCAGGTGCTGCTGCACCGCCCGCAGATCGCCCACCGCAATGCGCTCGGGCCGCTGCGGCGCTGACGAACAGGCCCCCAAAGCCAGCGCCAGCGCGGCCAGGACGAGGAAGGGGGTGATCGCAATGTGCGAGCGGGACCACTTTGGGAGCAACATGCGAGATCCTCCGGTGAAGGGAGCAGTGTCGATCATCTCCGGCGGCAGTGACCAGAGCCGGCTGATGTCGGCCACATGGGTGTTCCTCCGGATCGCCAGGTAGCCGGGCGGATGAGACGGGTCTCGGACCTTCGTCGTCATCATCGGGCACCGGCTCACGACCCCAATGCCACCGGTCGACTCGCTGCCTTCGGCGGCGGGGAGTGGCCTGCACTGTGAGTACGAGCCGGCGCCAGGAATCTGACCTTCGGCGCGACGGCCCTGCCGGCCAAAGTCAACTTGCGGCGACTCCCGGGGAACCCCGGTTCCGGCTACGAACAGCCGCCCGGTTCTCGCGGGCAGATGACCGCTTGGGGCAGGCAGCGGCCATTTGTTCTGATCGCGTCATCGGTGCGGGTGTGACGCGTTCCCCCACGCACGCTCGGTGGCCTTCGCTCTCCCTGCAACCGTTTGCGGCGACTCCACGCCGTTTCGCGACTTCCAACGCTAGCTTGTCGCGCGGCAATGGCGCCGGGCACCCGTGAGCCGCACAGTCCCATGGCTGGTCACTTCGGGTATTCGTTATGCGAACCATGCTGCGTGCCACCGTCTTCCTGGCGCCTTTGATCCTGATCGGCGCTCTCGCGTCGCCGGCGTGGGCGGGTGGGGTTTGGCTGTGCGGCGGGCTGCTGATGATCATCCTGGCTGCGCGCGGCCGAAGCTGGACCGAGTGGGCCGCGGCGCCCGACTGGCCCGGAATGACCTACGACCCCTTGTTCAAGCGCATCAACGCGGCACTGTCAGCGCTGTGGGGAGGCATCTTCGCGGTCTCCGGCATGGCGTTGCTCGTGGGCGGCGGGCCGACCTGGCGCTGGGTGTTGATGCCCCTGGGTGTGCTGATCGCAGCCGTGTTGCCACACTGGTGGTCCGACCGGTCCTTGCAACAGCGGCTGCGCGACGCCGACCCCAACGCCTGGCCTTCGCCGCTGCATGGCACTGCCACCGTTGACGTGGACATTGATGTCGCGGTCGTCGGCGCCGGCATCGGCGGCTTGACCGCCGCAGCGTTGCTGGCACAGGCCGGCCAGCGTGTGGCCGTGTTCGAGCAGCACGACAAGCCCGGCGGGTTCTGCCACTGCTGGGAAGGCATCGGTACGGACGGCGGCAATCTGGTGCCGTTCCGCTTCGATGCGGGCGTGCACGACATCTCCGGTTGGTTCGAGGGCGGCACTGTGCGCGAGATCCTGCGCCGGCTGAATCTCGAAGCGGCCCTGGAGTGGCGCCGCATGGACCACAGCTTTGTCGACGGCGGCCAGCGCTGGGACGCGCCGCGCGGCTGGGACGCCTTCACCGAGTCACTGGCAGCGCGCCATCCGACCATGGCACCGGCACTCAGGCTGCTGCTGGCCGACGTGCGCATCATCTTCGACGCGATGTACGCCACGTCAAAGCAGCGAGGCGGCGTGCCGGGTCAGCCGGACAGTGTGGAAGGCTTGAAGGTGTTTGCCCGCGAGCACCCGCTGGCCGTTCGCTGGATGCAGCTGCCCTTCGGCGACCTGCTGGCCCACCATGGCGTTTCCGGCTCGGCGCGCCAGCAACTGCTGGCGCTGTCGGTCTATGTGACCCATGACGCGGCGACGCTGCGCGTGCGCGACATGGTGCCCTTGTTCGGCTACTTCCTGCATGGCGGGCACTACCTGCGTATTCCGATGAATTCCGCCACCGATTCCTATCCAAACCCGCCACCGGTTCCGATCGGCTTGCGCCACCCACATTCCATGAATACGACCGTACGCCTTGGGCGCCTCGTGTTCCGCGCCGAAGAAGCATCTCCTTCGCCGGTGTCGCTCTCATTGATTCGAGCGCGACCAACCAACCAACGTCAGCAATGTGTCACGCAGCGGGCCGTCGCGTGGCGGTTTCCTATGGCTCGCCCCGGCCACTTCCGGTCATTCGAGCGCTCAGGAAATCGTCATGCGAGTGACCGGTTTCAAAGTACAGCCGCCATAGACCAGCGGCTGCCTGGAACATATAGCGGCACGAGTCAGCATGATCAGCATCGAGTTGGCTTCGTACATTCGATAGGGGTCATCAAGTTGAAGCAGGCCAGACATAGGGATCGACCGATCGATCTGATAGTGTCAGCATCGCTTGCCATGCCCGTAAGCTGGCACGAGCCATTGACTACAACGCAATCAACCGAGTAGGGTTCTGGCGCCTCTATCCGGGGGGTCGCGCAGTGGACATGTCCAGCACAAACAACCCAGCTGACAAGAAAGCCAGCGCGGACCCTCATGCCTCATATGGAAGCTCCCCGCCAGCGGGCGGCGCACCAACCGTGTCTTTGCCCAAAGGCGGTGGAGCCATACGGGGTATGGGCGAGAAGTTCGCCGCGAACCCGGTCACTGGCACTGGTTCGATGTCCGTGCCCATCGCCACCAGTCCTGGTCGTTCGGGCTTTGGTCCCCAGCTCGGGCTTTCCTACGATTCAGGCTCCGGAAACGGTCCTTTTGGCTTTGGATGGAGTCTCTCTCTCCCTTCCATCACCAGGAAGACCGACAAAGGGCTTCCGCAGTACGCCGACGCCGTTGAGTCAGATGTCTTCACTCTCTCCGGAGCTGAAGACCTGGTACCGGAGTACCGGCAGGACGCGGACGGCACATGGATCGCCAGCCGCCCAGGGTTTCAGCGAGAGGTAGCAGGGTTCTGGGTGCGCGATTCGTCTGGTCGCCTGGTCATCCATGAAGAAGAAGTCGACGGCTACCGCGTACGCCGCTACCGCCCGCGCATTGAGGGTCTCTTCGCCCGCATCGAGCGCTGGAGCAAGCTCGGATCGCCGGGCGATGTCCACTGGCGCTCAATCTCCAAGGACAACGTTCTCACGCTCTACGGCCAGGACGCGAATTCACGCATTGCCGACCCGGTCGACGCGAGCCGCATCTTCTCCTGGCTGATCTGCGATTCGCGCGACGACAAGGGAAACGGCATTCGCTACCTCTACAAGCAGGAGGACGGTGCGTACCAGCCCCAGCCTGGTCAATCCGATCCTTTCAATCAAGCTCATCAACGCAACCGCGGCCCTGCCACCGATCCGAGCCGTACCGCCCAGCGCTACCTGCAGCGGGTGCTGTACGGCAACGTCATGCCCCTTCTGGATCCGCAGGGCCGGCGTCCACGGTCACTGAGCGATCTGCCCAACCCGACGACCGACACCTCTGCCGACTGGCTGTTTGAGGTGCGCTTTGACTATGGGGAACTCGACGACAGCAACCCCACCGGCACTCCGGAAAAGCCATGGCTCTACCGCCACGATGCTTTCTCGAGCTACCGCTCGGGCTTCGAGGTGCGCACCTGCCGCCGCTGTGAGCGGGTGCTGATGCTGCACCACATCCCCGATCATCAGCCGGAAGTTCAGGGCCGAGCGGCTCAGTCTGGTTACCAGGGCGTGGTGCGCAGCACCGAATTCACCTACGGCGATGAGCTCGATCCCAACCTCGCCAGCAAGCCTGTCTACAGCTTCCTGAAGAAGGTTACGCAGAGCGGCTGGACGAACGTGAGCGGATCCCCCTCGCGCCGCAGCCTGCCTCCCGTGGAATTTGAATACTCCGAACCTGTGGTTCAGGACACGGTGGAAGAGGTCGATCCGCAGAGCCTCGAAAACCTTCCCTTCGGCCTGGACGGCAACGTCTACCGCTGGACCGACCTGCACGGCGAAGGCACGCCCGGCATCCTCACTGAGCAGGCAGGCGCCTGGTTCTACAAGCGAAACCTGGGTCCACTGACCAACACCGCGCAGTTCGCCTCCACCGAAACCGTTGCCCTCAAACCCAATTTGAGTCTCAGCCATGGCGCCGACTTCATGGACCTGGCCGGCGACGGCCTGCCCGATCTTGTGGTCATGGAAGGCCCTACCCCTGGCTTGTACGAGCACGACGAAGCCGAGGGCTGGCAGTCCTTACGCGCGTTCACCTCGCGCCTGAACCGCAACCTGCGCGACCCGAACCTCAAGCTTGTCGACCTCGATGGCGACGGCCACGCCGATGTACTCATCTCTGAAGACGACGCCTTTGTCTGGCATCCCTCGCTGGAGGAAGCAGGTTTCGGCCCGGCTCTGAGCGTGGCCAAGGCACTCGACGAGGAGCATGGCCCGCGCATCGCCTTCGCCGACGGCACACAGTCCATCCACCTGGCCGACCTCTCCGGCGACGGCCTCACCGACATCGTCCGCATCCGCAACGGCGAAGTCTGCTACTGGCCCAACCTCGGCTACGGCCGCTTCGGCGCCAAAGTCACGATGGACAACGCCCCCTGGTTCGACAACCCGGACCAGTTCGACCAAAGGCGCATCCGCCTGTCCGACATCGACGGCAGCGGCACCACCGACATCATCTATCTGCACCGCGACGGCGTACGGCTGTACTTCAACCAGTCTGGCAACGGCTGGAGTCAACCGCAGACGCGGAAGGTGTTTCTGCGCATCGATGACGTTGTCAACATCGTCCCGACCGATCTGCTCGGCAACGGCACGGCCTGCCTGGTCTGGTCATCGCCCCTTCCCGGAGACTCAAGAAGGCCGATGCGCTACGTCAACCTGATGGGCGGGCGCAAACCCCATTTGCTCATCAGGTCCGTCAACAACCTCGGCGCCGAAACCCAGGTGGAGTACGCACCTTCCACCAGGTTCTACCTGCAGGACAAACTCGACGGCAAACCCTGGATCACCCGGCTGCCCTTCCCGGTGCACGTGGTCGAGCGGGTCAAGACCTATGACCACATCAGCCGCAACCGCTTTATCACCCGCTACGCCTACCACCACGGCTACTTCGACGGCGAAGAGCGCGAGTTCCGTGGCTTCGGCATGGTCGAGCAGTGGGACACGGAACGGTTCGCGGCCCTCGCCGACGGCCAGCTTCCTGCAGCCAACATCGACGCTGCCTCGCACGTGCCTGCGGTGCACACCAAGACCTGGTTCCACACCGGCATCTACCTTGGCCGCAACCACGTTTCCGACTACTTCGCCGGCCTGCTGAACGCCACCGACCAGGGTGAGTACTTCCGCGAACCGGGTCTTACCGATGCAGAAGCCCGAACCCTTTTGCTGCTGGACACGGTGCTGCCTTCGGGCCTGAGCCTTGAAGAGGAGCGCGAGGCCTGTCGCGCGCTCAAGGGTTCGATGCTGCGCCAGGAGGTCTATGCCGACGACGCCGACCATCCCGCTGCCACGCACGAGCAGATCGAGCGCACCCGCAGGCCCTACACCGTCACCGAGCAGAACTTCACCATCCGGGCCTTGCAGCGTCGGGGGGCCAACCGCCATGCCGTCTTTTTCTCCCACGCGAACGAGGCCTTGAGCTACCACTACGAGCGCAATCCGGCAGACCCACGCATCCAGCATGCGCTGACGCTGGAGGTCGATGACTTCGGCAACGTGCTCAAACAAGCCGCCATCGGCTACGGCCGACGTGCCTCACCGCTCACGGACCAGTGGGATCGCGACCGCCAGACGGCGGCGCGGCTTACCTACACCGAAAACCGCGTCACCAACGCCATCGATCTAACCGACGCACATCGCACGCCACTGCCATGCGAGGCCATCACTTTCGAATTGACCGGTTACGCGGCCACCGGCGCGGCTGGGCGGTTTCAGGCCTCAGATCTTGTCGAGCCAGATCCTGCCGCTCCTGGGCGCTTGCGCCACAGGTTCACGGCCCCCGACGTCGCCTACGAAGCCACCGCCACCGGCCACCAACGCCGCAGCCCCATCGAACAGTTGCGCACGCTATACCGCCGCGACGACCTGACCCGCCGCGACGATCTGACCGATCTGTTGCCGCTTGGCCAGTTGGAATCGCTCGCGCTTTCCGGCGAAAGCTACCAGCTCGCCTTCACGCCCGGCCTGCTCGCACAGGTCTACCAACGCCCCCTCGCGGGACAGCAACCCGAACCCTTGCTGCCCGACCCGGCCGCCGTGCTCAGCGGCCAGGCCGGCAACCGTGGCGGCTATGTGCAGAGCCAGACGCTCAAAGCAAGCGGGCGGCTTCCCGCGACCGATCCCGACGACCACTGGTGGGTCCCGTCCGGCCGGTCCTTCTTCAGCACCGACCCGAACGCCAGCCCTGCCGCTGAACTTGCGGAAGCCCAAGCGCACTTCTTCCTGCCGCGCCGTTACCGCGACCCGTTCAACCAAGACGCCCTCGTCGACTTCGACGCCAACGACCTGCTGATCGTCGTGACCAGTGATGCACTGGGCAACCGCGTCACCGTGGACGCGAACGACTACCGCGTCTTGCAGCCGCGCCTGGTCAGCGACCCGAACCGCAACCGGACCGAAGTCGCCTTCGACGCGCTGGGCATGGTGGTCGGCACCGCCGTCATGGGCAAGCCGCTGCCCGCGCCGATGGAGGGCGACACCCTCAGCGGTTTCGTCACCGACCTCACGCAAGCGAAGATCGACTTGCTGCTCGCTGCGCCGCGCCAGCCCTCGGCCGACGACCCGGAGGCGAGCGAAGCCGCCCCGATCGTCCACGACCTGCTGCAGGGCGCCACGACCCGCATCGTCTATGAGCTGGACCGCTACCAGCGCCTGGGCGAGCCACCGTTTGCCGCCACCATCGCCTGCGAGACTCACGTCAGCGACCTGCCGAAGGATGCCCAGGGCAAACCGACGCGACAGAGCAAGCTGCAACTCAGCTTTAGCTACTCCGACGGCTTCGGCCGCGAGATCCAGAAGAAGATCCAGGCCGAGCCCGGCCGGCTCGATCCGAACGATCCGCAGTCGGTGCACGTCAACCCGCGCTGGGTCGGCAGCGGCTGGACCATCTTCAACAACAAGGGCAAGCCGGTCCGGCAGTACGAGCCCTTCTTCAGCGCCACGCACGGCTTCGAGTTCAACGCCATCCACGGCGTCAGCCCGGTGCTGTTCTACGACCCCGCCGGGCGCGTCATCGCCACGCTGCACCCGAACCACACGTACGAGAAAGTGCGGTTCGACCCTTGGCAGCAGACCACCTGGGACGTCAACGACACCTGCGCCGCACGCAACCAACAGACCGGCGATCCGCGCACCGATTCCGACATCGGCGGCTACGTGGAGAAATACTTCAAGGCATTGCCAGTCGATCCCTTGAAGCCCTGGCAAACGTGGCATGACCAGCGCATCGCCGGTGCGCTCGGGCCACACGAGCGCACCGCCGCCCAGCGCGCCGCAGCCCATGCCGATACGCCGATCACCACACACCTAGACACGCTGGGCCGCCCCTTCCTGACAGTCGCCCGTAACCGCGTCGTTTGCGCCGGCCACGACCTCGACGGCACCGAGGAGAGATTCGCCACCCGCGTCGACCTGGACATCGAAGGCAACCAGCGCGCCGTGCTCGACGAACGCAAGCTGCCGGTCAACCACTTGCCGACCGGAGCCATCGAGCAGCGCATCGTCATGCGCTACGCCTACGACATGCTGGGCAACCGCATCCACCAGCTCAGCATGGAAGCGGGCGCGCGCTGGATGTTGAATGACGTGGTCGGCAAGCCCATCCGCGCCTGGGACAGCCGCGGCCACAACTTCACCACCAGCTACGACGCGCTGCGGCGCCCGGTGGCGCAGACCGTCCGCGGCACCATCGCCAACGGTGAAGCCGCCTCCGACCCACGCACGCTGGGCCGCGACATCGTGGTGGACCGCATCGAGTACGGGGAGAGCCTTGCCAACGCCGAGGCGCTGAACCTGCGCACCCGCGTCTACCGCCACTTCGATTCCGCCGGCGTCGCCACCAACGCCAGGCTCGACGCCAACGGCAACCCCATCGAAGCCCACGATTTCAAGGGCAACCTGCTGCGCAGTACGCGCCGCTTGGTCAGCGACTACAAGGCGATTCCCGACTGGCTGCTGGACCCGCAACTTGACGCAGAGTCTTTCGAGAGCAGTACCCGCTATGACGCGCTCAACCGCCCCGTACAGTCCGTTGCACCGCACAGCAGCCTGATCCGCGCCCAGCATCCGAACAAGATCAACGTCATCCAGCCGGTCTTCAACGAGGCCAACCTGCTGGAGCGGGTGGACGTATGGCTTGAACGCGCTGCCGAGCCCGGCTTGCTGCTGGACCCTGCAACCGATACACCGTCCCCCGTCGGCGTAGCCAACATCGACTATGACCCCAAGGGCCAGCGAAAGCTCATCGATTGCAAGACGCGAGATGCGACGGTCATCCGAACCACCTACGCCTATGACCGCAAGACCTTCCGCCTGACGCATCTGTACACGCGCCGGGGAGCGGACCCAGTTACGGAGCTAGGCGTGGCCTTCACCGACGATTGCGAGAACACGAATCCGCCCCCGCCAACCGTCGCCGCGCCCGTTCGGCCGTCTGCAGGAAGGCCCTGTGGCCCCCAGAACCTGCACTACACCTACGACCCCGCCGGCAACATCACCCACATCCACGATGATGCGCAGCAGGCCATCTACTTCCGCAACCGGTTCGTCGAACCGAGCAACGACTATACCTACGACGCGCTCTACCGCCTGGTTCAGGCCAGCGGCCGCGAACACCTTGGACAGTCCGGCGGCACGCCGATCCCCCACTCGCACGACGACAGCGGGCGCGTGGGCCTGGCGCACCCCGGTGACGGCAACGCCATGGATACCTACGTCGAGCGTTACGTCTACGACGCCGTGGGCAACTTCCTGCAGATGCAGCACCGCGGCAGCGACCCGGCGCACCCGGGTTGGACACGCCGCTACACCTACGGCGAAAACAGCCTGATCGAGGCGGGCAAGCAGAGCAACCGGCTGAGCAGCACGCACGTAGGCAACGGGAGCGCGTCTGCACCCGAGCCCTACCAGCACGACGTCCACGGCAACATGCTGCGCATGCCGCATTTGGGCGGTGGCGCGGTCGGGCCGAACATGCACTGGGACTACAAAGACCAACTGCGCCAGACGGACCTGGGCGGTGGCGGTGCGGCGTTCTACGTCTACGACGCGTCGGGCCAGCGCGTGAGGAAGGTGTGGGAAAAGTCGCCCGGCCTCACCGAAGAGCGCATCTACCTCGGCGGCTTCGAGATCTTCCGCAAACACAGCGGCCCTATCGGTACGAATACCGCCACGCTGGAACGTGAGACGCTGCACGTGATGGACGACAAGCAGCGCATCGCTCTGGTGGAGACGCGCACGCTCGACACGGCAGGCAGCGACCAGGCGCCACGACAACTGATCCGCTACCAGTTTGGCAACCACCTCGGCTCGGCCAGCCTTGAGCTGGATGAGCAGGCGCAGATTATTTCCTACGAGGAGTATTCACCTTACGGCAGTTCGACCTATCAGGCGCTGCGCAGCCAGACCGAAACGGCGAAGCGGTATCGGTATACGGGGAAAGAGCGGGATGAAGAGAGTGGTCTGGACTACTTCGGGGCGCGAGCGTTTGTCCCCTGGCTGGGATGCTGGACAAGCTGCGACCCGGCAGGTATCAAGGATGCGGCAAGTCTATATGTCTATTGTGCAGCCGACCCGGTGAATCACTTTGATCCTCATGGACGCGATATCCGGTATTTCCAGATTTTGTTCCTGGGAGTAGAGCCTACCGATAGCGAGCTTGCTGAATACAACGCCAACCCAACGGCGCACAACGTCGCCTTTGCAGGTGCTTTCGTTGGCGTAGCCGGCGCATCCGCGGCTTTGACCCTAGCGACAGTACCCGTTGCGGCGTCCACTGCGGCAGGCACAGTTACGTCAATTGCTACCGCAGGTAGTATGAAGGCAATGGTACTTGTGGCTGCTCTCAACGGAGAAACAGTCCTGGACATGGGGAATGTTGCCATTGCGAGCTATGACGTGGCGACGACAGGTGGTAGTCCTATTGCATGGGTCGGTCTTGAAGCGTCAGTCGTCGATCTCGCCACGGGCCCCAACCCTCTTGGCGAGGCGAACTCGGCACGTGTTCTTAGCAAGCCAAGAACAACATCTGGCCGTTCCAGCCGGCCCCTAGGAACTGAGGGATCGGGTGGCAGCTCTCCGCCTGGTTTGCCAGCAGGTGGTAGAGGTCAAATGAAAGGTGACGCTCGAAGAGACAAGAAGCGCGGCGGCGGAGGAGGGGGGAACGGTGGAAAGCCAAAAGGCAACGACGAGAAGATGAAGGCGGTCTCCAATCGGCTTGACGAAATTGTGAAGACCGGGGGTGGTATGCCTGAGAAGACCCGGGCCGTTGGGGCAGCAATTGTTGACGTGCCCGGATACACAGGCCCAAAGGAGTTGCGGGCGGTCAGCAGCTACGCTGGTGACAACGTCGGAGGGCCGTCACCAGTGGTGCACGCGCTTTCTCCAGACAACAGAACCCTCCCGGCGGCGAAAAATATTGGGGGTTCTCGAGGGGACTACCCTGGCTCGCATATCAATGATGTGGAGATCAAGATGTTGGAAGAAATTCGAAAAGGATTGTCGCCCGGAGCAACCGGGACGATCCATATTCAATCGCTCAGGAGCAAGGATGGCGGATCTGTGCTTGAGCCGCTCCCAGCGTGCGCGAGTTGCACCAATGCAATATTCGCATTTACCGCCGACTTTCCAGGGATCACGATTGTTTCCCATCAGGCCACATACCCTCCAATGGCGCAAGGTACTCTGAGATGAGAAGCACGCATCGAGCTAAAGAGGCCGGTGTCGAGTAGTTTCACAGAGAGAATCGGGAAGTACTTCGAGCGCAAATTGGGTGAGCTCAATTGAGCGAGGGTACACGGTGAACTTCGAACCCCAGAAATTCTTCATTGGCCTGATGGAGTTCTTCTCCATCCTGCTGCCGGGCGCTCTGCTCACCTGGCTGCTGATGGGCGACGTGGGTCCGGTGGTGCTGGGGGATCGCTACGCCAAGCTCGAAGGCGCGCAAGCCTGGGCCGCCTTTTTGTTCGCGAGCTATCTCTTCGGCCACTTGGTGTTCCTGGTCGGTTCCTGGCTGGACGACCTCTACGACTGGGCTCGAAGCAATACGCTCAACAAACAGATCACCAGGCTCGCCCTGCGCGGCCGCCTGTTGCCCTGGCTCGTACGCGTACCGATCTGGCTAGTGTTCAGGCGCGAGCGCAACCTCGCTGTGGATCGCGCCGGCAAGATCAGGCAGCGGGCGCTCGGTACCATCAATGCCAAGCAGGCCATCAATACCTTCCAGTGGAGCAAGGCTTGGCTGGCTGTCGAAAGCCCTGAGAGTCTGGCCGTTGTGCAACGCTTCGAGGCCGACTCGAAGTTCTTCCGCAGCTTCACGGTCGTGTTGGTGATCTTGGGGTTCACATGGCCACTGCACAAGTGGCCGTTGGCCGGCATTCCCGTCGTAATGTTCCTGATCCTGCTGGCGCTGTGGCGGTACATGGAGCAACGCCACAAGGCCACCAACCAGGCGTACTGGTCCGTCATCACGCTGACGGCCAACGAAGGCAAGCTCAACTTGTTCAGGGCTCCGTTCAAGCCCGGCAGCGCCACGCGTGCTGGCGGCGTGGTGTATCGCATGCGTGGCGGCCAGGCCGAGTACCTGCTCATGGAAGCCAAGGGCAATCCGGCCCAGTGCGTGCTGCCCAGAGGGGATATAGAAGAAGGCGAGCAGGACCAAGAGGCCGCGGTGCGCGCCGTGCACGCCAAGACCGGCGTATGGGCGCGGATCCAGCGGGACTTGGGCGATGTGTGCTGGCACGCGGAGGACGCGGTCGTGAAGACCCGCTTTTTCTTGATGGAAGCCGTGGGGCGTGGTTGGCGGGACGAGAAAGACCGTGAGCACGCCTGGTTTCCGATGCCGCAGGCTGCTGCGCATGCCAGCCTGCTTGAAACGCGCGAGCTGCTGCTGGCGGCGGAACAGCACAGGTTGCGTGGTCGAACGCCTCTGCCGAACTGCATCGACAAGGGCTCTTGAACGCAGAGCGGAACTGAACGAGAGTTTCTGGAAATGACGATTCAATAGGCCGCAGTGCGGCCCTGACTATTGGAGGAACACACATGTCCACCTACAGATTGATGGGCCGCATCACCAGCCCCGAAGGCAAACCCCTGGAGGGCCTGACGGTGCTCGCTTTCGACCTGGACCGAAGTTCGCCCGAGGAATTTCTGCGGGAGGCCCTGACAAACGAGGACGGGCGTTACCTCATCGTCCTCGATGACGCCCTGTTCAGGCCGTTGGAAAGGCCAGGCGGCGAGCGGGACGTTTTTGTTCGCGTCCTACTGGGCGACAAGCTGCTGGGCCAGAGTGAGGCTCGGCGCCTGGGCGGGCGGGGGGTCTCCATCAGCCTGCGCGTTGATCCTTCCGCAACGGTTCAACCGCAAGCGCCGGCCCTGAGTGTCGGCGGCGTGGTGCGCCAGTCGGATGGACAGCCCGTGGCAAAGGCCCTCGTGCGTGCAGTCCACAAGCAGATGCGCCGCGAGACCGCGCTCGGAGAGGTCAGAACCGATTCGTCCGGGCGCTTTTCCATCGCCTACAAGGTGGCGGATTTCGGCAAGCAGGTCCGGGCGAATCTGGTGGTGCGTGCGTTCAACGCAAACGATATGCTGCTGGCCGAGTCCGCTGTGGTGTTCCAGGCCACGGCCCGCGAGACCATTGACCTGACGGTCAAGCAGGCTGAGGACAAGCGTCCGCTGCATGAGAGTCTGCTGCAACAGCTAACGCCTCTGGCGGACGGCGCCGCAATTGCCGATCTGGGCGAAGAGGAGGTGGCATTTCTGGCCGCCGACAGTGGCATCCCCGGCGCCCAGGTTGAGCGGACGGTCATGGCCGAACGCGCTGCCCGCTTTGCCAGCCTGCCTGCCGCCGCGTTTCATGGCTACCTTGAGGCGCGCAGCGGCGGGCAGCAGGATGCACTGCTGCGCTTCTGGCCTCGTCTGACCGAGGACTTCCGTATCCAGCCGGATGACGTGGCCCGCTTCCGCCTTCTGGCTCAGGCCGGCGAGATGGTGAGTTACGACGCGCGCCTGATGAAAGCCTTGCAAACCAGTTGGAAGGACGGCGGCATATTCAGCGCCCAGGATCTGGCGGTGTGGAACGAGGCGCAGTGGTTGACTCTGCTGAAATCGGCCTGGGCCGATGAATCGCAACCGCTGCCCACTTGGGCCAAGGGCCCGGACCGCGAAGCCCAGTACCGACAGGCGGCTCGCATCATCCGCCAACGAGCGACCAAGGTCTTCCCTGCCAAGACGCTTGCCCGGCTGCAAGTGACAGGCCGGATTCAGACCCCGAGCAAGCGGCCGGCAATCGGTGTGAAGGTGCGGGCTTTTCACCTGGATGTCGATCGTGAGATCGCCATCAGCCCCATCGTCGTCAGCGACGAGTCGGGTGGCTACCGATTGGCCCTTGACCCTGAGGTGTTGAAGAAGCGAGTGCCATCGCTGGCGCGGCTCCCGCTTCAGGTGCGTCTTTCCGTTTGGGTAGGCGATGAAGCAGAACCTCTGGCGCAGTCGGAGGTTCGCCCCAACGCGACGCTGCCGCTCACGCTGGACATCAACGTGCCGAGCGAGATCGGGCCGTCCGAGTTCGAGTTGGTGTCTGCCCGGCTGGCTAGCGTGCTGGGCCGTGAGCGAGACATTGCAGCCGCTCGCGCCAAGGTGGACTGGCTGGCAGGCGCCACCGGGCTTGACCTGGCCACTGTGGAACGTTGTGTCCAGGCCCATGCCCAGGCGCAGGTCGCGCGGATTCCCGCGGAGGTGCTGTACGCGATGCTGCATCCGGCCACGGCGCCTGACAACAAATCAGCAGAACCGGGGGTCGCAGGCCAGCTTGAGTGTGCGGTTGCTGCCGGTATCGTGAGCAAGCGTGTGCTCAAGCACATCGATCAGTTGCAGGCGTGGATTCAGCGGCGCGAGCTGGACGCCAGGGAACGCGAGATTGCAGCGCGTGTGGAGGCCTTGAGCAAGCCCGCGCCGGCGACGAGCCCGGCTCGGCCCGTTGACATCTTGCGCGCGGCCAAGCTTCCGGAACCGAGCCTGAAGTCCTTCATTCGCCTCGCGGCGGAGCACCCGGAAGAAGACGCCACATCGCTCCAGCGGCGACTCGCCAAAGAGGACGTTGGCGATGCTGATCGGGTGGCCATTCGCACTGCGCTGCGCCTGGCCGAACTGGTGGGCCCCGACGCCGCGCTGGTGGGCGGCTTGGTGCAGACGTTGCAGCCGCAGGCTGATCGCACCGATGAAGCCAACGACGACTCAGCCATTGCACCGCTGGCCCGATGGAGCGCCGTGGCCTGGATCAAGGCAGTCAAGGCTCATCGACCCAAACTGTCGCAGGCTGACATTGCAACGAGGGTGCAGGAGATCGAAGCCAAGATGGAGGACACCTTTCCCGTCGATGCACTGACCGGTCGCCTTGAGGAACGTGTGGCCTTCCGTGACGCGAATGCGGGACCGACGAGTGACCAGGCGCGGACGAAGGATCTGCGCGATGTGGTGCAAGCCTTGAAGAGCTGGCCCGACCTCGACCTGCGTGGCAAGGGCTTGCGGTTTCAGAATCTGCGCGACGTTTCAGAACCCGTGCAGCGCACCCTGGAGAGCCTGCAGCGCCTGGCGCGCGTCGCGCCGTTCAGGGAGGCCATCACCCTGCTCGAGATAGGTTATGCGTCGGCACGCGACATTGCTGTCACGCCAGCCGAACGCTTCGCGCAGAAGTACGTGGAGGCCAGCAAGCAAGAGCCGGCCAACCCGACCGCCAGGGATGAAGCAGAAATGGGTCGAGAGGCTGCGGCGATTCATGGCCGCGCCAAGGAGCAGCTCGCGACCGCGCTGGCCATCGCCAGCGCGGTGAATCCCACTTCGTATGGCACCAACCCTGTCGCCGTCGGCGGTGCAGACAGGCGGCCGGCCGGCGACGCCAGCGCGACCCTGGAGAAGCTCTTTGGAGCCATCGACGCGTGCAGCGTTGCGCCTTGCGAGTCGGTGCTGGGTTTGCCTGCCTACCTGGTGGACTTACTGGAACTGTTGGGGACCGCGGCGGACTCGCGGCATCCGGATCCGAAAGCGGTGCTGGAAGAGCGTCGCCCCGACATCTTTCACCTTGAACTGTCGTGCGCGAATGCAGAGACCCTTCTGCCTGCCATCGATCTAGTGATCGAGTTGCTGGAGGATCACGTTGCGCCGGTTGATCGGCAGGCCAAGCCGCGCAAGATTCCCAAGGGGCCAGGCAAGTTGGCACCGATCCTGTCGGCCGGCCTCGTCTTGACCAGGCTCACGTCCGCCGCCCCCGAGCATCATCGGCAAACCACCTGGTCGAGCGAGGAGTTGCTGGCCTACCCCGAGCACCTCAACGCCGCGGCCTACAACAGGCTGCAGTCGGACGAAACGCTCTTCCCCTGGACCTTGCCGTTCAGCCTTCCCCACGAAGAAGCGGAGACCTACCTGCAGGATCTGGGGACCGGCCGCGCCGAGCTGATGAGACAGTTGCATGCTTGGCCGCTTTCGAGCGATTCGGCGCTTGAAGTGGCAAGCGCCGACCTCGGTCTGAATCCCGCTTCCCGCAGAATCATCCTCGGCGAGTTTACTGCCGACAGACCCTGGCGCTGCTGGGGTTACGCCGACGAGCCTGCCGGCTGGCCAGCGGCTGTCGGGGCAGATGTCAAGGCGCTGCTCGCACGGACCGGGCTGACTTATGCCGATCTGATCGAGCTGCTGGCCACGAACTACATCAATCCGGGCCGCAAAGTCGACCTGGAGTTGGCGGCGAGCGCGGATGCCTGCGATTCTGCGAAAGCCAGCCTGAAGACGGTCGACGTAACGTTCCTGAACCGCTTCCATCGCTTCGCCAGGCTGTGGTTGCACCTGGGTTGCTCGGTTCGCGAACTCGATCGGGCTGTCTCTATCCTGGGTGGAGGCGACATTGGCGAGGGCTTGTTGAACGGGATCGCCAATGCGAAGCGGCTTGCGTCACGACTGAGTCTCCCGCTTGCCGCCGTGTTGCCGTTCTGGGGCGACATCGATACCGAGGCAGGCCTGAACCGTGCGGCCGATCCCATCGCGCGAAAGCCGTCGCAGTACGAGACGATCCTGCTTGACAAGAGCAGGCTGTCGGCTCAGGACCGCCGACGGTTGGCGTTGCCGTTCGCACAAGGCACCGACCTGGAAAGCCTCAACGCGCCGGTGGGTTCCGCGCTGGGTCTTTCCGCGCCAGATCGAGCGTTGCTCATGTCTGCGAACCCAGCGCTGGGTCTGAGCGAGGCCGCCGTAGCGGCTGGCGAGCCCTTGCCCCTGATTTCAGCGCTCTACCGCTGGCGGACTCTCGCGCAGGCGCTTGCCTTGCCGATCCGCGATCTGCTGCGACTGCGCGCGCTGAGCGGCATCAACCCCTTTGAGTCGCCGGCGTCCTGCCTGAGGTTGCTGGACGCTTTGAAGGCACTGCAGCGCCATGGCCTGTCGCTGGATGAGCTGGATTGGGCGCTACGCGATGTTTCTGGACCGGAACAACTCAGCCGGTTCGAGAACGAGGGCCGCCAACTGCTGCGCAAGGTCAAAGAAGAAGCGACGAAGCAGGCTGCGCAGGCACTCGGCGCAGGCCCAACCGAGGCAGAAGTCAAGCCGATCTTGTGCCGCGAAGTGGCCCGTCTTCGCGGGCTTTCGAACGACGCGGTTGCGAAAGTTCTGAGCCTCATCGAGGTTTCGGCACCTGAACCGAAAACCGGCCTGGCGTTGTTGACCGCCTGGATCGCGTCCACATCCCTGGATGACGCTGCGCTCTCTGGCCCGGGGTGGGACGTTTACGTCCGCCTGATGAAGAGCGCCCACCTGTACGCACGCATGAACCTGGGCGGGCAGGCGCTGAAGGTTGCGGCCGACGCCGCACTATCGCCATTGCGGTTGCTCGCACCCAATGCGCTGGCGGCAGCCGCAGACGGCGAACTGCCCATCGAAGCGCGACGTCAACTGTTTGACGGTTGGTTGGCCTTGGCCGCGCTTGCCGACCTGCAGCATCGCATGGCATCAAGACAGTTGTCCCTCTGGGATATCCACCAGGCAACCGCAGGTGCTGCCTCGCCGGAGCAGTCCTGGGTGACCGTTGCCGAACAGATGGGCGAAGGAAGGCTTGACGTTGCCGCCCTGATCGGGCCTGACATGCTGGCGCTTGACGTGTCCGCTTCCTTTGCTGCACCGGCCACCTGGCTTCGCTTTTTCGATGCAAGCGCGGTGGTCCGCCAGCTCGGTGTGCCTGCACGGAGCTTGGCGCAGTGGACGGCAGACGATCTGGATCTTGCGACCTCAGCGGCGGTGCGCGCCGCTGCGGCGGCCC
>LNFM01010972.1_pt1 | contig 27150 bp, 28 predicted proteins | sample 596031 | NCBI WGS metagenome assembly LNFM01 (sample SAMN04254537, study PRJNA301005) | activated carbon metagenome | isolation source: dual media filters at the Ann Arbor, Michigan drinking water treatment plant | place: USA: Ann Arbor | reverse complement strand
GCCTGGCGGCCCGGAAATCGCCCCACGGCGATCACCGCTCCCAGCGGCAGGCCGATACAGGTCGCGATCAGCACTGCGCTGAGGCTGACCTGGAGGCTGAGTCCGACGATCTGCGCCAGCGTGGCGTCAAATCCGGCAATCAGTGCCCAGGCCGCGGCAAAAGCTTCCCATAAGCTGGTCATGCAAATATTTACATAGTCAAATTTTCCCAATCATCGAAGATCATGGGAGAATCCATAACATGCAAAAATTTGCCAGTATGAATATCTCAGGACAAATTCGCTGGACCCTCGGCGACCTCGAAATCGATCCCAGGCTGGTGGCGCTGATGGAAGCCGTGGCCCGCCACGGCAACCTGCAGGGGGCTGCACGCAGCGCAGGTTTGTCCTACCGCCATGCCTGGGGCCTGTTCGAATTGGTGCTGCGCCAGCAGGGCCGGGGAACCGTCCTTGCCCCGCTGGGCGCGCGCCTGCTGGAGGGCATGGTCGATGTCAACGGCAGCCTCGCGGCCTCATTGCGCGAAGGCGAGGCGCGGATGGCCGAACATCTGGAGCGTGCAGAGCACGTTGCCGGTTCGCCGGTCCGGGTCAGCATGCATGCCAGCCACGACCTGGCTCTCGCGCGGATGCGCGACATCATTGCGCGCCAGCAGGACTTCGAACTGACGCTCAATTTCCACGGCAGTCTCGATTGCCTGGCCGCGCTGCGTCGAAAACAGTGTGAACTGGCGGGATTTCACCTGCCGGCGATCCCCGGCACGCGCACACTTGCCGCCCAGTTCCTGCCATACCTGCAGCAGAAAGGCTGGCGGGCAGCCCACCTCCTCGACCGCACCCAGGGCCTGATGGTGGCCGCGGGCAATCCGAAGGGACTGACCCGGCTGACCGACCTGGCCGGCGGCAAGATCCGTTTCGTCAACCGGCAGCCCGGCTCGGGCACCCGCCTCTGCCTCGATTTCCTGCTGACCCAGCAGGGTGTGCAGCCGGCCAGCATCCACGGCTACAGCCACGAAGAATTCACCCATGCCGCGGTGGCCGCGACGGTGGCCAGCGGCATGGCTGATGTCGCCTTCGGCATCGAGGCCGCCGCCCGCGAACAGGGTCTCGACTTCGTGCCCGTCGTCAACGAACACTATTACATCGCTTCGCGCGATACGCTGCTGCAGCGTCCGGGCATGCGCAAGCTGCTGGCCTGGCTGGACAGCCGCGAGTTTCGCCGCCTGGTCAATGAACTGGCGGGGTACCGCTCGGTGGCCGCCCTGCGCTGGGTTGATGCGGCCGGGGTCATCAAATGACGCAGCCCCGCCCTGCTAGAATCCGGCCATCCCCCGCATCGAGGAATGCGCCATGAGCACCAGCCCGACACTGCGCGAGTTGTCCTGCGCCGACGATTACGATCCCAACTCGATGCCCGTGCCGAAGGCGCGTGAAGTCATCGCGAAATTCCTGTCCCCGATCTCCACGGTCGAACGCGTTGCGGTGCGCGCCGCGCTCGGCCGCGTGCTCGCCGAGGACGTGATTTCTCCTGTCGATGTGCCGTCGCATGACAACTCGGCAATGGACGGTTATGCCCTGCGGTTTGCGGATCTGAAGGCCGACGGCAAGGTCACGCTGACGGTTGCCGGAAGCTCCTTCGCCGGCGTGCCCTACCCGGCTGCCGTCAATGAAGGCGAAGCCGTGCGCATCATGACCGGCGGCGTGGTTCCCGCGGGCGCCGATACCATCGTCATGCAGGAGCATGTCGAGGCAAAGGACGGCCAGGTCACCGTCGGCGGCGGACACCGGAAGGGGCAGAACCTGCGCAAGGCCGGCGAAGACCTGCAACGCGGCCAGCCGGCGCTGCGCCGCGGTCAGCCGTTGCGGCCGGCCGAGATCGGCCTGATCGCCTCACTCGGCATCGCCGAAGTGCCGGTTTACCGCCGGCTGCGGGTCGCGTTTTTCTCGACCGGTGATGAACTGGTCTCGATCGGCTCGCCGCTGGGCGAAGGGCAGATCTACGACAGCAACCGTTACACCATCCACGGCATGCTGACGCGCATGGGCTGCGAGATCATCGACATGGGGGTGGTGCGCGACGATCCGCAGCTGCTGGAAGCGGCGTTCCGCGAAGCGGCCGCTGTTGCCGATGTGGTCATCACCAGCGGCGGCGTTTCGGTGGGAGAAGCCGATTTCGTGAAAGAGCTGCTGAACCGCCTCGGCGAAGTGGTGTTCTGGAAAATCGCGATGAAACCGGGACGCCCGCTGGCTTACGGCAAGATCGGCAAGGCCCATTTCTTCGGGCTGCCCGGCAACCCGGTCTCGGTGATGGTCACTTTCTACCAGTTCGTGCGCGATGCGCTGCTGAAGCTCTCCGGCCGCGATCCCATAGACCCGCTGCCCTCTTTCCGTGTCCCCTGCACTTCGACACTGAAAAAGGCCCCGGGCCGCACCGAATTCCAGCGCGGCATTCTCACGCGCGACGCGTCCGGCAATCTCAGCGTCCGCGTCACCGGTGAACAGGGATCCGGCATCCTGCGTTCGATGTCGGAAGCGAACTGCTTCATCATCCTGCCCACTGAACAGGGCAACGTCACACCCGGCACACTGGTCGACGTGCAGGTCATGGAAGGCGTGATTTAGGGTGGCGATGAATGATGAGTGATGAACACGTCCCTGTTTTTTGCTCATCGCTCATCATTCATGGTTCATCGTTATCAGCTGATTCATGACTGACCGGCAACATATCCTTCGCTGGGGCGTGGTCGGACTCGGCTGGGTCGCCACGGACTTTGTTGCCCCCGGCATCGTCAAAAGCCCGGGATCCGAACTGACCGCCTGCCTCGGCAGCACGCCGGAAAAAACCCGTGCCTTTGCCGGGAAGTTCAGCGTCCCGCGCCAGCATGCCGACCTCGACGGCCTGGTAAATGACCCTGAGGTCGATGCCGTCTACATCGCGCTGCCCAATGCCATGCATCATGCCGCGGTCCTCAAGGTCGCAGCCGCCGGCAAACACATCCTTTGCGAGAAACCGTTCGCGATGAAAACGGCGCAGGCCCGCGAAATGGTCGATGCCTGCCGCAAGGCAGGCATCGTGCTGCGCATCGCCCACCAGATCCGGCTCGATGCCGCCGTGGTCCGTGCGCGTGAAATCGTGCGTTCGGGAAGGCTCGGGCGATTGGCCGAAGTGTCGCTGGAACGCGCCTCCGGACTCGGCTCCCGCGTCTCCTGGCGCAATGATTTCGAGCAGGGCGGCGTGATCTACGACGTCGGCGTGCACCTGCTTGACCTGATCCAGTACGTGACCGGACAACGCTTTGTCGAAGTCTCGGCCTTCACCCATCCAGACCGCCGCGAGCGCAAGCCCGACGACACGATGACCGTGCTCGGCAGGCTGGAGGGTGACTGTCATGCGCTGGCCAAGGCCACCCGCGAAGTCGGCAACGCCGAAAACAACCTGCTGATCGAGGGCAGCGAGGCCACGCTGGTCACCTCGCCGCTGCGTTTCGCGAAGGAACACGTGATCACCCTGCGCGACGCCCGTGGCAGGATCGAGGAGGAACGTTTCCCGGCCAGCCCCGCCTACGAGCTGCAGGTGCGGGCCTTCGAGAATGACGTCGCCGGCAAACGCAGCCTGCTGCCCGATGGCGAGGACAGCCAGTACATCGTCGCGGTCACCAACGCCGTGCTGCAGTCGATAGACGAACGGCGCATCGTCACCGTCATCCCCTGATCCGGACCCGCATCCAAACGGAGGAAATCATGATCGTGCGCACCGCCATCGCCATGACCGCCCTGCTCGTCGCATCCGTCCCCGCCGTCCATGCGCAGGCCTACCCGTCCAAGCCCGTGCGCATCATCAATCCCCTCGCGGCCGGCGGCAATGTCGACATTGTCGCCCGCGGCATCGCCGAGCAGCTGAGCCGCTCGCTGGGACAGCAGGTGCTGGTGGAAAACCGGCCCGGCGCCAGCGCACTGGTCGGCACCCGCTACGTCAGGGGCCAGCCCGCCGACGGTTACACCTTTCTCGCCATCGCCAACACTTTTGCACGAGTGCCGGCGATCATCAGGGAACCCGGCTACGACCCGCTGAAGGATTTCACCGGTGTCTCGCTGACCTGCGACATTCCGATGGTGCTGGTGATCAATCCCGCGCTGCCGGTGAAGAGCCTCGGGGAATTCATCGCGCTCGCCAAAAAACGTCCCGGCGAACTGACCTACGGTTCGGCAGGCACCGGCGGCACCGGCCATGTCGCCGCCGAGATGTTCAGCCAGCAGGCCGGCATCCGGCTGATGCACATTCCGTACAAGGGCAACGCCCCGGCCACCACCGACCTCGTAGGCGGCCAGATCATGCTGATGTTCGACCAGGTCAGCACTTCCGCCCAGTACATCCAGGCCGGCCGTCTGCGCGGCCTCGCCGTGACCACCAGAACACGCTCGCCGGTCTTCCCGAACATCCCGACCATCGACGAGGCCGGCGTCAAGGGTTTCGAGGACAGCACCTTCAACGGCATTGTCGCACCGGCCGGCACGCCGCGTGAAATCCTTGAAAAAATCCGCACCGAAACCGTGAAGGCTGTCACCGTGCCCGCGCTGAAGGAGCGTTTCGACAGGATCGGCATCCCGCTGGTCGCCAGCAACTCCCTCGATGAATTCAACGCCTATCTGCGCAGGCACGTCGAGGACTTTGCACGACTCGCAAAAACCGCGGGCATCAGGGCCGACTGAAGGTCTGCCGCAATTGTCCGGCCAGACCGGGCCGCAAGCTTCGAAAACGCAATGCAAAAGGACTGCACATGCCCGCCTACTGGCTTGCCCGCTGCAAAATCAACGATCCCGTCGAATACAAAAAATATACCGACCAGGTTCCAGGCATCATCGCCGGATTCGGCGGCAAGGTGCTGGCCCGCGGCGGCAAGTACCGGATCATGGAAGGCAGCGACCGCTTCCACCGCTTCGTGGTCATCGAATTCCCGACCCTGGAGCAGGCGGTAAAATGCCACCAGTCGCCCGAGTACCAGGCTGCCGCCGCATTCCGCAGGGCGCCCGGCGTCGGCGAGGTCGAACAGGTCATCGTCGAATCCGGCGATGCGACACCGGTTTGAAACACACGCAGGAGACATTGCATGCCCGTCAGCCATCTTGAACATTTCCTGATCCAGACTGCCGATATCCAGAAGACACGCGACTGGTATGTCGATGTGCTCGGATTCCGCGAGGGACCGCATCCCGACTTCAAGTTTCCCGTGGTCTGGCTCTACCTTGGCGACACCGACGTGGTGCACCTGACCCAGGGCGGGAAAAACATCAGCGAGAACCGCAAGGCCTACCTCGGCCAGCAGTCGGATGCCGTACACGGCAGCGGCGTGGTCGACCACGTCGCCTTCCGCTGCACCGGACTGCGCGAAATGATGGAGCACCTGCGCAGCCGCAAGGTCGAGTTTCGTCAGCGCATGGTCAGCGACCAGGGCCTGTTCCAGCTTTTCCTGCTCGATCCCAACGGCGTCAAGGTCGAGCTCAATTTTGCCAACGCTGAAGCTGCCGGCATTACACCGGAACTGATGGCCGCGGCGTTGCCGGCATGAGTACGCCGCAGTGGCGGGTGCGCCAGTACCACTACCTTTCTGAAAAAAGCCATGTCCATCCTTTCCTCGTCGATCTCTGGCAGGAAGTCGAAACAGCCACCGGGGGCCGTGTCGCGGCGACCGTGACTGCGGCCAATGCCGGTTTGCCGCCGACGCACCAGGCGGTGGTTGATCTGCTGGTCGACGGCGACATCGAGTGTTATGTACTGATGGGCGGCCTGCTCGGCTCGATGTTGCCGGCGATGGAAATCCAGGGCCTGCCTTTTGCCTTCGAGAGCCATGCGCAGGTCCACCGGACGCTCGACGGACCTCTCGGCGACTACCTGCGCAGCGAACTGTGTGCCAAGGGCATACACGCCCTGCCCCATGGCCTGCTGGAAAACGGTTTCCGCCACATCTCGACCGTGGACCGGCCGGTCACCCGGGCGGCCGATCTCGAGGGACTGCGCATCCGCATCCCCGAAGGAAAGATGTTTGCCGATGCCTTCGAAAGCCTCGGTGCAGTACCGGTCGAAGTCAACGTGCTGAAGCTGTATGACGCGCTGAAGAACCGCGAGATCGATGCCCAGGAAAATCCGCTGTCGATCACCGAAGCGCTGAAACTGCATGAAGTCACGCGCCATGTCGCGCTGACCTCGCACATGTGGTCCGGCTTCAACCTGATTTCAGGCGCAAAGTTCTGGGACCGCCTGCCCGAGGACATCCGCCAGACCATTGAAGGCATCGCGCGCAAACACGTGGCGCGCCAGCGCGCACACACCGACGCCCTGAACCGCGGCCTGGAATCACGCATTGCCGGATGGGGCATGACCGCCACCACCGTGGACCGGGGGGATTTCCGCAAGCGGCTGCGCGATGCCGGCTTCTACCGGCGTTGGCGGGAAATCACCGGGGAAAAAGCCTGGCGACTCCTCGAGGACAGCGTCGGGAAAATATCATAAGTAATTGATTTTATTTATATTTTCATATAACCCGCATATAAAAAAGCCCGGCATGCCGGGCGTTTGAATCGGATGGACCGGATTGCGGCTATTTTTTCTTCGCCGCCACCATAGCACCACCCTTCTGCTTCTTGTAACGATCCGCGACCCGATCCTGGGCCTTCGCCAGCAGATCCGCCTCCTTCTTTGCCGCTTCAGCGGCTTTTTTCTTGGCGGCCTCCGCCACTGCCGGATCCACGGGCGGCGGTGCCGGCAACTTGGCCGACGCCACCCCGATCAGGCAGCCCATCACCAACGCCGTCATGATTGTGACTGCTTTTTTTGGCGTTTTCATGCTCTCCACCCCTCCTTCATAGACGATGCCACGGCAGGGCTTGCAGTCCCGCCGCCACCTTTGTCGCCGGCAACCGCTTCCCGGTACCAGTATTCGTGGTGCTCCTTTGCCCAGACCTCATCCACATAACCCGTGCGCATGGATTCATAGGCGCCTTCAACGCCGATCGTGCCCATGTAGATGTGCCCCAGAGACAGCGTCATGAACACCACCGCCGCTATGGCATGGATCACGTTCATCTGCTGCATCAGCTCGCGGCCCTGCGCGAAGTTCGGAAAATTCAGCACCAGGCCGGTGACACTGACGACTACCCCCAGCAGCGTGACGCCGATCCAGAACCAGGCTTTCTCGCCGGCGTTGAAGCGTCCGGAAGGCACATGGGATCCCGAGAACAGTCCGCCGGCCTTGGCTAACCACTGCAGGTCCTGCGCCTTCGGCAGGTTGTCCTTCACAAAGGTAATGAACATCAGGATCGTGCAGAACGCAAACACCGGTCCGACAAAGTTGTGGATGAACTTGGACGCCGTCGCCAGCCAGGCGAACAGCGTATAGCCGAATACCGGCAGCAGGATGTGTTTGCCGAAGAGGATCACGATGCCGGTCACCGCCAGCAGCACAAAGCTGATTGCGGCGCCCCAGTGCACCATCCGGTCCCAGGCGCCGAAGCGCAGCAGCTTCCTGCCGCTGGGCTTGTCATGCAGCTTGATCGGCCCTTTCAGCGAATAAAACGCGCCGATGATGATCATCATCGCCACGATCAGCCAGCCGCCGTAGATGGTGATCGGGCCGTTGCGCAGTTGCCGCCAGGTTTCACCGGCCGGTTGCATCAGCACCTCGGTCTCGACCCCGCGCACCTGGGTCGTTTGGTACGGGTTGTCTCCGCCGCGCACGTCGCGCCACATTGGTGCGTTGTTGCCGGGCTGCACCTGCTGGCGTGCGGCCTGCTCCTGTGCCGAGCTGGTGTCAGCAGCAAGCGCTGGAAACGACAGTGCAGCGAACAGCGCACAGGACGCTGCGACCAGCCATTGCTTCAGGACTGCCTGCATGGCTCCTCCTTTTTTGTTCAGTTGCCGCTGACGCGTGCGTATTCGTTCTGGCCGATGGTGCGCGCCTTGATGGTTTTTTCCCAGGCGGCACGGTCGTTCTTGAACTGGGCATTGTCCCAGGGCTGCTTGTCCGGCTTGCCCTGGTACTGGCCCTGCTTGTAGACGGTGACCTGCGTCTTTTCACCGCAACCGGCCAGCAGCAGGACGCTGCCGGCGATGACCGGAACCAGCAGCTTTTTCATGACTTGGCCCCCGCCGGCGGCGTCGCGCCTTTTTCCGGCTTGCCGTAAGCCGTGCCCCAGCCCCAGACCTCAGCGCCCTTGCCGCGCTTCAGCACGCGGTTGCGGTAAATGTCCGCCACCACGTCGCCGTCGCCGCCGAGCAGCGCCTTGGTCGAACACATCTCGGCGCAGGCCGGCAGTTTGCCTTCGGCCAGGCGGTTGCGACCGTATTTCTGGAACTCCGCCGCGGAGTTGTCGGCCTCGGGACCGCCAGCGCAGAAAGTGCACTTGTCCATCTTGCCGCGCATGCCGAAAGCGCCATCCTGCGGAAACTGCGGTGCGCCGAAGGGACAGGCGTAGAAGCAGTAGCCGCAGCCGATGCAGAGATCCTTGTCATGGAGGACCACGCCTTCGGAAGTCTTGTAGAAGCAGTCGACCGGGCACACTGCCATGCACGGCGCATCCGAGCAGTGCATGCAGGCCACCGAGATCGATTTTTCGCCCGGCAGGCCGTCGTTGAGCGTCACCACCCGGCGGCGGTTCACCTTGCAGGCAGTCACGCAGCCGTTGCACTCGATGCAGCGCTCGGCATCACACAGGAATTTCATTCTGGCCATGTTGTTCTCCTGGTTCTCTGTTCGTTACGCCTTGGACACCTGGCACAGCGTGGTCTTGGTTTCCTGCATCATGGTCACGATGTCGTAACCATAAGTGGTCGCCGTGTTCACCGCCTCGCCGCGCACCACCGGTGCCGCACCCTCCGGATAGTGCTTCTTCATGTCCTCGCCCATCCACCAGCCGGCGAAGTGGAAGGGCAGGAACACGGTGCCCGCCCCGACGCGTTCGGTGACCAGCGTCTTGACCTTCAGCCGCGCCTTGGTCGGCGATTCGACCCAGACATACTCGTTGTTGCGCACGCCGCGGTCGTTGGCATCCTTCGGGTTGATCTCGACGAACATCTCCTGCTGCAGCTCGGCCAGCCAGGGATTCGACCGGGTCTCGTCGCCGCCGCCCTCGTATTCCACCAGCCGTCCGCTGGTCATGATCAGCGGGTACTGCTTGCCGGCATCCTTGTTGGCGTCCTGCACCGTCTTGAACAGCACCGGCAGGCGCCAGCGGTTCTTCTGGTCGGCGTGGGTCGGGTATTTCTCGATCAGGTCGGGACGCGGGCTGTACAGCGGCTCGCGATGCAGCGGTATCGCATCCGGGAAGTTCCACACCACGGCACGCGCCTTGGCATTGCCGAAGGGATGGCAGCCGTGCTCCTTCATGAACACGCGGATCATGCCGCCCGAAGGATCGGTCTTCCAGTTCTTGCCTTCGGCCGCCTTCTTCTCGTCTTCAGTCAGCTCGTCCCACCAGCCGAGTTTCTTCAGCAGCACGTGATCGAGTTCCGGATAACCGGTGGTGAGGTCAGCCCCCTTGGAATGCGAGCCGTCCTCGGCCAACAGGTTGACGCCATCCTTCTCGACACCGAAGTTGGCGCGGAAATTGCCGCCGCCGTCCATGATGTGCCGGTCAGTCTGGTACAGGTTGGGTGAGCCCGGATGCTTGATCGCGGCCGTGCCAAAACACGGCCACGGCAAACCGAAGTAGTCGCCGTCGAGCACGTAGCCGGTCTTCGCGTCCTTGCCGCCTTTTGCGCGCAGGGTCTTGATGTCGAAAACATGCATGTTGCGCATGTGCGCCTGCAGCCGTTCCGGCGACTGGCCGGTGTAACCGATGGTCCACACGCCGCGGTTGATCTCGCGCAGCGTGTCCTCCATGTCCGGCTCGTCCATGCCGCCCTTGCCCTTGGAGAGCTTGATCTTGGCGGTGAATTCCTTGGCGAAACCGAATTTCTGCGCTAGCTGGTACATGATCATGTGGTCGGTGCGCGACTCGAACATCGGGTCGATCACCTTCTCGCGCCACTGGATCGAACGGTTCGAGGCGGTGCAGGAACCCGCGCACTCCAGCTGCGTCGCCGCCGGCAGCAGGTAGACGCCGTCCTTGCGCGCCATTGCCGCCATCGCCGCGGTGGCCGAGGGATAGGGATCAATGACCACCAGGGTGTCGAGTTTCTTGATCGCGTCGATCATTTCCTTGCCGCGGCTCTGGCTGTTCGGCGCATGCCCCCAGAACACGACCGCCTTGACGTTGTTATCCTGGTCGATCAGTTCGTTCTTTTCCAGCACCGCATCGATCCAGCGCGACACCGTGATGCCCGGCTTGGTCATCATGCCCGGCGCGAACTGCTTCTTGATCCACTCGAAATCGACGCCCCAGACATTGGCGAAGTGTTTCCACGAGCCTTCCGCGATGCCGTAGTACCCCGGCAGAGAATCCGGATTCGGGCCGACATCGGTTGCGCCCTGCACGTTGTCATGGCCGCGGTAGATGTTGCAGCCGCCGCCGGAGACGCCGACATTGCCCAGCGCCAGCTGCAGGATGCAGGAGGCGCGGACGATCGCGTTGCCGTTGGTGTGCTGTGTCTGGCCCATCGCCCAGACAATCGTGCTGGGCCGATTCTTGGCCATCTGTTCCGCCACGTCGCGGACCTCGGCCTCCTTCATGCCGGTGACTTCCTCGACCTTGTCGGGAGTCCACTTGGCCGCCTCCTCCTTCACCTTGTCCATGCCGTAGACACGGGCCCTGATGTAGTCCTTGTCTTCCCAGCCGTTCTTGAAGATGTGGTGCAGCATGCCCATCAGGAACGCGACGTCGGTGCCCGAGCGGATGCGGTAAAAGGTGTCGGCCTTGGCCGCGGTGCGGGTGAAGCGCGGGTCGACGACGATCACCTTGGCGCCGTTTTCCTTCGCGTGCAGGGTATGCAGCATCGACACCGGGTGCGCCTCGGCGGCGTTGGAGCCGAAGAACAGGATGCATTTCGAGTTCTGTTCGTCGTTGTAGGAGTTGGTCATCGCACCATAACCCCAGGTATTCGCGACGCCGGCGACCGTGGTCGAATGGCAGATGCGCGCCTGGTGGTCCATGTTGTTGGTGCCGAAGAAGGACACGAACTTGCGGAACAGGTAGGACTGCTCGTTGTTGTGCTTGGAGGAGCCGATCCAGAAGGTAGCGTCGGGACCGGATTCCTTGCGGACCTTAAGCAGGCGGTCGCTGACCTCGGTCAGTGCCTGGTCCCAGGAAATCTTCTCCCATTTGCCGTTGTTGAGCTTCATCGGCGAACGCAGGCGGTGCGAAATCTCGTGCATGCCGTGTTCGCGAATGGACGCGCCCTTGGCACAGTGCGCGCCGAGGTTGATCGGCGAATCGAACACCGGTTCCTGGCGCACCCACACGCCGTTCTGGACCACCGCGTCGATCGCGCAGCCCACCGAGCAGTGGGTGCAGATCGTGCGTTTGACCTCGACCGTGCCGCCCGCGGCCTTGTCCGCAGCCTCGGCCTTGCGCATGACCGGGAAAGGCAGTTGCGACAATGCAGCCGCGCCACCGGCGGCCATGCCGCTGCGCTTGAGGAAGGTGCGGCGATCAATGGTGTTGCCGAGGAAAGCCGATGCGCCGCGCGCAAGCCGGCTCGGTGCAGCGGCAGTCTGGCTCGATTTCCGGGTGAGTAACATGGCGCGCTCCTCAGACCTTGGTGGTTTCGTAATAACGGCGGACATGCGCCGTCAGCTGGTAACCCTTGCCCTGCTTCGCCGCCTGCTTGTCCTCCGGGGCCGCTTCGCCGGCTGTCCTGGTGGCGACCACGGCGGCGGCTGCAACACCGCCGGCACTGGCGGCGACGAGAAACTTTCTGCGGCTCAATTGGGTGCTCATGTTGTTCCTCCTTCAGGCAAGCTCGAAATAGTCGGATTCGTGGGCAAAAAAAGCGGCGGCAAAGCGGGAAACATTGCGGTAAAACGAAATCTGACCGGCGCCGTCCAGCGCTGCGCACAGTGCCGTGAACCAGGGCGCGAGATAGCTGCGGAAAAACGCCTGCTGCGCGGCAAATGAAGCCTCCGGCGCGGCATCATCAACGATCAGCCCGCGCATCACGTCGCACAGCGCGGAAACATGGTCCTCGTATTCCACCGCCTCGTCGGCGCGCCGGTAACCCAGGCGCAGCAGGTCTTCGCGCAGTTCCGCCAGCAGATGGCCCTTGCGCCGCCCCTGCATGTGGCTCGAGGCATACAGCGATACCGGCGGACGCCCGGTGCTGACAAAAGCTTCGTCGAATTCGCTGCGGATGGCTGCGGCATCGGCCTGCCGTGCAGCATCCGCAAGTGCCCGCCATGCGCGTGGCAACTCATCATCAGCATCGCCAATCACGTCGCGCGAATCGGCGATCTGTTGCAGCAGTTCAGGGGTGGGTGCCGCGAAAAAGAGATGGCTCAGGAGGCCGTAGAGCGCACTGCGGATACCGTCACCCCCCTCCCTTGCGGAGGACGCATGCACGGTCTGCCGTTCTGGTGTTGCCGTCGCGCTAATCATCAATCTGCCGTCGCAGCCAATATGTGAAACAGTGCCTATCTTAGGTGCGTTTTTTCCAAACTTCCACCTTCATCGCTCCAAAAACGGCCGTTATGATCAGGACATTTCAGACATCATTTATGTTGCCATGCCGCGAATTCTGCAGCAGGTCAACCACGCGGCAGTCCGCACACATCTTGATGCGGTCCAGCGCGCCGGGCTCCGCAAACATCGAGTGCTGACCCAGCCGTGACAACATGCCGTCCACCATCTGCTTGGTTCCAAAAGGTTTTCCGCATTTGATGCAGTTGAAGGCCTGGGCTTCGTTGAGGGTCCTGGCCGCCTTCGCCTGCCCCGTCAACAGCAGGCGCGGTTGCAGTGACAAGGCCTCTTCGGGGCATGTGCGTACGCACAATCCGCATTGCACGCAATTCTGTTCGAGGAAGCGCAGGGCCGGCGTTTCCTTGGAATCGAGCAGTGCGCCCTCCGGACAGGACCCCACGCAGGCCATGCAAAGGGTGCATTTTTCCTTGTTCACTTCGACGCTGCCGTAGGGCGCGCCCGATTTCAGTGCAATCGCATCGGTCTTTTTCGGTGCATGGCTGCGCAGGTGCTCGAACACGAAATCCAGCGTGCCGCGCTTGTCGTTACCGAGGTTGAAACCGGCCTCGGGCAGAGCGGCGGGCCGCGGCAGTGCCCACAGCCGGCGCTCCGCCTCGGCCATGTCGGCGACCGGCAGCCAGCAGGCGCGTTCGCCCTCGTAGCCGAATCCCGCGAGCAGTTCCTGCGCCAGCGCGACCTGCCGTCCGCCGGCCTCGACATAAGCCGCCGCTTCCGAACCTGCGCCGAGCACCACCACCTGCGCCGCGCCCAGCGCGATGGCACCGAGCACCAGGTCGATGCCGATCGCGGCCACATGCAACACTTCGACGGGAATCAGGTCCGCCGGCAGTCCCCTGCCCCGGCGCGCCAGTTGAGCCAGCAGTTCGCGGCCGTCAGTGGTGTTGTGGAACAGCAGCCGCGGATTGCGCCCGCCCGCGGCGCGGTAGGCCTTTAATGCCGCCTTCAGCCGTGCGCCGGTATCGGCGACGCGCGGATACGCATAAGTCATTGCGCCCGAGGGACATACCGTCGCGCAGCCGCCGCAGCCCATGCACAGATGCGGTTCGACCACGACCCTGTTCTCCTTCAGCACGCTGCTGATCGCGCCGGTCGAGCAGACGTCGATGCACTGCGTGCAGCCGGTGATGCCAGAACGCGCATGGGCGCAGAGCTTCTCGCGGTAGACGAAAAATTTCGGTTTCTCGAAGCTGCCCGTCAGCTGCGCCAGTTTGCCCGCGGCCAGCGCCTGCTCCAGCGGATCGCGGCCCGGCGCGAAATAACCCTGCGGCGGCTGCTCGGTACGGACGTTCGGCGTATCGTCGAGATCGAGCACCAGGTCGAAACGGTCTTCGCGCGGCGATTCGCCGCGGCCGAAATCGATCGCCTGCACGGTGCCGCAGGCCGTCACGCACTTGCGGTGGCTTTTGCATTTGTCGAGGTTGATCTGGAAACTGAAGTCGATCGCCTGCTCCGGACAGGCCTCGATGCAGGCACCGCAGCGGGTACAGGCCTCAAGATCAATGGGGTTGCGCTGATTCCAGCGGACAGCAAAGGCGCCAAGGTAACCGGACAGCGTGCTGACCTTGCCCGAGAACACCGGGTAACGGCGTTCACCCGGCAGCTCCGCGCCGCGCCCGTCGTCGCTCATCAGCACTGTCACCGAAAACTGTCCCGCCAGCCGCTCCGCCCAGGGCAATGCCGCTGCGCCGGGGCCGATGATCAGCAGTTCATTGCCGGCCTCATAACTCACCGTCGGCACCGGCTCGGAATCGGGCAGGTCCGCCGCGGCGAGCAATGCCGCCATTTTCGGCGCCGCCTGCGCGCCCTCTTCGGACCAGCCTGCGGTCTCGCGGATGTTGACGAAACGGATCGTGCCCTGCCCGCCCATTTCCGCATGCAAGGCTGAAAACAGCGGTGCTTCCTGCGTGCAGCCGACCAGCAGATCGTCGCCGGATTTCACCGCCGCCTCGAAACTGGCGAGATGGTGGCGGCAGAGTTCGCTGCGCAGCGGCGGCCATTCATCGCCGCCGAGCGCGCCGGCAATCACCTTGCCGTCGACCGTCATGGTCCTGTTGCAGTTGCAGAGCAGCGTTTTTTGCCTCATGGGGAATCCGCCGGAAAGAAAAAGTCTGCGCAGTCTACGCGGTTTGCGGCGGCGCTCCGGGCTCGTCGTCCGTTTTTTGCGCCAGTGGCGCAGGCTTCGCAGGATCCTCAGCCGTCGCCGGCGGCAGGGCTTCCGCCTCCTGTGCGGCCAGCGCCGCGGCTTCGGCTGCCGCCTCGGCCTCCACCTCCTGCTGCGGCGTCATCGCGCGCCGCTTCTGCGCCTCTTCATCCGATTCCTTCGCCCAGCCGAGGATTTTCTGCGCCTGTTTCAGTTCCGCCAGCATCGAGGCCGGCAAGGGATCGGAAATCGAATAATCGTCGATATAGACGTCCAGCCCGTCCATCACGTTGAAATGCGGATCGCTGAACATTTTTTTCAGCGCCGCGCGGCGCAGGGTCTCGTCGACCTTGGGATGCAGGAAACCGCGGTAATCGGAGTCGATGCCCAGCTCCTCGAGCGGCGGCAACTTGGGCGCCTCTTCCGCGGTCGCCGGCGTCACCGGTGCCGGCGGCTTCAGCGCCTCCTCGCGCGCATCACGCTTGCGGCGCGACCAGCGGGAGAGGAATTCTTCCGGGGTCTCGGCGGGTTTGTGTTCGGACTCGGCCATCGTGCTCGTGAATCTCAATCGGGTCGCCAGTTGCCCATGCGTCCCTTGTCCTTGCTGGTCGCATATTTCGCCTTCTTGCGCGGCTCCGGCTTGTAATGCTCCTCGCAGAACTTCGCCATCCAGGGCAGCAGTTCCAGCGGCAGCGGCACGCCGTCGACGGTCTCACCGCTGTCGAGCCAGCGCGATCCTTCGTGGTAACTCACGGTCAGCAGTTGCGGCTTCGCCACGTCGTCCTCCATCCGCCACAACACGAACACCTTGGGCTGCGGCGAGGTGATGTTCATGTAATACCCCTCCGCCTCGTCACGCTGCAGCGTGATCTGCAATCCCGAATGCAGCATCTGCAGGCGGCCGGCATCCTCCGCCAGCACCTGCGGCGGCGCAGCCGGGTCGAGATCGGGCAGGACGCTTTTGGCTTCCCATTTTTCGCTGGCCCAGCGGTTGTTCAGCGGCGTGCGCTCCATCACCACGGCAGCAGCCCGGCGTTGCGTCACGGATGTCGGGGATTCGGACATGAAAGCCATTCTGCGGGAGAAGCGGCGGCCATACAACCCTGCACTGCAGCTAAATACCTGATTTGCAAGTGTTGTCATCCTTGCACCGCGGGATTCGACTCGGCCATAATCAGCCCCTGTTCCGAGCCCCGAGCCATGACCGCCTCCAGCCCCGCATCCACCGCCACCGCCGTGCGTGACCGCCTCCGCCGGCCGCTGCGCGACCTGCGCATTTCGGTGACCGACCGCTGCAACTTCCGCTGCGTCTACTGCATGCCGAAGGAGAAGTTCGGCGCCGACTACCAGTTCCTTGAACGTTCGGCGCTGCTGTCCTTCGAGGAAATCACGCGGCTGGCACGGCTGTTCACGCAGCTCGGCATCGAAAAAATCCGCCTCACCGGCGGCGAGCCGCTGGTGCGCCGCGGCATCGAACGACTGATTGCGATGCTGTCGGAGATCCCCGGCCTCGACCTGACACTGACCACCAATGGCTCACTGCTCGCCAAAAAAGCCGTTGCCCTGCGCGCCGCAGGCCTGCAACGCGTCACCGTCAGCCTCGACTCGCTCGATGACAGCGTGTTCAAGGCAATGAACGACGTCGACTACCCGGTGGCGAAAGTGATTGAAGGCATCGATGCCGCCGCCGCGGCCGGCTTCAAGCCGGTCAAGGTCAACATGGTTGTCAAGCGCGGCGTCAACGAACACAGCATCCTGCCGATGGCGAAGTTTTTCCGCGAACGCGGCCACATCCTGCGCTTCATCGAATACATGGACGTCGGCGCCACCAACGGCTGGCGCATGGACGACGTCGTCAGCGCACGCGAAATCGTCGACATCATCAGCCGCGAACTGCCGCTGGAGCCCGCCGACCCGAATTACACCGGCGAAGTCGCCGAACGCTGGCGCTACACCGACGGCAGCGGCGAGATCGGCGTCATCGCCTCGGTGACCCAGGCCTTCTGCCGCGACTGCACCCGCGCCCGCATCTCCACCGAAGGCCAGCTCTACACCTGTCTCTTCGCCACCAGCGGTCACGACCTGCGCACGCTGCTGCGCAGTGGTGCCAGCGACGAAGCCCTGCTCGCGACAATCGGCGGCGTGTGGACCGCGCGCGAAGACCGCTATTCCGAAATCCGCGGCCAGCAGACCGTGCCGCTGAAAAAAATCGAGATGTCCTACATCGGCGGCTAACCCAGATTCCCTCTCCCCCAAAATATTCCCTCTCCCCGCAGACTTGCGGGGAGAGGGTCAGGGTGAGGGGCAACAAAAGCCATTAGCCCTATCCCCGTGCCCAAACCCGAAATCACAAAAGCCATCCGCCCGCTGACCGTCGAAGTCGAATCGGTCAACGAGCGCGGCGAAGCCGAAGCCACGCCCATCGCCGGCGAACACCCGCTGACGATCTATATCGACAAGCGCGAAATCGTCACGCTGATGACCCTGGGCCAGAACCCCGAAGCACTGGTGCTGGGTTATCTGCGCAACCAGCGGCTGGTCAAATCCATCGATGAGATTGCCGCGGTGCAGGTCGATTGGGAAACCGGATCCGCCGCCGTAACTACGCGCAAGGCGATCCGCGGCCTCGGCAAAAAAATGAGCAAACGCACCGTCACCACCGGCTGCGGCCAGGGCACGGTGTTCGGCGACCTGATGGAAGAAATCGATTCCATCCAACTGCGCGACGACGTGCGTTTGAGCGAAACCGGCCTCTACGCCCTGCTCGACGCCGTACGCCGCCACGAAACCATCTACAAGAGCGCCGGTGCGGTGCACGGCTGTGCGCTGGCGGCGGTGAACGGTGACAGCGCCGGAATCCTCCATTTCGTCGAGGACGTCGGCCGCCACAATGCCGTGGATGCCATCGCCGGCCTGATGTGGCTGGAGGACATCGACGGCTCCGACAAGGTGTTCTACACGACAGGCCGCCTGACCTCGGAAATGGTGATCAAGGCCGCGCAGATGCGCATCCCCTTCCTGGTGTCGCGGTCGGGACTCACGCAGATGGGCCATGACGTCGCGCTGCGCACCGGCATCACGATGATCGGCCGCGCCGTCAACAAGCACTACCTGCTGTTCACCGGCCGCGAGCGTTTCGTGAAGCCGGTGACACAGACGATGCTGGCATGAGCGGCATCACCGGGATACTCCTCGCCGGCGGCCAGGGCCGGCGCATGGGCGGCGTCGACAAGGGCCTGCAGCTGTTGCGCGGCCAGCCGATGGCGCAGCACGTCATCGAACGTTTCGCGCCGCAGGTCGACGAACTGCTGATCAACGCCAACCAGAATATTGAGCAGTATCAGTCACTCGGATATCGCGTGATACCCGATGCCATCGGCGGTTTTGTGGGTCCGCTCGCGGGCCTGCACCGGGGCCTCAGTGAAGCCGCGCACCCGCTGGTGGTCACCGCGCCCTGCGACTCGCCCTTCCTGCCGCTGGACATGGTGACGCAATTGAAGACCGCGCTGGAAACCCATCAGGCCGAACTCGCCGTCGCCAAGACCGGCGACCAGCCACATCCGGTGTTCAGCCTGTGCCGCAAATCCGTATTGCCGGGCCTGACCGCCTTTCTCGAAAGCGGCGGTCGCAAGATCGACCTCTGGTATTCACAGCTGAAGGTGGTGGAAGTGCAGTTCGCGGATGAGGCCGCGTTCCGCAACATCAATACCCGGGAAGAACTGGCCGCCAGCAGCAAGGCCTGACCCGCTGCATCATGACGCGCGCCGCGCCTCGCGCATCAGCTCCTGTGCCACCTGTGCCGCTGCACGCGTGAATTTGCCAACCAGGCCGGCGCGCTGCAGGCCCTTGGGATAACCGACCGCAAAACGCTGCTCGATGCGAGTCTCGAGCGGGCGCAGCACGAGGCCACGGCTGATGAACTGCGCGCCCAGCAGTTCCGGCACCAGCGCGATGCCGAGCCCGTTGGCCGCAAATCCGCAGGCCGCTCCCACCGCATGGGTCTCCAGCCGGACCGTCGGCATTTTTCCGCCATGACTCAGCAGCGCGCGGACTTCCTGCAGCCAAGCCGCGTTGCGCCCGAGCATGACCAGCGGCTCGCCGGCCAGATCGCGCGCGCGGATGATCCGGGCGCGCCCCAGGCGGTGGCTCGATGACAGCGCGCAGGCGACAGAACTCTCCGCCAGCGGCAGCGTCGAAATGCCCGCATGCGCCACGGGCTCCTTGAGAATGCCCACATCGACCTCGCGTTTGGCAATCATCGCGGCAATGGCCTCGTAACTCCCGAGTTCGACGGCGTACCGCAGGTTTGCATGCTGCGGCGCGAGGCGCGCGATGATGCGCGGGAGCAGCACCTCGCAGAAGCTGTAGGGCGCGGCAATGCGCAGCATCCCGGTATTGTTGGCGCGCATCTTGCGGACCAGATTGAGCACCCGGTCGACGCCCTCGAAGGCATGGGCAACCTCGCGATGCAGTTCCAGCGCGTGCGCCGTCGGCAGCAGCCGGCCGCGCTCGCGGGCAAAAAGGTCGATGTCGAATCCTGCTTCGAGCTGCGCGATCTGGCGGCTCACCGCGGGCTGGGACAGGCCCAGCAGGCGTGCCGCGGCACTCGCCGAGCCGGTGTCCACCACCGCGCGGAACACTTCAAGCTGCCGGTAGTCCATGCGCCCCCCATGTCAGAAGTGCATAGATTAATACGGAACACGGATATTGTTGCGCATTTGTTACGGGCTGTGGAGACTGCCAGCGCATCCATCCGACAGGAGCAGTCCGGTGAACCGTCCAGAGGCCCATGCCGTGCCGCCGGTAATCGTCAGGCCAGCGCGGGGAACCCCCCTGCCGCTGCTGTTTGATTCCCCCCACAGCGGCACCATCGCACCGTCCTGGATGCAGCCTGTCGCGCCGCCCGAAGCACTGGCCAGCGGCTGCGACGCGTTTGTCGACGAACTCTACGGCATGGCCCCCGACCACGGGTGCACGCTGATCGCCGCCACCTTCCCGCGCTGGGCCATCGACCCCAACCGCGCACGCGACGACATCGACCCCGAACTGCTGGACGCCCCCTGGCCCGAACCCGTGGTCGTCACCGACAAGTCCCTGAGCGGCATGGGCCTGATCCGCCGCCTCGCCCTGCCCGGCATGCCGGTGCATGGCCGCAAACTGCGCGTGAACGAGGTCGAAGCCCTGATCCGCGACTACTACGATCCCTACCACGATGCAGTGCGCACCCAGCTCGATGCGCTGCATGCCCGCTTCGGCGGCGTCTGGCATGTCGACTGCCATTCGATGAAATCGCGCGGCAATGCGATGAATGTCGATGCCGGCCAGGCGCGCCCGGATTTTGTCGTCAGCGACCGCGAAGGCAGCACCAGCGCCCCCGAATTCATCGACTGCGCCGTGACCACGCTGCGCGGGCTGGGTTACCGCGTCAACGTCAACAACCCGTACAAGGGCGCGGAACTGGTGCGCCGTTATTCCGACCCGGCCGCCAACCGCCACAGCATCCAGATCGAGGTCAACCGCGCGCTTTACATGGACGAAACCACGCGCGAACGCCACCAGGGTTTCACCGGGCTGGCCGCCAATCTTGAACGGCTGATCAGCTCCCTGTCGGATTTCATCCAGTCACGCCTTGCCCGCCGATAACACCACGAAACACCACGAGGAGAACCACATGAGAAAAACACCCCGCAAAACCGGCAACAAACTTCTGCGCACACGGCTCTGCGCCGTCATGGTCACGGCGGCATTGGCGGCCGGCGCATCGGGCATCACATCCGCCGCCGGATATCCCGAACGTCCGGTGCGCCTGATCCTCGGCACCGGCGCCGGCGCGGCACCGGATGTCACCGCGCGGATCTTCGCCACCAGGCTGACCGAGCTGCTGGGCCAGCAGTTCGTCGTCGACAACCGCCCCGGTGCCGGCGGCATCATCGGTATGGACGTCGTCTCCCGCGCTACACCCGACGGCTACACCCTGGTCGGCTGCAGCCTGGGCCAGGCCATCCGCCCGGCGCTGCGCAAACAGCTGTCCTTCGATCCGCTGAAGGACTTCACCCGCATCACGCTCTACGGTGCCGTGCCCAACGTCCTTGTCGTCAATCCTTCGGTGCCGGTGCGCAGCCTCAAGGAATTCGTCGCCCATGCCAAGGCCAACGACGGCCGCTTCCGTTATGCCTCCTCCGGTGTCGGGCTCTCACCGCACCTGACGATGGAGTATTTCAAGACCCTCGCCGGGATCAACATCCTGCATGTGCCCTACAAGGAGTGCACACGCAATTCAACAATCTGCCCACGCAACTGACCAACATCAAGGCCGGCAGGGTGCGCCCGATTGCCGTGACCGCAATGAAGCGGCAATCGGCACTGCCCGACGTGCCCACCTTCGACGAATCCGGCTTCAAGGGTTTCGAGGTGACGGTCTGGTACGGCCTCTGCGGCCCGGCAAAAACCCCGCCCGCGGTGGTCAAGCGCCTGGTCGACGCGACGAATCAGGCCCTGTCATCGAAAGACCTGCTGTTCAAATACAACGAGCACGGCGTCGAAGCCCGCAACTGGTCCGGCGACAAATTCGACGCCTTCTACAAAGCGGAGATCGCGCGCTGGGCGAAAGTGGTCAAGACCGCGGGCATCGAACCCGAATGAGTCCCGCGCCATGACCGGCGCAAAACCGCCGGATCATAAAATATTAAATATAATCAAATACTTATAATCATGTAGATCCAGGGCAAGCGGTCGCACCCGCCGGCTCCGGCAGCCTGCCGGTCGAACAGCGCCATGAGCTCATCGCTGCGCAGGGTGTCTCCGCTCAGGGCAGGACCACGCTGCCATCACCCCAAAGGTACCGGAGTCGATTTACTTTCAGAAAAGGAGCTCGCACCATCATTTAATCGACCGCCATCCGACCTTGAACCGGCGAAAAATCCTGCCGCCAGTGGATCACCGCGACAATCAGCACCCGCCCCGCATCGAGCCTGTAAATGATCCGGTAACGGTGCACAAAACGTTCACGAATGGCCGCATCACCCAACTCGGGAATCGCGCGCCCCATCTCGGGATAGTCGGGGATATCCTCGACCGTTTCGACAATTTTCGAGACGACTGCTTTCGCATACCAGGGCGAGCGCGATTGATGTAAGCCGCAATCGCCTCGGCATCCTCGATCGCCTCAGGTGACCAGACTACGATGCGAGCCATTGCTTGAGTCGCCCTTTTGCCTCCGCGTGATCGACAGCACCTTCCGACTCGGCGCGCAGCAGGCCACGCTGCATTTTTTCCAATACATAGAGGTGGTATTGGATGTCTTCGTAACTCGCGTTTTCCGGCAGCTTCTGCAGAAGCGACTGAACCTGATCTTTCGGGTTACCCATACGGCTTCCAATGCCACAGATTGGCTGAGAGTTGCAGTTTAGTCGGGACGAGGCTTTTTATTCAAAGATTCGCCACGTCCCAAAAACTTTGATCCAGCTGGCAAAGGTTCGATGAGAAAAGTTATATAAGAATTTGTTTTTAAAATACTTTTAAGAAACCGCTGCCACCCTCAACGCCCCCCGCAACCCCACCTGCGCATCCATCACCACCCGCACCGGTATCCCCGACAACAGCGGCGTGAACGCCCCCTTGCCGGTGAAGGCGCGCATGAAACTCCCGTCCTTCAGCCGGTTGACGATTTTCGGCGCGATGCCGCCGCCGATGTAGACGCCGCCGCGCGCGAGTGCGGTCAGCGCGATGTTGCCGGCGAAGGAGCCGTAGGCGGCGATGAACAGGTCGAGCGCGCGCACCGCCAGCGGGTCGAGTTTGTTGAGGCCGTATTCGGTGATCACCGCACTGGGATCGGCGCCGGCGCGTTTGGTGGCGTCGAGCAGCTGTTTCGACGGCACGCCGAGGCCGGTCTCCTGCAGGAAGCTGAACACGCGCATCAGGCCCGGCCCGGAAATCACCCGCTCCCAGGACACGCGGCCATAGGTGCGGCGCAGGTACATCAGCAGTTTGTCCTGCAGCTCGTCGATGGGCGCGAAGTCGGCATTGCCGGCCTCCGAGGGCAGCACTTCCCAGCCGCTGCCGTTCCAGTGGATCAGCCCGACACCGAGTCCGGTGCCGGCACCGATGATCACCGCGGTGCCCTGCTCCGGCGCTTCGGCCGACTGCAGCGTGGTGAAGCTGGCATGCGGCAGTTCCAGCACGCCGAGGCCCGCGGCGTGGAAATCGTTGACGATCTGCACCGGCGGCAGCCCGTAACGCGCCGCGACACCGGCGGCGCTGACTTTCCAGCCGAGGTTGGTCAGCGTCGATTCGCCCTCGGCCACCGGGCCGGCGACGGCGAAAGTCACGGCGCCCAGATGCGGCCGCGCGGCGGCGGGCTCGGGCAGCGCGAGGAAAGCCGTGATCAGGGCATCGAAGTCGGCGAACTGGCGGCTTTCGAAGGATTTTTCGAATAACACGCGGCTGGCGCCGCCGGTCTGGCGTTCGGCAATGGCGAAGCTGGCGTGGGTGCCGCCGATGTCGGCGGCGAGGATGAAGCGTGGGGATGTGGTCATTAGCTGACTTTGATATTCACTGATCATGGTCACCCCTCACCCCAGCCCTCTCCCCGTGAAACGGGGAGAGGGAGTGGATGATGAGAGGAATAAAACATCAAGCGGAGGCTCCGCTGCCGGCCGGGCGCATGCGCGCCAAGGGATTCTGCCGGTAGAACTGTGACAACTGGTCGTAGACTGCGGGATAGAGGCCGTGCAGCGCTTCGGGGCGTTCGAAGAAGAGTTCACTGGTGACGGCGAAGAATTCCGCGGGGTCTTCGGCGGCGTATTCGTCGAGGACGGTTTCCTCGCGTGCGTCGAGGCGGCGTTCGAAATCGGCGAAGGCGGCGCTAAAGGTTTCGCTCCAGGCCTTGCGGTCCATGTCCGCATGCAGCGGCGGGAAACCGTTGGGTGTGCCGTTGCGCATGTCGATCTTGTGGGCGAACTCGTGCAGCACGACGTTGTAGCCGTCACCGCCGTCGGCCTCCTGGGCATCACGCCAGGACAGGATTACCGGGCCATGTTCCCAGGCTTCGCCGGACAGCGGCGCGCGCACCTTGTGCATCACGCCGTGCTCGTCCATGTAGTCGTGTTCGACGATGAATTCGTCGGGATAAACGATGACCTCGACCCAGTCGTCGTAGAGCTCAAGGTCAAGGTTCAGCAGCAGCAGGCAGGCCTGGGCGGCAATGACCAGCTGCATGTCGCGGGTCATCTGCAGGCCGCCGGCGCCGCTGACCGCCTTGCTGTCGAGGAACAGCGCGGTCAGCTCGCGCAGCCGAAGCTGCTCAGCGGCCGACAGCAGCCGGAAAAAGGAGAAACGCGACATCAGGCGCAGCCACTGCGCATCGCCGATCGGCTGCCGCTCGACGGCGCGCGTGCGGCGCCAGCGGCCGAACCAGTTGCCGAGGCCCATCGCCTCAGGCGCCATCCCGGCCGTCGCCGAGCTTCAGCACCTTCGCGCTTTCCGGTTTTTCGTCGTCGAGCTCGACACCCTCGATCTGCGCGAAGCGCTGCGAAATCTTGCCGCTGGTGACCTGCACCTTCTCGACGTCGTCGTAGGCCTGGCGGATGTGTTTGGCGAGGTCCTTCATGCGGTCGTCGAAACGGCCGAATTCCACCGACAGCCGCGACAGGGAATCCTTGATGACATGAATCTGCTTGCGCGTCTCGACGTCCTTCAGCACCGCGCGCGCGGTGTTGAGCACCGCCATCAGCGTCGTCGGCGACACGATCCATACGCGTTTGGCGCTGGCGTATTCGACGGTTTCGGCGTGGTGGGCGTGGATCTCGGCGAACACGGCTTCCGCCGGCACGAACATCACCGCGCCGTCGGAGGTCTCGCCGGGGATGATGTATTTTTTCGAGATGTCATCGACGTGTTTGCGGATGTCGGCGCGGAACTGTTTCTGCGCCAGCGCATGGTCGACATCGTTGACGCCGGCTTCGAACATGCGGTGGTAGTTCTCCAGCGGGAACTTGGAGTCCACCGCGACCATGCCGGTCGGCGCCGGCAGCCGCAGCACACAGTCGGCGCGCACACCCGTGGACAGCGTGAACTGCATTTCATAGGCGTTCGGCGGCAGCACGTTGCGAACGAGGCCTTCAAGCTGCACTTCCCCGAATGCGCCTCTGGCCCGTTTATCGCCCAGCAGTTCCTGCAGGCTGACGACGCTGCCGGTGAGGCTTTCGATTTTTTTCTGCGCTTCGTCGATGGTCGCCAGCCGCGTCATCACGCTGACGAAGGTCTCGTTGGTTTTCTTGAAACCCTCGTCGAGGCGTTCGTTGACCTTGCCGGCGATTTCGCCGAGCCGCGCGTCGATTTTGGTGTTGAGGGATTCGGTGGTCGCGGCCAGCCGTTCCAGCAGCGCCTCGCGCTGGCCGCCCATTTCCTGGCTCAGCGTCAGGCGCAGCGCATGCAGCACCTCGCGGGTCTGTTTCAGTTCCTCGGCGGTTGAGACACGCTGACGTTCGCCGGCCTCGCTGACCTGGCCGCCGATGCGGTCGCCCTGCTTCGTCAGGCCGTCATGCAGGTCGCCCAGCATCGCGCGGTGCTTCGCCTCCAGCGCCTGCTGCAGTTCCAGCGTCATCTGTGCCGCGGCCTTTTTCTGCAGCATCAGCACCACGCCGAAGCCTGCAAAAAAAGTCAATAAAATCAATAATATATAAAATACCGGGAAATCACTCATGGGCACTCGCTGCGTTTCGCCGAAGTATAGCCTCCGCGGTCGCGCCGCGGACAGGCTTCAGGACAGTTCGCGCAGGACACGCAGCGGTGCGACCCTCAGCACGCGACGCGTGCCGAGATAACCCGCGGCGGCAACCCCGACGATGCTGCAGACCAGCCCCACCGCCCATACCGCCGGGCTGAAGCTGTAACCGACGTTGATGATGCGGTCGGCCAGCGCGTAACCCAGCGCGTTGGCGCCGGCGGCGGCGATGATGCCGGCCAGCGCACCGATCATCGCGAACTCGGCAAGATTGGCCCGGGCCAGCTGGGTACGGCTCGCGCCCAGCGTGCGCATGATGGTGGCCTGGTACAAGCGTTCGTCCTGGGTGCTGGCGATTGCCGCATACAGCACCACCAGCCCCGCCATCAGCGTGAACAGGAACACGAACTGCACCGCGCGCGAGACCTGGGTGATCATCGCCTGCACCTGGGTCAGCACCTGGGCGACGTCGATCAGCAGGAAATTGGGAAACTGCTTCACCAGCGCGTTGAGCAGGTCGACATTGCCCGGCGGCAGGTAGAAGCTGCTGACATAACTCAGCGGCTTGTCCTCGAGCAGCCCCGGTGGCGCGACCAGGAAAAAGTTGACGTTGAAGGAATCCCAGTCGACCTTGCGCAGGCTGGTGACTTCTGCGGTAAACACGCTGCCGGCGGCATCGAAGGTCAGGCGGTCGCCGATTTGGATGCCCAGCGATTTCGCAATGCCGTCCTCCATCGAGAACTGGTCGCGGCGCTGCGGCTTGTCGCCCCACCAACGGCCGGCCACCAGCAGGTTGTCGGGCTGCATCTGTGTAGCCCACGACAGGTTGAATTCGCGGTCGACCAGCCGTCGTGCGCGGTCATCGCTGTAATCGGACGAAGATACTGCCCGGTCGTTGATGCCGGTCAGGCGTGCGCGCACCATCGGATGCAGTTCGGGTGCCGCGATATTGCGCGCGGCAAAAAATTTGTTCAGCGCCGGCACCTGGTCCTTCTGGATGTTGACGATGAAGCGGTTGGGCGCATCCGGCGGCAGGCTCGCCTGCCACAGCTGCAGCAGTTCGCTGCGGATGATGGTCAGCGTCAGCAGTGCCATGATGCCGATGCCCAGCGCGACCACCTGCAGGATGCTCGCCAGACGGCGGCGGCGCAGGTTGGCGATGCCGAAACGCCAGGACACGCCGGAACCGCGCAGCCGCGACACCAGCGCGATCACGCCCCAGGCCGCGAGCCCCGCCACCAGCATCGCGACGGCGAAACCGGCGAAGACGAGGCCGCCGGTGCGCAACTCGCCTGCCTTCCAGATGATCAGTCCCGCGATGACCGCGGTGCCCAGCAGATAACCCAGCCAGCCGCTGCCGCCGGGCAGGCCGAGATCGCGGCGCAGCACGCGCAGCGGCGACACCCGGCCCAGCGCGATCAGCGGCGGCACCGCGAATCCCAGCAACAATGCGAGACCGGTGACGAAGCCATGCACTGCCGGACGCGGTCCGGCGGCCGGCAGTTCGACGGTGACCAGGCTGCCCAGCCACAATGCCAGCCCCTGCTGTGCGAGCAGGCCGGCGGCACAGCCGGCCAGACTGGCCGCGGCACCGAGCACGATGAACTGCAACACATGCAGCCGCACCACCTTGCCGCGCGATACGCCGAAGCAGCGCATCATCG
>LNFM01004167.1_pt1 | contig 27150 bp, 31 predicted proteins | sample 596031 | NCBI WGS metagenome assembly LNFM01 (sample SAMN04254537, study PRJNA301005) | activated carbon metagenome | isolation source: dual media filters at the Ann Arbor, Michigan drinking water treatment plant | place: USA: Ann Arbor | reverse complement strand
ATGCGCGCCTGCAAGACAGACCAGAGCTTCGCAGCCATGATCTACCTCGCAGCCGCCGTCATCCACTCACGATGAATCCCCACAGGCCTTAGAGACCGCTTGCGAATACGGGCAGGTCCGTCTGGCGGCGCGTGGCACGAACGCGCCGCCAGGGTCACGCCTCAGAAGCGCAGTTGCAGGCCGCCATAGACGGAACGGCCAAAGCCCGGCTCGAACAGCGCCGAATTGGCCGTGGCACTGGTCGCCACGCTGGTCGAGGAGATGTAGCGCACATCCGTCAGGTTGCGCCCGGCCACGAAGGCCGTCACGCCATTGCCGAAATCCCAGCCCGCCCGCAGGCCCAGCAGCGCATAGCTGTCCGTGCGGGTCGTGTTGGCATTATCGGCGTAGAAGCCGCTCGGCACCCAATCCACATTCGGCGCGATCCAGCCGCCGGCGGGGTGGGCGTAGCGCAGTTCCGCATGCAGCAGGTGCCGCGGCGCGCCCGGCAGCTCATTGTCGCCATAGGTACGGTCATTGTCGAAGCGGAAGTCGCTGAAGGTGTAGGCGGCGCGCAATGTCACGCTGTCACCCGCCGCCAGCGCATTGCGGCGCGCGGTCCAGTCCAGCCCGGCCTCGATGCCCTGGTGGATGGTGCGGTCCACATTCTGCGCCAGAGAGGATCCGGCGGTGGGGCCGGTCAGCAGCTGGATCTCGTCGCGGATCCAGGCGCGGTACAGCGCCACCTCGAAGCCCACATCGCCGATCCGCCCACGCGTGCCGATCTCCGCCGTCGTCGCGCGCTGCGCATCGAGGCCGGAGAAACCCGCGCTCGGCACCAGCGGCGTCAGGTCCGACAGCGTCGGCGGCTCCGTGCTCCACGACACATTGGCGAAGAGCTGCGCCTGCGGCGTCGCATCCCACACCAGGCCGAAGCGCGGATTCACCCACTGCCAGCGCCCGCTGCCGCTGTCATCCGCCTTCGGATCGGCCGCCGTCACCGGCTCGCTGAAAAAGCGATCGCGGCTGGCGCGATAGGCTTCGCCCGCCTGCAAGCCGGTGATCACCGCCACCGTCGGCAGCACCCGCAGCGTGCTTTCGGCATAGACATCATTGGTGCGCGACCGGTCGGTGGAGGAGGCGGTCCGCGCGCCCGCACGGCCGGCCATGTTCACGTAGCGATTGCTGTCCGTCACGCCGATCGCGGCATTGGCGCCGACCACCAGCCGATGCTCCAGCCCCGCGATCCGACCATCGAGGGTCGCGCGGCCAAAGACGGAAAGATCGTCGTTGCGCTGGTCGATATACTGGAAGATCGGATGGTCCAGTTCGCGCCGCACCGCGCCGATGCCCGCTTCCAGCAGCACGCCTTCCATCGGCCGATACGCCGTGCGGCTGCCGAGCCGCAGGCTTTCGATATTGCGCTGGTAGTCCAGCGCCAGGTTGGCCGCGGCCGCACCGCGCGGATTGCGCAGCGCCTGGTCACGCGTGACAGCGCCCGGAATCTGCTGCCAGATATTGGCGTAGGACAGGTAGAAGCGCGTCTCCGCCTGCTCCGACCAGCGATAGCCGACATTGCCGGACAGCCGCTGGCTGCGGCCCGCGCTGTGGTCCCGGAACCCTTCCTGGCTCAACGTGGAATAGGCGATGAAGGCATCCGCCGGGCCGCTCTCCACGCCATAGGTCAGCAGGCCGCGCGCGAAGCCATCGCTGCCGCCCTCGGCCCGCAGCGTGCCGCCCGGGTTGCTGCGCCCGGTCTGCGACACGCCGTTGATGGCGCCGCCCAGCGTGTTGGAGCCTTGTGCGAAACCCTGCGCGCCGCGGAACACTTCCAGGCGCTGCAAGGTCTGCGCATCCAGCTCCTGGAAATCGCCGCTGCCATCGGCCTGGTTCAGCGGCACGCCATCCAGCGTCAGCCGCACGCCGCGCAAATGGAAGTTGCGGGCAAGGCCGGAGCCGCGGATCGAAAGCCGTGAATCCTCGCCCCATTTCGGCCGGGCGAAGACGCCGGGCGTCAGCTCCAGCATGTCCTGCAGCGTGGTGGTGCCGGGGCGGTCGAGGAAGGTCTCGGCCGGCACGACGCTGGCATTGCCGGGCATCAGGCGCAGCGCGGCGGCGGCGGTGGCGTTGTCCGGCGTCGCGGCCACGGGCGGCACGCGCGGGGCGGTCACCAGCAGGTCGGGCAGGGTGGTGGGCGGGGTCTGGTTCGCCCCCTGGGCCAAGGCGAGGCCAGGCAGCATCAGGGCGGCGCCGGCAAGCCGGGCGCGCGTCATCTTGGTCATCTGCGAATATCCTTGTCTGAGTGCGAAAGCGCGGCGTCTCAGACGAGGGCGGGTGGGGCCTGTGCACCCAGGGGCGGGCCGCGGATGGGCGGGCGCATTGCCGCGGCCGCATCGGCCCAGGGCGCCACGCGCGCAAACACCCAGGCCGGGCGCGGCAGCACCGGCGGTTCCGGCAGATGCACCGCCGGCAGGGCGTGGCAGACGGGGCAGAATTCGCCATGCAGGGGCGGGTCCGGCAGCACCTGGCCATCCGGGCCGATCACCACGCGGCGCATGCCCTCCGCCGTGCAAAGCTCCGTCACCATGCCACCGGCATGGGCGGATTTGCGCCACAGGCACAGCGCCGGCGCCAGGCCGCTTTGCGCCAGCAGGACCAGCAGCAGGACGAAAAGAGCCGGCCGGCGCCTCATCTCAGGCGGCGATTTCCACCAGCACCGGCACATGGTCCGAGGCCTTGGCCCAGCCGCGCGCATCCTTCAGCACGGTGTGGCTGACCAGCCCGCCGGCGAGGTCGGGCGAGACCCAGACATGGTCCAGCCGCCGCCCGCGATCCGAGGCGCGCCAATCCGCCGCGCGATAGGACCACCATGTGTACAGCTTCTGATCCGCCGGCACGAAATGCCGCAGCGCGTCATGCCAGCCGCCGGCCTGCATCATCGCCGTCAGCGCCTGGGTTTCCACCGGGGTGTGGGAGACGACGTCGAGCAATTGCTTGTGCGACCAGACATCATGCTCCAGCGGCGCGATGTTCAGGTCGCCCACCAGCACGGCGCGGCGAAACCCGCCCGCGGCGTGGCGCGCGGCGGACCAGGCGGTGGCTTCCGCGACGAAATCCAGCTTGTGGGCGAATTTCGGGTTCTTCTCCCGATCGGCGATGTCGCCGCCGGCGGGGATGTAGAAATCATGCAACTCCACCGGCCCGCCGGGGGCGTCGAGCTCCACCGCGATATGCCGGCAATCGCCCTTGGCGCACCAATCCGGGTCCGCGCCGTCGCGCCGCGCGAAGGGCAGCTTGGAGAGGATGGCGACGCCGTTGTAGCCCTTCATCCCGCGCACGGCGCGGTGTTCGAAGCCGAGCGCGGCGACGCCTTCATGCGGGAAGAATTCGTCGGGGCACTTCGTCTCCTGCAAGCAGATCACGTCGGGCGCCAGCGCCGTGACGAGATCGGCCAGCAGCGGCAGGCGCAGCCGGACGGAGTTGATGTTCCAGGTGACGATGCGGAGGGTCATGTGGCCTGCATTCGAGGTGGGTGCGGTGGCTTACCCCCACCCCGACCCTCCCCCGTGAGGACGGGGGAGGGGGATTCACTCAGACGATCTTGACGGTGACCGTGCCGACGCCCTCGACCATGCCTTCCAGCAGATCGCCCTTCACCACGGCGGCCACGCCTTCCGGCGTGCCGGTCATGATCAGGTCGCCCGGCTCCAGCCGCACCAGGCCGGAGAGGTTGGCGATCACTTCCGGCACGGACCAGATCAGCTTGGACAGGTCGGAGGTCTGCGTGACCTTGCCGTTCACCTTCAGCTCGATCTTGCCCTTGGAGGGGTCGAAATCGCCGGCCGGCACCAGCAGGCCCATCGGCGCGGACTTGTCGAAGCCCTTGCCCATGTCCCACGGGCGGCCGGTCTTCTTCGCCTCGTTCTGCAGGTCGCGGCGCGTCATATCCAGGCCGCAGCAATAGCCCCAGACATGCTTCAGCGCATCCGCCTGGCTGATATCCACGCCACCGGTGCCGATGGCGACCACCAGCTCCATCTCATGGTGCAGGGACTTGCTGGCGGGCGGGTAGGGCATGTCGGCATCGTTGATCACCACGGCGTCGGCCGGCTTGGTGAAGTAGAAGGGCGGCTCCCGCGTCGGGTCGCTGCCCATCTCGATGGCGTGTTCGGCATAGTTGCGGCCGACGCAGAAGATGCGGCGCACGGGGAAGGACCCGCCGCCCTTCACCGGGATGAAGGCCTGGGCAGGCGGCGGAATCACGTAGTCGGCCATGCGGATGCTTCCTTGGGAACGCGATGCGCGGACCATACCCCCACGCATCGACCGCGCAAGAGGCCGCCCCCTCAGCCCAGGCTGACGCGCCACATGAAGCGCCGGCTTTCCCCCGCGCCCAGCATCTCGATCCCCGGCTTGGCCCAGATATCGCCCCAGAACTGCGCCGGATCGGCATGGCCCGCCCAGGGCTCGATGCAGAGGAACTCGGCGCCGGGCTTCATCCACAGGCCGAGATGGGAGAAGCCCTGCCAGGTCATCTCCAGCCCCGGCGCGCCGGGCGCGGCGTAGCGCAGGCGGCGGCTGGCCGGGTTCAGCAGGATGATGGCCGAGGGCCGGAACAGATCCTCCCGCAGCCCGAGGTTGCGGCCATGCACCGGCAGGGTCTGCGGCGTGGCGTCGATCAGCCCGTTCTCATCCAGCCGCCAGGCGGGGCCGGATTCGGTCTGCTCGAACTCGATCCGGTGCGCGTTCTTGGCCCCGGCGCCGGGCAGCGGCCAGCGGAAGGCGGGATGCGCGCCGAGGGAAAAGGGCAACGTGCCCTCACCCGGATTGTGCACCGTATGCGTCACGGTCAGCGACGCGCCGTGCAGCACGTAATCCACCTCCAGCCGGAAGGCGAAGGGGTAGGCGGCATGCGTCGCGGCGCTGTCCACCAGCAGGAAGCGGCAGCTTTCGGCGGCCTGCTCCACCAGCTCGAACCGGCTGTCGCGGGCGAAGCCGTGCTGGCCCATGGGGTAGAGCTCGTGGCCGACGCGCAGCGTATCCTCCCGCAGCCGGCCGACGATGGGGAACAGCACCGGCGCATGCCGCGGCCATTCCGGCCCGGCCTGCCAGAGGAATTCCTGGCCCGCCGCATCCCGCAGGCTGGCCAGCTCCGCCCCCGCCGCCTGCACCAGGATGGTGAGCTGGCCGGAGGACAGGGTGACGCGATCCGTCATGGCAGCCGCCCGGCCGCGCGCCGCTGGTCGTAGGCGCGCGCATGCAGATGGGCCATCTCGTGCAACTCCGCTGGGATGCCGGCGCTGCGGGCGGCCGCGGCCAGGTAGCCGAGGATATGGTCCGCCTCCGTCCGCCCCCCGGCTTCGAGGTCCCGCAACAGGGATGCGGTGTAGGGGCTGGCGGGGTCCGCGAACAGGGCGCAGTAGCTGGCCATGAAACCATCCGACATCACATGGCCCCCTGCCGCGGCGATGGCGGCGTTGCGCTCCAGCAGCGTCATCAGGAAATCCGTGCCGCCGGCGCGCACGATCTCCCCCACGCTGGCCCGCATCAGCACCGTGCCGGCCGCGACGGTGCCGAGATGCACCAGCTTCTCCCACATCCGCCGCTCAATATCCGGCACCGCCTGCGCCACCAGGCCAGGTGCCTCGCCCAATGTGGAGCAGAGCGCCGCGGCGCGGCCATCCATGCGGCCATCCTGCTCGCCGAAAGTCAGCCAGTGCCAATCGCCCAGATGCTGCACCACGCCATCCGGCGTCAGCGTCGCGGCGCATTTCGCCAGGCCGCCCCAGACCCGGGCCGGCCCGAATTCCCGGTTCAGCCTGTCCATATGCGCCATGCCGTTGAGGATCGGCAGCACGCAGGCACCGCCCTCCACCGCCGGGCGGATCGCCGCGATGGCGCTGTCCAGGTCATAGGCCTTGCAGGACAGCAGCACGACATCGAAGCCCGGCCCGGCCGCCAGCGTGGTGGACACGGGCCGGTCGATATCGCCGAAGGTGCTGCGCACCCGCAGCCCGTCACGCGCCAGCACCGCGGCCCGGCCCGGCCGCACCAGGAAGGTCACGTCCAGGCCGCGTTCCAGTGCACGCCCGCCGAAATAGCCGCCGAGCGCGCCCGCCCCAAGAACCAGCATCCGCATCCTGCGATCCCCCAGTTGCGGGGGAACAATCCTGACAAAGACACCGCTGTCCAGGGGAAGGCCGGGGAGAAGGTATTCTCCCCGGACCCCTCATCTATTTTCGGGAATAAGCGCCTCAGCGCAGGGCGGCGAGGTCGATCACCTCGGCGGAAGGGAGGCCCGTGACGGGGCCCTGGGCGGTCAGGCGACCATTCGCCAGGTCGATGCCATGCAGCGTGCCGCCGGCCAGCACGAAGCCGGTATTGCCACCCTGGCCATCCGACAGCACGTCGAAGCCCAAGGCCACCGGCACGCTCAGGCCCAGCATGCCCTTCACCTGCTGCACGCCATCATTCGGCGGCGCCTGCAGGTTGTAGGTGCCGAGCAGCGTGTCGATCGTATAGAGCGCGGTGCTCGGCGCACCAGGCTGGCCGGCAGCCGGCGCACCGGCGGGCGGCGCCACGCTGTTGGTATAGGCGCCGGCGGTGATGCGCGGCGTGGTGCCGGCCTGCGGCGAGCCCTCCATGTACTTCTGCTGGCCGTCACGGACGACCTCGCCGGTGTCCACATTCACCCGGAAATTCACGCCGCTCATGCCCATCAGGCGCAGGCGGTTGGCGACCGGGTTGAAGTCCACCACGGCGCGGCCACCACTCTCGAAGGGCATGTTCAGGCGGGAGACCTGCGTGGCGCGGCCATTCATCGGGTCGATGCGGACGATCTGCCCGCGCTCCGTCACGCCATACAGCCCGCCATCCTGCGGCCGCTGGTCGATACCGAGCAGGCGGCCGTCGGTGCCGGTGACGCGGATGGGGGCGGCGGCACGGCGGGTCTCGCTGTCGATGCGGACCAGGCTGTTGTCGGCGGTCAGGCCGATCAGCGTGGCGGCCTGGGCGCCGCTGACGGCGCCGGTCAGCAGGGCCGCAGCAGCAAGGGCAGTGCGAAGGGTCTTCGGCATCGGCGTCTCTCCATTGTCCAGGGCAGGCCGTGCGGCCTGGCTGCTGGCGTTACGGAGGGCGGAGGCGGCTGGATGCAGCGTGCGGAGAATATTTCGACCGCCGGCCGCGTTTCAGTTCTAGGTCCTGTTAGGGCCTGTGGACAATTGGGCTGCGGGCGCGTCCGGCGGTGCTTTTCCGTGCCGGGTGCGTCAGCCATGCTCGCCGATGGATAGCCATCGGCTCCGCTGTCTTCCTTCCTAGCCCGAAAAATCCCTCGCCGGCCGCATCCCGGCCCCAACTGTCCACAGGCCCTAGCGCTTGATCGCGTTCGCCCATTCGGCTCAATTGCGCCCATAATGTCAGGGTGGATTTCTCGCTTGTCCTCCAGTCCAGCGCTCGAGCGATGACGGCCCGTGAAAGAGCGCGCGCGTGCGGCTTGGTGTTTCTGTGCCTCTCGGCACTGCTGTTCCTGCTGGGCACCGGGTCTGCGGCGTTGACCCTGCGCTTCCTTTCACAGGCCGAGACCGCCGTCGCGGAGGTCGTGTCCTCGCGAGAGGCGGGCACACGAAGCCGCGTTTGGGAGACCACGCTCGCGGTCGTCACGCCAGAAGGGACGCGTCTGACCGCGGTTTGGGGGAGTGAAGTCCCGCTCAACGTCGGCCAAGCCGTTCGCGTCCTCTACCGCCGCGAGGCGCCCGTGCAGATGCGGCCGGACGACGCGTGGTCGGTATGGGGCTGGGCTCGGGTCCTCGGCGCTATGGGTGCCGTCTACGCGCTCATCGGCGGGGCGGCGCTGATCGTCGGCCAGCTACTCCGCCCGCGTCCGGCATAGCTGTGGGCCGCCGCTCTGGGCGGAGCGGAACCGTCCCCCGTCAGGGCTTCAGCCAGTCCGTCGTTGCCGCGAGACAGAGGACGCCGAGGAAGGAGCAGGCAGTTTTTTCGTAGCGCGTGGCGACGGCCCGCCATTCCTTCAGTCGCCCCCAGTGCCTATCGACGCGCTCTCGGTTGTTGTAGCTCCAGGGCGGACAGGCGACTGGTGCCTCGTTGACCTTCGGCGGGATCGCCGGTCGCGCGCCGATGCCCCAGACGTGCTCGCGGAAGGCGTGGCTGGACAGCCCGCGGTCGGCGACCACCCACCCCGGCACATCAGGCAGTTGCTCGAGCAGGGGAACGGCCTGCGGCAACTCGTGGGTCTGGCCGGGCGCGACCTTGAAGGCCACCGCGCGGCCCGCGGCGTCGGCGATCACGCAGGCCTTGGTCCCGCAGCCGCCACGAGAGCGGCCAAGCGCCTCACGCGCGTCCCGCTCCGCCGGTGCTGCGCCTTTTTCGCCGCCCCGGCGGCCTTCTGATGAGCGCGCACCGAGGTGCCGTCGAGGAAGGCCATGCCAAGCGCGACGCGTCGCTCCTGCGCCATGGCCAGCATGCGCCCCCATACGCCCAGCCGCGACCAGCGGATGAAGGTCTGCGCCGCCATCCACCATGGGCCAAGTTCCTTGGGGATAGCGCGCCACTTGGCACCGTTGTCGTGCCGCCAGAGGATGGCGCCGAGGGTCCGGCGCAGGTGCCGCGGCGGCACCTTTGCAGGCGGGCGGCACGCGACCACCAGCGGCTCCAGCACCGCCCACTGCTCGTCGGTCAGCATGCGCGCGCCCTCCGCAAAGGGGGCCAAACGCGACCACAGCCCCCGCGTTCAGGCGCTAACAGGACCTAGCGCCATGGTGCCGTTGTCGCGTGGATCAGCGGCTGCCCGCCGCCGCGTCTGGCAAAGTCGGCACCTGGGCCGGTCCAGGCGCGCTAGCTTCCGGTGGCCGGCGCCAGCCGCCCGATGAACAGGATCGGCCCGGTCGGCCGGCCGGTCGGCGAACCGCCCGGCGGCTCCACCGTGATCTCGATCAGCATGCCGGGGCTCGGCCGGATGGTGGCCGGCGCCACGCTGATGCGCCCCTCCGCCGGGATCAGGCCGAGCGAGGTCGGCGCGGTGGCCCCCTGCGGCAACGCCCATAATTGCAGCGCGCGGCCTTCCGGCGCCGGGCGCGGGTTCAGGGAGGCCAGGCGGATGCCGCCGCCATCGGCCTCCACCAGCCAGGCCGGCTGGTCGCGCTCGCTCAGCAGCACGGTCATCATCCGGGGCTCCGGCTCCGGCCGCAGCAGGATGAAGGCGGCCAGCCCCGCCGCCAGCGCGGTGCCGCCGATGGCCCCCATCCGCCAGGGGTCGAGCAGCCCCGCGAGCCACCCACGCTTCGCCACCGGCGCCGGGTCCAGCGCCGCGGCGATGCGGTCCCAAAGGCCGGGCGGCGGCGCCTCCGGCGGGGCCAGCGCGGTGAGCGGCGCCAGCCGCGCCTCCCACACCGCCACCGCCTCGGCCAGCGCGGCATCGGTCGCGAGCGCGGCGGTAACGACCGCGGCCTCCCGCGCCTCCACCGTGCCGAGCACATATTCGGCGGCCAGCGCCTCGCGTTCCTCTGGCGTCAGGCGTGCGGGCGTCATGCCAGGCACTCCCGCAGCCGCAGCAGGCCCCGGCGGATCCAGGCCTTCACCGTGCCCAGCGGCAATTCCAGCTGCGCCGCGATCTGCGCATGGCTCAGCCCATGCACGAAGGCCAGCACGATGCCCCGCCGGTTGCGTTCCTCCAGCGTCGCCAGGCACTGCCGCAGGCGGCGGCCTTCCGCATCGGCGGCAACCCGTTCCAGCGCCTCCGCCGCCACCGGCTGGTCGCCCAGGGCCGGGTCATCGGTTGGAATCTCCCGCCCCCGGGCGCGCGCCATGTCCAGCGCCGCATAGCGCACGATGGCGGCCAGCCAGGCTTCCGGCGCGCCGCGGCCGGGGTCGAATTGATGGGCGCGGTGGGCAATGCGCAGGAAGGCGTCCTGCAACGCATCCGCCGCCGCATCCCGGTCGCGCAGGATGGCGTTGGCCACGCCGAACAGCCGCACCGATTGGCGCTCATACACCGCGCGCAGGGCCTGCCGGTCCCCGGCAGCGACGGCGTTCAACAGGGGCGCGAGATCGGTGGCGGCGTCCATCGGGCGGCAGGATGAACACGCCGTCACGCCGCAGGCAACCAGGCTGGGAAGCCTGTTACGTTTCCAGCATCCGGCGCAGCAGCTCCACATCCTCGGCGAAGGCGCTGTCCGCCTGCATCAGCTCCGCCACCCGGCTGACGGCGTGCATCACGGTGGTGTGGTCACGCCCGCCGAAGCGACGGCCGATTTCCGGCAGGGACCGGCTGGTGAGCTGCTTGGCCAGGTACATCGCCACCTGCCGCGGCCGCGCCACGGCGCGCGCCCGGCGGGGGGAAGACATGTCCGTCAGGCGGATATTGTAGTGTTCCGCCACCCGCTTCTGGATTTCCTCGATCGTCACCCGGCGGTCATGCGCGCGCAGGATGTCGTGCAGAACCTCCTGCGCGCCTTCCAGCGTGACCGGACGGCCGAACAGGTTGGCATGCGCGATCAGCCGGTTCAGCGCGCCTTCCAGCTCCCGCACATTGGAGGTGATCTTGTGGGCGAGGAATTCCATGACCTTGGGCGGCACCGGCACGCCCTGGGTCTGCGCCTTGGCCTGGAGGATGGAGATGCGGAGCTCGTAGGTGGTGGCGTGCAGGTCGGCCACCATGCCGCAGCCGAGGCGGGTGCGCAGGCGGTCCTCGATGCCCGAAAGATCGGAAGGCGATTTGTCGGCGGATACAATAATCTGCTTGCCGGCATCAACCAGGGCATTGAAGGTGTGGAAGAATTCTTCCTGCGTATTGTCCTTGCCGATCAGGAATTGCAGATCGTCGATCAGCAGCACATCGACGGAACGCAGGGATTCCTTGAATTCCATCGTGCTCTGGCTGCGCAGCGCCGCGATGAAGCGGTACATGAACTTTTCCGCGGACATGTAGGCGACGGACAGCGGTGGCCGGCCATCGGCCGCGCCATGGTCACGGATGGCCCAGGCGCTGGCATGCATCAGGTGGGTCTTGCCCAGGCCGACGCCGCCATACAGGAATAGCGGGTTGAAGCCCGGGCTTGCCGGGCGTTCCGCCACGCGCCGCGCGCAGGCATAGGCGAATTCGTTCGGCTTGCCGACCACGAAGGTGTCGAAGGTGAAGCGCGGATCGAGCGGCGCGGTCCAGTCGCCGCGGGCATCACCCGGGCGCGGCTCCGCCGGGCGACCCAGCGATTCAGCCAGTCCGTTGGGCGCTGCCTGGGACAGGCTCGGCGCGGCATCCTGCGGTTCTGCGGCCAGTTGGCGCGGCGTGATCCGCGACGGCGCGGCAGCGCCCCCGGCCAGGCCCGTGCCGCCGGACACGCCATCGCGCATCGGCTCCTGCCGTGGCTCGGCGCGCTGATCCTGCGCCAGCTTCGCCTCCGGCGCGCGGTTCTCCGGCGTGACGCGAAATTCGAGGCGGCGGATCGTCGGCAGTTCCGCCTGCCACAGCGCGCGCAACCGGTCGCCATAATGGCCCCGCACCCAGTCGCGCAGGAAGCGCGTGGGCAACAGGACAATGGCTTCCTCGCCCTGGACCGAGGCCAGCGTCATCTGCCGCAGCCAGGTGCGGTATTCGACCTCGCCGACCTCTTCCTTCAGCCTGCCGCGAATGCGGGCCCAGACCTCCGCCAACTGGGTGGGGGAGGACGGAGACGACGGGCCGACCGCATGCTCCATGTGATGCACCTGCCAACCTCGTGGTGCCCTTGCGGGGCGATGTGCATTTGACTGATCGGCTGCGGAGGATCCGGCCGCGAAGACAGGCGCACGGCTCTAAGAGATGGCCGCGACCGCAGGTAAGTTACCGCGACGCGCCAAGCCGGCGCAAATGATTACTGCCGGATCCGAAAATTCGCACGCCGCAGAGCAAATAGTCGCGCCAGAATAACGTGTACACTTCACAACAGAAACAACAAGCACCCCGCCTCATCAGCAGGATGCCTGGTGTTCATCGCAAAATGGTGGAATACGCTGCTTGGCCATCCCCGCCGAAGCGGGGCGGCCCGCAGGTTCAGGCCTGGGCGGTGGCGCCGATGGCCTTGATGCGCGCGGAAAGCCGCGACAGCTTGCGCGCAACGGTGTTGTCGTGGAACACGCCCTTATCGGCGGCGCGCTGCAGCTCCGGCTGGGCGGCGCGGAACGCCTCCTGCGCCACCGCCTTGTCGCCGCCGGCAATCGCCAGCTCGACCTTGCGGAGGAAGCCGCGCACGCGGGACCGGCGCGAACGGTTGCGCTCCGTGCGCTTCTCGGTCTGACGGATGCGCTTGCGCGCGGAAGCCGTGTTCGCCATGGCGTCTGTATCTGACCAGTCAAATGTTACGGGCGCCAAGGGCACAGGCCAGTGGCGAAGGCCGGGTTACTACCCCTGGTCGCGCCGGCGAGTCAATGCGCGGCGTATCAGCTGTGGCGGAAGGACGGTTTCCGCTTCTCCGCGAAGGCCGCCATGCCTTCCTTCTGGTCCGCCGTCGCGAATAGCGACTGGAACAGCCGGCGCTCCAGCCGCACGCCTTCGCGCAGCGTCGTCTCGAAGGCCGCGTTCACCGCCTCCTTCGCCATGGCGACGGAAGGCGCGGACAGGCTGGCGATCTTCTCGCCCATCTTCAGCGCCTCCGGCAGCAACTCCGCCACCGGCACCACGCGGCACACCAAATTGGCGCGCTCGGCCTCCGCCGCATCCATCATCCGTGCGGTCAGGATCATCTCCATGGCCTTGGACTTGCCGATGGCCCGCGTCAGGCGCTGGCTGCCGCCGGCGCCGGGGATGACGCCCAGGTTGATCTCCGGCTGGCCGAATTTCGCATTATCCGCGGCCAGGATCAGGTCGCACATCATGGCAAGCTCACAGCCACCGCCGAGCGCGAAGCCCGCCACCGCCGCGATGACCGGCTTCTGGATGCGCAGCACGTCTTCCCAGCGCTTGCCGATGAAATCGTCGAAATAGATCGCGGGGAAGTCGCGATCCTTCATCTCCTTGATATCGGCCCCGGCGGCGAAGGCTTTTTCCGAACCTGTCACCACAATGGCGCCGACGGCCGGGTCCGCATCGAAGGCGCGCAGCGCCTCGCCCAGCTCCGTCATCAACTGGTCGCACAGCGCGTTCAGCGCCTTGGGGCGGTTGAGGGTGATGAGGCCGACCCGGCCCTGCGTCTCGACCAGGATCATCTCATAGGCCATGCGCCGTCTCCCCTTTTGTGGCTCAAGCGGTAGCGCAACAGCAGGGCGATCTCAACGCTGCGTGCGGGCACAGTAGAAAGTGCTGCGGCCGGATTGCACAATCCGGGACACGCCCGCGCAACCGGCCTCCGGCCCGGGGCAGAGCGGGCAGGGCTGCCCCTCCCGGTCATAGACCGAAAACCGGTCCTGGAACCGCCCGAGCTCCCCATCCGCCCGCACATAATCCCGCAGGCTGGACCCGCCGGCGCCGATCGCATCCTCCAGCACCGCCTTGATCGCCGGCGCCAGCCGCTCCGCCCGCGCGCCGGGCACCGTCGCCGCCTCCCGCCGCGGGGAGATCCGGGCGCGGAACAGCGCCTCCGCCACATAGATATTGCCCAGGCCCGCCACCACGCGCTGGTCCAGCAGCGCCGCCTTGATCGGCGTCTTCTTCCCCGCCAGGGAGGCCGCCAGGCTGGCCGCGCTGAATGCGGGCTCCAGCGGCTCCGGCCCCATCCCGGCCAGCAGCTTGTGGCCGTCCTCCGCCGCCGTCGGCACCAAATCCACGCTGCCGAAGCGGCGCGGATCGACGAAGCCGACCCGCGTGCCGTCCTCCGTCTCCATCACCAGATGCTCATGCGCCTCCGGCGGCTGGTTGTGGCCGCGGGCATCCGAGAACACGCCATTCGGCCCCATCCACGCCACCGGCGCCCCCGCCATCGGCCGCGCCACCATCCGCCCGGACATGCCGAGATGGATCAGCAGGCTCTCCCCCGTATCCAGCCGCACCAGCATGTACTTGCCCCGCCGCCGGAACCCGGTGACGACAGCCCCGGTCAGCCGCCGCGCCAGCCCCTCCGGAAACGGCCAGCGCAGCCCCTCCCGCATCGTTGCCGCCCGTAGGATGCGCCGCCCCTCGAGCACCGCCCGAAGCCCCCGCATCACCGTCTCCACCTCCGGCAATTCCGGCATTTTTTTCTCATGCTGCCGCGGTCCCCTGGCACAGCGGGGCGCTGGCCTGGGCGGGGGGCGGTACCATCTGTCATCGCGCTGGGGCGTGCTACTGGCAAGGCTGCCGTCAAAAGGGCAAGGTGCGACGATGAGCGACACAACCGATTTCGGCTTCCGCGAGGTGCCGCGCACCCAAAAGGCCTCCCTGGTGCGGGAGGTCTTCGAAAGCGTGGCCCCCCGCTACGACCTGATGAACGACCTGATGTCGCTGGGCATCCACCGCATCTGGAAGCGCATCTTTGTTAATTCCATCGCGGCCTCGCCGCGGGAGACGCTGCTGGACCTGGCCGGCGGGACGGGGGACATCGCCTTCGGGGCGCTGGCGCGCGGCGCCAAGCGGGTGATCCTCACCGACGTGAACCCGGCCATGCTGGAAGTCGCCCAGAAGCGCGCCTTGGACCGCGGCATCACCAGCGGCCTCGACTTTGCCGTGGTCGATGCCGAGCACATCCCCCTGCCGGACCGGTCGGTCGAAAAAATCTCCATCGCCTTCGGCCTGCGCAACTGCACCGACAAATCCGCCGTGCTGCGGGAGGCCCGCCGCGTGCTGCGCCCCGGCGGCCGCTTCCACTGCCTGGAATTTTCGAAAGTGGCGATCGAACCCCTCGCGAAAGTCTATGACATCTGGTCCTTCAAGGTGCTGCCCGAGATCGGCGCCCGCGTGGCGCAGGACCGCGACAGCTACGAATACCTGGCCGAATCCATCCGCCGCTTCCCGGACCAGGAAACGCTGGAAGACATGATGCGCGACGCCGGCCTCGAACGCGTGGCGCATCGCAACCTCTCGGGCGGCATTGTCGCGATCCATTCCGGCTGGCGCCTGTAATGGAACCGCGGGACCCGGATTTCCGGGCCCGCATCGAGGCCGCCTTCGCCGCCCAGGGGCTGATGGCCACGCTGGGCGCGCGCCTGGTGGCGCTCGCCCCCGGCCAGTGCAGCATCGAGGCCGATTTCGCCCCCGGCCTCACCCAGCATCACGGCTTGTTCCATGCCGGCGTGCTGACCACGCTCGCCGACAATGCCTGCGGCTTCGCCGCCATGAGCCTGCTGCCGCCGGGCGGCGAGGTGCTAAGCGTGGAATTCAAGACCAGCTTCCTGCGCCCGGCCTCCGGCCTCGTGGCCGTGGCGCGCGGCGAGGTGCTGAAGCCCGGCCGTACCCTCACCTTCTGCCGCGCCGATGTTTTTGTGCGCGATGCAGCGGGGACCGAGACACTGGTGGCGACCATGCTCGCCACCATGATGGCCGCGGCCCCCCAGCCGCACTAATCCAGCCCCGCTAATCCAGGCGCAGCCCGATGCGGCGGATCACCGGCTCCCAGGTCGCGCGTTCGGCCGCCAAATACTGCGCCAGATGCGCCGGCCCGCTGCTCGCGGGCTCCGCGCCGATGCGGGCCAGGGCGCCGCGCACCTGTTCATCCCGCAACGCTTCCGCCAGCGCCCCCGCCATCCGCTGCTGGATCGCCTCCGGCGTGCCGGCCGGCGCCAGAAGCGCCTGGAAATTCCGCACCACCAGCGCGGGAAAGCCCCGCTCCGCCGTGGTCGGGATGGCGGGCGCCAGGGGGGATCGGGTTTCTGCGGTGATCGCCAGCGCCCGCACCCGCCCCGTCTCCACCAGCGGCAGCAAGGCGGAGATGTCGCCGAACAGCGCCTCGATCTTGCCGCCGATCAGGTCCGGCAGCGCGGCACCGGTGCCGCGATAGGGCACATGCTCCAGCCGGATGCCGGCCAGCTCGGAAAACAATTCCATCGCCAGATGCGGCGTGGTGCCGATGCCGGCGGAGCCCAGGTTCAGCGCCCCCGGCCTGCTGCGCGCCAGCGCCACGAAGCCTGCCAGATCAGCCGCGGGCAGCGCATTGGTCACGGCCAGGATCTGCGGGCTGTCGGCGATCAGCGCCACCGGCGCCAGGGCGCGCAGCGGGTCCGGCGCATCCGCGGCGCCCGCGGCAGGGGCGATCACCAGCGGGCCGGGCGAGCCGACCAGCATCATGTAGCCATCCGGCCGCGCCGCCGCGACCGCGCGCGTGCCGACCAGCCCGCCCGCACCCGCGCGGTTCTCCACCACCACCGCCTGGCCCAGCACCCGGCGCAGTCCCTCGGCCACCGGACGCGCCACATTGTCCACTGGCCCGCCGGGCGCGAAGGGCACCACCAGCGTCACCGGCCGCTGCGGCCAGGCCTCCTGCGCGCGTGCCAGGCCCGGTGCGGCCAGCGCGGCCCCCAGCAGCAGGCGTCGTGTCGTGCCGATCATGGTGTCACTCCCCTTCACGCGGCCTGCCGCCGCTTCCACACTTGGCGAAACTGGAAAGCCCGCCATGCGCATCGCCTCGATCGAAACGCTCCCCTGCATCCAGCGCCAGGAAGACCCGAGCTGGAATTTCGCGCGCGGCGCGATTCCGGAGGTGCGCGGCTGGATCATCCGCCTGCGCGACACGGATGGCGCGGAGGGTTTTGGCTATGGCCACGCCATGGCCCTGGTCACCGGATTGCCGGAGGCGCTGCCACATGCCGTCGCGCATTACGAAAAACTGCTGAAGGGCCGCCCGCTGGCCGACCTCGCCGCGCATACGGAGGCGATGGGCCAGGCGCTGGTGCATGCCCCAGGCGCCCGCGCGGGGGTGGAGATGGCGCTGCACGATCTGCTGGCGCGCCGCCTGTCCACGCCACTCGGCACCCTGTTCGGCGGGCGCTTCCGCGACAGCATTCCCTGCGCCCGCCTGCTGGCGCTGAAGCCGCCGGAAGGCATGGCCCAGAAGGCCGCCGCCCTGGTGGCGGAAGGCTATTCCGCGCTGAAGGTGAAGTTCAGCGGCGACCCGGCGCTGGATGCCGCGCGGCTGGCCGCGATCCGCGCCGCGGTGGGGCCCGCCATCCGCCTCTCGCTGGATCCGAACCAGGCCTATTCCGCCAAGGGCTTTCTCAAACTGTTCGAACGCATCTGCATCCATGACATCGCGCTGGTCGAACAGCCGGTGCCGGCGGCGGATTGGGAGGGGCTGGCGATGCTGACCGCGCGGCTCGGCGTGCCGGTGGAGGCCGATGAAAGCGCCGCATCGCTGGCCGATGTCGCGCGCCTGGCGCGCACGCGGATGGTGGATGTGATGAACCTGAAGCCCACCAAGATCGGCGGCATCCGCGATACGCTGGCAGCCATCGCCATCTGCGAGGCCGCCGGCATCGGCGTGCGCTTCGGCGCCAGCTTCGGCCCGGGCCTGTTGCAGGCCTTCACCAGCCATCTGGCCGCCTCGCTCAAGCGGCTGGAGCATTCCTCCGAACTCGCGGAACATGCCCATCTGCTGGATGACCCCTTCGCGCCCTACCCTGTGGTGAATGGCAGCGTGGCCGTGCCGGATGCGCCCGGCACGGGGCTCGACCTCATCGCCCCTTGAAGACGGGCTTCCGTTTTTCCGCGAAGGCGCGCAGCGCCTCCTGCGTATCCTCGGTCGCAGCCAGCGCCACGGTCTGCGACTGCTCGTAGCGATAGCCCTCATGTAGCGGCAGGTCTTCCGTGACCTGGAAGCTGCGCTTCGCCGCGCGCACCGCCAGCGGCACCTTCTGGGCGATCTCGGCGGCAATGGCCTGGGCGGCTTCCACCACCTTGTCGCGCGGCACGCAAAGCGAGGCCGCGTTCATCCGGTACAGCTCCGGCCCAGTGATGCGGCGCGCCGTGTAGATCATCAGCCGCGCATCGGATTCGCCGAGGTGCCGCCGCACATGCTTCACGCCGCCGGCGAGCCCCACATCGACCTCGGTCATGGAGAGGAAGGATTCCTCCGCCACCACCAGGATGTCGCAGCACAGCGCCAGCACGCAGCCGGCGCCGATGGCCGCGCCATTCACCGCGGCGATCACGGGCTTCTCGCATTCCAGCACGCAGTCGAATCCGGCGCGCACCAGGCGGTTGTGGCGCGGGAAGGCGCCGGGCGCGCTGCGATCCGGCCGGTCCTTCAAATCCGCCCCCGCCGAGAAAGTCTTGCCCGCGCCGGTCAGCACGATGGCGCGCACATCGTCACGGTCGTGCAGTTCGTCGAAGACCTGCACGATTTCCTCGCGAAAGGCGCCATTCTGCGCATTCACGGGCGGGCGGTCGATGGTCACCGTCGCGACGAAATCCGCAACGTCCAGGCGCAAAGTCGAATAGCTCATTCCACGCGTATCCCTGCCGCCTCGATCACCTGTTTCCACCGCGCGCTTTCCGCCCGGATGGTCTCGGCCAATTGCTCGGGGGTGGAGGGTGTCGGCTCCTCCCCCAGCGCTTCCATGCGCGCGCGGTATTCGGGCCGGGCGAGGATGGTCTGCACCACCTCGCTCAGCCTCGCCACGACCGGCGCCGGCGTGCCGCCGGTGGTCGCGATGTAGTTGAAGGGCGCGGCATCGAAGCCCGGCAGCGTCTCCGCCAGCGCCGGCAGGTCGGGCGCCAGCGCCGAACGCTGCGGCGTGGTGACGCCGAGGGCGCGCAGCTTGCCGTCCCGCGCCTGCGGCAGAAGGATGGAGAGCGTATCCAGCGCCATCGTCACCGTGCCGCCCATCAGGTCCGTCAGCGCCGCGCTGGTGCCACGATAGGGCACATGGGTGATGTCGATCCGCGCCAGGAATTTCAGCATCTCGCCGGCGAGATGGGAGGAGGAGCCAATGCCCGATGAGGCAAAGGTCAGCTCCCCGGGCCGCGCCTTCGCCAATGCAATCAGCTCCGACAAGGTGCTGACCCGCACTTGCGGGCCGATGGCCAGAAGGTTCGGCGCGCGCTTGAAACCGGAGACGGGCGCGAAATCCCGCACCGGATCATAGGGCACGCTGCGCATCAGATGCGGGTTCACGATCTGCGGCCCCGGCGTGCCGTAGAGCAGCGTATGCCCATCCGGCGTGGCACGTGCCACCGCCTGCGCGCCGATGGTCGCGCCGCCGCCCGGTCGGTTTTCCACCACCACGGGCTGGCCGAGCAGCACGCCCATCGGCTCCGCCAGCATCCGCGCGGAGGCATCGGCGGATCCACCGGCCGCGAAGGGTACGATCATCCGCAGCGGCCGGCTGGGAAAGCCCTGGGCCAAGGCAGGCGTGGCCAGCAGCCCGGCGAGGCCGAGCGCGCCACGACGGGTGAGGGTCATTCGAGTGTGATCCCCTGCGCCACGATCACGCCACGCCAGCGCTCGATCTCCTCCTGCACCATGGCCGTCAGCTCGGCCGGCGTGCCGCCCAGCGGCTCCGCGCCGAGTGCCGTGAAACGGGCGCGGATGGCGGGGTCTGCCAGGACCTTATTCATCGCGGCATTCAGCACCGCCACGGCCTCCGGCGGCGTGCGCGCGGCCAGCAGAAGGTAGTTGAAGGAGGCGTCATGAAAACCCGGCAGCGTGGCCGCGATCGGCGGCAGCTCCGGCGCCGCCTGCGCCACATCGCGCGTGCTGACGGCCAGCGCGCGCAGCCGCCCGTCCCGCACCAGCGGCAACAGCCCAGCGGCGGTGTCCAGCGTCATGTCCACGCGGCCCGCCATCACGTCCTGCACGCCGGGCGCGGTGCCGCGATAGGGCACATGCAGCAGTTCCACCCCCGCCAGCTGCGCGAACAGCGCGCCGGCCAGATGCGCGGAGGACCCGATGCCGGAGCTGGCATAGGTGATGGCGCCCGGCCGCGCCTTGGCCATGGCGACAAGATCCGCCACGCTCCGTGCCGGGCTGTCCGGCCGCACCACCAGCAGCTTCGGCGCCCGCATCAGCGCCACCAGCGGCGTGAAATCTGCCTGCGCGTCATATTGCATGTTGCGCATCATCAGCGGGTTCAGGATCTGCACCGGCGGGGGCGCGTACAGAATGGTGTGGCCATCCGCCGGCGCCCGCGCCACGGCGACGGCCCCCACGGTGTTGGTGCCGCCCGGGCGGTTCTCCACGATCACGCTCTGGCCAAGCTCGCGGCCCAGCGGTTCGGCGATGATGCGTGCCAGCGTATCCGCCGTGCCGCCGGGCGCCAGCGGCACCACGATGCGCAGCGCACGGTTCGGCGCCCAGGCCGGTTGCGCCTGCACGGACGTAGCGGCGAGAAGTCCCGCGCCGGCGAGAAGAAGCGTGCGTCGCTGCATGATGCTCAATCCAGCTTGATGTTGTTGGTGCGCACGATTTCGCCCCAGGTGGCGGAGGTCTGGCGGATGAAGACAGCGAACTCGTCCGGATTGCTGCCGACCAGGCGGCCGCCCTGGGCGATCAGCGCCTCCCGCGTCTGCGGGTCGCGCAGTGCCGCCTGCGCGGCTTCCGTCAGGATCCGCAACCGGTCGGCCGGAATGCCGGACGGGCCGAGCAACCCATACCAGGTCTCGCTCACCATGCCCGGCACGCCGGCCTCGATGGCGGTGGGCAGGTCGGCCAGCAGGCCCAGCCGTTCTTCCGCCGTCACCGCCAGTGCCGTCACGGACCCGGCGCGGATATGCGGCAGCAGCGCGGGCACATCCGCCGCCAGCATCTGGATGCGCCCGGCCAGCAGATCCGTCACCGCCGGCGCGGCGCCGCGATAGGGGATGTGGACGATATCGATGCCGGCACGGGTCTTCAGCAATTCCCCCGCCATATGCAGCGAGGAGCCGATCCCGGCCGAGCCGAAGGACAGCGCACCGGGCCGCGCCTTGGCCATCGCCACGAACTCCGCGAGCGTCTTCGGGCCAAGGCCGGGCGGGACGGCGATGATCTGCGGCACGCCCAGCACCTGGCTGATCGGCGCCAGATCCCTCAGCGCATCATAGGGCATGTTGGGCTGGAGATGCGGCAGGATGACCACGGCGCCGGAGCTGGCCATGACGATGGTGTGCCCATCCGGCCGCGCCTTCGCCGCCGTATCCACGCCGATGGTCCCCCCCGCCCCGGCCCGCGATTCCACGACGATCGGCCGGCCTAGGCGTTCCGACATCACCCGCGCGGTGACGCGCGCGATCAGATCCGCCGGCCCGCCGGCGGCGAAGGGCACGATCATGCGGATCGGCTGGTCCGGGAAGGCGGCCTGCGCGCGAGCCACCCGCGGCAGGGCGGCGAGGCCCAGGCTAGCCAGGCCGGCGACACCCAGGGCCGTGCGACGCGTGATGTTCATTGTTGTTTCCTCCGTATCGGTCATGTCGGGGTCAGTCGAAGACGAACAGCTCCTGTGGATTTTCCACCAGGATGCGGCGGGCGAGCGTTGCGTCGCCCAGCCAGTCGAGAAACAGGTCCAGTATCGCGCCCGCATCCGGCGCCGGCGCCATCCGCACATAGGGCCAGTCCGAACCCCACAGCAGCCGCGCCGGGTTGGCCGCCACCAGCGCATCCTGCAACGGCCGCAGGCTGTCCGCCGGCGCGCCGCGCTGCACGCGGCACAGCGTGATCTTCACCCAGATGTCGCCATCGCGCAGATGATCCAGCACGGTGGCGAAAGCCGGGTCCGCCGCGCCATCGGGCATCGCCAGATGGTCCAGCACCAGCGGGACGCCAAGCGGGATCAGCGAAGGCAGCAGCTCGGCGAATTGCGCGGCGCTGGCCCAGAGATGCGCCTGCCAGCCCAGTGCGCGCAGCCGCGGCGCCAGGGCGTGCAGGGCGTCCACGCCGATGCTGCCCGGATAGCGGCCGCCGCCATTCGGGGCCTGCATCTCGACGAAGCGCAGCGCCCGCACGCCGGCTTCATGCCATTCGGTGAGCGTCGCATCCGTCACCGTCGCATCCGCGCTCATCACGCCGCGCAGCGTGCCGTGGCTGCGCGCCAGCGCATCCAGCAGGCAGGCGGCGTCGCGGCCATAGGGGGCGGGCTGCACCAGCACGGCGCGCGGCGTGCCGATGGTGGCGCGCATCGCTGCATGCGTGGCCAGATCCGCGCCAGGCAGCGCATAGGGCGCCGGCCCCGCGGGGAAGCGGGCGTCGAAGACATGCGTGTGCGTGTCGCAAGCCCCGGCCGGCACCGCCTGGCGCGGGCGGGTGGCGGCGGGGGCCTCCACCATCACGCGGCATCCCCTGGGGCAGCTTCCGGCAGGGTGAACAGCCCCTGCTCCGGCGCCGTCAGCGGCGGCGCCGCGCCATCCGGCAGCGGGATGCCATGCGCGTTCAGGGTCATGGAGACCATGGTGTAGTAGCCCACCAGCGCCGTCAGCTCGACCACGCCCTTCACGCCGAAGGCCGCGACCGCCGCGTGGTAGACCGCATCCGGCACCCGCCCATCCTGCTGCAAGCTGCGGGCGAATTCATAGACCAGGCGCTCATCCGCCTTGTCGAAGACCGGCGGCCGGCCTTCGCGCATGGCGTCCAGGATCTCGGCCGCAATGCCGTTCTCGGCGGCGGTGCGGGCATGCACGAACCACTCCACCTGCGCGCTCCAGCGCCGGCCGGTGACGCAGATCGCCAGTTCCGAAAGCCGCTTCGGCAGGGAGGTGGAAAAGCGCAGCGCCTCCCCCAGCGCGGACCATCGCCCGGCAAGGTCGGCATTGTGGATCGCCGCGCGCAGCGGGCCGATCACCTGGCCGCGCGGGCCGGAGACCACCTTGTCCCAGATTTCACGCTGCGCCGCGTCCAGCTCATCGCGGCCGGGCAGGGGAATACGAGGCTTCATGTCACGCCACTTTCGGCCAGGGCCGCACGCGCGGCGTCATCCAAACCCAACTCCGCCAGAACCTCCGCCGTGTGCTGGCCGAGCAGCGGGGGCGGGCGGTTGAATTCCAGCGGCGCATCGGACAGGCGGATCGGGCTGACCACCTGCGGCACTTCGCCATGCGGATGCGGCAGCTTCCGCAGCATCCGGCGATGCACCAGCTGCGGATCGGCAAACACATCCGGCACGGTGTTGATCGGCCCGCAGGGCACGCCCGCCGCATCCAGCAGCGCGGTGAGATCGCTGCGCGTGAAATCGGCGAAGCGTTCCGTCAGCAGCGGCGTCAGCAGCGCCTCGTTCTTCACGCGATCCGCGTTGCGGATGAAGCGCGCATCCGTCGCCCATTCCGCGCGCCCGATCGCCTGGCAGAGTTTCACGAATTGCCCGTCATTGCCGACCGCCAGCACGATGAAGCCATCCGCCACCGGAAAGACATCCTGCGGCTGGATATTGGGGTGCCGGTTGCCAGCCCGCTGGGGGATGCGGCCACCAACAAAGTGGTTCATCGCCTGGTTCGCCAGGAAGGCCGCCTGCACGTCGAGCATGGCAAGGTCGATGGTCTCGCCCTGCCCCGTCTCCGCCCGCCGCGCCACGGCAGCCAGGATGGCGACGGTGGCGTACATGCCGGTCATCAGATCGACGATCGGCACGCCGACTTTCTGGGGCGGCGTTTCCGGCGCCCCGGTCACGCTCATCAGCCCGCCCATCGCCTGGATCATGAAATCATAGGCGGCCTGGTCGCGGCGCGGGCCATCCTGGCCGAAGCCGGTGATGGAACAGCAGATCAGGCTTGGCTTCAGCGCGCGCAGGCTGGCGGCATCCAGGCCGTAGCGGGCCAGGGCGCCCGCCTTGAAATTCTCCACCACGATATCGGCGGTCTCGGCGATCTGCCGCACCACCGCCTGGCCCTCGGGCTTGGTGATATCGATGGTGACGGAGCGCTTGCCGCGATTGACAGACAGGAAGTAGCCGGCCTCCTTGGTCGGCTTGCCCTCCGCATCCTTCAGGAAGGGCGGCCCCCAGGCGCGCGTATCATCGCCCACGCCCGGGCGCTCGATCTTGATGACGTCGGCGCCGAGATCGGCCAGCACCTGGGTCGCCCAGGGCGCCGCCATGATGCGGCCGAGATCCAGCACGCGGAGATGCGACAGCGGGCCCATCAGGCGTCGACCACCTGGGTTGCGCGCATCGAGGGACGTTGCGCGAATTCCGCATGGAAGGCGGCGAAGCGCGGGCAGCTGGCGCGCCAATCGATGTCGGCGAAGCGGAAATCCAGGTAGCTGCCGAGCACGCCGAGCGTGATCTTCGCCAGCCCCATCGGCATCGCGTCGATCTCGGCCTCCACCGCCGCCAGGGCCGCCTGGGCCTTCACCGCGAAGGCGTCCAGCAATTCGGGCAGCGGATGCGGCTTGTCGCGTTCGTTCCGCCACAGGATCAGCAGGTCGAGGAACCCGGTCGCCAGCGCGTGGCGGCGCAATTCCTGCCAGCGCGCCGGGCCCGCGGCCGGGATCAGCCGCGGGCCGCCGTGCAGCGTGTCCAGGTATTCGCAGATGACGAGGCTATCATACAGCACGCTGCCATCTTCCAGGCGCAGCGTCGGGATCTTGCTCAGCGGGTTCTCCGCCATCAGCGCCTGGTGCGGCTTGGTCATGGCCACCACGGTGCGGGTGGTGGCGATGCGATCGGACAGCCCGGTCTCATGCGCGAAGACCATCACCTTGCGCACGAAGGGTGAGCGCGGCGACCAGTGCAGCAGCATGGACACGGTTGTTTCCCCTCTAGGCTTAGGTCAGTTGTGTGACCTTAAGCCGATTAGGGGCCGGCCGTCCATGCCCCCCTTTGGGGGCCCCCTTTAGACCCGGGTCGCGTCGTGATGCGGCCGCCCGGATTGGAAGGCGGCGATGCCGTCCAGGATCATCCGCACGATATCCACCCGCGTCTCCCGCGTGAGGGAGGCATAATGCGGCGCCACCACCAGGTTCGGCGCGGCCAGCATCGCCGGGTCCGGCACGGGTTCGGACTGGAACACATCCGTGCCGGCGCCGCGGAGGGTGCCGTCCTGCAAGGCGGCCACCAGCGCCGCTTCATCCACCACGGACCCGCGGGCGATGTTGATCAGGAAGCCGGCCGGGCCGAGCTTCCGCAGGATCTCGGCATTGACGATGCCGGCGGTCTCCGCCCCGCCGGGGCAGCACATCACCAGCACGTCGGACTGCTCGGCCAGTTCCGCGATGCCAGGCACATAGGGCCAGGGCGCGTCGGGCTTCGGCCGCGGTCCGGACCAGATGACCTTCATGCCGATGCCCTGCGCCCGCCGCGCCACCGCCGCGCCGATGCGGCCGAGCCCGAAAATCCCGCAGGTCTTGCCGAACAGCCGCGTACCGGACTCCGCCCGGCCCTTGGCCCAGGCGCCGGAGCGCACGAAGGCGTCGGCATACACCACCCGCCGGGCGATGCCATACAGCAGCGCGATAGCGAAATCCGCCGTATCCTCCGTCAGCACATCCGGCGTGTTCAGCACGGCGCAGCCCTGGGCGCGGGCGGCATCCAGATCGATGCGGTCCAGCCCGACGCCGGTGCTGGCCAGCAGCGCCAGGCCCGGCACCCGGCCGAACAGGGCCGCGTCGCAGCCCGCCATGGCGCTGGTCACGCCAATGCGGAAGCCGGCCACCGGCCCGGGCGGCAGGGTGGCAAGATCCATCAGCCGATGCCCCGCCCCCTCCAGCGCCTGGCGCAGATCGGCGGGCACCGCGGTCATCACCAGAAGGGATTCGCCTTGGGTGGCTTGCATGGGACGTATCCTGTCAGGCTAAGATGCGACAAAGGCCAGGGTAATGACCTTTTCAGGGAAGGATAGCCTGTCCACCATGCCGATCACCCAGCAGGCCGTGAAGACGCTGTCCGCCCAGTTGTATGACTGGTCGCTGCGCCGCGTGCCCGACGACACCAAGGACGCGCTGCGCCGCGCCCGCGCCGCCGAAACCCATGAAGGCGCACAGCGCGTGCTGGAGATCATGCTGGGCAGCGCCTTGCGGGCCGAGCAGACGGACCGCTTCGTCTGCTCCGACGCCGGCGTGCCGGTGTTCCGCGTGACCCTCGGCGCCAATGCGCGCTGGGAGGGCGACCTGAAGGCCGCCATCACCGAGGGTTTCGATGAACTGGTGGGCCGCATTCAGCCGCCGCTGCTGAAGCATGTGACGAACCCGCTGACCAATGAACGCGGCTACAAGGGCAAGGACATGCCCCTGGTGACGTGGGAGATGGAATCCGGCGTCGACTGGATCGAGATCGCCTGCCAGCCCAAGGCACTCGGCTCCGGCCGCTGGGCGCAGGCGGAGACCTTCAGCTTCCCCAGCCTGGCCGATATCGAGGCCTATGTGATGCGCGCGGTGATGACCGCGGGCTCCCAACACTGCCCGCCGGTGATCATCGGGGTGGGCATCGGCGGCAGCTTCGACGTGGCGGCGAAAATCGCCAGCAAGGCCACCTACCGCGCCATCGGCAGCGTGAATCCGGAGCCGGTGCTGGCGGCGATGGAGGAACGGCTTTTGCGCGCGGTGAATGCGACGGGCTTCGGCCCGATGGGCACCGGCGGCGACACCACCGCACTCGCCGTGCATGTCGATTACAGCGCCGGCCATGGCTACACGCCGGTCGCGGTCTGCTTCAATTGCTGGATCAACCGCCGCACCCGGGCGCGCATCCATGCGGATGGAACCGTGGAGCGCATGGAATGAACCTGCTCGATTACCGCCGCGTCACCATGCCGCTGTCGCGGGCGGATGCACGCTCGCTCCGCGCCGGAGACATGGTGCTGCTGGATGGCGAGATCACCATCACCGCAGGCCTGCCAACGCATCATCGCATCCTGGCCTGCGCGGATGAGGGGCGCGAACCGCCGATCGAGATCCGCGACGGGTCGCTGCTGCATCTCGGCAGCTACAGCCAGGACACGGCGGATGGCGGGCTGGAGGTGCTGTACATGAACCCCACCACCAGCACCCGCTTCAACCCGATCATGCCCCGGCTGATCCGCCATTTCGGCCTGACCGCGGTGGGCGGCAAGGGCGGGCTGGATGCGGCGTGCCGGGAAGCGATGGCCGAGGTCGGCTGCGTCTATCTCTCCTTCCTCGGCGGCGGCGCGCCGCTGCATTCCAGCGCCATCACGGCGGTGAAGGCGGTGGCCTGGAACGACCTGGTCGCGCATTACCGCCTGGTGCGGCTGGCCGTCTCCGGCCTCGGCCCGGTCACCGTCGGCATCGACGCGCATGGCAACAGCCTGTTCGAGACGCTGTCCGCCCAGGCGCAGGACCGCATGCCGGAGATCCTGGCGCAGCTCGCCCGCGACCGAGCCGGCTAGAAAGCCCTCCCCCCCAGTTGGGGGGGAGGGTTGGG
>LNFM01004166.1_pt1 | contig 27150 bp, 26 predicted proteins | sample 596031 | NCBI WGS metagenome assembly LNFM01 (sample SAMN04254537, study PRJNA301005) | activated carbon metagenome | isolation source: dual media filters at the Ann Arbor, Michigan drinking water treatment plant | place: USA: Ann Arbor | reverse complement strand
CCATGAGCTGGCCCATGCGGGCGGCCACCGGGGCGAGCGAGTCTTCGGGCTTGAACTCGCCTTCGGTGGGGCGGCCCAGGTGGCTGGTGACCATCACGGCTGCGCCGGCGTCCAGCGCCATCTGGATGGCGGGGATGGAGGCCCGGATGCGGGTGTCTTCGGTGATCTCGCCCGCGTCGTTCTGCGGCACGTTCAGGTCGGCACGGATGAAGACGCGTTGGCCACGGGCTTTGCCCTGGGCACAGAGGTCGGAGAAGCGGATGAATGACATGGCGGGTCCGGTTGGGCGGTGGAAGGCAACCCCGGCTGGCGTGGGCCGCCGGGATCGAACCCCCTGATTGTAGGAAACCACCCAACCGACGCCGTTAGACCGGGACCATCACGAAGTCGGCCTTGCCCACACCGCACTCCGGGCAACGCCACCCGGCCGGCACATCGGCCCAGCGGGTGCCGGGCGCAATGCCCTCTTCAGGCCAGCCCGCCGCTTCGTCGTACACCAGTCCGCAGACCACGCAGAGATAACAGTTCATGTCGTTTTCCTTTTCATTCATCGGCCAGGGCCAGGCAACGCAGGCCCGCAACGCGGTCAGCGCGGACCGGTGCCGGTCTCGCTTCAGGAGCCTTTGTTGCTGCGGTCTTTGTCGTCCTGGTCCTTCGCCTTGGAGCGCTTCACCTGCCCGGTGATGCTGTCCACATCGAGTTCCACGCGCTGGCCTTCGCGGTTCGTGGCATAGACCTCGAACCCGTTGCGCTGGGCTTCGACCTTCTGGATGTTGCGATAGCCGGCAGCTTCCAGTTTGTCCAGGACTTGCGCGATCGTCAGCGGTTTGCCTTTTGGCGCTGCGTCCACGGCCGCGGCAGGCGGCTGCGAGGTTTGTGCCACGGCGGGCAGAAGCGTTGCAACACCGGTCGCGAGAACCGAAGCCACCACCAGAGAAGAGAGGATTTGAGACGTGCGCATGATGAAAACCTTTTTGAAGAAACACGGTTGAAATCGACCGTGTGGGCATTGTTGAAAAGTGATGCTGAATTCGACCTGAACAGGCCGTTCAGCCGGCGTTCATTGAAGCGACAGACGCCACCCCGAAACCGGTCCTGACCTTGGCGGCGAGGTCGTCAATCGTCGTCGCGGTCGCGGTCTTCACCGTCGCCCGTGGCCAGACCGCTGAGCGACTGGGTTGATACCAGCCCGTTGGGCGACTGCTGCCACTCCCAGGCACCGTAGGCCAGCACCGCGATCAGCAGCAGCGCGGCCAGCCAGACGCGGTTGTTTTGCACCAGATTCGGCCCGGGACCATCGACCCGGCCGCTCCACATGGGCGCCGCCTGGTTCTTGCGGCGCAGCAGGCTCAGCCCCGCGATCAGCGCCAGGTGGGCGAGCACCACGAACAGGAAGGCTTCGCCAAAGAACTCGTGCACCTCCTCCAGCCAGTCGCCGCCCAGCACGTCGCCCCAGTCGTTGTAGGTGCCGTATCCGCTGAGCGTGAGCGGCACCACCATGACCAGCAGGGCGAACACGGCCAGCGCCATGAGCAGGTTCTGCGCCTGCCGCCAGTTGATGGCCGACAGCGATGGTGCGCTGCGCACCGAGCGCAGCCAGGCCGGCAGACCGGTGAGCTTGCGCCACAGCAGGCCCAGTCCGGCCTGACGCGGGCCGAACAGGCCGTACAGCACGCGAAACACCAGCAGCCCGGCCATGGTGTAACCCAGCGTGACGTGCAGCAGGCGGAAGTGTTCGCCGTCCGCGGTGAGGTAGGCGCCCAGAAAGCTCAGGGCGAACAGTCCGTGGAACATGCGCGTGGGCGCATCGGTGACGAGGCGGCGGGGGGCGGACGCGCTGGACGCGGCCGGTGCAGCGGCGTTGCCGGGGGCGCTGTCGAGGGTGGGTGAGGCTTGCATGGGGCAGCTCCTGAAGGGTTGGGGTGTCAGTCGTTCCAGGCGCGGCGCTGGCGGGCGTCCAGCCCGGCCGGGGCCTGCAGGGTGCGTTCGCTGTAGTCGCCCTGGTCGGCGCCGGTGTGGCAGGCCCCGCAGTTGGCGGCGCTCTTGACGCTGGCGAGCTTCCAGACCGATGGCGCCACCTCGTCGTGCTCGCGCACGAACCAGGCCGAACGGGTGATGCGGTCTTCGGGCGGCGCCTCGGCCACCCGCTTGTAGGTGCCGGCGTTGGCCAGCAGCCAGCCGCTGATCTGCTGCACGGTGGCGGCGTCCAGCGACGCGTCGGTGCCGTAGTGCTTGTCCAGCCCGGTCATGATGCGTTGCCAGGAGCGCGCGGGCAGCATGCCCGGCGCGTAGCCGGTGTGGCAGGCCGCGCATTCCTGGGTGTAGGCAGCGGGTACGTTGCGCAGCAGCACACGGCCACCATCGGCCTGGGCGGCAGAGGCCAGGGTCAGCCCGGCGGCCACGGCCAGCACGCAGCGGAGGAAGGTGGAAGCAAGTGTCATGGGGTGCTCCAAGTGATTCAGATGAAAAGGACGGCGCTCACTTCAGGCTGTTCAGGTAGGCCAGCACATCGGCCTTCTCAACGGCGCTGCATTCGCGGCTGAGCACGTCGTTGCAATTGCGCTTGAACCACTTGTCGACCTTCGCGGTGTCGGTGAAGGCCTTGGCGTTGAAGGCGGGCGCCAGCGGCGGGATCACCTTGCCGGTGTTGGCGTGCTTGCCGTCCTTCGTGGGGGGCGTGCCGTGGCACGAGGCACACGACCATTCGCCGCCGTGTTTTGCATTGAAGAAGCTTTGGCCGCGTGCGGCGTTGCCGGGGCTGCCGGCCTGGGCGCTCCAGTGTGCTTGCTGGGCGGCGGGTGTGGTGTCGGCGGCCTGGGCGATGCCAAGACCGCTGCCCATCAGGGTGGCGGCCAGCAGCAGCGAGGAGAGGGTGGGCTTCATGGCGGTCGGGCTCCGTGAACGGGGTGGTTGGACTGGGTTTCGGAAGGCGATGGAGTCAGTGTGGCCAGCGGCGCTTGAACGCCACCTGAAGCGTGCGTTCATCGGGCGTTCAGAATCGGGACACCACAATCCCGCCCATGCATCCCACCATCCGCACCTTCGCTTTCCGCAGCACAGCCATCTCGCTGGTGCTGGCAGGGGCCATGGCCGCGACGGGCGTTCGGGCCAGCAGCGACAGCGACCACGACCGTGCCCGCGACGCGGTGCAGGCCGGCCAGGTGCTGCCGCTCAAGACCGTGCTGGAGCGCCTGGAGCGCGAACACCCCGGCCAGGTGCTGGAAGTGGAGCTGGAGCGGGACGACGGACAATGGATCTACGAAGTCAAGCTGCTGCAAAGCGGCGGCCGGCTGGTCAAGTTCGAACTCGATGCCCGCAACGGCGAGGTGCTCAAGCGCCGCGACCGCGGCCGTGATCGGCGCACCCAGCCTTGATACCCTCCAGCCCATGCGCATCCTGATCGTTGAAGACGAACCCACCTTGCGGGCCCAGCTGCGCACCGGCCTGACCGAGGCCGGCTACGCGGTGGACGAAGCCGACAACGGTCGCGACGCCCACTATCTGGGCGATACCGAAGCGTTCGACGCGGTGGTGCTCGACCTCGGCCTGCCGGTGCTCGATGGCCTGTCGGTGCTCAAGCGCTGGCGCGACGCGGGGCGCGCCATGCCGGTGTTGATATTGACCGCGCGCGACAACTGGAGCGAGAAGGTGGCCGGCATCGACGCCGGCGCCGACGACTACCTGACCAAGCCCTTCCACATGGAAGAACTGCTGGCCCGGCTGCGGGCGCTGATCCGCCGCGCCAGCGGTCTGGCTTCGCCAGTGCTGCAGTGCGGCGCGCTGGCGCTGGACACGCGCAGCGGCCGCGTCACGCTCGGTGGCCAGCCGATCGCGCTCACCAGCCACGAATACAAGGTGCTGGACTACCTGATGCACCGCCCGGGCACGGTGGTCTCGCGCACCGAACTCACCGAACACATCTACGCGCAAGACTTCGACCGCGACTCCAACACCATCGAGGTGTTCGTGGGTCGGCTTCGCAAGAAGCTGCCGCCGGAAATGATCGAAACCGTGCGCGGCCTGGGCTACCGGCTGGTGGCGCCGTGATCAGTGGCTGGCGCTGGCCGGGCTCGCTGCGGCTGCGGCTGCTGGGGGCCACGCTGGTCACGCTGGCGCTGGCGCTGGCGGGCGCGCACGCCTGGCTGGGTGGCCTGTTCCGCGACCACGTGATGCGCCAGTTCGACGCCACGCTGGTGCTGCAACTCGACCAGCTGACCGCGCGGCTGGAGTTTGACGCACAGGGTCAGCCTCTGATCGACCCGCGCAGCCTGTCCGACCCGCGGCTGGACCGGCCGTACTCGGGTCTGTACTGGCAGCTGGACCGGATGAGTCCGGGCGGGCAGACGCGCGTGGGCGTGCTGCGCTCGCGCTCGCTGTGGGACACGCAGCTGGCGCTGAGCGCCGACGCTCTGGCCGATGGCGACCTGCACACCCACGACGGCCTGGGGCCGCAGGGCCATGCGGTGCGCATCGTCGAACGTTCGCTGGCCGTGCCCGAGCAGCCGCAGGCGCGCTGGCGCCTGATGGTGGCGGCCGACACGCGCGAGGCCCTGGCCGCCGCGGACGATTTCAACGGCGTGCTGGCCGCGTCGCTCGCGGGCCTGGGCGCGTTGCTGGCGCTGGCTGCGCTGGCACAGGTGGCGGTGGGTCTGGCGCCGCTGAAGGCCATGCAGCGCGCGCTGCAGCAGGTGCGCCAGGCGCGCACGGCGCGGTTGGAGGGCCGCTTTCCGGCCGAGGTGCAGCCGCTGATCGACGACTTCAATGGCGTGCTCGACCGCAACGCCGAGGTGGTGAGCCGCGCCCGCACGCAGGCGGGCAACCTGGCGCACGCCCTCAAGACACCGCTGGCCGTGCTGGGCAACGCCGCCGCGCAGGTACCGAGCAACGACCTGGCGCCGCTGGTGGCCGAGCAGGTGCAGGTGGCGCAGCGGCACATCCAGTGGCACCTGGCGCGCGCCCGCGTGGCCGCGTCGCAAGGGCTGCCGGGTCAGCGCACGCCCTTGCAGCCCTTGCTGGCCGGTCTGCTGCGGGTCATGGGCAAGCTGCACGCCGAACACGGGCTGGACATCGCCGCCACCGACATGCCCGCCGACCTGGCGTTTGCCGGCGAAGAGCAGGACCTGCAGGAGATGTTGGGCAACCTGCTGGACAACGCCTGCCGTTGCGCCCGCAGCGCGGTGCACGTGCACGCGGTGCGCGAGGGCGCGTTGCTGCACATCGTGGTGGACGACGACGGCCCCGGGATTGCGCCCGCGCAGCGCGCCGCCGTGCTGCAACGCGGTGTGAGGCTGGACGAATCGACCCCTGGCAGCGGGCTGGGCCTGGCCATCGTGGTGGAGCTGGCGGCGCTGTACGGCGGCGCGCTCACGCTGGACACCAGCCCGGCGTGCGGCCTGAGCGCTCGCCTGACGCTGCCGGCCGCCGCCTGAGCCGAACGTGGATCAGCAGGGCCTGTAAAGGTCCTGCGCGGGCTGGTGCACGGCGGTCTGCACGTCCATCAGCCCCAGCACCGAATGGAACACGTGGTCGTGCGACAGCGGCCGGGCGGCCTGTTGGCGCAGGCAGTCGGCGCTCACGCCGCTGCGCCGCTGCAGCCCGGCCGACAGCCAGGTCACCATCGGCACGCGGGTTTGCTGATCCGGCGCCAACGCATAGGGCAGCCCGTGCAGATACAGGTTGTTCTCGCCGAGCGATTCGCCGTGGTCCGACACGTACAGCAGGCCGGTGTCGTAGCGGCCCTGGTCGGCCTGCGTCTGCAGCCATTGCAGGGTCTGGCCCAGAAAGTGGTCGGTGTAGGCGATGGTGTTGTCGTAGGCATTGAGCAGCTGCTCCGGCGCGCATTCCGACAAGGTGTTGCTGCTGCACTCGGGCATGAAAACCTTGCGCTCGTTGGGCGTGCGTTTCGAGTACGCCGGGCCGTGGCTGCCCATCTGGTGCAGCACCAGCACCACGCCACGCGCTCGGCGCTGCGGGTCCAGCGCGGCGATGCGCTCGTCCAGCCCTTGCAGCAGGGCTTCGTCGAAGCACTCGCCACCTTCGCACAGCCCGGGCAAGATCAGGTCGCGCGTGCTGGCGTTGGGCACACGGTCGCACACGCCTTTGCAGCCCGACTGGTTGTCGAGCCACAGCACGGCCAGGCCGGCGCGCTGCAGCACATCCAGCAGGTCCTGGTGGCGTGCGCCCTGGTCACCCCCGCGCGCTCGCCCCAGCGGCGAGAAGATGCACGGCACCGAGACCTGGGTGTTGGTGCCACAGGACCGCACGTCCGGAAAATTCACCAGCCCCTGCGCCTGCCATTTCGCCAGCTCGGGCGTGGTGGCGCGGGCATAGCCGCTCAGCCCCCAGTTCTGCGCCCGAGCGGTTTCGCCCACCACCAGCACCAGCAGGGGCGGGCGCTGCTGCTGGGCGTAGCTGGCGCCCAGCAGCGCGTCTTCGCCCACCGGCTGCAGGGCCAGGGCCTGCCGGGGCAACTGGTCCACCGCCAGGCGCGTGGCCGCGTACACGCTGTTGAGCGGGTTGATCATGTAGCGCAACGGCTTGTGGTTGCGCATGAGCGAGGCCAGGCCCTGGTAGCCCGCCAGCACCGCGCCCAGCACCAGCAGCAGGGCCACGGCCGCGCCCAGCAGGTTGCGCCCGGTCTGCGGCCACCAGCGGCGCCACACCAGCGGGCGGCGCCAGATCCACCACAGCGGCGGACCCGCCACCAACAGCACCGTGCCCAGCAGACGCAGCGACAGCAGATCGCGCACCTCGCGCGCGTCGGTCTGGGCCACGTTGGCCAGCATGGTGGTGTCGATCACCGCGCCGTACTGCCCCATGAAGTGCGTGTTGAAAGCCGTCACCAGCACCAGCACCGTGGCCAGCGGCCGGAACACGCGCGGCCAGGCCAGCAGGGACAGCAGCAGCGCCGTACCGCCCAGCACCAGAACACCCATGACCAGCAGCAACCAGGCCTGTTGTGCGGGCTGCCCACCCGGCGTGGCCAAGCGTTGCCACAGCGGCAGGTTGCCCACCAGGGTGAGCCACAGGGCCAGACACCACACAGCCACCATGGGCTGATCGAATCTCGGTTGGGAACGTGCGACGGAGAACATGAAGGCTGCCTGTGAGCCCGCACAGACGGGCCCACGCAGCGTAGGTGGCGCAGGTTAAACGAACCTTAGGCCACGGCGGACCGCGGGCATGAACGCGCCACGCGGCGCGGGTGCGGCACGGCCTGGGCGGCGCGCGCCGGCAGGCGGATCAGGCGCTGCGCGGCCAGCGCAGCACGAACCGCATGCCCAGGGGCTCGGTGGCGCGCCCGCGTTCGAAGCTGGCACCCATCTGCTCGGCCATGCGCTCAACCAGGCGCAGCCCCAGGCCCAGGCCGTCGCTGTCGGTGTGGCTGGTTGCGCCCGCGCGGCGGCTGGCCCCGTCGTCGCTCACGCTCAGCCCCTGGTCGGTGGCGTTGCGGAACACCTCCACCACCACCTGCGTGCCGGCGGGGGTGTGGCGGATGGCGTTTTCCACCAGGTTGCGCAGGGCCAGTTCCAGCAGCAGGCGGTTGGTCGGCTGCTGCACCGGCAAGTCGGGCTGGACCAACTCCAGTTCGTGCCGGGATTCGTAGGCGGTCTGGGCGTGCGCGGCCACGGTGGCGGCCGCCACCTCGCCCAGCGAAACGGGTTCAATCGACGCACCCGGCCCGGGTGCTGCGCGCTGCGCCCGGGCCATGTCGAGCAGCTGCGCCAGGATGCGACCGGCGCGCAGCGCTTCGCGTTCCAGCTGATCCAGCCGTTCCGGCGAAGGCGTGCCGCGCGCGGCCCGCGCCTGCAGCGCGATCGACGTGAGCGGCGTGCGCAGCTCGTGCGCCACGTCCGATGCGAACTGCCGCTCGCGCTCGGCCTGGGTCTGCAACGAATCCACCAGGCTGTTGATGGCACGCACGGTGCTCGCGAACTCCGTGAAGCGGTCGTGTGGCAGCAGGCGCTGCCCGGCTCGCGTGTCAAGACTGGCCACGTCGTGCGACAGGCGGTCGAGCGGGCGCAGGCCGCGTCGAATGGCCCACCACAGTCCAAGCGCAACCAGCGGCATGATCAGCAGGGCCGGACTCACCATGTGCCGGGCCAGGTCGGAGGCGAGGTCGTAGCGCTGATCCAGGTCGATCAGCACCGCCACATGGTGGGTGCCGTCGGTGGCCACGTACATGCGCCACTGGCTGGGCTGGGTCTGGCCAGGGTCCGGGCGCAGGGCCACGGTGGACAGACCGGGCGGCGGCGGGCCGACAAAGGGCAGGCGATCGACCATACCGTGGGTGTCGATGGACAGGTCGGGTCCGTCCCACTGCAGCACCACCGCATCCTGCACATAGGTGCCCATCCCCTGGCGGTCCAGCGGTTTTTCCACTGGCCGGTGCCCCACCGGCGCCGTGGCCAGCCACAGCCGCCCGGTGGCCGTCAGCTGGCCGTCGGTGATTTCGCGGGCCTCGTTGTGGCCGGTGTACCAGGCCACCGCCACCAGCGTGAGCCAGACCAGCGACAGCGCTCCGGTCGCCCAGCCCCAGAGGTAACGCCACAGCGGGCGTGCAGGCGCTGCGACTCGGTGGACGGGTTCGCGGGTGGACATGTTCAGGGGCTGGGCGCTTCGGGCTCGCGCGGAATGAAATAGCCCACCCCGCGCACGGTGCGGATGAGGGTATCGCCGAGTTTGCGCCGCAGGTGGTGGATGTGCACCTCGATGGTGTTGCTCTCCACCGATTCGTTGAAACCGTACAGCGCCGACTCCAGCCGCGCCTTGGACAGCACCTGGGGCCGTGCCTGCAACAGCGTGAGCAACAGCGCGAATTCGCGGCTGCCCAGGCTCACCGGCAGGCCGTCGTGCTCCACGCTGCGCGTGGCCGGGTCGACCACCAGCGCGCCGTACTCCAGCAGGGGCTTGCTGCGCCCGGCCGCCCGGCGCAGCATGGCCCGCAGGCGGGCCAGCAATTCGTTGGCGTCAAAGGGTTTGATCAGGTAATCGTCCGCGCCGTTGTCCAGCCCGCTGATGCGGTCGCTCACGCCGTCGCGCGCGGTCATGATGAGCACCGGCAGGTCCGGGCGCGGCAACTGCCCGCGCGCGGCCAGGCGCTCGTCCTGGCGGCGCAGCCGGGCCAGCAGGTCCAGCCCGTCGCCATCGGGCAGGCCGAGGTCAAGCACCAGCACGTCGAACGATTCCACGCTCAGCGCGGCCCAGGCGTCTTTCACGCCGCCACAGACGTCCACGGCGTAGCCGGCCTGTTGCAGGGAATCGGCCAGGCCACCGGCAATCCCGGCATCGTCTTCCACCACCAAAGCGCGCATGGTCTTGTGTCCAGTTGGAGTCGGGACGCTTGATTGTCGGCGATGGGCTTAAGGGAACCTTAAGCCGCCAGCGCCACCTTCGGCGTCTGTTGATGATCGCGGTACCAGTCCACGAATCGCTGCACGCCCACGTCCAGATCGGTCTGCGGCACGAAACCGGTGAGCGCCGTCAGCCGCGACACATCGGCCCAGGTTTCGGGCACGTCCCCCGCTTGCATGGGCAGCATGTTGCGCAATGCAGGCCGTCCCAGTGCGCGTTCGATGCTCTCCACAAACCGCATGAGCGTCACCGGTTGGCTGTTGCCCACGTTGAGCACGCGGGCGGGCGCCCGGCCATCCTGGCTGGTGGGTGGTCGCTGCAGCACGCGCCAGATCGCTTCGACCACATCGTCAATGAAGGTGAAGTCGCGGCGCATCACGCCGTGGTTGTAGATGTCGATGGGCTCCCCGGCCAGGATGGCGCGCACGAACTTGAAGATGGCCATGTCCGGCCGACCCCAGGGTCCGTACACGGTGAAGAGGCGCAAACCGGTGGCGGGCATGCCGTACAGGTGGCTGTAGCTGTGGACCATCAGCTCGTTGGCCTTCTTGGTGGCCGCGTAGAGCGAGACGGGCTGGTCGGTCATTTGCGATTCGGACAACGGCAGCGTGTGCGCCACGCCGTAGATGGAACTCGACGAAGCGTAGACCAGATGGGCCGTGCCCTGGTGCCGGCAACCCTCCAGCACGGTCATGGTGCCGGCGAGGTTGCTGTCCAGATACGCCATGGGGTGGTCCACCGAATAGCGCACACCGGCCTGGGCGCCCAGATGCACCACCGCATCGAATCGCTCCCTGGCAAACAGGGCGGCCATGCCGTCGCGGTCGGCCAGGTCCAGGCGTTCGAACCAGAAAGCAGGATCGGCCTGGAGCCGGGCCAGCCGGTGGTGCTTGAGCTGCGGGTCGTAGTAGGCGTTGAGGTTGTCCACGCCCAACACTTGCAGGCCCTCGGTCAGCAGGCGGGTGGCCAGGTGAAAGCCGATGAACCCGGCCGCGCCGGTGACCAGCACCCGGGCCGGTCGGAGCAGGGCGCTGGTCATGACAGCATGTCCCGTCGCCGGGGCGTCCAGGTGTAGCTGCGCGGGACATCAGGTGGCGCACAGCTGGGCCGCAGGGCGGAGGCGTCCAGCAACACCCAGTCACGCCGGTGGGCGCTGCCCAGCACCTGCTGGCGTTCAAGGTCAAAACAGGCCAGCGTCAGATGGTCGGGCATGAGCAGCACGCGGCTGCGGTCCTGCTGCATCCATTGCCAGGCCCGGCGTTCCTGCTCCTGAAGCGGCGCGAGGTTGCTGAAGTGGGTGAGTGGCCGATGGGAAAACAGCAGGATCTGTTCTTTGAAATCCAACAGGCCCACCTGCACACCACTGGGCACACGGGTTTCCAGATCCACCATGAGCTGGCGCGGCGTGCGGTGGGGCTCCATCACCGGCCAGACCCAGAAAGCCACGAACACCCAGCTCAGCAGACTCACCAGCGCCAGCTGCTGGAACACCTGGCGTCGCCAGCTGGCCACCGTCGCTGTCAGCAACACACCGCCCAGCACGGCCAGCGGCAGGGCCAGGTCGGACAGGGCCTCGGCGTAGTCGTCGACCTTCGCGCCCAGGGCTTCGGGTCGGTACAGGGCCAGCAGGCCCAGCACCGCCACCACCGCACCCAGCAGGAGCAGCGCCACGCGCAGGACCAGGGTGGTCTTGCGGCCAGCGCCGTCTTGACGGACCCGCTCCCAGAGAGCGGCCCCCACCAACGCCAGCATGGGCAGGGCGGGCAGCATGTACACATTGCGCTTGCCCTTGCTCAGCGAGAAAAACACCAGCACCAGCAACACCCAGACCAGCAGGCTGCGTGCCCGCGCATCGGTGCGCAACAACCGCACCAGGCGCGGCGACTGGGCCAGCAGCAGCAAGGCCAGCGGAAACCACAGCACCGGGATGGCGGACGTGAAAAAGTAATGCCACGACTTGATGTGGCCCCACGAATTGGCGTAACGGACGGCGGTCTGCTGGAACAGGATGTTGTTGCGGTAGGCCACCTTAAACTCGCTACCCGAGGCGTGCACCTGCCAGAGCATGGGGCCCAGCCAGGCCGCGAGCGTGAGCAACAGGAGCACGGGGCCGATCCAGGCGCGTCGTGTCCACACCGGGGCGGCGCCCGGCGCGCGGTACTGGCTTGTCCAGAGCGCCAGGGGAATCAGCAACAGCATGGGCAGGAAGCCCACCCCTTTGGTCATGATGCCCAGCGCCATGGCCACCCAGGCCAGCCCGTACCAGCCCCAGGCCGGACCCAGCACGAAATGGCGCAGCAAACCGTAGCAGCCCAGGGTGATCCAGAAGCAGACCAGCGCATCGATCTGAGCAGTTTTGGCCTGCAAGAGAAACTGCGGCGTGAACAGCAGCACCAGCACCGCCCAGCGCGCCACATCGCGGCTCCACAGGCGGCGCCCCAGGTCGTGCACCAACCACAAGGTACCGGCAGCAGCCAGCGCACTGGGCAACAAGAATGCAATCTTCAGCTGGCCGGTGAGCGCGTAGAACACCGCCACCAGCCACACAAAGACCGGGGGCTTGTCGGGGTAGAGCTCTCCACCCCGCCTGGGGAACAGCCATTCCCCGGACTCGACCATTTCTCGGGCAATCTGCGCAAAACGCGGTTCGTCTGCCGGCCAGGGTGAACGCAGACCGATGCCCGCCAGCAGCACAAAGCCCGCCAGCACAAACAAGGCCAGCGTCCAGTCCGGCCCCGATGCGCCCGATGGGTTTGGTGATCTGTCACTCATCCTGGGAGCCTTTGACTTGAGCCAGCCGTTGTTTGAATCCATGGTGGTAGAGCACCCACCCCAGGGCAGTGGAAGCCACCAGCAAAGCCAGGCTGATCCAGAGTTTGGAGCTGTCCTGCAGCGCAAAACCCCTGCCCGCATAGCTGAACAACAGCGACTGCGGCATGTAGCCTGGCAAGCTGCCCATCAGCACCGCGCGGCGGCTCAGGCCCGCCAGGGCGGCCGCGACATTGGTCAGGAGGTTGCTGCCCACCGGCATCAGCCGGATGATCAGGATCCAGAGCCAGGTGTCCTTGCCCAGCAGCCGCCGGATGAGTTCAATCCGAGCGGCGTGGCGATGCCGCACCCAGTCCATGCCAGCGTGGCGCACCACGCTCATGGTGAGCAGTGCGCCCAATGCCGTCAGCACGCTGCTGATGACACCGCCCCACCAGCCTCCCAGCAGGTATCCGCAAACAAAAGACAGCACCTGCCTGGGGCCACCCAGCGCCGTGTAGGCCACAGCGCCCAGGCCAAACACCGGCCAGGCAATGCTCCAGTGCTGGCTGAACAGCTCGCGCAGCAGGTCTTCTTCGTTGAAGTCGCCCAACCAACCCTGGTGCAGCGCGACAAAAGCCAGTGTGAGCACCGCGGTCAGCACCAGCGGCTTGACCAGGAGTTGAGCTTCAGATTTCACCGACCATGTCCACCCGTTCGAGGACCGGCTGCTTGCTGCGGCGAACCAGCCAGCGCACCCCCACCATGTCGACGATGCCGACCCAGAGCCGGTTCCACGCGGTGTACTTGGACACGCCCGCCGTGCGGTGCCGGTGGTTCACCGGCACCACCGCGATACGTCCACCCAGACGCCGCACCAGCGCCGGGATGTAGCGGTGCATGTGATCGAAGTAAGGCAGCAGAACCCAGGTGGAGCGCGGAATCAGCTTGAGTCCGCAACCGGTGTCGGGCACGCCGTCGTCGAGGATCTGCCGCCGCACCGCATTGGCGATCTTTGACTGGATCTTCTTCCACTCGGTGTCTTTTCGCTGATGCCGAAAGCCGGCTATGCAGAAATGCTCGCCGCCGGCTTCGAGTTCGGCGGCCTGCCGAACCAGCGCCGGAATGTCGGCCGGATCGTTCTGGCCATCGCCATCGATGGTCACCAGGTAGCGCCCCCGGGCGTGGCGAGAAGCCGTCCACAAAGCCGTGCTCTGGCCGCAGCTGCGCGCGTGACGGATGCATTGGGCGGGTGCGGCCAGTTCGGTGCAGCGCTGGCGAAACACCGCCCCGGTGTCGTCGCTGCTGCCGTCGTCGACCAGCACGATCTCGAAACGGCATGCGGGTTGCAAGGCGGCTGAGATCTCGCTCACCAAGGCCGCAATGTTGCCGGATTCGTCCTTGGCTGGTATGAGGACCGACACCAGCACCCCGGTGGGGTCCAATCCAGCAGGGGATGGCATTTCAGACAACGTTTTCATGAGCGGGGGCGCTGCGCGCGGTTGGGCCGTCAACGCCATAAATGGGAACGAGGAACCCATTATTGAAAGCTGGCTTAAGGCAACCTTAATCTAGAGTTAAGTTGGTGGGCGCACTGTGCGGTGGCATGCATAAGCCCGCTTTTCTAGTGACCCCGACCCCAAGCATGCGACGACTGTGGCTGGCATGGGTCAGCGCGTTCGCGGTGCTGATTGTGTGGGACATGAGCGGCGCTGACTTGCGCCTGATGCAGGGCGTCGGCAACGCGGCCGGTTTCGCCTGGCAAAACCACCCCCTTTTGACCACCGTGCTGCACGATGGTCTGCGTCGGCTGTTTGCGGTGGCCTTTGGCTTGCTGTGTGTCTGGGCGGTCTGGCCCATTCAGCCGGACGGCGTTTCAAGGCGTGAACGGTTGGTCGTGGCGGCGGGCGTCTTCTTGAGCATGCTGGTGGTCAGCGGACTCAAGCTCACAAGCCTGACCAGCTGTCCTTGGGATTTGCATGCCTTCGGCGGTCAGGCCACCTACGTCTCGCACTGGCGCTGGGGCGTGGTCGACGGAGGGCCGGGTCACTGTTTTCCCGGGGGCCATGCGTCGGGCGGGCTGGCTTTCATGCTGCTCGCCCTGCCCTGGTGGCGGCCCGTGTCCGGCGCACAGCGGGACGCGCGGATCGGGCACCTTTGGTTTGCCCTGGCGATGATGTTGGGTTGGGTGGCTGGTACCGCCCAAACCTTGCGCGGCGCCCATTTCCCGAGCCACACGGGCTGGTCGGCCCTGCTGTGCGGCTTCACGGCCTTGATGGTTTGGACCCTTTGTCTGCCGTGGATGGCAAACGGCCGCTCTCGCCGCCCACCTTCAGGCGCCTTGATACGCTCACCAGCCCAGGCCGATGTGCAGCGGTAAGTACACCGCCATGCCGGCCACGATGGTGCCCAGCACACTGCGCTGCCAGAAAAACCAGGCCGCGCCGGCAGCGGCGGCGAACAGCCGGGCATCCCGCCAGGTCTGGATCAGCTCCCCCTGCGACATCACGATCTCGGGCACCACCACCGCAGACAGGGCCGCGATCGGCGCGTACTGCAGGCCGCGCTGAGCCCAGTGCGGCAGCGTCCAGGGCTTGTCGGAAATGAAGAAGAAGCCGCGCGTGAGCACCGTGATGCCGCCCATGCCGACGATGGTGAGCAGGGTCCAGGGATCGATGTCAAACATGCCGGGCTCCGGGGGCTGGCGGTGAGGCCTTTTCGATCACCAGACAGATCGCCACCGCGCTGGCGATGGCCACCACGATGTTGAGTTTGAGCGGCAAGGCCCAGGCCGCCACCGCCGCCGCACCGGCAATGCCGGCCGAGACGATGCGCAATGGCGAGGTGGCGAGCGAACTCAGCAGACCCAGCAATGCCAGGATGCCGGCAAACCCCAGGCCCCAGGCGGTCGGGATGGCATTGGCCAGCACCACGCCCACCACGCTGGCGCTGATCCAGGCCACGTAGTTCACCGCGCAGTTGCCCGAGAGGTAGGCCTGCTGGCGGGCGATGCCATCGGCATCGGTGGCGGCGTGCGGATAGCGCCGCACGAAGTAGACATAGGTCAGGTCGCCGGTGACGTAGCCGGTGGCCAGCCGTTTCCAGCGCGGCAGGTGCATCATGTATGGGCGCAGGTGGATGGAGAACACCACGAAGCGCAGGTTGACGCAGAACGCCGCCGCCAGAATGACCCACATCGGCGCGCCGGCGGCAATCATGGGCACGGCCGCGAGCTGGGCGCTGCCGGCAAAGACGATCAGCGTCATGAGCAGGGCCTCGGCCACCGACAGGCCCGACTTCACCATGGCCACGCCGGTCATCAGGCCCCAGGCGGCGATGCCCATGGCGGCACCGGCCTGGTCGCGGACGCCTTCCATGAATTCGGCGTGGCGGCGGTGCTCGGCCAGAAAGAACATCAGTTCGCGACCTGGAGCGGCGCGGCGTCCAGCACCTGGCCTGGCGCCAGCGCGAAGCCGCGCAGGAATTCCCCCGCGGGCAGACGCTTGGCGCCTGCGCGCTGCAGCTCGGTGAGCACCAGCAGGCCGTCACCGGTCTGCACACGGATGCCTTCAGCCCCGGCGGCGAGCACCTGCCCGGGCACGCCAGCGACGCTACCCGCTTCGGCACGCGCGGACCAGACCTTGATGGCTTCCCCGGCCAGCCCGGTCGCAGCCCCGGGAAACGGGTTGAAGGCGCGCACGCGGCGTTCGATCACCCCAGCCGCCAGCGTCCAGTCGATGGCGGCCTCGGCCTTTTCAATCTTGTGGGCGTAAGTCACGCCCTCGGCGGGCTGCGGCACGGGTCTCAGGCCACCGCAGGCGGCCAGCTCCAGCACCTCCACGATCAGGCGACCGCCCAGCTCGGCGAGGCGGTCGTGCAGGCTGCCGGTGGTGTCGCCAGGCGCGATGGTCAGGCGTTCGACCAGCAGCATGTCGCCGGTGTCCAGCCCCGCGTCCATCTGCATGATGGTCACGCCGGTGGCGGCGTCACCGGCCTCGATGGCGCGGTGGATCGGTGCCGCACCGCGCCATCGAGGCAGCAGCGAGGCGTGGATGTTGAGGCATCCTTTGGCAGGCGCGTCCAGCACCCACTGCGGCAGGATCAGCCCATAGGCCGCAACCACCATCACATCGGCGCACGCGGCCAGGATCGCGTCGCGCGCCGCGGTCGCGTCTTCGGGGTACTTGCCGTCCAGCCGCAAGCTGCGCGGCTGCGCCACGGCCATGCCATGGTCCAGCGCACACTGCTTGACGGCCGAGGCCTGCAGCTTCATGCCACGACCGGCCGGCCGGTCGGGCTGGGTCAGCACCAGGGGAATCTCGAAACCCGCAGCGTGCAGGCGCTCCAGCGCGGTGCGTGCAAATTCCGGTGTGCCCGCAAAGACGACCCTCACACGCGAGCCACTTCGCGTTGGGCCTTCACCAGCTTGCTCTTGATGCGGTTGCGCTTGAGGGGCGAGAGGTACTCCACGAACACCTTGCCCATCAGGTGGTCCATCTCGTGCTGCATGCACACCGCGAGCATGCCTTCGGCCTCGATCACGCGGCTGCGGCCCTCCCCGTCAAGCGCTCGCACCTTGATGCCGGTGGAGCGCTCCACACCGTCGTAAATGCCAGGGACCGACAGGCAGCCCTCTTCGCCCTTGCGTTTCTCCGGGCTGGCCCATTCGATCTCGGGGTTGATCAGCACCATCGGCTGGTCGCGCGTCTCGCTCACGTCGATCACGATCAGACGCTCATGGATGTCGACCTGGGTGGCGGCCAGGCCGATGCCCTGGGCTTCGTACATGGTGGCCAGCATGCGTTCGATCAGCTCGCGGATGCGCGCGTCCACCGCCGCCACCGGCTTGGCCACGGTATGCAGGCGCGGATCGGGGTAACACAGGATGGTGAGCAAGGCAGGCGGGTTCATGGTCTCAGTTGGCCTCAGGACGTGCACACACGGCACGGGACACCCCGGCACCGCTCTCGAAGGCGGTGCGGTGACAAGGTTGCGAGTTTGTCGCTATTTTCGCCACTTTTGCGCACGCCCACGAGGTGCGCGGGCCATAAACATTGCCTAATCAAGGGCTTGGGCGCAAAATCAAATGCGAATTGTCAAGACACAAGCGCGTCCGCGCCCGAGCTTCCAGCCCCGGTGGGCGGGGTTCCGGCCCAGACCGCGTCTGCCCCCGGGACCACCACATGCCATTGAACATCCGCCTGTCCGTCCGCCTCCATCCCCTGGCCTGCGCCACCGCCGTGCTGGCCTTGCTGGCCACGGGCAGCGCATCGGCCCAGAACTTTCCGATCACCCCCGGTCAACGCGCGACCGCAGAGCAGGTGGCCCAGGCCGGCGTTCCGCTGTCCGAACTGTCACCGGACGCACCCGACAGCTACACCGTCAAACGCGGAGACACCCTGTGGGCGATCTCCCGCGTGTTCCTCAGGAGCCCGTGGCGCTGGCCCGAGCTGTGGGGCATGAACCTGCAGGACATCCGCAACCCGCACCTGATCTACCCCGGCCAGGTGCTGTATCTGCTGCGCGAAAACGGTCGCGCCCGGCTCAGCACCAGCGCGCCCGGCGCCGCCACCGACAACCAGGGCACCATCAGGGTGTCCCCGCGCACCCGTTACGAGAGCTTGTCGGATTCCGCCATCCCGCCGGTGAACCTGCAAGCCATTGAGGCCTTCCTGACCGAACCATTGATCGTGGACGAGGCGACCTTCGCCCGCGCCCCACGCATCGTCGCCACGCCTGAAAACCGCGTGCTGCTCACCAAGGGCGACCGCGCCTATGCCCGCGGCCAGTACAGCGAAGGGGTTCCAGGCGTCGCCCTGACCGATGCCCCCGGCAAACCGCGCGACTACCGCGTCTTCCGCAACGCCGTTCCCCTGAAGGATCCGACCACCGGTGAGGTGCTGGGCTACGAAGCCCAGTACGTGGGCAAGGCGCTGCTGGAACGCAGCGAGCTCCGGCAAGAGGTCAAGGGTGCCGACGGCAAGAGCACGACCGAAATCGTGCCAGCCACCATCGACATCGTGGCGGCCAAGGAAGAAATGCGCGTGGGCGACCGCCTGCTGCCCGAGCCACCCCGCGACTTCTCCAGCTACGTGCCCAGCGCACCCACCAGCCCGCAAAGCGGCCAGATCGTGTCGGTCTACGGCAACGCGGTCACGTTCGCTGCCCAGAACCAGGTGGTGGCGATCAACCGCGGTACTGCCCACGGGCTGCAGCGCGGCCACGTGCTGGCCTTGGTGCTCAACAGCAATGTGCTGCCCGACAAGACCGACAGCGCCCGCCCGATGATGCGTCTGCCCGGTGAGCGCAACGGCCTGATGATGGTGTTCCGCACCTTCGACAAGGTCTCTTACGCCCTGGTGCTGGAAATCACCGACGGCGCCAAGGTCGGCGACCGCTTCACGAACCCCTGACCAACGGCAGCCGCATGGGCAGGGACGAGCTGGCTGCCTGGCTGCGGCTGTTGCTCACGCCAGGCGTGGGCAATGAAACCGCCCGCAAGCTGCTGGCGGCGTTCGGGTCGCCGCAGGCGGTCTGGACACAGAACCCGTCGACCCTGAAGGCGGTGACCAGTACCCGCATCGCCGAAGCACTGCAGCACCCGCCCGAAGAGCTGGACGCTTCGGTCGATCGCCTGGTGGCCTGGCTGGCCGAATCGGAGAATCGCCATGTGCTGGTGCTGGGTGATCCGGCCTACCCGCCCGACCTGCTGCAGATGGCCGACCCTCCCCTGCTGCTGTATGTGCTGGGCCAGCTGTCTGCGCTGAGCCACCCGCAAAGGCTGGCCATCGTGGGCAGCCGAAACCCCACGCCGCAAGGCCAGGCCAATGCCCGCCAGTTCGCCCAGGCGCTGGGCGAGGCCGGCGTGTGTGTGGTCTCGGGCCTGGCGCTCGGCGTGGACGGAGCAGCCCACGAGGGCGCACTGGAGGGCGGCGCACCGACCATCGCGGTGGTCGGCACCGGGCTGGACCGCGTCTACCCGAAGCGGCACCTGGCACTGGCGCACCGCATCGCCGCGCAAGGCGCCATCGTCAGCGAATACCCGCTCGGTACTCCGCCGCTGGCACCGAACTTTCCACGCCGCAACCGCATCATCGCCGGCCTCTCACAGGGCACGCTGGTGGTGGAGGCCGCGGTGCAATCGGGCTCATTGATCACCGCCCGGCTGGCAGCGGAACAAGGGCGAGAGGTGTTTGCCATCCCCGGTTCCATCCACGCGCCGCAATCGCGCGGCTGCCACGCCCTGATCCGCCAGGGCGCCAAGCTGGTCGAGTCGGCGCAAGACATTCTGGAAGACTTGCGGATTCCCGACCCCTTTGCCTCACCCCGCACCCTCAACACGCCCACCCCACAGGAAGACGACCTGCTGGAAGCCATGGGCTACGACCCGGTCAGCCTGGATGCGCTGCAAGCCCGCACCGGGCTGGACACGGCCACGCTGCAGGCGCGTCTGCTGGAACTGGAACTGGATGGAGAAGTGAGCCGGATGCCGGGTGGATTGCTGCAGCGGCTGGGCCAAGGTTGAAGAACAAGAAGCAAAGGCACGGAAGCATCTGAAGCATCCGGAGCGAAATAGCCCAAGCAAGGATGCGGTGGAACCGGCTTTGCCGGGCCACTCGCATCGCCCCCTTTCAGGGGGTCGCGCGCAGCGCGGCGGGGGTCAACCCAACAATCTTTCGGGATTGGCGTCCAGCTTGGCCAGCGCAGCGCGTGTGGCACGCACGGTCAAGGCCTCGTCCTCGCTCGGCACCAGCAGCCCGGCCTGCAGGTAGGCCGCCACGCGGGTGGCCTGGATCAGGAAACAGCGGCCGCCATTGGTGACAAACAGGTAAAGCTGCCCCCGGTCACTGCGCCAGGCCAGCTGCACGCTGTTGAGCTTGCTGTTGTGGTCGAGGCCGAACCAGGCCCCGATCTGCAGTTCGGCTGCCCAGGCGCGCATCGCTTCGTTCGGCTGGCTCCCGCCCTGCTTGATCACCTCGATGTTGCTGGCATCTACGCCAGTGATCATCTCGATGCTCTCGTTGTCCAGGTCGAGGTCGCCCACGCCGCTCTCGGGCAGGTAGTCTTCCAGGTGCGCCAGGCGTTCGGACAGCTTGTCCAGACTCTCCTGCGGGATGGCTTCGGTGCGCGACATGAAGGCGTCTGCCAGGGTGTCGCTGACCGACTTGATGTGGGTGTCCTGCAAGCCCGGCGGATAACCCAGCAGGCCCATGCCCTGCCGCAGGCGCTGCAAAAGGCTGGGCAGTTGCTGGATGACGCGGGCGCGGTCGTTTCGATTGGGCTTGGCGCTCGCGGCCCACAGCAGGTCGGTGGCCACGCGCTTGAGCGAAGCGGTCTCTTCGTGCTTGAGACCGTACTTGACGCTGGCCACGGCCAGCACCTCGACCCAGACCTTGAACAGGAACGCACGGATTTCGTCACGCACCGGCAGGTCGTCAAGCAACTTGCGCAGCTCGATCGTGTACTGAACCGACAGCGTTTCTTTCTGTTCCACCTGCTGGGCCACCGACACCACGCGGCTGGTGGTCCCCTGCTCACTCAGGAAGGTGGAAAGAAACTTCTGAAACTCGTCGAAAACCAGCTGAAACACGCGGCGCCCGGTCTCGGGATACTGCTCGATCACCTGCACCACGCGCTTGATCTCCGCTTCCAGGGCCGTCGAACTGACATTGGATTCGAAGCCCAGCACACAGGAACCCATGCGGTCGATCAGGCGGCGCGCCGGGTGCTGAAGGGCACTGAAGAACTCGGGCTCGGCCAAGGCCACACGCAGGACCGGGATCTGCAACCGGGCAAACCAGACGCGCACACTGGGCGGAATGCGCTCTTCGGCCAGGATGCTCTGGAACATCAACGCCACCACTTCGATGATGGCCTTTTCGGTCGGGGTGGAGGCCTCCTGCTTGAGCTCGGTCGCCCGCTGGCGCAGGGCCGTGGCCGCACGCTCCACATGGGACGCATCGGCATAGACCGGCCCTGCGCCGGTATGGGAAAGGCCGGCATCCGAAACCACCGCCGGTGCCACGCGCTGGATCGCCTGCTGAAGGCGAGGCGAAGTGGCCATGATCTGGGTGGCTTCAAAATCGCCGCCCACCCGGTCGACCAGCAACCGCTTGAGTCGCCCGACCACACCCTGGGCCCGCATTCGGGCACGCGCCAGCGGTGAGGAACTGGTCATCAGACGGGTTTCATCCTGTACGCCCATGGACGACGAGGTCGTGCCACCGAGACCTCCAGAAGACGCACCGACCGCGCCCGTGGCACCAGATTGACTCGTGGCATAGACGCTCCCCTCTCCCCCTGGAGCCTGGGCGTTTTTGCTGGAAGCGTCCGCGGCGCGCCTTTGAGGCGAAGGTCCGGACGACCGACTGCCGGGCACTCGCTTCACCAGCGCCTGGAGGTCGATCTCTTTCATGACGCCACTGGACACCAGGAACTCGTTGGCGGCCTTGTAAGACTCGTGCATCTTGGTCGCCAGCACGGGGGCCAGGGCCTCCTGCACCAGCTGCCAGCCTTCGCGCGTCATCTGCACGTCCAGCCATTGGTCCACCAGGATTCGGGCGGTCACGTCGGGCAAAAGCACGTCGCCGCGAGGCAGCTCCTGGCGCTTCTCCAGGTGCTGGATGCGCAACCGGAGCTCGTTGAGTTCGGTGGAAGCCAGATCAAGCACCCGCATGGCCAGGCGCGAGGCCAGGATCTGGTCGTCGATGGCAACTTCGGCCACCAATTCAAGATGCCCCGACGGGACCAGCGGACTGCCACCGGTGGAGGTTGAAAAGCGGGGAAGCAAAGTGCGCTGGAGTGCTTTCCGGCTGTTGTTCAACCAGGTGGCCTGGTGCTTCTGAAATGCCATCCAGGCATCCCGGCGTTCCTGCAATTCACGCGCTGGACCGGGCTGGTCCAGGATCGCTGCCAGACGGGTGTCGCAGGCCTTGATCAGCTCGGGAAACGCCCGTCCCACATGAACCACAAAAAGTTCACGCGCCTGTTTGGCAAGGGAGGAAACGTGCTGATCGGGTGACGCCACAATGATTTCAGTATGACACGAAAGAACTCAGTTCTCAGGACGAAGGCCCCCGATCGTTGCGACCCGATCCCAGTGCGGGCTCACACCACGGCACCTGAGTTGGGGTCTGCCGGATCCACTTCGGCAGTTTTCCCGCCGGACTTGATCAGATCTTCACGTTTGATGCCCAGCCACATCGCGATCGCAGCGGCCACAAACACCGACGAATAGATGCCGAACAAGATGCCGATCGTGAGGGCCATGGCAAAGTGGTGCAGGGTCGGGCCACCAAACAACAGCATGGACAACACCATGATCTGCGTCGATCCGTGCGTGATGATGGTACGGCTGATGGTGGACGTGATCGCGTGGTCGATGATCTGCGGGGTGGTCTTCTTGCGCTGGCGGCGGAATGTTTCACGGATACGGTCAAAAATCACCACAGATTCGTTGACCGAATACCCCAGCACCGCCAGCACTGCGGCCAGCACCGCCAGCGAGAACTCCCACTGGAAGAAGGCGAAAAAGCCCAGGATGATCACCACGTCGTGCAGGTTGGCAATGATGGCCGCGACCGCGTACTTCCACTCGAAACGGATCGCCAAGTAAACCATGATCCCGATGATCACGAACGCCAAAGCCTTCAGGCCGTCCTCCACCAGCTCTTGACCGACCTGCGGGCCGACGAACTCGGTGCGGCGCAACTCCACCGACGGGTTCTGTGCCTTGAGCGCCGCCATCAGGGTTTCGCTCTGTTGTCCCGAACTCTGGCCCGCCTGCACCGGCAGGCGCATCAACACATCCCGGGCAGTGCCGAAGTTTTGCACGGGTACCTCGGCATAGCCCAGGCTCTCGACGACCTGGCGCACAGCGGCCAGGTCGGCAGGTTGCTCGTAGGCCACCTCGACCACCGTGCCGCCGGTGAACTCCACCGACAGGTTGAGGCCGCGGAAGACCAGAAAGAAAACCGCAGCAGCGAAGCTGATGGCAGAAATCGCGTTCAGCACGATGGCGTGCTTCATGAACGGGATGTCTTTGCGGATGCGAAAGAATTCCATGACAGTGCTCCGGTTCAGTCGGTCTTGGCGACAGCGGTGGTGTTCTCGGACTTCCACACCGTGCCGATGGACACCGACTTGAGTTTCTTCTGGCGGCCGTACCAGAGATTCACCAGGCCGCGCGAAAACACGACCGAAGAGAACATGCTGGTGAGGATGCCGATGCAGTGCACCACGGCAAAGCCGCGCACCGGACCGGAACCAAAAGCCAGCAAGGCCAAGCCAGCGATCAGCGTCGTGATGTTGGAGTCGAGGATGGTGCCCCATGCCGTTTCGTAGCCAGCGTTGATGGCCGACTGCGGTGGTGCGCCGTTTCGAAGCTCCTCGCGCACCCGCTCGTTGATCAGCACGTTGGAGTCGATGGCCATGCCCAGTGCCAGCGCCATGGCGGCGATGCCGGGCAGGGTCAGCGTGGCCTGCAACATCGACAGCACGGCCACCAGCAGCACCAAGTTAAAGCCCAGTGCAAGACTGGAGAACACGCCGAAGAGCATGTAGTAGATGCTCATGAAGGCCACGATCACCACAAAGCCCCAGATCACGCTGTTGAAGCCCTTGGCGATGTTTTCGGCGCCCAGGCTGGGGCCGATGGTGCGTTCTTCGATGATCTCCATCGGCGCAGCCAGCGAGCCGGCGCGCAGCAGCAGCGCGGTGTCATTGGCCTCCACCGTGCTCATGCTGCCGGAGATCTGGACCCGACCGCCGCCGATCTCGCTGCGGATCACCGGCGCCGTCACGACCTCGCCGCGGCCCTTCTCGAACAGGATGATGGCCATGCGCTTGCCCACGTTGTCGCGGGTCACGTCGCGGAAAATGCGCGAGCCTTTGGCATCCAATGTCAGGTGCACCGCAGGCTGCTGCTGGTCGTCGAAGCCGGCCTGCGCATCGGTGAGGTTCTCGCCCGTCAGCAGCACGTCGCGCTTGACGATCACCGCCCGCCCATCGCGCTCCAGATAGCGCTCGGAACCAAACGGAACAGCGCCGCTGCCGCGCTCGGCGGCCAGGCCTTCGGTGCTTTCATCGACCAGGCGCAGTTCCAGGGTGGCGGTGCGGCCCAGGATGTCCTTGGCCTTGGCCGTGTCCTGCACGCCGGGCAGCTGCACCACGATGCGGTCCAGACCTTGCTGCTGGATCACCGGCTCGGCCACGCCCAGTTCGTTGATGCGGTTGTGCAGCGTGGTGATGTTCTGCTTGAGAGCCTGCTCCTGCACGCGGCGCGCGGCCTCGGGCCTGATGCTGGCCACCACCTTGTATTCAACGCCTTCGGGTCTGTCCACGGCCTCCAGGTCGGCGAACTGCTCGGCGATCAAGGCCTTGATGGCTTCCATGGTCTGCGCGTCGCGGGCGCGCAGCTCGATGGTCTGGCCGTTGCGGCTGATGCCGCCATGGCGCACGCCTTTTTCACGCAGGGCTGCGCGCAGATCACCGGCGATGCCGTCGGCGCGCTGCTGCAGCGCTGCGGCCATGTCCACCTGCAGCATGAAGTGCACACCGCCCCGCAGGTCCAGACCCAGGTACATGGGCGATGCACCCAGACTGGCCAGCCAGGCTGGCGTGCGCGGCACCAGGTTCAGCGCCACCACGTAGCTCGGGTTGGACGGATCCGGGTTGAGCGCCTTCTCCAGGGCATCGCGCGCCTTGAGCTGGTCGTCGGTGCTCTCGAAGCGCGCCTTCACCGAATTGCCTTCGAACGCGATCAGCGAAGCCTGAACACCCTGGGCTGCCAGCGCCTCTTCCACCCGTGTGGTCGTGGTCGCATCAACGCGCACGGAAGTCCGCCCCGCGGACACCTGGACGGCCGGTGCTTCGCCAAACAGGTTGGGCGTGGCATACAGCAAGCCCACCACCAGGGTCACCCCGATGATCAGGTACTTCCAGAGCGGATAACGGTTCATAGCAGCAGGCCCTTGGGGCAGAGGTGACTTCTATCCAGAATGCGGCGGGACCGGCTTCGCCGGACCGCGCGCATTGCCCCCTTGAGGGGGTGACGCGCCGCCAGGCGCGGCGCGGGGGTGGGCTTTACTTGATCGTGCCCTTGGGCAGCACCTGAATCACGGCGCTGCGTTGCATCTGGACCTCCACACCGGTGGCAAGTTCCACGCCGATGTAAGCCTCGCCGATCTTGGACACCTTGCCCAGGAAACCACCGGCGGTGACGACTTCGTCGCCCTTGGCCAGGGCTTCAACCATGAGCTTGTGCTCCTTGGCCTTCTTCATTTGCGGGCGGATCATCACAAAATAAAGCACCACGAACATCAGCACCAGAGGCAGCATGCTGAGGAGGGTGTCTTGGGTGCTGGCGCCGGTGGCGGCCTGGGCGTAGGCGGACGAAATGAACACGGGGGAATCTCCAACAAGGTGGGTCAAGGAAACGCCAAACGCCCGGGCGGCAATTTCACCTGCCGCCCGGGCGATCTGGAATCAACTGGGCATTGTATGTCGCGGCCCGCCGGCGGGGAGCCCCTGCACCGGCACCCCCTCAGGCGGCCCTGGCGGCCGCCGCCGGACCCGCACGCCACTGACCCAAGAGGCCGCTCCAGCGGGAACGCGCTGCCGCCAGGTGGTGCTCTTTCACGTGGCCATATCCCTTAATTTGCTCCGGGATGCGGGCGATGTCCAGCGCCAGCGCGTGGCTGTCGGCGTTCAGCCCCCGGATCAGCTCCTCGACGCTGGCGCGGTATTCGCCGATCAGGGCGCGCTCGGTGCGGCGCTCTTCGGTCTTGCCAAAGACGTCCAGCGCGGTGCCGCGCAGGCCCTTGAGCTTCGTCAGCAGGCGGAAACCGGTGAACATGAGCGGTCCGAACTTCTGCTTGATGAGTTCGCCCTTGGCGTTCTTCTTCGCAATCATCGGCGGCGCCAGGTGCACGTGCAGCTTGAAGTCCCCTTCAAACTGCGCGGCCAGCTTGGCGTGGAACGCTTGATCGCTGTGCAGGCGGGCCACCTCGTACTCGTCCTTGTAGGCCATGAGCTTGAACAGGTTGCGCGCCACGGCCTCCGTCAGCGCCGTCTTGCCGAGCTTCGCCTCGGCATCCTGCACGCGCCGCACGAACACCTCGTACTCACCGGCGTAGGCGGCGTTCTGGTAGCCGGTCAGGAACTCGACGCGGCGCGCCACCAGGCTGTCCACCGTCTCACGCTTCTTGAACTGGATCACCTGCTGGCCCAGCGGGTTGAGCAGCGCGGCCGTTGCTTTGGGGTCGTGTGCGGCGCGGCGGCCCCATTCAAAGGCCTGCTTGTTCTTGTCCACCTGCACCGCGTTGAGCTCGATAGCGCGCATCAGCGCCGTCAGGCCCAGCGGCACCCAGCCGCGCTGCCAGGCGTAGCCCAGCATCATCGGGTTGGTGTAGATGCTGTCGCCCATCAGCTTGGAGGCCGCCGTTTCGGCATCGAAGGTGCCCACCGCATTCACACCCAGACTGGCGGTCAGCGCGTCCGCGCAGGCCTGCGCCGGGTTCTGCCAGTCCGGGTTCTTCACGAAAGCTGCTGTGGGCGACGCGCCTGAATTCAGCGCCACGTGGCTGCGGCCAGCGCGCAGGCGCTGCCAGCTTTCCTTGTGTGCCGCCACGATGGGGTCGCAGCCGATGATCAGGTCGGCCGACGCGGCCGACACCCGTGTGGTGCGGATCACGTCCTGGTGTGCGCCGATCAGCACATGGCTCCAGGTGGCGCCGCCCTTTTGCGCCAAGCCCGCCGCGTCCTGCGTGACGATGCCCTTGCCTTCAATGTGCGCGGCCATGCCCAGCAGCTGGCCGATGGTGATGACGCCGGTGCCGCCGACGCCCGCGACGATGATGCCCCAGGCCTCGTCCTTCAGCTCCGGGAACTTGGGCTCCGGCAGAGCGTCGCCGGTCCATTCGGTTTGTTTGTCCGCCTTCTTTTTGCGCAGCTGTCCGCCGTCCACCGTGACGAAGCTGGGGCAGAAGCCCTTGACGCAGGAGAAATCCTTGTTGCAGGTGCTCTGGTTGATCTGGCGCTTGCGGCCGA
>LNFM01006966.1_pt1 | contig 27151 bp, 23 predicted proteins | sample 596031 | NCBI WGS metagenome assembly LNFM01 (sample SAMN04254537, study PRJNA301005) | activated carbon metagenome | isolation source: dual media filters at the Ann Arbor, Michigan drinking water treatment plant | place: USA: Ann Arbor | reverse complement strand
AGCAGGGCGGGGAGGCGGCGCGCGACCAGCAGAAATTCCCCTGGGTGAAGGCGCTGCTGGAAATCCTGGAACAGGCCAGCGAGCCGCAGGAATTCCTCGACGCCACGCGCCTCGAACTGCACCGGGACGAGGTGTTCTGCTTCACGCCGAAGGGCGAGCTGATCGCGCTGCCGCGTGGCTCCACCTGCGTCGATTTCGCCTATCAGGTGCATAGCCAGGTGGGCGACCAATGCGTCGGCGCCAAGATCAACGGCCAGATCAAGCCGCTGCGCACGCCGCTGGAAAATGGCGACCAGGTGGAGATCATCACCGCCCGCGGCGGCACGCCCAATCCGCAATGGGCGCGCTTCGTCGTCACCGGCAAGGCGCGCGCCCGAATCCGCCGCTTCGTCCATGCCGAACAGCGCCAGCAGCAGCAGCAGGAAGGCCGGGCGGCGATCGCCAAGGTGTTCCGGGCGGAAGGCGTCGAATTCTCCGAGAAGCAGATGGAGCCGGCGCTGAAAGCGCTGAAGCAATCGAGCTTCGAGGAGCTGTGCCTGGTGGTCGCCGCCGGTGGCGCGACGGCGAAGGATGTGCTGCACGCCGTCTATCCGGAGCTGCGCGGCCCGCCCCGGGCGGCCGATTCGCTGCCCCTCGCACGGTCCCGCCCGCGCGCCGTGCCGCTGGCCAAGGGCGGCTTCAAGCGCGACGTCACCATGGGCATCACCGGGCTGGTGGCGGGGATGGAGGTGCATTTCGCCGGCTGCTGCCACCCGCTGCCGGGCGACCGCATTTTGGGAATTGTCACCACCGGAAAGGGGGTGACGGTGCACAAGACGGATTGCCACAACCTGTCCGGCTTCGCGGACAGTCCGGAGCGTTTCATCGACATCGACTGGGATTACGGCGGCGGCGTCGGCGTGGCGCATACCGGGCGAATCGACGTGGTCACCAGCAATGACCGCGGCGCGCTATCCGCCGTGACGGATGCGATCGCGCGCCAGGAAGGCGCCATCGAGAATATCCGCATCGTCCATCGCGGCCCCGACTTCCAGGAGATCGCGGTGGATGTGGAGGTGCAGGATTTGCGCCATTTGTCCAACATCATCGCCGCCCTGCGGGCGCTGCAAGGCGTGGCGCAGGTCGAGCGGTCCAAGGGATGACCGCTTCCGATGACCGCAGGGCGCAGGCGCCGCGCCAGCGAGCACCGGAGGGCTGAATCGGATGCGGCAGATATGATCATCGGTTTGGGTAGCGACATCATCGATATTCGTCGGATCGAGCGGGTGATGGCGAAGTATGGCGACCGCTTCCTGGCGCGAATCTACACCCCCGCCGAACGCGCCAAGGCAGAGCGGCGGACGGAAAAGATCCGCGCCGCGACCTATGCGAAGCGCTATGCGGCGAAGGAAGCGGCCTCCAAGGCGCTCGGCACCGGGTTCCGGTCGGGGGTGTTCTGGCGCGACCTCGGCGTGGTTAACCTGTCCTCCGGCCAGCCGACCCTGCGGATGACGGGGGGTGCCGCGGCGCGGCTGGCGGCGATCACGCCGCTGGGCCATGGCGCCCATGTGGCGCTGACCATGACGGATGAATTCCCCTATGCGCAGGCCATGGTCATCATCACGGCCGTCCCACTGCCGCGCATCATGCCTACGTAATGGCACGTTCCTTGACACGCCACGCCCGCTCGCGCTCTATCCCGCCCCGTAGAGACGCGTCCGGCATTTGGGGCGTCCGTTGAGGATGCCCGCGCAAATTCCCTCCATGGCCAAACACAGATCGGGCGGTTGGCTCGAATCCATCAAGACGGTGGTTTATGCCGGGCTGATCGCCATCGGCATCCGTACCGTCGCGTTTGAACCCTTCAACATCCCGTCCGGCAGCATGATCCCCACCCTTCTGGTGGGGGATTACCTGTTCGTCTCGAAATATTCCTACGGCTATTCGCGGCATTCCATGCCCTTCAGCCCGAACCTGTTCAACGGGCGCATCTTCGGCAGCCTGCCGGAACGCGGCGATGTGGCGGTGTTCAAGCTGCCGCGGGACAATTCCACGGACTACATCAAGCGCATCATCGGCCTGCCCGGGGACCGCATCCAGGTCCGCTCCGGCGTGCTGTTCCTGAACGGCCAGTCCGTGCGGCGCGAGCTGGTCGGCCCCTTCACGGTGGAGGGCGATGGCCCCCGCCTGGTTGTGCGCGAATACCGGGAAATCCTGCCACCGCAGCCGGGTATCGTGGCGCATGTCCATAATATCCTGGAGATGTCGGACGACCAGCCCTTCGACAACACCTCGGAATATGTGGTGCCGGCGGGCCATGTCTTCGCCATGGGTGACAACCGCGACAACAGCCTGGACAGCCGGGCGCAGAATGCGGTGGGCTTCATCCCGGTGGAAAACCTGGTGGGCCGGGCGGAGTTCATCTTCTTCTCCGTCGATGGGTCCGCCCGTTGGTGGGAGGTCTGGGGTTGGCCCATGGCAATCCGCTGGAGCCGCCTGCTCAGCGCGGTACGGTGAACCCGTCCGAGGACCCGCCAGCCGCGGACCGGAAAAGCGAAATGCTGCGCCTGGAACGCAGCACGCGGCGCCGGGTGAAGGGGCAGGCGAAGCGGGCGGAGCTGGCGGAGACCACCCGCAGCGCGCATGATGCCGCCCTGGCCACCTTCGCGGCCACCCTGCCGCACCGTTTCGCCCGACCCGAATTGCTGGTGGAGGCGCTGACCCATCGCTCCTCCGCCGATCCGAATCGGCAGCAGCTCGACAGCAACGAACGGCTGGAATTCCTGGGCGACCGGGTGCTGGCGCTGATCATGGCCGAATGGCTGGCGGAGCGTTTCCCGCGGGAGCGGGAAGGGGCGCTGGGCAAGCGCCTCGGCGCGCTGGTTTCGGCGGAGACGCTGGCCAGGGTGGCGGAAGGCATGGGCCTCGGCGCCGCGCTGCGGGTGCCGCCGGGCGAACAGCGCGCCGGCGTCATGGGCCGGCAATCCGTGGTGGCGGATGCGCTGGAGGCGTTGCTGGGCGCGCTGTATGTCGATGCTGGCCTGGATGCCGCCCGGGTGCTGATCCGGCGGGAATGGGAACCGCTGCTGGAGGTCTCCTCCCGCCCGCCCTCCTCGCCGAAAAGCCGGCTGCAGGAATGGACCCTGGGGCGGGCGCTGGGCCTGCCGGATTACGTGCTGGTCTCCACCAGCGGCCCGCCGCATGCGCCAGTCTTCCGGGTGCGCGCCGTGGCGGCGGGGCGGGAGGCGGAGGCGACGGGTGACAACAAGCGGGCCGCGGAACAGGCGGCGGCTGAACAACTTTTGCAGGTATTGGGCGCGGTATGAACAATAGTGGGGACCGTCCCGATGATCGCAGGGCGGAGCAGCCGGAGGCTGCGAGCACCGAAGATCTGAATCGGGCCGGTGCCGCCGCAGGCGGCCAGGCAACACGCTGCGGGCTGGTGGCCATCGTGGGCGCGCCGAATGCCGGCAAGTCCACGCTGGTGAATGCGCTGACAGGGACCAAGGTCTCGATCGTCTCGCCGAAGCCGCAGACCACCCGCTTCCGCATCCGCGCCGTGGTCATGCAGGGCCTGGCGCAGATCATCCTGGTGGACACGCCCGGCATCTTCGCCCCGCGCCGCCGGCTGGACCGCGCCATGGTCGCCGCCGCCTGGGGTGGCGCGCAGGATGCGGACCTCGCCGTGCTGATCGTCGATGCCCGGGCCGGGCTGACCGATGAGGTGCGCCAGATCACCGAGAAGCTGAAGAAGGGCGGCCGGCGCGCGATGCTGCTGCTCAACAAGGCCGATCTGGTGGACCCGACCCGGCTGCTGCCGCTGTCGCGCGACCTGAACGAGATCCTGCCCTTCGCCGAGACCTTCATGGTCTCCGCCCTGAAGGGCCGCGGCCTCGACAAGGTGCTGGCCGTGCTGGCGAACAGCCTGCCGGAAGGCCCCTGGCTGTTCCCGGAAGATGACCTCTCGGACCTGCCGCAGCGCATGCTGGCCGCCGAGATCGTCCGCGAGCAGGTGCTGCGCCAGACGCATGAGGAAGTGCCGCACCACGCGACGGTCGAAACGGAAAGCTGGACGGAGCGCAAGGATGGCAGCGCCCGGATCGACGTGACCATCTACGTCACCCGCGCCACGCAGAAGGCGATCCTGATCGGCGATGGCGGCAGCAAGATCAAGAATATCGGCCAGACGGCGCGGCGGGAGCTGGAGGCGCTGCTGGAACGGCGCATCCATCTTTTCGTCAATGTGAAGGAGCGCGCCGGCTGGGATGAGGAGCGCGGCCGCATCCGCGCGCTGGGGTTGGACGACGCCGGCTGATCAGGCGGCGGGGGCCGCGTGCTCCCGCCAATGCGCCCGCAGGTCCATGCCGATCTTGGCCACCACCAGCAGCGCCAGCGCCGCAATCGCGTCCTGCAGCGCCATGGCGATGGCGCCGCCCACCATGATGACAAGGTGCAGCAGCACCACCCGTCCATAGGGCTGGGTCATCAGCGCCTTGGGCGCCACCTGCCGCCATTCGCCGCCGCCCACAAAGTTCAGCGCGAAGGACAGGGCATGGCTGGCGACCAGGCCCAGCATGGGCCAGAGCAGGCCCGCCTGCTGCCCGAGCATCGCCAAGGCCCCATCGAAGGTCGTCCCGCCGCCCAGCAGCAGGATGAGGAACAGGCCATGGACGAAGGCGAAAAGCCCGTAATTGGCGGCAAATAGCGGGATCAACCCCAGCAACGGCCATTCCCGTCGCAGCACCAGCACCGTGCCCATGCGCAAAATCTGGAACAGGCCGATGACGATATTCTCGGCCCAGAACAGCAGCACCAGCTCGAAGCTCGACCAATAGCCCAGCAGCGCACCGGCCAGCGGCACCAGGTTGGCCAGCACCAGCGCGGCGGAGGAGGCGTGCAGCGGCGTCTTCAGCGCAACGAACATCGCCATCCTCTCCCGGCTTCCCAGCAGCCCCGGGAACGCCCACCTTCCTGGCGTGACCATCGAATGGACCGCCCCCGCCATCATCCTCGACATCCGCCCGCATGGGGAGGGTGGGGTGATCGCGACCCTGTTGACGGAGGAGCACGGCCGCCATGCCGGCCTCGCCAAGGGCGGTGCCTCCCGCGCCCAATCCGCGCTGTGGCAGCCGGGGAACCTGGTTGAGGCGCGCTGGGTGGCCCGGCTGCCGGAGCAGTTGGGCGCGCTGAGCGCGGAGCTGGTGCACCCCGCGGCGGCACTCGCCATGGAAGACCCGCTGGCACTCGCCGCGCTGCGCGCCGCCTGCGCGGTCGCCGAGACCGCGCTGCCGGAGCGGGAGGCGCATCCGCGCATCTTCCACGGCCTGGTCGCCTTCATCGCCACCCTGGCGCGCGGCACGGAACTGGCGCTGCCCGATCTGGTGCGGTGGGAGGCCGATCTGCTGGCCGATCTCGGCTACGGCCTCGATTTCTCCGCCTGCGCGGTGACCGGCAGCCATGACGACCTGACCTTCGTCTCGCCCCGTTCCGGCCGCGCGGTGTCGGAGGCAGCGGCAGGGGAATGGCGCGACCGGCTGCTGCCGCTGCCCGCCTTCCTGCTGGGCCAGGGGCCGTCGGGGCCGCTCGACTGGGCGGCCGGGCTGCGGCTGACCGGGCATTTCCTGGCGCGGGACGTGTTCGGCGTGCAGCACAAGGGCCTGCCGGCCGCGCGGGACCTGCTGCTGGACCGGGTGGCGGCATAGCGACGGCGTGACCACCGGTTGGTCTTCAGGCGTAACTCAGCCCGGATAACGGAAAGTTTATCAGACAGGTCTCCAATGCGGGAACCTTGTCTGGAAGCATCCCGATGCTCGCACGCCTTCGTAACCTGCCCATCGCCCTCCGCGTCCACCTGACCACCCTGGCTGCATTGCTGGGCCTGCTCGGGCTTGGCGTCTTCGAGGTGGTGCAGGGCACGCGCCAGCTTGAAGCGGCGCGCGTCGAGATGCTGCGCGGGGTGGTCGAATCCGCCACCGGCATCGCCGCCCGCTACGAGGCGGAGGAGCGCGCCGGCCGCCTGTCGCGCGACGAAGCCCAGCGCCTGGCGCGAGAGGCGGTGCGCGGCATCCGCTACCGCGGCGATGAATATGTCTGGATCAACGACATGACGCCGAACATCGTCATGCACCCTTTCCGGCCGGATCTGGAAGGCAAGCCCGTGGGCGAATTGCGGGACCCCAACGGGCTGCGCCTGTTCGTGGCCTTTGTGGACCGCGTGCGGGCGGATGGGGCCGGCGTCGTCACCTATCTGTGGCCCCGCCCGGGTGTGGGCCAGCAGCAGGCGGTGCCGGTGGAGAAGCGGTCCTACGTCCAGGGCTTCGCGCCCTGGGGCTGGGTGCTGGGCTCCGGCGTCTATGTCGATGACCTGCATGCGGCGCAATGGGACAAGGCCTGGGCGGTGACCCGGCATGTGGCGATTGCCGCCCTGCTGGTCGGGCTGTTCGCCTCGCTGGTGGCGCGCGCCATCGCCCGCCCGCTGTCATTGCTGACACGCTCGACCCACGCCATCGCCGGCGGTGATCTGGATGCGCCGGTGCCGGCGCTGGACCGGACGGATGAGGTGGGCGTGCTGGCGCGCGCTTTGGAACGCTTCCGAGCCGACGCCGTGGAAAAACGCCGGCTGGAGCAGGAGGCCGAGCACGCGCGGGCCGAGGCGGCGCGGCTGCAGGCCGGCATCAACCGGCATATCGAGGAATTCGGCCTGTCGATTGGCGGCGTCATGGCCATGCTCGGCGGCTCCGCCCAGGGCATGTGCCATGCGGCGGATGACATGGCGAAGGCCATGCATGGCACGCGGCGCAACGCCGATGAAACCGCCGAGGGTGCCGCCGGCAGCGTCGCCAGCCTGTCCTCGGTGGCCGCGGCGACGGAGGAGCTTTCGGCCACCGTGGTCGAGATCTCCCGCCAGGTGGCCGGTGCCGCCGCCCTGGCCACGGAAGCCGATAGCCGCGCCCGCGCCACGGACAACACGGTGCGCAGCCTGTCGGAAGCCGCCGGGCAGATCGGCGAGGTGGTGCGCCTGATTACCGGCATCGCCCAGCAGACCAACCTGCTGGCGCTGAACGCCACCATCGAGGCCGCACGCGCCGGGGAGGCTGGCAAGGGCTTCGCGGTGGTGGCCAGCGAGGTGAAGGCGCTGGCCGCCCAGACCGCGCAGGCCACAGAACAGATCGGCACGCAGATCAGCGCCATGCAGGCTGCGACCGGCCAGGCCGTGACCGCCGTTGGCGCCGTGGGGCAGGCGATTGCGCGGGTGACGGAGGTGACGACCGCGATCGCCGAGGCGGTGGAACAGCAGGGCATCGCGACGCGGGAGATTGCCGCCTCCGTGCAGACCGTGGCGCAGCAGACGGAGGAAGCCGGCGGCGCCATGCGCGGCGTCAGCCACACCGTGCAGGGCGTTGCGGAGACGGCGGAGACCGTACTGGTCAGCGCGGGGGAGGTGAACCGGGTGTCCGGTGACCTGCGGATGGAGGTGGAGGGCTTCCTGGGCGCGCTGCGCACGGCCGAGGGTGATCGCCGCCGCTACGAACGTGTTCCTGGCCAGGGTGCGCGCGCGCGGATCCGCAGCGCCGGCAGCGATGCCGCGGCGGAGGAGGCCGAGATCCTGGATCTGTCGGGCGGCGGTGCGTCCTTCGCCTGCCGGCTGGACATCCCGTCCGGTCAGGAGGTGGCGGTCACGCTGCCCGGCAACGGTTCCCCGGTCTCGGCACGCGTGGTGCGCTATGCTGCCGGCACCCTGGCGCTGACCTTCCGCCAGGATGAGGCGACGTTGCAGGCCCTCGCGCGGGTCATGGACGGGCTGGCGGGACCAGCGCGCCGCGCCGCATGAAGCCCCTCAACAGGGGGGGCGGGCTGGGGTAGAAGGGGCGACGGACTGGAACGAAGCACGAATCACCTCATGCCGGATGACATCAAGGCGCCGCCCGCCGGGCACCCCGACAATGGCGGCAACATGCGGGAAACCGGCCTGGCCGCGGCCCTGTCCGAACGTTATCTGGCCTATGCGCTGTCCACCATCGTCAGCCGGTCCCTGCCGGATGTGCGGGATGGGCTGAAGCCGGTGCATCGGCGGCTGCTCTACGCCATGCACCAGTTGAAGCTGGACCCCGCCGCCGGCTTCAAGAAATGCGCCCGCATCGTCGGCGACGTGATGGGCAAGTACCACCCGCATGGCGACAGTTCGATCTATGAGGCGCTGGTCCGCCAGGCGCAGGATTTCGCCGCCCGCTATCCGCTGGTCGAGGGCCAGGGCAATTTCGGCAATATCGACGGCGATAACGCCGCGGCCATGCGCTACACCGAAGCCCGCCTCACCGAAGTCGCCCAGGCGCTGCTGGAGGGGATCGAGGAGAATGCGGTCGATTTCCGCGCCACCTATGATGGCGAGGAAAAGGAACCGCTGGTGCTCGCCGCCGCCTTCCCGAACCTGCTGGCCAATGGCGCGGCGGGCATCGCGGTGGGCATGGCCACCTCCATCCCGCCGCACAATGCCGGTGAGCTGTGCGACGCGGCGCTGGTGCTGATCGACAACCCCGAGGCCGGAATCGACGCGCTGCTGGCGCATGTGAAGGGGCCGGATTTCCCGACCGGCGGGCTGCTGGTGGAAAGCCCGGAGTCGATGCGGGAGGCCTATGCCACCGGCCGCGGCGGATTCCGGCTGCGGGCGCAGTGGAGCGTCGAGCCGCTGAAGAACGGCAACTGGCAGGTCGTCGTCACCGAAATCCCCTACCAGGTCCAGAAATCCCGCCTGATCGAACAGATCGCGGCACTGATGGAGGAGAAGAAGCTCCCGCTGCTCGGCGATGTGCGGGATGAATCGACCGACCTGGTGCGGCTGGTGCTGGAGCCGAAGACGCGCGCCGTCGATGCCAAGATGCTGATGGAGACGCTGTTCCGGCACACCCAGCTGGAAACCCGCTTTCCGCTGAACATGAACGTGCTGGACGCGAACCGCACCCCCCGCGTGATGGGGCTGCGGGAGGTGCTGCGCTGCTGGCTCGACCACCGCCATGTGGTGCTGTGGAGATCCTGGACGGCTACCTGATCGTCTACCTGAACCTGGACGAGGTGATCCGCATCGTGCGGGAGGAAGACAAGCCGAAGGAGGCGCTGATGGCCGCCTTCGGCCTGAACGAGACCCAGGCCAATGCCATCCTCGACATGCGCCTGCGCGCGCTGCGCCGCCTGGAGGAGATGGAGATCCGGCGGGAGCATGCGAAGCTCAGCAAGGAACAGGCGAAGCTGCGCGGGCTGTTGACCAGCGAGGCGAAGCGCTGGGCGGCGATCGCCGATGAGGTGCGCGCGACGCGGGAGAAATTCGGCCAGGCCACTGCCCTCGGCCGCCGCCGCACCATCCCCGGCACCATCGAGGCCGGCGCGGAGGTGGATGAGACCGCCTTCATCGAACGCGAGCCGATCACCGTGATCCTGTCCGAGAAGGGCTGGATCCGCGCCCAGAAGGGCCATTTGGGCGCAGATGCGGAGCTGCGCTTCAAGGAAGGCGACAGCCTGAAATACGCCCTGCATGCCGAGACCACGGACCGCATCGTGGTGCTGGCGACCAATGGCAAGGCCTATACCGTGAAGGCCGATGCCATCCCGCGCGGCCGGGGGGATGGCCAGCCGGTGCGGCTGCTGCTGGACCTGTCCAATGGCGATGATGTCGTGACGCTGTTCGTCCACAAGGATGGCCGCCGCTTCCTGCTGGCCGCGACGGACGGCAAGGGCTTCGTGGTGAAGGGCGAGGACCTGCTGGCGGAAAAGCGCACCGGCAAGCAGGTGCTTGTGGTGGATGCCGCGGTGGAAGCGCTGCTGTGCATTCCGATCCAAGGCGAGAACGGGGAGGGCGACAGCGTCGCGACCATCGGCAGCAACAATCGCCTGCTGGTCTTCCCACTGTCCCAGGTGCCGGAAATGACGCGCGGCCGCGGCGTGCAGCTCATGCAGTTGAAGGACGGCGCGACGCTGAACGACGCCAAGGTGTTCAGCGCCAAGGAAGGCCTGGCCTGGCGCTATGGCGGCGGGGTGAAGGTGGAGACGGACCTCCGCACCTGGTCCGGCCAGCGCGCCGGCGCGGGCAAGATGCCGCCGGACCGTTTTCCCAAGTCGCGTAAATTCGGGGTTTGATTCCGGACTCGACATGAAGCGGCCGGCCATGCTGTCCTCCCGCCAAAGGGGAGGACCGCATGGCCCGCAAGCCGAGGACGCCCGACCAGGGCGGGTCCACCATCATCCATTTCGCCACCAACCGCGCCCGCATGGATGCGGCCTTCTGCATGGATGCGGACAAGGCTGCGCCCGCCCGGCTTTGGCTGGGCCGGGTTGAGGTGGAATGGCTCGGCAAACCGGAGGCGACGGAGGCAAAGCGCGATCCGCTGCGCCCGCCCGAGATTGCCGGGCAGGATGATTTCAAGGATCCTGTGGGCGGTGATTGCGCGCAGGTCCTGCAATCCTGGCTGGCCGATGCGGCGTCCCGCAAGGCGGTGCCGCTGCTGTTCATCCACGGCTTCTCCAACAGCTTCGAATCCGCGGTGACGCGCGCCGCGCAGTTGCAGGAATTCTATGGCGGTGCCGGGGTCGCACTGGCGCCGCTCGTCTTTTCCTGGCCCTCGGATGGCAAGGTGATCGCCGCGAACTCCGGCGGCTTCGTGGGGGGCGCGAAGAAGCAGTACCTGCTGGACCAGATGGATGCCGCTGCGGCCGGCCCCGCTTTGGCGCGGCTGCTCGGGCAGATCCGCGCTGCGCGCGCACGCGTCCCCGGCACGCCGCCGCGGCTGGCGCTGCTGGCGCATTCCATGGGCAACCACGCCCTGGCGCATGGGCTGCTCTCGTTGGCCAATGGCCTCATGAGCCGGGAGATGCGCGGCCTGTTCGGCCATGCGGTGATGGCCTCCGCCGATGTCGATGCGGGGGCCTTTGCCGCAGGCATGTCGCTGCGGATGCTGGCGGATCTGGCGGACCGGGTGACGGTGGCGATCAGCCGCGACACCACGCTGAGCCTGGCCAGCCGCATCGCCAACCAGGATAGCCGCCGCCTCGGCCATTTCGGGCCGGAGGACCTGGCGGTGCTACCCGCCAATATCGAGGTGGTGGACTACTTCCCCGGCCTGTCCTGGTCCATCAAGACGGAGGTCGATGCCGCCGACGCCACCGACTACGACACCATCCAGCACCAATGGTATCGCAACGACCGCAAGGCGCGGGCCGATCTCGCGGTCCTTCTGGGCGGCGGCACGCCGACGCGGCGCAAAATACTGGCGGTGGAGGAGCAAGCGGCCTGGTCCGTCCATGGCTGGATCAGGCGCCACGCCTACCTGCCGCAGCCGGGCCACCAGCCATAGGCCCGTCTGGCGCAAGCTGAAGCGCGTCAGCCGGAGACGGTCAGCTTTTCCTGGTGGCCCGGCGCCAGCGGCTCCGCGTGGTCCTGGTGCTTGGCCAGCACCCGCCACACGCCGCCGGCCAGCGTCTCGCTGGGCCGGAAGCGGGATTTGTAGGACATCTTGGCGCTCTGCGGCACCCAATAGCCCAGATACACATAGGGCAGGCCCAGCGCCCGGGCGCGGGCGACCAGCCACAGGATGGTATAGGTGCCCAGGCTGCGCTTGCCGGCATCCGCCTCGAAAAAGGAATAGACGGCGGACAGGCCATCGGAGAGCCAATCCGTCAGGCAGGCGCCGATCAGCCGGCCGCTGGCGTCGCGGAATTCCACCACGCCGGTGGTGATCGGCGTGTCCTCCACCATGGCGCGGTAGTCGTAGAAGCCCATCGCCGCCATGTCGCCATCGCCATGCCGGGCGCCCTGGTAGCGTTGGAACAGGGCGAATTGCTCGGCCGTGGCGCGGGCCGGCAGCTCCGCCGTGGTCAGGTCGGCATTCTGGCGGAAGATGCGGCGCTGGGTCCGATCCGGCTGGAATTCCCCGGCGACGATGCGGATGGGGATGCAGGCGCGGCAGCCGGGGCAGACCGGCGAATAGGCGATGTTGTGGCTGCGGCGGAAGCCGGCGCGCGAAAGCCGGTCATGCAGCGGTTCTGCTTCCGTGCCCGAGAGTTCGGTCACGATCTTCCGTTCCGTCCGCCCGGCCAGGTAGGGGCAGGGCAGCGGCGCGGTCGTATAGAAGAACTGCGGGCGGCGTGCGGGGCGGTGCAGCATGTGATTGGGGCATAGTCTCCGCGTTCGGCCGCCGCAAATCAACCATCCTCGGCGGCCAGGCCCCGGTTGATTTGTGGCGGCGCCAGCCCGCCCGCCCCGCCGATCCTCAGCACCGCGACCGGCGCCGCCCCGCCCAGACCAGCCAGGACAGGGTCACCACGAACACCGCATCGATCAGCCAGGCCAGCAGGCGGCGGCGCAGCACGCCTTCGAAGCCTGTGGATGCGCGATCGCCACCATCAATCTCCGAAGCGGTCTACCGCGTCAGGCGAATGGATCCAGTCTCATTTTCCGCGCGACGCCCAAGCCGGATCACGCCACCCGATTGCCATCGTTCCAGCTGATTCGCGAAATTGTCGGAGAGCGGGTTGCCCGACTGGCCGGTGGCGATGATGGCCAGCGCGCCTTCCGCATCCGAGAGGTCGGAGACCATGCGCAGCCCGGCGCCATGCTGGTGGGCGAAGGGTGTCTCCCCACTGCCGCGCATGCCGCCGCGGGACAGCGTCTCACCATCCCCGCCGGTGCCGACCTGTAGCCGCGTCAGCGCGCCGAGCACCGGCACGAAGCGCAGCAGCGGGTGTTCGAAGCGCGCGACATGGGCGGCGCCCCAGCGCCAGGCGGCCGGGTCGCCGCCCTGGTCCGCCGCCAGATCCGCCACGGCCAGCTCCAGCGCCCGGGCCAGCAGCGGGGCGCAGCCCTGGCCGCCGCACCAGGCCTCGCCGCGGCTGGGTTGCAGCAGCAGGCGGGCGAGGAATTCGGGGCCGGCCGCCGTGCCATCCGGCGCGCCGCCGGCCTCCAGCGCCAGCTGCCGGAAGCGGCGCAGCCAGGCGTGGTGGATCAGCGGCTGCGGCAGGTCCGGCCGCATCTCCCCATTCCAATCGGCCAGCAGCGCATGGGCGCGGGCGGCCAGGCCCGGCGGCGGCGGCACGGCGCGCAGCACCGGCAGGATCTCCCGCGCCAGCAGGGACACCACATCGTTCTGCATGGCGGCGAAGCCGGCGGCGTCATGGGTCGGGCGGGCGGCCAGCAACTCGCGGATGCGGCGCAGGCGCCAATCGCCATACCAGTCGCGGCCGAGGAATACCGGGTGGTCGGCCGGGGCGGGGCGGGAATTGGCATTGGCGATCAGGCCGGAGTCCGGATCCTCGACATGCGCCATGGCGTCGAAGGGCACGAAGCCGGTCCAATCCCCGCTGCCATCCCAGCCGCGCGCCGGCAGGCTGCCATCGCCACTGGCGCGGATCGGCGTGCGGCCGAGCAGGTATTGCCCGATGCGCCCGGCGGTATCGGCGACCAGCAGGGTCTGAGGCGGGCTGCTGAACAGGGCGCCGGCGGCGCGGGCCTCGGCCACGCTGGTCGCGCGGTTCAGCGCCACCAGGGCGGCGGCGGCGGTATCATTCGGCTGGAGGTTGCCCATGGCGACGGCCAGCACCTGGCCCTCCGCCGCCGCCAGCCCGTCGAGGCCCGAGATCACCGGGCCGTGCCGCGTCTCCCGCACCTGCAGGATCTCCGGCGCCTCCTGCCCGCGCACCGCGATGCGTTCCTCCCGCACCGTGAAGGGGCGCGGGCCGTCCGGGGTCAGGTAGGCATCCGCGCCGGCCAGGCGTTCCACGAACACGTCCTGGGTGTCGGAATGGGTGGTGGTGAAGCCCCAGGCGATGGATTGGTTGCGGCCGATGACGATGCCGGGCACGCCAGGGGCCGTGGCGCCGGCGCGGAACTGGCCGCCCGGCAGCTCGATCCGCGCCAGGTACCACAGCACCGGCGCGTTGAAGCCGAGATGCGGGTCATTGGCCAGGATCGGCGCGCCGGTCGCGCTGCGCCGGCCCGTCACCACCCAGGCGTTGGAGGCGGAGGCGGGCAGGGGCGCATCCTCCCCGAACACCGGCACTTCGGCCAGAAGCCGCGCCAGATGCCCGGCGCTTGGCAGGGCGGCGAGGTCCGGGCGGCCGGGGCTGGCATCGCGTGGCCAGAGATCCTCGACCTTGTCCGCCGGCAGCGCCGCGTTCAGCGCCGCGCGCTCCAGGTCCCGCCGCCAACTGCCGGACAGCCACAGGCCCATCACCTTGCCCCAGAGCAGGGAGTGTTCGGGCCGCCAGGGCTCCGGCTCCCCCAGCACCAGGAATTCGGGCGCGGCGAGGCGGCCGCGCACGGCCAGCAGCGCGTTCACGCCTTCGGCATAGGCGGCCAGCATGTCCTGCGTCTGGGCATCGAGCGCCGCGAGATCAGCCTCCGCCCGCGGCAGCAGGCCGAGGGTGCGGGAGAAGCGGTCGAGCCGCAGCGCGGAGGGGCCGGCGAGTTCCGCCAGCCGCCCGGCGGCGCTGCGGCGCATCGCCTCCATCTGGAACATCCGGTCCCGCGCATGCAGCCAGCCGAGTGCCACCGCCGCATCACGCTCCGTCTCCGCCCGGATGCGGGGGATGCCCTGGGCGTCCAGGCTGATATCGACCGGGGCGGACAGGCTGGGGATCGCCAGCTCCTCCCGCGCATCGGGCAGGGTGGTGAAGACCAACGCCGCGGCGAAGGCGGTGGCCAGCACGCCGAATACCAGGGCGATGAGGATGAGGCGGCCGGAGAGGCGGAGGAGAAAGCGCATGGGGTGGCAGATGGACCGGATGGCCGGGGAAGGGAAGCGGCGGTGACGCGCTGCACCGCGACAGGTGCCGCCTATCGTCCCGAGTGGCAGAACCTTTCTCCCCCGCATCGGACGCGGTGGTAACGGAGATGATCGGTCGTTGTGCCGATAGAACGCGGCGGCTGCCGATTGCAGAGGCCCATTCATCCCGCATGTGGCAAGGAACTGGACTGATGACTGACGTGAATGTGGCGACACCGCGGCCACCCGCGCGGGTCCTGGCCCTGAGCCTTCCCCTGGCGCTCGCCATCGCAGGCGCTGCATCCGCGCAGACGCCCAGCAGCCGCCCGGTGGTGATCTGCGTCGAGAACCGTGGGGCCTTTGTCGCGACCATCCATATCGACGCGTCGCAGCAGGCGGTCCAGCGCGCCATCAGGCTGACCCAGCGACGCGAACTCGGGCCGGGGCAGCAGGAATGCGTCACGGCGCCGGCTGGCAGCACCAGCATCCTTGTCGCGGCAATGGCGATGGATGGATTCCGGGTTTCACCGGCATGCACATTGGTGATCCAGCCCGTGGCGGCAACGACGGTGACGTTACGGGGGACATCGAGCCAGCCGAGCTGCACGCGTTGATGCTGGCCGTGCCGGTTTCGGCGTGCCGGCTTCAACCGGGTGACGTGCTCCAGCATCGATTCCAGCGCGGCTTCCTTGCCGAGGCCCGAGGACTTCACGCCGCCAAGGGCACGCTGCCGCGGCTGGGTCCGGAGGCCGTTACCTATGGCGGCCATCGGCAGTTCCTGCTTCCGCATCGGTCAGTGCGGATTGTATTCTCCGAACCGAGGCGCCCAGGGTCGTCCTGAATGCCATGACCGCTTCGCCTGCCCGGCGGAAGGCTCGCTACCTCCGATCATCCTCCACCTAAACCGGCTGGATTGAAGCCGCAGCCACGAGGCTCCCGATGAAAGAACGCCCCATGCCAAGGCCCGGCCAACTGCGAAACGCGATGATACGGGGATGTGCCCTTTTGCTGGGGGCGGCCATCCTCGCGCCGGCGGCGGCCTCGGCGCAGTCCTTCCAGCGCGGCTATGCAGCGCCGGCTGAGCCGACCTACCGGGTCTGCCTGCAGAATCGCGGCGCCTTCGTCGCCTATGCGCGGTTCGAGGCGCTGATCTCGAGCAACAACCAGTCCAGCTGGGTGATGTTCGGCCGCTACGACGCCGGCATTCCGGTGATGCAGGGGCATTGCGCGCAGACGCCGCGAAACGCCACCGCCATCCGGATCAACGCCCGGGTGCATACCGGCTTCGACATCCGAGAGGCTTGCACCGTTACGCTGCAGCCGGCGCGAGAGGCCACGGTGACGGTGCACGGCACCACCTTGAACAATCATTGCAGCCAGTAGCCGCGCGGCCCGGGCCTGCAGCCGGTAGCCGCGACGAACACCTGCCTGGCGCCTCGCCCCTTTTGCGTCATGCCGGGCGCAAGCGCCGAAAAGCGCCTCACTCTTCCTCTGCGGCCTCCTGCCCCTGCTCGCCACCGCCCCGCCCGCCTGGTCCCAGTGGCCGCTTACCCTCTGGTACCCGTCGGCGAGCACCGCCGATCACCGGATCTGCGTCGAGCAGCGCGGCGCCTATGTCGCCAGGGTCATAATCATCGCGGAGTTCAACATCACCGGGGGCGATCTCAACAGGATGAGCCTGATCAGCGACGACAGCGTGCTCGTCGGCCAGAGCCGATGCGTCACGGCGCCGCGGGGAACGCGGGAAATCCGGATCATGAGCCAGGCCTTCAGCGGCTTCACCTGGGTGAATGCCTGCAACCTCCTGATCCGGCCGGTGGTGCAGACCACGGTGACCATGCGGGGCACCACCTTCCATCCGACCTGCACCCGCTGAGGCGAGGCGCCGGCCTGCCGCGGACGAGGCCGGATGGCCGGGGAAGGGAAGCGCCCGGCCGGCCCGCTTCAGTTGCGGAAGTGAGTACCGCCGATCGGCTCCAGCGAGATTTCACTATCCTGACGCACCTGCCAAAGCCCTGTCAGGTGCCATTGCCCGGACAGTTTGCTCCATTGCGGCTGTTGCGGCTTGAGGATGCAGTCGGTCCAGAGTGAATTCCAGCCACCCTTCACCGGGCAAAAGCCGACGCTTTCGTAGAAGCGCTGGGCTCCTGCCTCCGCCGTCAATCGAACGCAGCCGTCGAAGCCGAGCCTCTCGGACAGGTTGACGGCAAACTCGATCAGGATGTCCCCGACATTCCGCGCACAGGGATGGCCGACGAGGCTGTCGATGTACACGGCCTTCTTCTTCTTCGATTCCACCAGGTCGATGGACATCATTCCGACGGGCTTGCCGGAGTAGAAATAGGCGTAGACGCCACAGGTTTCGACGCCCTGGCACCCCAGCACCTGGACCCGTTCGAGACCAATCTGCAGCCTTTTCTCGAAATCCTTGGTCGAGGGTTCCTTCTGCATGGTCGTGATGACCTGCTCCAGCCAGCCGGCGCAGAGTGCGACCTCCCCCTCATCGAGGAGCCGCACCGGTGGGTGGTTGATCCAATCCAGGCTGAGATCCTGGCGGTCCTGCTGGAAAGCCAGGTTGGCGTTGCTTCCGGACATGGCGTTCGTCCTCTCTCCCTCCACCAAAGGTGGCAGGGAGAAAGGCGCCGTTTCAATCCGAATATGCGACCAGCCGCCGCCCCGCCCTCAGCCCATATTCACCATGATGGTCTTCTTGTGGGTGAAGTGCTCCAGCATCGCCTCCAGCGAGGCTTCCTTGCCGAGGCCGGAGGATTTCACCCCGCCGTAGGACAGGTTCGCCTGCACCACGAGGTTCTGGTTGATCTGCACCAGCCCCGCCTCCAGCCGATGCGCCAGGTCCAGGCCCACCTTCAAATTGTTGGTCCAGAGCGAGGCCGCCAGGCCGTATTCGCTGTCATTCGCCTCCGCCAGCACGGCTTCCGCATCGTCGAAGGGCTGGATCACGGTGACGGGGCCGAAGATTTCCTCCCGCACCAGGCGGGAGCTGCCATCGAGGCCGGTGAAGATCACCGGCTGCACGAACAGCCCCTTCTTCAGCGCCGGGTCGGTCGGCATGGCGGAGCAGACATGGGCGGTGGCGCCGGGGGTCGCCGCACCCTCGGCGATGTAGGCGCGCACCTTCTCCAGCTGGCCCTGGCTGACGATGGTGCCGATATCCGTCTTCTCATCCAGCGGGTCGCCCATCACCATCTTGTCCACCGCGTCCTTCATCTCCGCCACGAAGCGGTCGAAGATCGGACGCTCGACATAGATGCGGCTGGCCGCGGTGCAGCTCTGCCCCTGCCGCGTGAAGCGCATGGAGGTCAGCGCGCCGGAGACGGTCTTGGCGAAGTCGCAATCGGCGAAGACGATCATCGGCGACTTGCCGCCGAGTTCCAGGGTGACGGGAATGAGCTTCTCCGCCGCCGCGCGGGCGACAATCTTCCCGGTCTCGACCGAACCCGTAAAAGTCACCTTGCGGACCAGCGGGTGGGCGACCAGCGGCGCGCCGCATTCCGGGCCCTGGCCGGAGACCATGTTGAAGACGCCCGGCGGCAGGATGCGGTTCAGGATCTCGCAGATCCGCAGCACCGCCAGCGGCGCTTCCTCGGCGGATTTCACCACCACGGCATTGCCCGCCACCAGAGCGGGCGCCACCTTCAGCGCCATCAGCAGCATCGGCACGTTCCACGGGATGATGGCGCCGACCACGCCCAGCGGCTCCCGCACCGTCACCGACAGGACATTGGGGGCGAAGGGCACGGATTCGCCCTTCAGCTCGCCGCCCAGCCCGCCGAAGAATTCGAAGACATCGGCCACCACATTGGCCTCGACGCGGGATTCGGTACGCAGCGCCTTGCCGGTCTCCAGCGCGATCAGCAGGCCGAGTTCATCCACATGGGCGCGGATGGCCGCCGCGCAGGCATGCACCAGCGCGCCGCGCTTCCGCGCCGGCACCTTGGCCCAGTCCTTCTGGGCCTTGGCGGCGTCCTGCACGGCCGCATCGACATCCGCCGCATCGCCTTCCGCCGCTTCCGCCACCTGTTCGCCGGTGGCCGGGTTCACCACGGGAAAGGTCTTGCCGGACCGCGCCGGGACATAGCGCCCGCCGATCAGATGCACGCCGGACAGCGCCCGCGCCAGGGCGAAGGGATCGGTGGTCGGCGCCTCGGGCGTCTTGTGGGGCAGGTCGAGCATGGGTTTCCTCCCGCGGGAACACGGCACTATAAGCGGCGGCTGCCACATTCGTGGCGCCTGAAGGCCGCAAGATGCGGTGCCAGGCGCCCGGCGGCAATGCCCAGGGGTCGCCCGCGGCACCGGCCACAGACACGGAAGGGACTAGATTGACCATGGAGAAGGCGCCGAGCGGACCGTTGCGCGGCCTCAGGGTTCTGGACCTGACCCGCGTTCTGGCTGGCCCCACCTGCACGCAGATGCTGGGCGACCTGGGTGCCGAGGTCATCAAGATCGAAAAGCCGGGCTCCGGCGACGACACGCGCGGCTTCGCCCCGCCGGTCTGGCCGGAGACGGAGGAAAGCGCCTATTTCCTGGGGGTCAACCGCAACAAGAAGTCGCTGACGCTGGATATCGCCAAGCCGGAAGGCCAGGCGATCATCCACCAGCTGCTGGATGGCTGCGACATCCTGGTGGAGAATTTCAAGGTCGGCGCCCTGGCCAAATACGGCCTGGGCTTCGAGCAGCTCAGCCAGAAATTCCCCGGGCTGATCTATTGCTCCATCACCGGCTTCGGCCAGACCGGCCCCTATGCGCCGCGCCCGGGCTATGATTCGCTGATCCAGGCGATGGGCGGCGTGATGTCCCTGACCGGGGAGCCGGATGGGCTGCCGCAGAAGGTGGGCGTGCCGGTGGCCGACCTGTTCGCCGGGCTTTACGGCTGCATCGGCATCCTGGCGGCGCTGCGCCACCGCGAACGCACCGGGCAGGGGCAGCAGGTGGATATCGGCATGCTCGATACCTCGGTCGCCTGGCTGGCCAACCAGGGCATGAACTTCCTGGCGACCAAGCAGAACCCGCCGCGGCTGGGCAACCAGCACCCGAATATCGTGCCCTACCAGGTCTTCCCGACGCAGGACGGGCATATCGTGCTGTCCGTCGGCAATGACCCGACTTTTGTCCGTTTCTGCGAGGTGACGGGCCAGCAGGCGCTGCTGTCGGATGAACGCTTCGCCACCAACGCCGCGCGCGTGGCCAACCGGCAATTCGTGACGGATACGCTGACCCCCGTCATGCAGTCCCGTACCACGGACGAATGGGTCGCGGCGCTGGAGACGGCCAAGATCGGCTGCGGTCCCATCAATACATTGGAGAAGGTCTTCGCGGACCCGCATGTGCAGGCGCGCGGCGTGGTGGTGGAAATGCCGCATGCTTCCGGCGCCACGGTGGAGGTCATCGCCAACCCGGTGCGGCTATCCGCCACCCCGGCCGATTACCGCGTGCCGCCGCCGCAGCTCGGCCAGCATTCGGAGGATGTGCTCTCCGGCCTGCTCGGGATGAGCGACGCGGAAATTGCGGCGCTGCGCGACAAGGGCGTGGTCTGACATGCGGCCCGGAAGGCTGCGCTACCTTCTGGGCGCCGCCTTCCACCAGATGGCCTGGACGGAATGGGGGCCGGTGGATGGCGCGCCCGTGGTCTGCGTCCATGGCCTGACCCGCAACGGGCGGGATTTCGACAGCCTGGCTCAGGCATTGGCCGGGCAGGGCAGGCGGGTGCTGTGCCCGGACCTGCCGGGCCGCGGCGCCTCCGACTGGCTGCCCGACCCGCGCGCCTATGTACCGCCGACCTATGTCGTGGCGCTGGCGCATCTGTTGGCGCGGCTGGAGGGTCCGGTCGACTGGGTCGGCACTTCGCTGGGCGGCATCTGCGGCATGCTGCTGGCCGCGGCCCCCGGCACGCCGATCCGCCGCCTGGTGCTGAACGATATCGGCGCGGAGGTGCCGGCCTTGGCCCTGCGCCGGATCGGCGCCTATCTCGGCGAAAACACCTCCTATGGCGACCTGGCGGCGCTGGAGGCGCATCTGCGCCAGATCCACGCGCCCTTCGGGCCGCTGACCGATGCCCAATGGCGCCACATGGCGGAAACCAGTGCCCGAACCCTGCCGGATGGGCGGCTCGCCATCCATCACGACCCCGCCATCGCCGTGCCGCTGGCCCAGGCGCCGGATGCGCCGCCAATGGGGCCAATCGACCTGCGCCCGGTCTGGCAGGCGGTGCGCCAGCCCACGCTGATCCTGCGCGGCGCCGAGAGCGACGTGCTGGAGGCCTCGACCGCGGCCGCCATGGCGCAGCGGCCGGATGTGACGGTGGTGACCCTGCCCGGCATCGGCCATGCGCCATCCTTGCTGGCGCCGGACCAGATCGCGCCGATCCTGACCTTTCTCGGATCGTATTGACGCCGCCGCCAGCGCGTCCCTAGCCTTCCCCCGCAAGGCGCCCCGCAACGAGGGCGCTGCGGAGGAAAACCGGCCATGATGAAGCGCCGCGCCCTGATGCTTGCCGCTTTGGCGGCCCCCACCCTTGCCTATGCCCAGGCCTGGCAACCGGCCGGCCCCATTCGCCTCATCGTGCCCTTCCCGGCGGGCGGCACCACGGACATCCTGGCGCGGCTCTATGCGCAGCGGCTGACGGAAACGCTCGGCGTCTCCGTGCTGGTCGAGAATCGCGGCGGCGGCGGCGGCTCGATCGGCGCCGATGTGGTGGCCAAGGCTGCGCCGGATGGCCAGACGCTGCTGTTCCACAACCTCACCTTCTCTACCACCACCGCGGCGCTGGAATTCGTGGGCCGCGCGCCGCATTCGCTGGAGCGCGACTTCGCGCCGATCAGCCTCGGCGCCAATGTGCCGATGCTGCTGCTGGTCGGCGCCCAGGTGCCGGCGCGCAACCTGGCGGAGTTCGTGGCCTGGGCGAAGGCGCAGCCCTCGCCGCCCTTCTACGGCTCGACCGGCCCCGGCAGCACCATCAACCTGATCGGGGAGGTGCTGAAGCGCGATGGCGGCTTCCAGATGGAACACGTGCCTTTCCGTGGCGCCGCGCCGCTGGTGCAGGACATGCTCGCGGGTCGTATCGCCTTTGGTGGCGACCAGCTTTCTTCCTCCCTGCAACATGTGCGCAGCGGCGCGCTGAAGCCGATCGCGACCCTGGCCGCCACCCGCCCCCGCGCTTTGCCAGACGTGCCCACCGTGCGCGAACAGGGATTCCCGAACGCCGAAATGCTCGGCTGGAACGGCTTTTTCGCGCCCGCCCGCACACCGGAAGCTGCGCTGGCCCGGCTGAATGCGGAGGTCGCCGCCGCGGCCCGATATCCGCAGCTCGCCTCCCGCATCGCCGAACTCGGCGCTGAGCCCGGTGGCAACAGCGCCGCGGAATTCGGCGCGGCGGTGCGGGAGCAGATTGCGGCGGTGCGGCCGCTGGTGCGGGAACTGCGGATGCAGGTGGAGTAGGGCCTAGAGTGTGATCGTCCGAGGTAGACTCACCGAAGGACGTGAATCACACGGCACAGAAATAACCTAGATTCTGTCAGGCGCTTCTATCCGCGCCTGACAGAATCTTTCTATCCGCGCCTGACAGAATCTAGGGAGAGCAGCCACCAGTTGCGCCTGCCGATCGGATATGAGACCGACAAGACCGCAACGAAGGGTGGGGCACGGGTGAAGCCTTCGAACGTCGCCCTGGTTGGTGCGGCCTGCCTGATCGCGGGAATTGCGATCGGCACGCGTCTCGCGACGCATGATCCGGGCAGGGGCCGCGCGCCGACGGCCGCGCTGCTGCCGACGCCAGGGTTCTTCACCAGCGGCGAGATCGGCGGCGGTTCCGGGCGTCTGGCGCCGGCCTGGGTGCCCCCGCCACCCGTGATCCTCGATCCGATGCCGGGTCTGTTACCGGCCGGCCCTGCCGACCCGGCTCGCGACGCAGCGCAATCCTTGCGCCGGATCGAGGAGAACCTCCGCCGCATGGAAGAACGGCAGGCGATCCGGGATTTGCTCCGCTAGAGTCCACAGAACCTGGCCCCGCCGGAGCACCCTCGCCGCTTCCACCGCTGCAGGTGGAGTGACCACAAAGGCCGGGCTCCGAGACCTGCGGCCGGCTTCAGCCGGCACGCGGGCGCATCGCCCGCCGCATGTGCCGCGGTGGACGCGCCGTTTCGATCCGCAACAGGCCGAGGCGGAGCGCGAGAGACTGGTACAGGGAAAGAGCGCCTGGCGGCGGCGCGGGCAGGGGCGGCAGGCCTGCGGTGCCGGGCCGCGCGCCGCGCGCCCGGTGCAGGCGCCACCAGGCGAGCGCCTTCTCCGGCCCGGGCGCCGCGTGCCGGAAGACGAGCATTGCCTCGACCTCGGCCCGCTGGGCACGGATATCCGCCAGATCGTTCACCCCGCCCGCAGGCGCCGGGCGGCGTCCACCGCGAAGTAGGTCAGCACGCCATCGGCACCGGCGCGCTTGAAGCCGAGCAGGCTCTCCATCATCGCCCGGTCATGGTCGAGCCAGCCATTGCGGACCGCGGCCATGATCATCGCGTACTCGCCCGACACCTGGTAGGCGAAGGTGGGCACCGCGAAGCGGTCCTTCACCCGGCGGACGATATCCAGATAGGGCATGCCCGGCTTGACCATGACCATGTCGGCGCCCTCGGCCAGGTCCAGCGCCACCTCGCGCAGCGCCTCATCCGTATTGGCGGGGTCCATCTGGTAGGTCTTCTTGTCGCCACCCTGCAACGAGGCGCCGGAGCCCACCGCCTCCCGGAACGGCCCGTAGAAGGCCGAGGCATACTTCGCGGCGTAGGACATGATCCGCGTATGGATCAGCCCGCGGGCGTCGAGCGCGGCGCGGATGGCGCCGATGCGGCCATCCATCATGTCGGACGGCGCGATGATGTCGATGCCGGCTTCCGCCTGGATCACCGCCTGCACGGCGAGGATTTCGACGGTCTCGTCATTGGCGACATACATCCCGCCCGGCCCGGGCCGCAAAACGCCGTCATGGCCGTGGTCGGTATAGGGGTCGAGCGCCACGTCGCCGACCAGGCCGAGATCGGGAAATTCCCGCTTCAGCAGTCGCGCCGCGCTGCACATCAGGTTTTCCGGATTCTTGGCCTCGGTCCCGTCGCCATCCTTCCTGGAAGGGTCGGTGGCCGGGAAGATGGCGAGCGCGGGGATGCCGAGCTCAGCGGCCGGCGCCACATGCGCCGCCAGCCGGTCCAGCGTCACCCGCTTCACGCCGGGCATGGAGGACACCTCGGTCTCGATGCCCTGGCCCTCGATGAGGAAGATCGGCCAGATCAGGTCGTCCACCGAAAGCTTGTTCTCCGCCACCATGCGCCGGGTGAAGGCATCCACCCGGTTGCGGCGCGGCCGGATCGCGGGGAAGCCCGTCATGCCGCCGCGGCCGCCAGCGCCTGGTCGAGATCGGCGATGATGTCGTCGATATGCTCGATGCCGATGGACAGGCGCACATAGCCGGGGGTGACGCCGGAGGCCGCCTGTTCCTCCACCGTCAGCTGGCTATGGGTGGTGGTGGCCGGGTGGATCGCGAGTGACCGCGCATCGCCGATATTGGCCACGTGGTAGAACATCTTCAGCGCCTCGATGAATTTTCTCCCGGCCTCGGCGCCGGCCTTCAGCTCGAAGCCCATCAGCGAGCCATAGCCGCCCTTCAGCGCCGCATCGGCGCGGCGCTTGGATTCGCCGGTTTGCAGGCTGGGATGGATCACCCTGGCCACCGCCGGGTGCTGCGCCAGATGCGCCGCGACCTTGATGGCGTTGGCGCAATGCCGCTCCATCCGCAGCGGCAGCGTCTCCAGCCCCTGCAAGGTCAAAAAGGCGTTCATCGGGGCCATCGGCGCGCCGAGGTCGCGCAGCAGGATCACCCGCATCCGGATGATATAGGCGATCGGCCCCATCGGCTTCACCGCCTGGGTCCAGACCGCGCCGTGGTAGCTCGAATCCGGCTTGTTCAGCGTCGGGAAGCGCGCGGCGTGGGCCTCCCAGTCGAAGTTGCCGCCATCCACCACCACGCCGCCGATGCTGGTGCCATGCCCGCCGATCCACTTCGTCGTGGAGTGCATGACGATGGCCGCCCCCAGCGCCAGCGGCTTGCACAGGATGGGGGCCGCCGTGTTGTCCATGATCAGCGGCACGCCGAGCTTGCGGCCGAGTGCGGCCACCTCGGCAATCGGGAAGACCTGCAGCTTCGGGTTGGGCAGCGTCTCCGCATACCAGCAGCGGGTGCGGTCATCGGTGGCATTCACAAAAGCCTGCGGGTCCGCCGGGTCCACGAAGCGGACCTCGATGCCGAAGGATTTCAGCGTATTCGCGAACAGGTTCCAGGTGCCGCCGTACAGGTCGGTGGAGGAGACGATATTGTCCCCCGCCTCGCACAGGTTCAGCACGCAGAAGGTGGTCGCCGCCTGGCCGGAGCCCAGCGCCAAGGCCGCCACCCCGCCCTCCAGCGCCGCCACGCGCTTTTCCAGCACGTCGACGGTGGGATTCATGATGCGGGTGTAGATATTGCCCATCTCGGCCAGGCCAAACAGGCGCTGGGCATGGCCGGTATCCTGGAACTGGAAGCTGGTGGTCTGGTGGATCGGCACCGCGACGGAGCCGGTGGTCGGGTCCGCCCGCCAGCCGGCATGCAGTGCGATGGTCTCCGGATTTTCGGACGACGCCATGTTCTGTCTCTCCTGTCCCTTGGCGCATCCGTTCCACGTCCCGGGGGGGGGAGGCAAGGCGGGGCTTGGCCTGCTCCGCCAGGGGCGGGCAGGGGTGGCATCATGCTTCCGCAAGCCAGCCGAGGGAACAATCCTGCCATGTGCCACAGCATGTGGCGGCAGTGGTTCCGGGCGGCCACCGGAAGTGGTAACAGGCGTGCCATGACACCCGCCCAGACGCCCATCGCCCTCGGTTCGGACCACGCCGGCATCGGCCTGAAGGCCACGCTGCGCGCGGCGCTGGAGGCCGCCGGCCATCCGGTGCAGGATTTCGGCACCCATGGTCCCGAAAGCGTCGACTACCCGGATTTCGCCGCCGCCGTCGCCGGCGCGGTGCTGGAGGGCACGGCGCGCTTCGGCGTGCTGGTCTGCGGCACCGGCATCGGCATTTCCATCGCCGCCAACCGCCATGCCGGCATCCGCTGCGCCCTGATCCATGACGCGACCGGCGCCCGCCTGACCCGCCAGCACAACGACGCCAATGTGCTGGCCCTCGGCGCGCGGATGATCGGCGCGGAAGTGGCGCTGGATGCCCTGAACGTCTTCCTGACCACGCCATATGAAGGCGGCCGGCATGACCGCCGCGTCCTGAAGCTCAGCCCCGGTTGGAGCCCCTCCGCATGAACGAAACCACCCCGGCGATGACCCCCGCCCGCTTCTTCACGGCCGGCGTCGCCGAGACCGACCCCGAGATCGCCGCAACGCTGCAGGGCGAGCTCATCCGCCAGCAGGACGGCATCGAGCTGATCGCCAGCGAGAACATCGTCTCCAAGGCGGTGCTGGAGACGCAGGGCTCGGTGCTGACCAACAAATACGCGGAAGGCTACCCCGGCCGCCGCTACTATGGCGGCTGCGAGGTGGTGGATATCGCCGAGAGCCTGGCGATCGAGCGTGCCAAGGCCCTGTTCGGCTGCGGTTTTGCGAACGTCCAGCCGCATAGCGGCGCCCAGGCCAACCAGGCGGTGTTCTTTGCCCTGATGCAGCCGGGTGACACCTTCATGGGGCTCGACCTCGCAGCCGGCGGCCACCTCACGCATGGCGCGCCCGCCAACCAATCCGGTAAGTGGTTCAAGGTGGCGCCCTATACGGTGCGCCGCGAGGACCAGCGCATCGACATGGACGAGGTCGCCCGCATCGCGCGGGAGACGAAGCCCAAGATCATCATCGGCGGCGGCTCCGCCTATGCCCGCACCTGGGATTTTGCCCGCTTCCGCGAGATCGCGGATGAGGTCGGCGCGATCTTCATGGTGGACATGGCGCATTTCGCGGGGCTGGTGGCCGGCGGCGCGCATCCTTCGCCCTTCCCGCACGCCCATGTGGTGACCACCACCACCCACAAGACCCTGCGCGGCCCACGCGGCGGCATGATCCTCACGAATGACGAGGCGCTGGCCAAGAAGTTCAACAGCGCGGTCTTCCCGGGGCTCCAGGGCGGCCCGCTGATGCATGTAATCGCCGCCAAGGCGGTGGCCTTCGGGGAGGCGCTGCGCCCGGAATTCCGCAGCTATGCGAAGCAGGTGGTGCTGAACGCCAAGGCGCTGGCGGCGGAGCTGAAGGGTCAGGGACTCGACCTCGTCACCGATGGCACCGACAATCACCTGGTGCTGGTCGACCTCCGCCCGAAGAAGCTGACCGGCAAGGCGGCGGAAGGTGCGCTGAACCGCGCGCACCTGACCTGCAACAAGAACGGCATCCCCTTCGACCCGGAGA
>LNFM01004165.1_pt1 | contig 27151 bp, 20 predicted proteins | sample 596031 | NCBI WGS metagenome assembly LNFM01 (sample SAMN04254537, study PRJNA301005) | activated carbon metagenome | isolation source: dual media filters at the Ann Arbor, Michigan drinking water treatment plant | place: USA: Ann Arbor | reverse complement strand
CGATCAGGATCAGCCACAAGATAAGCGGTTCATACCAGCTCCAGCTTATCCTCACCGAAACCGACTTGCACGTCAGGCCCGAAACCGCCCCAAGCAGCATGGCCGCCACATAGTCGAGTGGCGCATTTGCCCCGTCGGCAGCGCGCGAGATGTAGCCAGCCGCCTTGCCGAAACAGTGGAGCGGCAGGATGGGAGCTTCCGCCATTACGCCGCCAAGAATGCTCCAGTCGGGCATTGGCCATGCTTGCTCACCACTATCGCCGCCGAAGTCACGTGCGGCACTTGCAGACGCCGACTTTCTGTAAGCATCAGTCAATGCGGCCTCCCTTCACGGCCAGGGCAAACCGGACGCGATCTTCAGGAGACGCATCAATCAAACCAAGCTCATCGTCGTCCACCAGTGCTACCATCTGCAGGCTGATCGCCTTGAAGGAAACACGCATGCGGGGCGGAAAATCCGGATCATGTCGAAGCTCGAAAAGCAGGCCGATCGGCGGCCCCAGCAGTTCGCGAAGCTCGAAATGGCCAGGCGGGTAAGGGCATGTGCTCACGTTACATCCTCCACGCAGAAGCCTGCGAGCTCGGCATAGAGCCGCGCCACCGAAGGGGTGACTTTGTAGAGGCGCTGAACATGGGAGATAGCGATAGGGCGGGTGCGGCGACGGACGATGTCGGCCCACAGAAATAAAGGAAGGGGCGCCTGTGGTTGATTGTCTTGGGCTTTCTGGTATTTTTTCGGGGTCATCTTCGTTTCTCACACGATTGGGGTGACGCGCCTGCAAAGACGCAATTCGAGACCCGCTCCGCGCCAACGGGGCGGGTTTCCACTTTCAAGGCTTTGTATAGGTGACATGGGCGTCGGGCTGGCTTGCGAGGTATTCTCGAAGCGACTCGTCCAGAACGACCGTGCGTGAACCGATCTTCTTTGCCCGGATCTTACCTTCGGCAATAAGCTCGTAAGTCTTGCTGGTTTTTATACCCAGTATGCTGGCGGCCACCGGCACTGAATGGGCGTAGGGGATATGCATCTCTTCTCTCCATACGTTACCGCTCGGGATTAGGCGGCGACGGATGGACAATGATCATTTCGCACGGGTTAGTGGTGGGGTTTCTCGCCTCGATCTTTGATATGAGAAACGCCCCACCTAGAGACCTGGAATCAAACCTTCTGCAAACTGCGCCGGAAACTCAGAATGCTTCCGGCATACTTCCTTTAGAACGTCTGAGAGATTCGAAGCGGCATTGTTGCCAAAAGCCAGAACCACCACGCGTTTATAAAAGTCCATAAAGGCAGTTGGTGCTTTGTGGCGAGCGTCGCTCGGATAGTTGTTTGCGGAAGGGCCAACTCCGAATGCCGCTTCGAACACCGTTGCCAGATACAATCCGCGTTCAACTCGAAGTCGTCTCAGTTCATAGCTCTTCCATGGGCCCTTCTGCTGTTCAACATTTTTTGCAGCATTGCGCAGGAAGCTCGAAGCCCAATCCATTTCACGAACTGCAGCGTGGTATCGCACATACAGCGTCGGACCGCCGATCAGCATTCCGTTGTCGTCATATCGGTCGCTTTCATCACCCCACGCATGTTGCCAGAGGTATGAATCAACCGCCCCTTCGATCTCAAAAAGCTTCCGCCAGGTTGATTGGACGTCCGCAGTCAGGTGCTCTAACTTTTTCCGAATTTCTGCGTTGGACATGCGCTCGGGACTATCGGAGTGGTCAGGTATAGAGATCGCCAGCGCACGTCTCACCGCCATCGCCAGCCATGCGATGTCTCGACCTTCAGCAAGCTGAAGAGGGAAACCCTGAAGCTCATGCGCAAAGGCGTCCTCAGTCATATGCGAAAGTCCAGATTCACCGCTAAGAAAGGAAGCGAACTCGTCCTCGTCAGCAAAGCTCATACCAAAGCCCTTCTATGCATGGCCACTATTGCCCCCGAAGTCGGACAACATTGGAAAGTTCGCGATTGTTGCAGTAATCTGCCCACACCTGCATCAGCGCCCGGCGCTTCTCCAACGCATCGCCGCGCCTGTAAGCACGCTCAGTTTCGTCACCCACTTTGTGAGCGAGCGCCATCTCGGCGACGTCGCGGGCAAAGTTCGTTGCCTCTCCGGCCCAATCCCGCAACGTGCTGCGGAAGCCGTGAATGGTCCACTCGTCAGCTCCCATGCGGCCCATGAGGTTGCGGATTGCAGCCTCGGATACAAAGCCGTCGCCGCCCATCTTTGGGAAGACGAATACGTCATCATCGCCCTTCAGTTCGTGCAGGGGCTTCAGGACGGCCATGGCAGCGTCGCTCAAGGGAACGCGGTGCGCCTTGTTCGCTTTCATCCGCTCGCCGGGTATCGTCCAGACGCGGGCTTCCAGATCAATCTCGGACCATAGCGCGCCCCGGCCTTCAGTTGACCGCGTGCCGGTCAGGATGAGGAACTCCAGCGCCCTGGCGCTCAGGGCATCACGTCCGCGCAGTTTCGCCATGAACTTCGGCAGCTCTTCAAAGGGCATAGCCGCATGATGCTGCACGGGCTTTTTCTGGTCAGGCAGGATTGCCTTCAGATGGCCGCGCCAGAGCGCCGGATTTTCGCCCGATCGCAGGCCATTGGCCCTGGCGGCGTCCAGAATGCGTTCAATGCGCCCTCGCACGCGGCGGGCAGTTTCCCGCTTCGTGCTCCAGATGGGCTGCAGCACTTCGAGGACGTCTAACGTTTCGATGGCGTCGATGGGCTTGTCATTCAGCGTCTTGGCGTAGGCTTCCAGCGTGCTGCGCCATTGCTGCCGGTGCTTAGCATTGCGGAAGTCATCCAGATTGGAAGAAAGCCATTGCTCGGCAAATTCTCCGAATGTGGTGGGCTCCCCCTCCTCCGCCTTAAGGGCCTCTACGGGATCCCTCGGCGGCAGATCGGCAAGCGCAGACCTTCCCAGCTCTGCCCTGCGGCGGGCCTCGGCGAGTGTTACGGCAGGGTATGGTCCAAGGCCAATCTCAGGGCGTTTGCCCTGCCAACGATACCGGAACACCCAGGACCGCCCCCCCTTGCCGGAGACTTGCAGGTAAAGTCCGCCACCATCCGCCAGCATCTGCTTTCCCTTGGCAGCATCGATCTTCTTTGTCGTGAGCTTGTCGAGGGTGCGCGCCATGCTGAAGCCTTCCGCTATGGCGAACGCTACCCATCCACCTACCCATCCACCATACGCGGGAATGGGTGTTTTGTCGTGGGAAATGATGGAAGGACGGCCCCCAATACACTGAATAAACAGTGGGTAAGTCGGTTGGGAGTGGTGGGCGGTGGAGGTAGGTTTCGCGGACTCCTCCTCCGCCAAAGCTACCCGAACAACCCCGCCGTTTGGGCCAGAACCCAAAGCCCGATCACGAGAAACAGTCCGGCGGCAATCCAGCGGACGACTTTGAGCGGCACGTGCTTCAGCAGCTCGCTGCCGAGGAACACTGCCGGTACGTTGGCGATCATCATGCCCAATGTGGTGCCCATCGTGACCGCCCAGACATCATGGAACCGGGCGCCGAGTGCGATCGTGGCGATCTGGGTCTTGTCACCCATCTCCACCAAAAAGAAAGCAATCGTCGTGGCGACAAAGGCTCCGAACCGCGCCGGTTTCGGCTCCGGATCGTCCTCCAGCTTGTCCGGGATCAGCGTCCAGGCAGCCATCGCAATGAAGGACGCGGCGATCAGATAGCGAAACCATTGGCCATCGAGGATCGAGGCCACCTGTGCGCCGACAAGGGCAGCCAGGAAGTGGTTGGCAATCGTTGCGACGAAGATGCCTGCGATGATGGGCAGAGGTTTCTTGAAGCGGGTGGCGAGGACGATCGCCAGCAGCTGGGTTTTGTCGCCAATTTCGGCGAGAGCGACGACGGCTGTGGACGTGAACAAAGCTTCCATGGGGCAGTCTCCAGGCCGGGCGGCGTTCCAGATCCAATAGACATCATTCTCGCCGCCCGGCCTTGGGCAGAGAAATGATGCCATTGGTCTCGCCCAAACGGTTGCCCGCTTCCACTGCACCACGGCCTCTCGGCCGAGCATGTTGACACGGTGGCTCGTCCTTGCGGACGACTGGCTACTCCCCAGTGACAGGCTCGCTTTAAGTCCCGGCATCTGAGATTGCAAGTTCAGCGTCGAGGAGACGGCTCCTACGGCTCGGAAATTTCTGTGCGGGTTAACTGCGAAATTACGATTAGAAGTTGTGTGCCGAACAGGCGCCCGATAATGAATGATCGAAATCAGGTATTTTCCGTTGAGCGTTCATTCGATGCAGCCTTTAATGTGGTTGGGTGAGCGGTATCCAGAACGGGGCCGAGCCAGAAGGGCGAACATCGCGTGCAAGGTCTCTTGAAGAGAGCCGTCGAATCTCCGCGCGCCGCAGTCTGGCTCGCCTACGATGCGGCAAATGTGCCTTCCATCGTATCCGTCGGCGACGAGCGCCCGGCAAATTCCGAAGCAGCAAGGCTTCCGGCAGTCTTTCCCGAGTGGCTTGGCGACCGCGCCTTGCTGGCAGAGCATCCGGCGCGCTTCTGCTATGTCGTCGGCGAGATGGCGCGCGGCATCGCGACGCCGCGCATGGTGATCGAAGCGGTTCGTGCAGGGTGTCTGGGTTTCTATGGAAGCGCGGGCTTACCGTTGGCCGAGATCAAGGCAGGGGTGAAACAGATCCAGGCGGCACTCGGGCCTGATCAGATGGCCTGGGGCGCCAACCTGATTCATTCGCCGCAGGAGCCGGGGCAGGAAGCGGCGATCGTTGATCTGTTCCTGGCGGAAGGCGTCCGCCGCGTCTCGGCATCGGCGTTCATGCGCCTGACCCCCGACGTGGTGCGGTATACGGCGCTCGGGCTCGAACGCGCTGCGGACGGCACCATCAAGCGGCGCAACCACTTGTTTGCCAAAGTGTCCCGCGCGGAAGTGGCGGAGCCTTTCATGGCGCCTGCTCCGGAGAAAATGCTTCGCGATCTGGTCGCGGCGGGAAAGATTTCCCAGCTGCAGGCCGACCTCGCCGCGAAGGTTCCGGTGGCTGCCGAGATCACAGCTGAATCTGACTCGGGCGGTCACACGGACAACCGGCCGGCTTCAGTCCTGTTCAGTTCGCTCAGCGCCGCGCGCGCCCGTGTTTGCGCGCTTCACGGGTATGATGAAAGCACGATCCGTATCGGGCTGGCTGGCGGGATCGCAACGCCTTCGGCGGTTGCTGCGGCCTTCCAGATGGGCGCGGCCTACGTGCTGACGGGATCGATCAACCAGAGCGCCGTCGAGTCTGGTCTTTCGGAGGCTGGCCGCAAATTGCTTGCGAAAGCCGGTCCGGCAGACGTCGCAATGGCGCCGGCGGCCGACATGTTTGAACAGGGCGTCGAAGTTCAGGTGCTGAAGCGCGGAACGCTGTTCGCGATGCGCGGCAGAAAGCTGCATGGCTTTTACCGCAGCGGCGCGAGTTACGAGACGCTGGCTGCGCCGGACCGGAAATGGATCGACGACGTGCTGGGAGAGCCGTTTGAAGCGGCCTGGGGCGAAACGCAGTCCTATATCCGCCGCGTCAACCCGGCTGAGGCGAAGAAGGCCGAAACCGACGGCAACAAGCGTCTCGCCTTGGTGGCGCGGCGCTACCTGTTCCAGGGCGCGCAATGGGCACGCGAAGGCGAGCCCGGGCGGACAGCTGATTACCAGATCTGGTGCGGCCCCGCGATGGGCGCTTTCAACGAGTGGGTCGCCGGCACGGTGCTGGAGCCGGTGGAAGCCCGGACCGTTCGCCAGATCGCCCTGAACCTGCTTGAAGGCGCAGCCCGCATAACACGCGCCGGGCAACTCCGGTCAGCCGGAATCGCTGTACCGCCGCAACTGTTTTCCTATACGCCCCGACTATTCGAGTAAGCCATGACCGAACGCCCTCCCATCCGTTCCAAACGCGTCGCCGATCCCATTGCCGTGGTCGGCATGGGCGCGATCTTTCCAGGTCGCGGCGACACGACCGGTTTCTGGCGCGACATCTTCGAGGCGCGGGACCTGATCAGCGACACGCCGGAAACCCACTGGCTGATCGACGATTATTATGACGCAAACCCGCTCACCAAGGACAAGACGTATGGCCGCCGCGGCGGCTTTCTTTCGCCTGTAGCGTTTGATCCGCTGGCTTTCGGAATTCCACCCGCGCAATTGCAGACGACCGACTCCGCGCAACTGCTCGCACTCGTTGCCGCCAAGATGACACTGGACGACGCCGAGCGCGACAGCGGTGGAAAGATCGACCGTTCACGGACGAGCGTGATCCTCGGCGTTGCATCGGCGACCGAGCTGACGGCGCATATGGCCGGGCGGTTGCAGCGGCCCACGTGGGTCAATGGCCTGCGTCAGTATGGGCTTGCTGAAACCGACGTTCAGGCCATCGCGACGCGGATTGAGAACCACTATGCCGAGTGGAAGGAAAGCACCTTCCCGGGCCTTCTCGGCAACGTCGTCGCCGGCCGGATCGCCAACCGCCTCGATCTGGGCGGCAGCAACTACGTGACCGACGCGGCCTGTGCCTCTAGCCTTTCTGCCCTGCAGATCGCGATGCATGAACTTCGCGCCGGCGACTCCGACATGGTGCTCACAGGCGGTGTCGACGCGCTGAACGACATCCTGATGTTCATGTGCTTTTCAAAGACACCCGCCCTGTCGCCGACCGGCGATTGCCGTCCGTTCTCAAACAATTCGGACGGCACCATGCTCGGCGAAGGCATCGGCATGCTCGCCTTGCGCCGCCTTGACGATGCAGAGCGCGACGGCAACCAGATCCATGCGGTCATTCGCGGCATTGGCGGCGGGTCCGACGGCAAGGGTACCGCGATCTACACGCCGCTTCCTTCCGGTCAGGCCCGCGCGCTGCGGCGCGCCTATGAGCAGGCTGGATACGGTCCCGAAACCGTCGACCTCGTCGAAGCCCACGGCACGGGCACCAAGGCGGGCGACCGCGCAGAGATCGAAGGCCTGCACATCGTTTTCGGCGAAGCTGACAAGGGCGAAGGCCCCTGGTGTGCTGTTGGCTCTGTCAAATCCCAGATCGGCCACACGAAAGCGGCCGCCGGGGCAGCCAGCATGCTCAAGGCGGTCGAGTCGCTTCGCCGCAAGGTCCTGCCGCCGACGATCAAGATCGAAGAGCCCGCCGACGCGATCCGGGACAGCGCGTGTTTCTATGTGAACACCGAAGCGCGCCCATGGATCACTGCCGACACACGGCCCCGCCGTGCCTCGGTGAGCTCGTTCGGCTTTGGCGGTTCGAACTTTCACGTCACACTGGAAGAATACACCGGCCCGACCGCTGCAAAGCCGGCGCGCGTGCATCCGGCAGAACTTTTCTTGCTCAGCGCAAACGATGCAGCGGGCCTTGCAGCGGTATTGTCTCAAATCGCTTCGGTGCCCGTGGCCGAGGACGCATTCGCCTGGCAGGCGGCTGCCTCGCACGAATCCTTCGATGTGCAGGCAGGCGCTCGAGCGGCCATATTGGCTTCAGGTCCGGACGACCTGGCTGCGAAAGCCGCAAAACTCTCTTCGCAACTGACCGACGGAACATTTGGAAAGGCTCCGTTGCCGCAAGGATGCTCCGCATCCGTCTCGGCACCGGCAGCGGGCAAAATCGCGTTCCTGTTTTCCGGTCAGGGCAGCCAGTATCCGGGTATGGGATCAGATCTGGCGATTGCTTTTCCCGCCGCACGTGTGCTGTGGGATGTTGCAGCGAGCCATGCGGTTACCGGCCCGCTGAAACTGCACAAGCTGTCCTTTCCGCCCGCAGCGTTCGACCAGGTGGAATATGGCAACCAGCAGCAACGCCTGACGTTGATGCAGCACGCCCAGCCTTCTATTGCCGCCGTGTCCCTTGCGCACCTGGCGCTGCTCGAAGCGCTTGGTATCGAAGCCGACATGACCGGTGGCCATAGCTTCGGAGAGATCATGGCGCTGCATTATGCCGGCGCGTTCGACCGCGAAGCTGCGCTGACCATTGCAGCGGCGCGTGGCCGGGAGATGGCGAAGGCGGCGGAAACAACCGAAGGCGCGATGCTGGCAGTCCAATGTCCGGCAAGCCGAATTGCGCCCCTAGTGAAGGAAATCGGCGGGGGCCTGGTCATCGCCAACGACAACGGCCCGAGCCAGGTTGTGCTGTCCGGCCCCGTGAGCGTTGTTCAGCTGGCGGAGCAACGCTGCACGGCAGAGGGGATCAAGGCACGCCGCTTGCCGGTCGCCACGGCTTTCCATTCGGCGATTGTGGAGCCCGCCGTGGCGCCGTTCCGCAGCACGCTCGAAGGGCTGAAGCTCAAGCGCCCTTCGCTCCCGGTGTACGCCAACGCGACGGCGCAGCCCTACAAAGCTACCGCAAAGGAACTGGCGGGCGCCCTGGCGTCCCAGATTGCTTCGCCGGTTCTGTTCCGGGAACAGGTTGAAGCCATGTACGCTGCGGGCGCTCGCATCTTCATTGAGGTCGGACCCGGCAATGTCGTCGCCGGTCTGGTCTCCGATACGCTGGGCGATAGCGATTACACAGTGCTGTCGCTGGACAACAAACGCACCAATGGCGTGTCCCAGTTCCTGGGCAGCATAGGCGCGCTCGCTGTCTCGGGCTTCAAGCTCGACCTTGCATCCCTTTATGCGGACGCTCCGGCGCCCGTTCCGAAATCACCGCCGTCGAAACACGCCGTCTTCCTCACAGGCGCAAATTATGATCGTCCGTACCCACCCAAGGACGGCGCCGCCGGACGCGCGCCTCCCAACACGGTTGCCGCGGCAAACGTTTCCCCAACCCCTCGATCTCCATCGCCCGCTCAAAGGACCGAACCTCCCATGCCCGATCAGAATGGCCGGCACCCCGTTGCAACCCCGCCAAGCCCCGTTGCTCAAACCGCCGAGCGCGTTGAGATCACTTCGCCGATAGAACGTATCTGGCAGGAAGTTTCAAACCAGCATCAGAATTACCTCAATGCGATCGCGGACGGCCACAAGGCCTACCTGAACGCCGCCGCTGTTCTGCTCGGCCAAGCCGGTGGAATTCAGACAGAACCGCAGCTGCTCGCTGCCCCGCGCGCCGCGGCTCCGCAAGCGGCACCACAGCCCGTCTTCGCGCCGACCCCTTCGCCCGCACCTGCGGAAGCGCCCAAGCCGAAGGTCAATGGCTCTGGCGGCGCGCATGCGTTTGTTCCCGAGCCCGTAAAAGCTCCGGCCGCGCCGGCGCCGGTCGTCGCCGAGCCTGCGCGGAAGCCGTCTTCCGCATCCACTTCGGCGCTGGATTCTGCTGCCATCGTGCGCGGGATCGTTTCCGAGAAGACCGGGTATCCGCCTGACATGCTGGACGCCGACATGGACCTTGAGGGCGAACTCGGCGTCGACTCGATCAAGCAGGTCGAGATCCTGTCTTCTCTGCGCGACCGGCTTCCCCATCTGCCGGAAATCGAGCCAGAGCGGCTTGTCGAACTGCGCACCATTGCGGCCATCGCGGCGATGATCGACGCCGCTGCGCCACGGGGTAGTTCATCGCCTGCACCGGCGGCACCTGCGCGCGCAGAGACAAAGGCCGTCGCGGCCCCCGCGGCTTCCAGCCTGCTGGTTTCCCCAGATGTCATCCGCGCCCTGATCGCCGAGAAAACCGGTTATCCGACTGACATGCTCGAAGACGATATGGATCTTGAGGGTGAACTTGGCGTGGATTCGATCAAACAGGTCGAAATCCTGTCGTCGCTGCGTGACAAGTATCCGTCGCTGCCGGAAGTCGATCCGGAACACCTGGCTGAGCTTCGCACGATCCGGAAGATTGCTGATTTTTTCGGCTGAGGGATGGCGGGGAGGCACGGGCTTCCCACCGTCCCCACCTGCCCCCGGCTGAAATTGCGCCTTACCGGTGCGATGTGCGCCCGGTTGTGTGGCGCAACGCCGGCTCGCAAACAGCGTTCCAGCTGCGTCCGGGCGCATCGATCGAAGTGACCAATGCCAATCCTGATCTGGCCGGGGCTATAGCGGGCGCATTGTCAGACCTTGGATATGACGTGCAACGTGTATCGCAGCCCTCAGGCTCTGCTGACGGTGCCATCCTGACTGAAGGAACCGCCTCGCGATCCCACGAAGACCGGCATTGGACCGCACTGCAGGCGGCCAAGGCGGCGCGCCGCAACAGCGGGGTGATCATCTTGCTGCAGGGCGCCGAACTATTCTCCGGCCTAGAAGGCCTGAGCCGCACCTTGCGTAAGGAGTGGCCAGACACGCAGGTCTGCGCCTGGACGATCGCTGCCACAGCCGCAGCGCAGGTCGTCCATGGTATCCAGCAGGGGTATGCCGATGGTATCATCACCTCATCAGGAGAGCTGCTGTCTGCAGAAGCCGGAGTTTCAATTGCGCCGCCATCCTCCGTGCCAACGGCGAAGACATCTGTTTGGCTCATCACCGGCGGCGCGCGCGGCGTCACCGCCGCATGCGCAATTGAACTTGCTCGAGCTGCGGGCGGCACCATCCTGCTCGCCGGAAGGTCCGCCGAAACACCTTGGCCCACCGACCTGCCGCCAACGGACGATCTGAAAACGCTTCGCGGCCTGCTTGTGGAGCGCAGCCGGCAGACGGGGCAGCGTGTCACGCCCGCTGAAATAGACCGCACGGCGCGCAACTTGCTGGCTGGCAACGAAATCCGGGAAACGCTGGAGGCCATCCGGGCGACCGGATCGAGAACAGCTTACATTCCCCTCGACGCGGGAGACATCGACGCTGTCGCAGACGTCCTCCGCGACGCGCAACAAAAATTCGGCGCGATCACCGGCTGGGTCCACGGCGCGGGCGTCCTCGCTGACAAACTGGCGATGGACAAGACCGAAAGCGAATTGCGCCGCGTGTTCTCACCGAAAGTCGGGGGACTGATGAACATCCTCGCCGCGATCGATCCGGTTCAGCTGCGCCACATTGCATTCTTCTCCTCGGCCGCCGCCTTCTTCGGCAACAAGGGGCAGGCAGACTATGCCATGGCAAATGCACTGCTCGCCAGCGCGGGCCGTTCGCTCGCGCAATCACTGCCTCCTGCCCGCGTGAAGGTGTTCCACTGGGGTCCTTGGGCGGGCGGGATGGTCGACAGCGCCCTCGCCGGTCATTTCGAAGCGCAGGGCATTCCGCTCATTCCCGTCGATGAAGGCGCGCGCATCTTCGCCTGCGAACTTTTGGGCGGTGGGCAGGACCAGATCGAACTGGTTGTTGGCGAAGCCTGGGCCACATCATGAACCCGTTCGAGCCCATTGCGATCGTTTCGGAGGCCTGCGTTCTTCCGGGTGCCACGACCCCTGCGGAGTTGTGGAATGTTGTCCGCACCCGGAAGGTTGTGACCCGGCCCGTCGCCGCTGAGGAGCTTGGCCTTGACACCTCGCCAGGACACCGGCGCCAGTACGTTTCGGGGCGGGTCGATCAGCCCGCATCCGATCATGAAAGCCTCGCGCGCCTGGACGGCATCGACACCGCGGCACTTGATCCGGTCCACCGCTGGCCCCTGCAAGCTGCTTGGGACGCTTGGTCGGCAGTCTCTGGCGCCGGAAAAACGGATCCCGCACGGCGCGGTGTGTTCCTCGCCAATCTCTGCTATCCGAGCCGGGCGAAGGTCGACTATGCCGAGGATGTCTGGCGCAACGGCCGCACGGATCGTCCGCTCACGGATACCTTGAACTCCGGCATGCCGGCTCATCTGATCGCGAGAATGATTGGCGCCGAAGGGCCGGCGATCGCGCTCGACGCTGCCTGCGCGTCTTCACTCTACGCCCTCGAAATCGCCTGCCGGAAGCTTGCAGCCGGCCAGATAGACATTGCACTCGTTGGCGCCGTCAACGCCGCCGACAATCTGATCCTGCACATCGGCTTCGACGCCTTGAAGGCGCTCAGTCCCACTGGCCGCTCGCGGCCCTTTATTCAGGGCGCTGATGGCCTCGTCCCATCCGAAGGCGCCGCTGCTGTCGTGCTGAAGCGCCTGTCGGATGTGCGCAAGTCGGACACGGTGCGCGGCGTCATTCGCGGTATCGGCCTCTCCAACGATGGCAAGCGGAAGGGCTTTCTCGCGCCCGATTCCGACGGCCAGGTTGAAGCGATGCGCCGGGCCTACGCCATGTCAGGCATTGATCCCGCGACAATCGGCTATCTCGAATGCCACGCCACGGGAACGCCGGTCGGCGACGCCGTGGAAATCCAGTCCGCCGGGGCCGTTTTCGGCACGCAGCGTGAACTCCCCATCGGCTCACTCAAGGCCAATACCGGACACCTGATCACGGTGGCCGGCCTTGCCAGCCTTCTCAAGCTCACCACATCACTGGAAGCCGAAACTCTGGCGCCGACACCGCTCGACGGCTCCCTCATCAAGCCGCTTTCCAACACAGGCCTCACGCCGGTCGCGGAAATTCGACCTTGGTTGCGCGATGGAGACGCGCCGCGCCGCGCCGCCATCAGCAACTTTGGATTCGGCGGCAATAATTCACACCTGATTCTGGAAGCGCACGAGCCCATACGGGGATACGTAAACGGCCACCCAGCGATGGCTGCAGCTGCGCCAGACGACATTGTCGTCGTGGGGATCGGACTTCTTGCAGGTCCAGACCGGGGCGAGCGCAGCGTCACCCGGCGTCTCATGAATTCCCCCGCTACGTCGGTCCGCAAAACGGACCTCATCGGCGCTGATCCCGCAAAGGCGCGCATTCCGCCGACTGACCTTCTTCGCGCGGAGACTCAACACCTCGCCATCCTGGATGTGTCGCAGATGGCGCTTGAAGGGGTGACCCGCCCTGCCTCCGAAAGATGCGGCGTGTTTGCGGGTATTCGCTGCGCGGACGACTCCGCGCGCTGGCCCATCCGAGAGCGCGTCAAAGCCGAGCTGCTGGCGGCCGGGCGAAACGATATTGATGCTGTACTCGACGCCATCGCCCCGCCGCTCGTTGCGGCAGATGTTCTTGGCGCCATGGCCAACATGGCGGCCAACCGCATCACTTCGAGCGAGGACTTCCGCGGCCAAGGGTTTGCCGTAGCGGCAGAGGAGAGTTCCGGCCTCGCCGCCCTGGATATTGCGATTGCTGCGCTGACATCGCACACGCTTGATCTGGCCATTGTGACGGGCGCGGGCGTTTCGGGCTCGGCTTATCCGGAGACCAATGCCGCCGACCACGCGGTCGCCCTCACCCTGAAGCGAAAGGCGGACGCAGACGCTGCGGGTGACCGGATCTATGGCACACTGGGCGCCGTCGAATGGACCCCCACTTCGGTGTCCGCACCCAGCGCCGCGCTTGCATCCGTATACGGCGAAACAGCCGCCACCTCGGGTCTTTTCGAACTCGCCGTCTCTCTCAGCCTAGCGGCCAGGTCGCACACGCTCAATGCCGATGGCGCCGTGGTATCGATCGGCGCGTCTCTCCCGCCTGTAACCGTTTCCGCAGGCGGCACGCTGTTGGCGCAGAGTGCCAAAGTTACCGTGATACCTGCCGCGCCGCAGATATCGCCGGACATGCTTCGCCCGGTGCCGCATCTCTTTTTCTCAGCAGCTGCCTCTCGTGCTGCACTCGCCAACCGTCTCAAGGCCGGCAAGTCTGGCGGAAGCGGGAAGTTGCGCATCGCAGTCCTCGGCAAGGACGCGGGCGACCTTGCGCAAAAATGCGCCGCCGCTGCCGCCGCATTTGAAAACAACGCCGCACCATTCGCCTCAGGCGTCTGGTACGGCGAAGGCGCACCCGAAGGTGAGCTGGCCTTTGCCTTCACAGGCTCGGCGGCGTCCTATCCCCGCATGGGGCGCGGCCTGCTGATGGCTTTCCCGGAAGTCGCCGACGCTCTGGGCAAGTTGCCGAAGGCGCAGTCGATGACACCGCTGCTCGCAAAATCGTCATTGTCCGAATACGAACAGCTCTGCGCGGTTTCACTGGTTACGCAGGCCCATGCCATCCTGATGCGCGACGTGCTTGAACTGTCGCCCGACGCGGCGATCGGTCTCTCGCTGGGCGAAAGCAACGCACTTTTTGCCTTCGGGTTCTGGAAGGATATGGGCGGCCTGCTCGATGATATCGAAGCGGCGGCGATGTATGAGCGCCACCTGGGTGGCGCCTTCGAGACCGCCGGTGAAGCGTGGGGCCCCAACGTTCCTACCGACTGGACGAACTGGCGCGTTCGCGCCCCAGTGGCGCGTGTCCGCGAGGCAATGTCAGCCGCGCCGAATGTCGAGATCACGATCATCTATACCGATGATGACCTGATGATCGGCGGCCCCGCCGACGCCTGCCGCGCGCTTTGTCAACGTCTGGGTCCCGGCACAGGCACATTGATGCATCAGCATCTAGTTGTTCATGCCAACGCCATGAAACCCTTCGAGGACAAATGGCGGGAACTTCACACGCGGCCCGTTTCCCGCGCCAGCAACGTCCGTCTTTATGCGAACGCCATCAATGCAGCCTACGGGCCCACGAAGGCGCGCGTGGCGGACATGCTGACGCGCCAGGCTGTCACCACGGTCGATTTCCCCGCCACCATCCGTCAGGCATGGGAGGACGGTGTACGCACCTTTGTCGAACTCGGCCCCCGCGATACGCTCACGCAGAGCATCTCGCAGATACTCGCCGGGAAAGACCATCTGGCTGTTGCCACAGACAGGGTGGAAAACGCCGAGCTGACACAGGTTGCCGAATTGGCGGCAACGCTTTTTGCGCGGGGCTATCGAGTACGGATAGACCGTATAGCGGAACGGCTGGATCAAGCCCGCGCCAATCCCTGGCACCATGCCGCTCCTTACAAGGTGTCACGTCCAGCACACCTTCCGCCGCCAGTATTGCCGACGCGGAAAAACGAGTTTGGCGGACTGCCAAAGGCTCCGGCGCTGCCCCCGCCTCGATATGAAACACAAATTCGCGAAGGGGCTCCAACAGGCAAGTTCCCCTTCCCGCCGCCGCCCGGCTTCAAGACTCCGAAGGCCCCGCCTCCGGCAGGTGTCCTGTCCGGCCTCACACCGCTCGCTCCCCGTCAGCCCACGGGCAAAGCCTGGGGGCGCACCGAAGTCGAAGCATCGGCGCGTGGAGAGATGTCAGCCTTTTTCGGTGATACGTTCCGGGCGCAGGACCAGTACATGCGTCAAGTCCGCCTCCCCGCTGCGCCGTTGTTGCTGGTGGACCGGATCACCGGCATCGATGCGGAAGCAGGCGTCGAAGGCGCCGGCGTGATCTGGACCGAAACGGATATTTCCGCCGACGGATGGTACACCCATGACGGACGTGTCCGACCCGGCCCTTTGATCGAATGCGGACAGGCTGACCTTACACTTATCGGCTGGATGGGCGCTGACCTCAAGAACCAGAGCGAGCGGGTCTACCGTCTCCTCGGCTGCGAGATCACGTTCCATGCAGGCGGGCTGCCGCTCGCCGGAGACACGCTCAAGTTCCAGATCGAGATCACCCAGCACGCCACGTTTGCCGGTGTACGGATGTTCTTCTTCCAGTATGACTGCGCCGCGAATGGACGCCCCGCCTTTTCAGTGCGGCAGGGACAAGCGGGCTTCTTCACCGATGGCGAACTCGCTTCTGGCAAAGGTGTCGCGTGGGACGCCGAAACCTCTCCGCCTCCAACCAGGGATGCCGCCCCAATCGACATTGCCCGGGCTAGCGCGAAACGCGCCTTCAACGCAGCCGATGTATTCGCATTCCGCTCGGGAGATGCCTTTGCCTGTTTCGGCAAGGGATTTGAGCTTTGTGCGGCGCAATCCTTCCCCGCGCACCTCCCGGCCGGCAAACTGAACTTCTTCGAGAGCGTCTCGGCGTTTGATCCAGCTGGCGGCCCGTGGCAACGCGGCTATCTGCGTGCAAATTCACAGGTGCCGACCGACGCCTGGTTCTACGAAGGCCATTTCCACAACGACCCCTGCATGCCCGGCACGCTGATGGCGGAAGCCGCAGTGCAGGCGCTTGAATTCTACGCCGCAGCCCTCGGCTTGACGCAGGAGCGTGACGGCTATGTTTTCGAACCGGTGCCGGGCGAAACGGCAAAGTTCGTCTGCCGGGGGCAGGTGATCCCCGACAAGGCCCACGACATCACCTATGAAGTGTTCATCGACGAAGTGATCCTCGGCGAAACCCCGCGCATCTTCGCCTCGCTGCTCGCGCGTTCGGATGGCCGCAAGGTTTTCTACTGCCCGCGCTTCGGCATTCAGCTGCGCCGCAAATGGCCGGCGCCGCGCATTTCTGCCGCACCGATCCGGGTCGGCCCGCAGCGCGAAAGCCGGGGCGATCAGGAAGCCCTGCTGGACTGCGCCAACGGCCCGCCCTCTGCGGCGTTCGGCGCGATGTATGACCGCTTCGACATCGGCGGCCGCGTGCCTCGCCTGCCCCAGCCGCCCTATCATGTCATGTCGCGGGTCACGGACGTTTCCACCCGCCCCGGCGTGCAAGAAAACGGCGCCCGCATCGCCGCCGAGTACGATATCCCTCCGGATGCCTGGTACTTTGCCGACAACCGGTCCGGCTCCATGCCGTTCGCCGTCCTCAACGAAATCATACTGCAGCCCTGTGGATGGCTCGCCAGCCATTGCGGCTTCGCGCTCGAAGGCGGCGACCGTTTCCGCAACCTCGAAGGCGACGGGAAGATCCACCGGATGATCGGGCGGCAAGACGGAACCATCTGTGTCCAGACGACCCTGACAAGCTTCTCGAAAGTCGGACCGATGACCATCGTCGCGTTCGATGTTTCTGCACGTCTCAAAACTGGCGAGCCGGTCATGGACCTCAATACGCGGTTTGGATTCTTCCCATCCGCCGCTCTTGTGCGCCAGGCAGGTCTGCCAATCACCGAAACGGATCGTGGCTATCTTGCCCTTCCCTCTTCGCTGAAGGACATTTCACCCGAAGACACCCGCCTCGCTACCGGCCAACTCCGCATGCTCGACCGGGCGGATTACTTTGACCCCACTGGTGGCTCCGCAGGCCTCGGCCTCATCCGCGGCCGCCAGGCGGTTGATCCATCCGCCTGGTACTTCAAGGCGCACTTCTTCAATGATCCTGTACAACCCGGGTCGCTCGGCCTTGATGCGCTCGAACAACTCCTTATGCGCGCGGTATTGCTGAAAGTCCCGCCGGCGGAGCTGAATGGCATGATCGCCGAGACGCCCGCCATCGGTGAGCGCGTGAAGTGGTCCTATCGCGGACAGGTCATGCCGGAAAAGCGGGAGGTGACGACCGTGATCGAACTGTTGAGCCTCGACAAAACGGCCAATCGGGTCTTGGCGGTCGCGAGAGGTTCACTGTGGTGCGATGGCCTGCGGATCTACGAATGCAACCCGCTGTCGATTGCCTTCCGAAAGCCGGACTAGACCCGTTTCTGTACGAGACTGACAATCGTGTCGCCGGCATCTGCTGTCCAGAAGTCAAGCGTGCCGCCGAATGCCTGGAGCGTGCCCGCGCCGGGCGACAGTAATAGTTCCCAAGGGGTTTCAACCGCTTTGGGGCCCGCGCGAAACCCGCGACCCGTGGATTTCAGAACCGCCTCTTTCAGTGTCCACATCCGGAAAAATGCCTTGAGCTTTGACGCCGGGTCGCCAGGCGCTCCCTCGAATTCCGCGCGTTCCGCGTTGCTGCAAATCATCGACAGCGCCGGCCTCCAATCCATCTCGCGAACAATTTCGATGTCCACGCCGATTTCCGCGGACGTCTCGGCAAGCGCGACGACCGTATAGGCATCCTTGTTTGCCAGTGACATGGCCCAGCCCGTTGGTCGCAGCAGCAAGGGCGCGCCATCTGCCGCCGATATCATCTCGACTTCTTCCGCCGAGCCACCGGCCATCTCAGCGATCAACCGCCGACGCAGCGCGAACGATCCCGCCATCTCGGCCTGTCGCCGCGGCGATTTCATGCGCCCAAGCCGCTCTGCCTCGAGCGCTGTGAACGCCACGTCTGTGCAGGGGTCGCTCAGAGGCCAAGCCCCCATCCGGCAGAGCGGATGACCTGACGGACCCGCCCGTGCCAACGGATCGATCACATTGATGATTTGAGAGTTCCCGTCATAGCGCATGTGCCTGAGTGTGGAGGCCGATCACCTTAATCCGCAACACCAAACAGGTGGCACAAATGCTGAAGCACGAAATTGTCCACAATTACTCGCGTATCAAGCGAATACGCCTGTCCAATACAATGTTGGAGGAACGTACATCTTGCTTCGGGAAGTTCTTCTTCGCGCAGTCCTTTTCTCTGCTGTTTCCACGCGTTCAAATCGACAGTGCAAGCCAACGCAAGGAAATCAAATGGGAAAATGAGCTGGCCCCCGCTAAAGCGCATCCGGGATTCGCGACAAAAGCGGGCAGCACAAGTTGAGTCGACAACCGGTTGGGGCGAAGTATTGCTGCGCTGGTTCTATTATGGCTTTACTTTATCCGGGGAACGGGGCGTCCCTCGCGGTCGTACCGGCGCCTTCAAGGGGAATTGAAATGAGTCTGCGCTCGGAAGTGTCTGCGGAGAAGGTGGCGCGCAGCGTTCGCCGTTTCCGGGTCGCGTCTGGCGACGGGCTGCCATTTTTCCCTTACGGCTTGCTGCCCCTGATCGGACTTGTTCTTCTAACACTCACCGCCTGGAGCGGGTTCGCGCATCACAGCATCGAGAACGTGGTTCGCCGGACAGCTGAGCAAACGATCCGTGACGCCGGCGCAGAGTGGGCAAACGTGGACGTCTCGGGTCAATGGGTGACGGTTGCTGGCGAGCCTCCCACGCCCGAAGCCGGCGAGCGGCTGCTCAATTCCATCCGCACCGCACGCGCGCCCACATGGCTCGGCCTCGCCCGGCCCGCCACCAGGGTCTCAGGCACCTTCAGTGCCGCTTCTGTCCGGCCGGATCAGGCGTCCGGCTCAACGCCGCTGCTCTCCGCCGATTCCGACACGCCGGAATACCTTTTCAGGCTCTCCGGCGCCAAGCTGACCCTGGATGGCCGCGTACCGGACATTGCAACGCGCGACGCGGTAATCGAGGCCGCCAACACGAACCGCCCGCGACGCATTGAACTCGTGGAAAGCAATCTCGACACTATCGGCATTGCGCCACCAGAAGGATTTCGTGAGGTGGCACTGCGGGGAGTCGAGGCGCTCAAGCTCTGCAATTCCGGAACCGCGAGCCTGACAGCGCTCAATTTTGACCTGCGATGCGAGCTTCCCGAAAGCGAAGCCGAACGCGTACGCACGCTTGCCAACGCGCCGCTCGCTTATGGTTCAGTAGGGGAAATCCAGATCCTCGCGCAGGAAGTTGTCGAAACCTGCGAGGAAGAACTCGCCCGCCTGCTGGAAGCGTCCCGCATCGAGTTCGATCCCGGCAGCGACCGCATCGCGAGTTCAAAGGCCGCCCTGCTCGATCTGACCGCTCGCGCCGCCGCCGATTGCCCCGGTACCCTGCGCGTTGAGGGGCACACGGACAATACCGGCAGCGCCGGCATAAACGAAAGTCTCAGCCGCCGCCGCGCCGAAGCGGTGCGCGCGGCGCTGATCCAACGCGGCGTGGCGCCCGCCCGAATTATCGCCGCCGGATATGGCTCGGCGCAGCCACTTGGCGACAACGCGACCGAGGATGGCCGGGCCATGAACCGCCGGATCGAAATCCGCATCGTGAGGGCTGACGAATGATGGCCTCTCGAACCAACGCTCTTACAATTTCTGCATCCGGAGCCTGACCATGGCTTTTCTTCTTTTCAAGATCTTCTTTCTGCTCTGCCTCGCAGCGCTCATGGGCGCGGCGTTTGCCTGGTGGTGGATGCGCCGCAAGTTTGTGGACGTGACGGAGTCGCACTCGGAACTGAATCGCCAGGTCGATGCCTTCCTGGCGCAGGGCAAAGCACTGACGCGCGAGGATGTTGAGTATTCGCTGAAGATGGCACTGGCCAGCTATCGTCCGCCCCAGCCCGATTTCATGCCGGTGGAACAGAAGCTGGTGGACCTCGAGCGCGCCGTCTCGGCGCCGGACCAGAATGTGGCCGCCCTGCAGGAACGCCTCGGCGGCGTTGAGCAATCCGTGTCCGCCATTTCCGCGGCCATCGCATCGATGCGCTCTGTGCATCTCGAAGCCATTGACCAGCACCTGCGCGGCGTCTCTGCCCGCATTGACAATCTTCGCATGCCGGACATCGACGGCGTCAATACGCGCCTCACAGCGCTGACGACGCATGTCAGCGATTCCCGCTTGCCGGACCTACGGGCCGCGATCGAACCACGGCTCGAGCGCCTTGAGCAATTGATCTCCGGAATCAGGTTGCCCGAAGCGGATCTGGGACCGGTTCATAGCGGGATGGCGGCGATCCAGGTGGCGATCGAAAACCTTGAATTGCCGGAACCAAATCTGGCGCCTCTGCAAACCCGGATCGAAGAACTTTCGGTCCGTCCAGAGCTCCAGCGCCTGTCGAGTGAGATAGACGCGCTCGCGGTGGCAGCGAAGGCCCGCGAACCAGATCTGGATGTCGTGCTCCAGCGCGTCAGCGCGCTTGAAATGGCGGTGCGCGAAGTTCAGATACCCGAGCCCGATCTAGCGCCCATCGTCGAACGTCTTGCGCTGCTCGAAGCGCGCCTCGCCGCGGGTCCCTCTTCCGAAATGCTGATAGGGACCCTGGCCGGCATCGAGAGCGACCTTGACGTCCTGTCGCGCCGCCCCGTCGATCTGGAACCTGTCTACAGCCAGCTCGGCGCACTGGACGCCTCTCTGGCGGCCATCCGCACAGAACTCCGCGGCCAGAACCGCACGGAGTCGCTCGAACGCCGGCTTGCCGCTCTTCAGGAGGCAGTCCTCAATACTCCGCAGCCGGATTATACGCGTATCGACCTCGCCCTTCGCTCGATCGAGTCGACGTTCGATCTGGGTGCGCTGGAAGACAGGCTGACAGCCATCGAATATGGCCTCTCGGCAGTTCACCACATGTTGCGCAATCGGGGGGAAGCGCCCCGCGCTGAGCCGGAAGTACGCGTTCGCGTCGAGGCTCCAGCCCCCTTTGAACCCCGCCCGGTGCCGCGCCCGGCGCGCATCGTGCCCGTCCCGCCGCCGGAGCCGCCGCCGCGTCCGGTCCGGCGTCTCGATCCGATCACTCAGGCCCGCCGCGTGGACGACGAAGCCAACCTTCTGACCCATGCTGCCTTCGGGACGAGTGATGATCTGGAGCTGATCGTCGGCGTCGGACCGATGCTCACGGAACTGCTGCATGAAATCGGCGTGTTCTATTTCTGGCAGATCGCCGAATGGAGCAGCGCCGATGTCGAGTACGTCGATGGAAAACTGCTCCACTTCAAAGGCCGGATCGAGCGGGATGACTGGGTGGGCCAGTCCCGCCAGCTTGCCTTGCTGCCGACGTCGGCAAAGCGCCCCGAGGCCGAGTAAAGCTGCCGCCGCGATAAGTCTTGGCATTTCGGGCTGAGCGCGCCACACCCTTCCTGAGAAAACAGGAGGAGCGCGCATGCTTGAAGGCATCAAGGTCGTCGAATACGCGACATACATGGCAGCGCCGGGCGCTGGGTGCATCCTGCGCGACTGGGGCGCAGACGTCACCAAGATCGAGCCGCCGGGCGGCGATCCCATTCGCCTCTTCTTCCGCACCATCGGCACCGACCTGCAGGACAATCCCGTCTTCGATTTCGACAATCGCGGCAAGAAATCTGTCGTCATCGACACCAGCAAACCGGAAGGCCAGGCGCTGATCCGGGAGATGGTCAAGGACGCCGACGTCTTCCTCACGAACGTCCGCCCCGGCGGTCTGACGCGGTCCGGCCTTGATTATGAGTCCCTTAAAACCCTCAATCCGAAACTCGTCTACTGCTCACTGACCGGCTACGGCCTCGAAGGTCCGGACGCGGATCGTCCGGGTTTCGACATCGCCAGCTTCTGGAGCCGCACAGGCGTCGCCAATCTCACGATCCCGAAAGGTGGCGAGCCCTTCCCGCTGCGCACCGCGTTCGGCGATCACACGACCTCGATCGCCGCAGCAGCGGGTATCTGCGCGGCACTGGTCGAAGCGGGTCGGACGGGCAAAGGCCGCCTCGTCGAGGCGTCGCTCTTTCGCACGGGGCTCTACACGATGGGCTCCGATCTCGCGATCCAGCTCTTCTTCGGCCGCGTCGCCTCTACCAAGGGCCGGGGCGAGCAGAACGTGCCAATCTCGAACTTCTTTCAGACCAAGGACGACAAGTGGTTCTGCATCGTCGCGCGCCAGGGCGAGACGGATTGGGCGCCGCTCTGCCGCGTCGTCAGCCGCGAGGAGCTGATCACCGATCCACGCTTCAACAACGCCAAAGGCCGCCGCGCGAATTCGGCGGAAGTTGTCGCCATTCTCGATGCAGGTTTTGGCGCCTATGACATGGCGGATCTCGCCGCACGCCTTGATGCGGAATCCATCGCCTGGGCCCCGGTGCAGACGCTCGCTGATGTTTCCAAGGATCCGCAGGCTTTCGCGGCCGGCGCCATCGTGCAGACGCCGAGCGCCAAGGGCGATGGCACGACCTACGCGTCGCCGGCGTCGCCTGTGCGTTTTCCGGGTGCGGATGATGGGCCCAAGGGCCCCTCGCCTACGCCGGGCCAGCATACGGCCGAAGTGCTCGCCTCCCTCGGTCGCAGCGAAGCGGACATCAAGGCCCTCTTCGCGTCAGGCATTGTTGCCTGACGCGGTGAAGGCGCGGCCTAGTTGCCGTTGAAGATCGGCGCGCGTTTCTCGAGGATCGCGTTGACGCCTTCCACGTGGTCGTTGGTCTCGTGCATCAACGCCTGCGCGGCCGCCGACATTTCCATGATGGTGTCATAGGAAGAAGTCGTACCATGGCGCATCAGCGTCTTGGCAAGGCGCAGGGCCTGCGGCGGTTGCTGGGCGATCTTGTTGGCCAGCGCCATCGCTTCGTCCATAAGCTTGTCCGCCGGCACAACGCGGGACACGAGGCCCCACTCGGCGGCGGTCCTGGCGTCGATCACATCGCCGGTGAACAGGAGTTCGGCAGCGCGGGAAGCCCCGATAAGGCGTGGCAACAGCCATGCGCCGCCATCACCCGGGATCAGGCCGAGCTTCAGGAAGGTCACCCCCATCTTGGCCGTGTCGGCGGCGATCCGGATGTCTGCCATGCAGGCCACATCGCAGCCGAGGCCGATGGCGGGGCCGTTGATGGCCGAAATCAGCGGCACTTCGAGATTGTAGAGTGCGCGGACGATCATGTGGATGTTGCGGCGATAGCCTTCGCGGATGTCGGCCGGGCTGCCACCGAATGCGCCGGTTTTTTCCTTCATCGCCTTGACGTCGCCGCCGGCGGAGAACGCCCGGCCTGCTCCGGTCAGCACAGCGCAGCGGATCGTGGGATCTGCAGTGATATCGGCACAAACCGCAGCTACTGCCGGACCATCGCCCTCCTGGCCGAGGGCGTTCATCATGTCGGGGCGGTTCAGCGTCAGGAGGGCAATCGGCCCACGTTTCTCAAGCAGAAGGATCGACATGGCAGAAGGCTCCCTGAAAGGCTTTGTGTTGGGCAAGTCTCGTAACGCGGGCGGGCCGCTTGTCCAGTCTCAGGCAGTTGCGGCCTTGCGTGTGTAACGGGTACCGGGAGCCGGTGGCGGGTTTGGCGCGCCGGCAAAGCATTGGGCCTTGCTCATCCAGTCGGTTGCGACGGGTCCGGTCACTTTCAGGTTGGTGTCGGCAATGTTTCGGGTCTGGGTGACGACCTGGCAGAATTCTTCTGCGAGTCCTTCGATTCGCTCGGTTTCGCTGGGGTCGCCGTGGGTCCAGATCTCGCCGGACGGGGCCGTGAGTACGAGATTCGGCATCGATGCGGGTGGTTTTTCGCCTCGCGTGGCGTACGTCCAGCCAAATGTATTGACGCCCAGGGTCACAATATTTCTCACCCGGTTATCATTTTTTCTCACGACGCCCGCATGGTCATACACTTCCTGGCCGTGCGCCCAGGTTTCCATCAGACGCGCCGTGATCGACGACCGCGCGCTCATGTCAGGCCCGGCCCATTTGAGACGCGCTTTCGGATCAGCGGTCGCAAACAGGTCGGCAGTCGTCTCCGCGAATACCGCCCACTCGGCGACAAGGCCCGAAGGCGAGAGGTGGCCCAGCTGTTCGGCCTCGTAGGCGCGCATCGGGATGCCGCGTGTAGCCATAGTCTTGAGGTGGCCCACGAGGGCGTCCGGATCACTGAGCTGGAAATGTGCCATCCGGTTCCAGAAATGCAGGTGGCGGATCACGTCCACGATGGTCCAGCCCTTGAACTGGGTGGGCTCTTCAAAGGCGTTCGGCGGGAGTGAGGCGACGAGGCCGTGGAGGGCGCGCGTTTCCTGCCGGAAGTCTTCTGCCTGTTCCACGTCCTGTCTCCCGCCGGTTTGCGTCAATGTCCGCGCCCGCCGGATTTGGCGCAACCCCTCCCCCGGCGGGAGGTCTGGCGGCCAAGGGCGCTGGCAGGCACATTCCGGGCAAACAGGGAGAACCGCCATGACGAAGTCCACCACAGTAGCTCCGCGCCTGCTGATCGAGGCGCGCGGCCCGGTCGAATGGGTCACGCTCAACCGGCCTGACGCGCTGAACGCGCTGAACCCCGGCATGATCGAGGACCTGCGCGACTATTTCTTGGGGCTGCCGGACCGGAAGGAGGTGCGCATCGTAGTCCTGCGCGGTGCCGGGCGCGCCTTCTGCGCCGGGCTTGATCTCAAGAATGAGTCCTCGGCCAATGACACGGCCTCCGGCGGCGGAGTGCAGCGCGGCCTCAAGACCCAGCGCCGGATTGCAGAGATCGTCATGGCGATGCGCCGGTGTCCGCAGCCGATCATCTCGCTGATCCAGGGACCGGCCTGCGGCGGCGGATTCTCGTTGGCGCTGGCGTCCGACATCCGCATTGCCGGCGAAAGCGCGCGGATGAACTGCGCTTACATCCGGATCGGCCTTGGCGGTTGCGATATCGGTTCATCCTACTTCCTGCCGCGCCTTGTCGGCGCCTCGCTGGCGGCTGAACTGATCCTCACGGGCAAATTCATCAACGCGGACCGCGCGCTGCGGGTGGGCCTCGTCGCTCAGGTTGTGCCGGACGCGGACCTTGAAGCGGCCGCGCAGGAAGACATCGACCTGATGCTGACGACGTCCCCGCTCGGTCTGCGGATGTCCAAGGAGGCGCTGAACATCAACCTCGACGCAGGCGGGATCGAAGCGGCGATTGCGCTGGAAGACCGCAACCAGATTCTCTGCGCCCAGACCGAAGATTTCCGGGAGGGTTTGAAATCCTTCCTCACGCGCAAGCCGCCTGTCTGGAAAGATGCCTGACGCGCAGCAGAGCCTGCAGTTTCGATTTGACCGCAATGAAGCGAATGTTGTCTTGTTGGCTGTTGCTGGCACCCTTTCGTGCACCCGCCCCGGAGTGAGGACGAGATGATCCGCTTTCTGTTTCTTGTTATCATCCTTGTGATTGGCTTCGTCGTCGGTCTCGCGTTTGTGCCACTCGCCACGGCGCTGAAGCTGTCGGGCGCGGCAGACAACGGTGTTTCCTGGACGGCCGCGCGCGGCACGATCTACAGCGGCGGCCTGGACGGGCTGTCGGTCAACGGCACGAACTACGGAAACGCGGACCTGACGCTGGATGCCTCAGCACTTACGAGCGGCACCCTTCAGTACGCGGTTGACTGGATCGGCACCCATGGTCAGGGCACCGCGAAAGTGTCGGTAGATTCAGGCCGGACCATTACGCTCAAGGATTATGTGATCAATCTTGATCTCGAAGACTACGAGCGCGCCGCCAAATGGATTCGTCAGGCCGGCGGCAAGATCAAACTTGCGGGCCCGGCGATCCAGTTCAAGGGCAGCGAGTGTGTTCAGGCAGAAGGCGTTGCGACGAGTGACGTGCTCGACCGTAACCGCGAAGTCCTCGGGTCTGGCTGGAGCGAACTGCGCGGCGATATTGTCTGCGATGACGGCAAACTGCTGGTACCGCTCGAATCGGAAAATGCCGCGGGCACGCGCTTCTCTTCCTACCTGCGGGTCGCGCCCGGAACGCCGGGCAAGTTCGAGGCGCGCATTTCAGGCCGCGTTTCCCGCGCGCTCGCCTTCGCGCTGCCGCTGGCCGGGTTCACCCGTGATGGTGATGCGTTTGTCTACGTCCCGAAAGCGGCCACCAAACGGGTGGCTGCGCCGGCCTTGGCGGTTACGCCGTAGTAGGTCAGCCCTGATCAAGCAGCAGGTCGACCTGGACTTCCAGTGCGCTGGCAAGGCGCTTGGCGGTCTTGAGGCCGTAGGACATGCCGCGTTCGATGGCCGAAATATGGTTCGGCCGGATGCCGCTGCGTTCGCCAAGTTCGCGCTGTGTCATCAACCGGAACTGGCGCACGGCGCGGACAGGGTTTTCGCCGTCCGAGATGCGCTTCAGAAGGGCTGCCGGAAGTGGCGCCAGGCCGGCCCCGGATTGCGTCTTGCGGCCCGCCAGAAGGGTATCGACCTGCTTCTCCAGACCGTCGATCTTCTTTTCGAGATCCAGAACGCGGATCTCGAGAGAATAGATGAGTTTCGGATCGCCCATTGAACCCATGCCCCGGTTGCCTTTCTCCAGCATTAGGGGCGTTCTGAAACGGTTCGGTGTCGGAGAAGTCACAGTTTTGTGTCGTTTTTCGACGGTGTGACAAGTGGTGCCGGCAACAGGACCGCACCCTGAAGGGCGGCTTATAATATTCATCATAAATACAATGGATTAACTAGCTCTTCAAGTGTCGAGTACAAACGACATCCGTAGTGTTTTGTACCTGAGTTTGACAGCGCTGTGACACCCGACCTTCATCCTGTTTGATCCAGAGCCGGCGTTTTGATCGGGTCGCCACCGGATCGCCACGGTCTCAGAAGGGGACCACCACCGCAATCGTTAGTCCCTGTTTACACAGCAAATACAGTCACTTAAGCGCCTTGTCCGCCTCGAGTAAAAACCCTGTATTGGTTCCTTTTTTACTTCCATTCGCTTGAGATATACGGTCGATGAATAGTGCAAATCTGCGGCCCATTGTAATCTCAGGCATTCACTCTAAACCAAGCTGGATTAAACTTAGTATGCTTGGAACATTGATATGGGTTTTTGGGGTTGGATTATTGTTATTCTCTTCGTCCTCTTCGTGCTCGGGAGCATCTTCGTTGCTTGGGCTCAAAGCGAAGAGGATAACGCCATAGCAAAACGGAATGGCGTACCAACAGACGCTGTCGCT
>LNFM01004164.1_pt1 | contig 27151 bp, 26 predicted proteins | sample 596031 | NCBI WGS metagenome assembly LNFM01 (sample SAMN04254537, study PRJNA301005) | activated carbon metagenome | isolation source: dual media filters at the Ann Arbor, Michigan drinking water treatment plant | place: USA: Ann Arbor | reverse complement strand
CCTGATCGGAGGTCTTGTCGCGGTTCTCGACGGAGAGGTCGTAGTATTCGAGGTTCACGTCGAGGTAGGGGTGGATCAGCTTGTCCTTGATGAGTTGCCAGATGATGCGGGTCATCTCGTCGCCGTCGAGTTCCACGACGGTGCCGGTCACCTTGATCTTCGTCATAGGGCTCTGCCTGCTGTCTCGTTGATTTGGAAGGGAATGATGCGGCGCACCATAGGGCGGTAGATGACGGACGCCAAGGGGCGGCGGGCCGCACCCGGACGAAATGGCGAGCGCCCGCGCGCGCGTCAGAGCGGTTGGCGGGCGCGCGAGGCTTCGCTATAGCCGGGCCAGCGGCGGGCGGGGCCCGCAGCGTCATGTGGAAGGATGGTCATGCAGATCGAAATTGCCGACGGGGCCCCGTGCGTTCAGGGCGTGCCGGTCGGCGCCATCGTGCATGCTTGCCACGAGAAGACGCTCGATGCGGGGTTGGCGGCGCTGGCCATGCCGGGGCTCGACCGGGCGACGCTGGAGCCGGTGCTGACCTATTGCGCGGAATTGCGCTGTGAGGCGGATCAGGTGACGTGTCCGGGATGCAAGCGGCGGACGGAGGCGGAGGGGATCGCGACGCTCGACGATTTCATCGCGCGGCACGAGGAGATTGTGGTCGGCGACGGGTCGGTGCGATTGAAGGGCTCGGGGACCGGGCGGCTCACCACGCCGGCGCTGGCGGCGCTGGAGAAGACTTGGTCGGGGGAGAATTACTGGTTCTGGGCGCGGCGCGTATTGCGAAAGCTTAGGCACGGCATCCGGCGGGCGCACATTCGCGGCAACGCGATTGCGCCGCCGGGGACGACGCCGTCGGTCATTCTCATCGAACCGCAGTTGCCCGACAACATCGGCATGGTGGCGCGCGCGTGCGCGAATTTCGGGCTGGATGATTTGCGGCTTGTCGATCCCCGCGACGGATGGCCGAACGAGAAGGCGCGGATTGCGGCATCGGGGGCCAATTACGTCATCGACGACGCAGCGGCCTATGACACGTTCGATGCGGCGCTTGGCGATCTGAATTGGGTTTGCGCGACGACGGCGCGGCAGCGGGATTTGAGGAAGCCGGTTCTGACGCCGGAGCAGGCCGTGGCGGAGATGCGCCGCCGGATCGGGGAAGGGCAACGGTGCGGGGTGATCTTTGGGCGGGAGCGGAACGGTCTCGAGACGCACGAGGTGGCGCGGGCGGACGCGGTCGTCATGATCCCGGTGAATAGTCGCTTTGCCTCGCTGAACCTGGCGCAGGCGGTTTTGATTCTCGGCTACGAATGGATGCGCAGTTCGGGGCAGGCGACGCTTGGGCGGGTGACGACGTTTGAGCAGCCGCTGTCATCTGGTCTTTATCTTAACGACCAGGCGCCGGCGACGCGGGAGGAGCTTTTTGCGTTTTTCGAGCATTTGGAGCGGGAGTTGGAGGCCCAGGGTTTCTTTTCGTCGCCCGACAAACGTCCTTCTGTCGTCAATAACTTGCGGACAATGTTCGTGCGGGCCGAGCCGACCGGCCAAGAGGTGAAAACCCTGCGTGGCATTGTTGCCACTCTGGTGCGCCCCAAGGGACAGGGCCGAAAGTGATCCACAAACGCCGCCTTGTTCTGGCCAAGTTTTGAGCCGAGCGATGCCCGGGAAAACGTCACTGGCCGCCAGTCCGGATGGCGCCGATTAGAGGGTCTTGCGGGGTCCCTAACGGTGCGTGCGGAACGTCTGTTCGGATGCCGGGTGAGGAACCGGGCGGGCGGCTGGATCGATGGACGGGCCCGTCTGGGCTCAAAAGACAAAAACAGGGGCAATTCAAATGCGAATGACGGTCTGGGCGGGGGTGATCGGGGCATGCGCGGCGGCGGGAACGCTTGTTGGCGCAGTTCAGCCGGCCGTGGCGCAGGAGCTCAGCGAAAAGTCGGTTCGCTCGTTCATGGATTATGCGTGGTCGCTAACGCCGCAGCAGTTCTCCAAGCAGGACGGCACGGTCATCGTCATCGACAAAAAGAAGCGGGATGACGTGATGGTGCCGATGGACGTGGCGCGCGAAGTGATCCGCGTGGGCCGCCTTTCGGCGCATGCGCAGATTTGCAGCTTGCCCGACCATCAGGTGATCAATCACCGCTCGCTCATGAAGCGTGAGGAAGACAAGAAGAGCTGGTCGGATCAGCAGCTGGTTTACATCAACCAGCTGCACCTCACGACCGTGATGCTGCTGACGGGCCGGATCCGGGTGGTTGAGAACGAAGGCGACAAGGAAGTCGTCGTCGACGACGGCAAGGCTACGCAGAAGACCTGCACGGATGAGGAACGCAAAAAGGTGCAGGATACGATCACGGCGTATGTGCAGTCGGGTCCGAACTTCAAGGTCAACGTCGCTCCGATCGCGGGTGCGCCGGCAGGTGGAGCGGCGCCAGCTGCTGCTCCGGCGGCGGCGAAGGCTGCCCCTGCTGCGGCTCCGGCGGCTACGGGGTCCACGACGGTGGTGCCGAAGTCTCAGTGACGGACCGGCGTTCGGCCCTCGGTCGCAGTTGACGGGCGGGCCGTTTCCACATAGGACACAGTCTGCGACGCGGGCCTTCGGGGCCCGCGTTCGTTTTGCGCACCCGCGGTGCCCGGCCGTCACGCCGGGGACCTGTCGGTCAAAGCTCCAGAATCAGGGGCTTAGACAGAGGAGGGGGCGCTCCAACCGGATCCGGCGCTGGTCGCGCTGTGTCTGCAACTTACCAATGGAGTGCTCGACCATGACCAAGCGCCATAGCGCTAAGCATAAGATTGACCGCCGCCTGGGTGAAAACATCTGGGGCCGTCCGAAGAGCCCGCTCAACAAGCGCGAGAGCCGTCCCGGCCAGCATGGCGAGCGCCGCGTCTCGAAGCTGTCGGACTTCGGCCAGCAGCTCAAGGCCAAGCAGAAGCTGCGCGGCTATTACGGCAACATCTCCGAGCGCCAGTTCCTGCGCTTGTTCAAGGAAGCAACGCGCCTCAAGGGTTCGACGTCGGAACAGCTGATCGGCCTGCTCGAGCGCCGTCTCGACGCCGTCGTCTATCGCGCCAAGTTCGTCCCGACGGTGTTTGCCGCCCGCCAGTTCGTGAGCCACGGCCATGTGTCGGTGAACGGCCGCCGCGTCACGATCCCGTCCTACCGTCTGCGCATCGGCGATGTGGTTGAGGTCAAGGAAGCCTCGCGCCAACTGCCGCTGCTCTTGGAAGCCATCAAGAGCTCCGAGCGTGATGTGCCCGACTACGTCGATACCGATCACTCGAAGATGACCGCCAAGCTGGCGCGCATTCCGGGTCTGGCGGACGTGCCGTATCCGGTCGTGATGGAACCGAACCTCGTGGTCGAGTTCTACTCGCGCTAAACGGCTTCGATTTGCTATTTGGAAACGGCCGGGCCCATCGCCCGGCCGTTTTCGTTTGGAGGGATGGTTCGGATGCAAAACCCCATGTGGATCGCGGCCGGCGGCGTGTTGGTGCTGATCGGCCTGCTCTTGATGCGCTGGGCGTCGCGCTATGATGCTGCTGGGATCGCGGTCGATGCCGCGTGGCGGATGGCGAAGACGGGGAGCACGACGGGCGCGCGGGACGAACTGGGGCGCGTGGTCGACGAGCAGTTGGCCGATATCCGCGCGGATGCGGCGCGCATGGGGCATGCGCGGACAGCGGTGAAGCACGGGGCGCGGTTTTTCATTGCCCGCTTCGTCACTATCGCGGGGCTGATCTTCATTGTTCTGGGGCTGGCCGCGATCGCGGCAGCGTTCCTTTGGGTCTAGCCTTCCTCACGTCCGCCAGCGGCGCGCGGGGTGGGTCGAGAGCGGCACGGGTGCGCCGGGGATCGGCTGGGGTTCGGGAGCAGCGCCGGGGGACGTGGGCAGGGTGCTCGGATAGCCGCCCGCCCGGCGGGCGGGCACCGTGTTGGCCCAGCCATAAGCGAGCATGGTGATCAGCGCGCTGGCGGCAAAGAAATAGACGCCGGGCAGCACGCGGGCTTCGGTGTAGCCGGACGAGTTCACATAGAAAATCATGAGGGCCAGCACCATGACGTCGGTCATGGAGTAGCGGCCGAGCCATTCCATGGTGGCGATCGACTTCTTGCGAAATTCGGGCGGGATGTCGGGCGAGGCGACGAGGGTGAGCAAGTAGAGCAGTTTCAGGAATGGAAAGAGGATCGAGAACAGGAACAGCACGACGCACAGGAAGACTTCGTCCTGGTCCCAAAGTGCCCAGATGATGGTGCCGATCGAGTGCTCGTTGGTCCAGACGTAGATGGTGGTGAAGCGGATCGACGGCAGGATGATGCCCAGCGCGAAGGAGACCGTTGCAACGATGATGAGGAACGACAGCACGAAGTTGCGGAACGGCGAGACGCGGCTGGGTGGCTCGGGTTCGGGCATTACCGTGGCGGCGATGCCTTCGTTGCGCAGCCACGCGTAGGATAAAATCATCAAGACGACGGCTGCGGTGAAGAAGTAAACGCCGGCGAGGCTGGCGGCGTCATAGAGCCCTTGGGCCTTGATGAAGAAGATCGTTAGCGAGAGCACAAGCACGTCGTGCATGGACCATTTGCCGAGCCACTCGAGTGCGCGCAAGCGACGATGCTGGCGGACGAGTTCGGCGGCGGGCAGGGTGGAGATCAAGAGAAGGTAGAGGAGCTTCAGGACTGGCAATACGATTGAGAAGATGAGGACCGTGAAGCCGAGAAACACCTGACCATCGCGGATGAGAACTTCGACGGTGGAGAGCAACGAGTGTTCGGTGGACCAGAAGACGTATTTGGTGAGCCGGATGATGGGCAGGGAGATGCCCAGCGCCAGACACACGGCGGCGCCGATGATGGCGAAGCTCAACAAGAAGCGCCGACCGCCGAGCCGCATGGTTCCGCCTGCTCTTGTGCCCAAAGAAAGCCCCGGCCCGCCGTTGCGGCGTCCGGGGCTATCCTATCGGTCTCAGTCGTGGCGAAAAGGGGGCTTGATTACCCGTGGTGATGCTGGTGAGCGATGCCCTTCTCGCAGATGAGGTCGTGCAGTTCGCCGGCCTCGAACATTTCGCGCATGATATCGCAGCCGCCAACGAACTCGCCCTTGACGTAGAGCTGGGGGATTGTCGGCCAGTTGGAGAAGCTCTTGATGCCCTCCCGGATGCCCTGATCATCGAGCACGTTCACATCCTTGAAGGGGACGCCGAGGTGCTGAAGGATCTTGGTGGCGGTGGCGGAGAAGCCGCACTGGGGGAAGCGCGCGTTGCCCTTCATGAAGAGCACGACGTCGTTGCTATCGATGGTTTCCTTGATCCAGGCGTGAATGTCTTTGTCGCTCATCGTGAGATCTCCTGACGGGGCCGGATGTAGCTTCCTGACCGGTCTTTGCGGTTAGATGGGGGGCGGCATGATGGAAAGTCAATGGCACGCTATGGCAACGGTTAGGCTGCCGAGCCGGCGCTAATCCGGCGGGGCGGCGGTCGTCAACTGCAGGGCGTGCAGAACGTTGCCCATCTGGCCGCCGAAGGCGTCGTACACCAACTGGTGCTGGCGCACGCGCGGGAGCCCTTTAAAGGCCGATGAGACCACGTGGGCAGCCCAGTGGTCGTTGTCACCGGCGAGATCGGTCAGACGCACCTCGGCGTCGGGCAACTTGGCCTTGATCCGGCGTTCGATTTCGGCAGCGGACATGGGCATGTGACAATCCTTCTCGCTCGGGTGTGCTCTCGCTCTGGCGAGCGCTATGCACGCTCGCCCCCAGAGTTTCAAGGGGTTGCGGTTGGAAAACGCCGTCACATGTAGCGGTGATGGCGGGCCAATGGTGGAACCGCAGGACCCGGAATAGCGTTCAGCCCGTTATGAAAATCCATGTTGTTGTGAACAAGCGCGCTGGGACGGTGCTCGATTGGGAGAGCGGTTCGTTACAGCAGGAAATTTTGGCCGCCTTCCGGGCGCATGGGCATGAGGTGACTTTGCATCTCATCTCGCCGGACGATCTGGTGCCGACCATCGATCGCGCCTTGGCGCAGGGCTGTCAGGCGTTGATCATCGGCGGTGGCGATGGGACGGTGCGGACGGGCGCCATCAAGCTCATGGGCACGGATGTGCCGCTGGGCATTCTTCCGCTCGGCACGCTGAACCGGTTGGCGCGGGATTTGAAGATCCCCTTGGAGGTGCATGCGGCCGCGGCAGCCTTGGCGAACGCCCGCGTGGAGGCGATCGACGTGGGCGAGGTCAACGGGCGTATCTTTCTCAACAATTCGCTGTTGGGACTGACGGTCATTTATTCGCAGTACCGGCAGGCGGTGCGCGGTCGGCCGTTCATTGAGCGGATGCGCGGGTACAGTACGGCGGTCATAGAAATTCTCAAGAGCCGGCGGCGTATGGATGTCGACATCGATCACGGGCAGTCGCGGATGCGGGTCCGGGTTTTGTCGATGGCGGTGTCCAACAACCGGTATCTGGAAAACGCGAGCCTGATGCTGCAGAAGGAAACGCTGAGCGACGGCGTGCTGGCGGCCTATATCTCGCAGCATCCCTCGGGATGGGCGCTGGCGCGGGCGATTGTCCGGGCGATGCTCGGCCGGTTCCGGTCCGATCCCAATATCGTGCACATTGAGGCGCATGAGATCGATGTGTCCGCGCGCCGGTCGCGGTTGCGGGTTTCCAACGATGGGGAATTGGACATCGTGGAGATGCCGCTGCGGTATAAGATTCGCCCTCGGGCCCTGAAGGTTCTCGTTCCCGTCACGGAAAGTCCTGCCGATGCTCAACGATCCAACGACGCCGTCCTTGCCCGCTCATGAGAGCGCGCCCCAAGGGCGCGAGCGGTGGCCGGTGGAAGCGGAGGTGCTGCTTGGCCTCGGTGGCGCGGCGGCGGGGGTTTTCGTGTTTTTGCTCATCGCGGGGATGGTCTTAAACGGGGGCTTTCGCGGGGCCGACGAAGCTTTGCTGCTTTGGTTGCGCAATCCGGCCGATTTGTCCGATCCGTTAGGGCCAGTGTGGTTCGAGGAGGTGGTGCGGGATCTGACCGCGCTCGGCTCGACGTCGGTTTTGACGCTCATCGTGGTCGCCGTATCGGGGTATCTTTATCTGTCCAACCGGCCACGCAAAGCGATTGCCGTGTTGGGTTGGACCGCGGCGGGCGCGCTGCTCAGCACGTTTGCGAAATTGGGTTTCGCCCGACCGCGGCCAGATCTCGTGCCGCATGGGGCGGAGGTTTTTACACACTCATTTCCCAGCGGTCATGCGCTGTCGTCGGCGGTGATCTTCTTGACGCTGGGCGCGATGATCGCGCTGGTTCAGGAGAGCCGCCGGATCAAGTTTTTCGTACTGGCGTTTGCGGTTCTTCTCACTCTGCTTGTTGGCATGAGCCGGGTTTATCTGGGCGTGCATTGGCCATCCGACGTTTTGGCCGGCTGGGCTTTGGGGGCTGCTTGGGCAACGCTGGGCTGGCTGGTGTTTCGCGCCTTGGAGCGCGGGGCTAGCGGCGCGCGTCAGTGACCTCCGCTTAAGACGAGAACCTTCACCGGCATTTGCAAGGCTTGTGAACGCAGGATGGCTGCATGGACGATACCGACCGTGTCGATGGCATGCAGGGCCAGACGCTTGAAGAAGCTGGGTTCGGTTTCAATGCGGTCGTGGTTGCTGGAATAGGCGTTTACGATGCAGCTGGAGCCAGGCGTGACGTCGTTCAGGCCGCCTTCGTAGAGCGGTTCGAGATAAACTGTGATGGAGCCCGGAGCGCGCGCTTGCTGGAGGTCGACGAGTTGTTCACCGGCACGGAACTGGCCGGATGCAATGACGTCCTGCACGTCGACGACAACGAGGGGAATGATCGACAGCGGTTTCGACATGCAGGTCGCTTCGGCGGCCATGCCGACCTTCATGACCTGCGCTTCGATCTGACCGAAACCGGCGTGGAGCTGGCGGCGGCCGATGCTCTTGGGAATGATGATGCCTGCGGGGCGCATGATCGAACTGACGAAATCGCCGGGTTTCAAAACGAACTGTTCCACACGGCCGTCGACGCCTGAGTAGATGACTGTCTTGTCGAGGTCGACTTGCGCCTGGTCGAGGGCGGCTTTAGCGCTTTCCTTTTGAGCAGGCAGCAGGGTTGAGATCTTGGTTTCAGCGGCTTGGAGGCCAGCCTTGGCGGCGGCAAGTTGGCCTTCGCGGGCGTCGACGGTGACCTGGAGCTTTTCCAGCTCTCGGGTGGCGACGACGCCGGCATTGCGTTGGGCAAGTTCTTGCTTGGTGCGCAGATCGTCGAGGGCTTGCTGCAGCGCGCCTTGTGCTTCCTTGATCTGGCCATTCGCGGCGGCGATGTCGGCTTTAGCCATCTCCATCTGAGCATCGATTTCGGCGACGCGGCGCTTGGCGGTTTCGAAGGCGGCTTCCTGCTTGGCGCTGTCGAGCTTGAAGAGCTTCTGGCCCTGCTTCACCTCGCCGGTCACGGGCACGAACACCTCTTCGACCCGGCCCGGCGTTTCGGGAAGGATCGGAATGGTGCGGTAGAACATCAGTGCGTTGGATGTGGAGGGGTGATTATAGAAGATGATCGTGATGAGCAGGACGGTCAGCAGAATGCAGCCGGTGATGCCCCAGCGCAGTTCGTACCAGACGGAATAGAGCGTAATTTCGTGGCCGAAGCGTTTGCCTTGATAGTAGTGGCGGTAGAGATAGTCGGGCAGGATCGTGAACAGGGAGCAGATGAGAATTTCCAGCATGGCTCAGGCTCCCGTCGACGGTGTGGCGGCGGGTGCGAGGGCGACCGGGGGCGGTTCGGGCGCTGCTTTTGGCGGGGCGTCGTGATCGCCATCGGCATCGGTAGGCGCGTCCTCGGACGGAGGGATGCCGGTCAGTTTTTCCAGAGCGGCGGCCATGCGCTTCAGCGGTGAGACGAAATCGGGCAGATCGATGAGGGCAAGGAGGAGCGCTGCGACCCAAAATGCGTGAATGTGGGTGAAGAGCGAGAGCAGGCCAAGCACGGCAACGATCTCGAACTGTAGTTTTTTGTGGCCCATGCGTTCGGGCAGCGAATGCAGCGTGAAGAACAGAACGCCAAGGCCAACGACGCCCGCGAGGACAATCAGGGTAACAATGACGTAAAGGGGGTCGCCTTCGCTGGGTCCGCTGATGAAGGATGGCAGATGATGCGGCGCCATCGGATGCAGGCCATCACTCACGGCAAAACCCCCGTCAAAAAATCAGTGGCGAAGAATTGGAAACGAAACCCGCTCCGGGCGCGTAGCATCATGGAAGTCTGCGTCACGTCAAGGGGACTGCTGACGAATTGGACGGCCATTGTTGCGGTCATGCTTGCGCAAGGGTGGATCCAGGCTTCATGCGGGTGCGCCCGGTAAGCGATCGAGGCGAAATGATTAGTAAGACTTGGCGCGCGTTGATTTTGGCGGTTGTTGGTCTGAGCGCGGGACCTCTCCAGGACGCGGGCGCGATCGAGCGCCCGTTGATTTTTGCTCAGGCCGTGCCACGGCCGTTCGACAGCCGGCCTGCCGATGGGCCACCGACGCCGGCTCCACGATCATTTGGGAGCGATACGACGGTTTTACCGCGGGTTCCCAATGACAACCGGATCGACCGGTCGCGGCGTTACGTTCCCGATCGCCAGCTGCGGCGCTCACCGGACAGTTCCCGGGTCGTGCCGAAGGCGCCGGGGGCGGGAGGCGATCCGGCGCGTTTCTTCGATAAGCCAGCAGAGAATGCGATCAGTTGCGAGCAGTTGCGGCGGCTCGCCGTCCGCACAGGTCGGCTTTACTGGTCGAACCGGTATCAGCGCTGCATTGGCGCGGACTAGCTCATCGATAAATGTAGGTGACGAAGAAGACGAGATCGGCCGACACCGCGTTGTGTGGCGGGAACGGAAAGCTCGATTGCTTGGTGGCGAAAACGACGCTCTGGTCGAGGCCGGCGATGTTGGACGGTCTGAGAACCGTGGTGCGGACGAGGTTGCCCTTCATATCGAGTTCGATGCGGACGGTGACGCGGCCGAAGGTATTTCGGAGTTGCGGCATGGTCGTCTGCAGGGCGCGGATAACGCCGCGCGCGAAGTCGTCGTTCTCTCCCGAGCGCGTGATCCCGGCGGGGCGCTGAAGACCTGCTCCACCGCCGCCGACGGGGGCTTGAAACACGGCCGGTGGCGTGAGGTCGAGTTTGGCGGTTTCCGTCTTCTTCGGTGCGGGCTTCTGCGGAGTGGGTGTCTTCGGTTTAGCTTCTGCGGGCTTTTCGGCCTGCTTCTTCAGTTGTGCGGGATCGGGCAATTCAAGAAGCTTGGCGGTGTCGTCGATCAATTCGGCCTTTTTGGCGGGTGTTTCGGCGGGCTTTTGCTGCTCTGTCTTTTCCTGGGAGGGCTTTGGTTCGGCCTGCTTTGGGGCTTCTTCGATAGCCTCGTCGGGCAGCGTGGGGCGCAGCGATGCCTGAGGCGCCGGAGTTTCGGCGGGCGGTGTCTCAGCGGCAGCGGCAGGGGGCGGTGGGGGAGGAGCTGCGGCGGGCTGTTCGGCAGGCTTGGATTGTTCGACGGGAGGTGCAGGGGGCGGTGTTTCCTTTTGCGCGGACGGCGATGGGGGAGGGGCTGGCACGCCGGCTGCGGTATCGGCGACGGTGGCGTCGCCGCGCAAATCTTGTTCGGTGATGATCGAGACGCTGATGGCGTCGTCGGCGCCGCCTTCGGCGCCCAGCCGCCGCGGTTCGCCGGTGTTGACCCGCACGAGCAGCAGCGCATGCAGCAGAACAGCGATCATGAGAAAGCGGAAAAAGCGGCGGTCGTCGGCCGCAGCGATGGTTTGGCTGCCCCCGCCGCCGACGGCGGCAAGTCCGGCCGTCATGTCTGGTGCGTCTGTTCCCATCGGTTCGATTTAGCGCGATTTGCTGCGCTGCGGAACGCTCGTGCTGGCAGCAGGCGAGGGAGCGGCCCGGTTTCTGGGCTCACGTTTGCGGAGATTTCGGCCGGCGTTTTACCCGGTTGACGCGACAAGTCACTTCGATTCAACCTTAAGCTTTATCGTGAAACAAATTGTCTATCATTGATGTTATACGTGGATACTATCCAATGAGCCCGGGGTCGTGTCTTGGGCTTTCAATCAACCTTCAGTTTCCAGCGAGTCGGCGTGCAGTTTTTTGTGCAACACGGTTGGCTTGCCGTGGTCGCCCTAACGGTTGCGACAGTTTATGCGGCGTGGCTCGGCTATCGGATCTACATGGCCTTTGGATCGTGTCCGCAGTGCGCACATCGCTTGCATCGCGCGGTCGATGTCTGCGACCGGTGCGGATGCCGCCGACATGAGTTTGTGCGGCAAGGACGTTGACAGGCGGGTATTTCGACCTAGAACCCGGGGCTCACACAGGAGATTGACCGCAATGCCGACGATGTCGAATTCACGCCGCCGTAAGATCCAAGCCCGCCAGCGCAAGGCGAAGAACGCAGAGATGCGCGTTGCCAAGATCGCCAAGAAAGAGCGCAACGCGAAGAAGGCGGGCTGATTGCCCGGCTTACTTTACCGGCTTGCATCCTTGTCGAGCGGCTTTAACTGCATCAGCCCGCCGTCTTCACCGTCTTTGAGTACGTAGAGGCTGCCGTCGTTTGCTTGGGCGACGTCGCGGATGCGCATGCCCATATCGATGCGATCGGTTTCGCGGGCCTCTTCGCCCTTCACCTCCACAACGACAATCGCCTCGGAGCTCAAGCCGCCAATCAGCGCCTTGCCGGTCCAGTCGCGGAAGCGCGTGCCGGTGTAGAAGGTGAGGCCGGCGGGTGAGATGACGGGCGTCCACGTGATGACGGGCTTTTTGAATTCGGGCCGCGTGTCGTGGTTGGGGATTTTCTCCCCATTGTAGTGGTTGCCATTCGAGACGGCGGGCCAGCCGTAGTCGGCGCCGCGCTCGATGAGGTTTAATTCATCGCCGCCGGCGGGTCCCATTTCGTGGATCCAGAGTTTGCGGGTGGCGGGATCGAACGCGATGCCAAGCGGGTTGCGGTGACCGCTGCTCCACACGTCCTTGCGCGCGTTCTTCGGGCCTTGCTCCATGTTGTCGGCAGGGAGTGAACCGTCCGGATTGATGCGCACGATCTTGCCGGCGTTGGTCGCGGGATCGTGGGAGAGAAAGCGCTGGCGATCACCGTTTGTGATGAAGAGTTTTTCGTCGCCTGAGAACGCCATGTGGCCGCCGAAGTGGCCGCGCCCAATCTGCTTGGGTTCTTGGCGCCAGATGACTTCGACGTTCTTCAGCGTTGTCCCGTCGAGTTCGGCGCGGGCGACGGCGAGGCCTTTGAGGATGACGTCGCTGTTGGGGCCGTCGTCACCGACGCGGGGGTCGCCGGGGTCTTTGGCGTTCGCGGGCTGAGTTTCGGCGGGTTCGGCGTAGGAAAGGTAGATCGTGTTGTTGGTGGCAAAGCCGGGATGGGCGACGACGGACAGCAATCCGCCTTGGCCTTCGAAGTGGACCTTGGGGACGTTGGCGATGGGATCGGAGAGTTTGCCATCGGCATAGATGCGCAGGCTGCCGGTCTTTTCGGTGATCAGAAGGCGGTCATCGGGCAGGACGGCGATTTTCCAGGGATGCGACAGGGGCGTCAGCATCTGGCCCTGGATTTTGCCGGACTTGGCGGAGAATTCTTGGGCGGCCGCGTCTTGCGCGAAGGCTTGATCACCCATGATGGCCACTCCCAAAATTGAAGCACCCAGTGCCAGCCTTGCTCGCCACGCAATCGTCATCGCACACCATCCTGGTATCCTGTTTCAAACAGATAAGGCTGGTGTAACGGGTTGAGGTGGCGGTGGTTCCGGTTTGATTTTGGATCTCAAATAACTGTCTCGGGCACTGCAGCATGACTTAGGCGGTTGGGTGGCCTATCGCTTACGGCGTCCAGTCGGCACCTGGAGGGCTACTGGCCAGGCCGTTACGGCAAGTTTTGCCATTTCTTTTTGTCGCTTTGCGATTTCATCGACGGTCCACGCTTGATGGTCACATAAACTCTTAGTCAGCATTAGTTCGGATCGTGCAAAAGATGGCTTCTTATCTTCAAAGCTACCGTTTCTAATTGTCGAGTTTAGTCGCGCATCTAGAAGCGTGAGGTTTCCAAGTCGGTTTACGATTTGATCGTGATTATCGAAACGGTTAATTGGCTTTTGAGGGTAAATATGTTCAACGTGGACCTTTGAGTTGGGTCCAATTTGTAGCTCACCTGTTCGCCGCATGCTATTTTCTAATTTCCGGAGAATGTATCGCTGTATCGATGTTCGGCCGACCGTAGCGCGAGCAAACGACTCTGCAAATGAGGCGTCATTGGGTGCAAAACTGCGAAGCTCTGCTTCAAGGGTATCGATGTCTCGTCCATCGCGGATATGTTTAGCAATTGGATGAATGACGTTTTCAAGTTTGCTGTTTTCTAGCTGCCCGATGATCGAATGGCGAATGTAAATGGCTATTATCAAACGCAGAAATTCTACTTTTTTGTGTGGGGGTGCCGACTGTGATATGCTTAGCACTACTGGCATCAAGGCATTTGCCCCAACCTCGCCGAACTCTTGTAGTAAAATTTCAAAGTTTGGATCTGCATCCTCTGCTTTTAGAATCTGACGATAGGCTTCTGCTCCCCTGCCGAGGTCCTGTGTGAATGCTAAGCTGTCTGTATTAGAATTCTGAATGTGAACCTTTATCTCGCGATAGAGGCGCTGAGTTTTTACATCGCCGTGATATGAGATCCAATAATGCCGAAGAAAGGATTTTATATCAACGTCGCTATCGAAGCGGATGATTTCCTCCCAAAGAGAAATGATCTGCGGGCGGTTTGCTGCTTGTGCGCGCCGAATTACTAAGTTTCTCAGCAGGTCGGGCGTCGACAATCCAACTCCGCGATCGTTTAGCGTCTCGAATACCTCCGCAGCGCTATCCTCATTGCTCGATACAACAGCGATCACTGACATGTGGTTTATTAGTACTCGTTGGATGCGAAGGGCCCAAGAGTACGCTTTTTCGGGTGAGTTTAGTCGATTGTATTCTTCGGTAAATTTCTGTTCGAAGAAGGATCGTGCGGCTGAAATTAGCTTGTGTGAGGCATGTGTCGGTGTTGGCTCTAAGAAAGTTGAGTCGCGATAGGCGAGTACCTTTTGTTTGTAATACTCTCGATCGTAGGCATTGAGCGTAATTTTGTAGCGCCATTCATTGGTTGAATCGTCAAAGTCCACCAAGTATCGCGACTGCACTCGATGTGCGGCGTCCTCTTTGAATTTCTTTAGGAAGTCGCGGATTACGGACAGAAGTATTGCTGAAGACGCGATGCGTTGTTGCCCATCCAACAGTAGATGTTGATTGTGATTCGTTTTCACTATCACGATGGATCCGAAGAAGTACTCGCGTCCGTCGAGGTTGTCGTCAGGGTAGCGTTCGCTGAATTCAGTTAAGTCGTGCCAGAAGGTCTCGATTTGAGATTGCTGCCAACTGTAGCTGCGCTGCCAGTCTGGAACTACAATTGCGGGTGTTGTCATCGACAACAGTTCGCCGATCGTGCGCTTGTCTGGTTGGTATGTTGTGGTGGCGTTTGTGAGAGGAGCTTGCATGTTCAAACCATTCTTGGCGTCATTCTAGTTTGCCCGCCATGTAATCCGGGAGCCAGTGCTCGTTCAGGGCGCGGAGTTTGTCGAGGGGGTAGGGGTCTTCGTCGCCGCGCAGCGTGAGGGTGTCGCCGCCGACTTTGCCGAGGATGCGGGCGGGGAGGGCGAGGAGGCGCGCGCGTTCGAGGACTTCTTCTGCCATGGCAGGAGAGACGGAGAGGACGTAGCGGCCCTGGTCTTCGCCGAACCACGCGGCATGCGCGGGCAAGCTGCCTTCGTAGGCGTACAGATCGGCGCCCACGTTACCGGCGAGCGCCATTTCGGCAATGGCGACGAGGAGGCCGCCGTCGGCGCAATCGTGCACGGCCGAGACGTTGCCTTCGCGGATGAGGGCGCGCACGAGGCGGCCGGCTTTCAATTCATCGGCGAGATCGACGGGGGGCGGGGCGCCTTCGAATTTTCCGGCGGCTAGGTTTTGGTAGAGCGACTGTCCAAGCCAGCCGCGTTCAAGGCCGATGACGATGAGGAGATCGCCGTCGCGCTTCAGCGCGATGTCGGCGATCTTCGACACGTCGGGCACGAGGCCGACGCCGCCGATCGCGGGGGTGGGCGGGATGCCGATGCCGTTGGTCTCGTTGTAGAGCGAGACGTTGCCGGAGACGACGGGATAGTCGAGTACGCGGCAGGCTTCGCCCATGCCTTTCACGCTCGCCACAAACTGGCCCATGATTTCGGGGCGCTCGGGGTTGGCGAAGTTCATGTTGTCGGTGATGGCGATAGGATCGGCGCCGACGGCGCAGAGGTTGCGCCAGGTTTCAACGACGGCCTGCTTGGTGCCCATTTCGGGGTCGGCTGCGACGTAGCGGGGCGTGACATCGCAGGTGGCGGCTATGCCCTTTTGCGTGCCGTGGACGCGCACGACGCCGGCATCGCCACCGGGGCGGCCGACCGTGTCGCCCATCACCATGTGGTCGTACTGCTGATAGATCCAGCGGCGCGAACACAGCGCGGGCGAGGCCATGAGCGTGGTGAGCGCTTTCGTGAGGCTTTCAGGCGGCGGCACCCACTCGGGCAGCACAGGCGCGGGCGGCACGGGATAGAACCACGGGCGCTCGTACATGGGCGCGGAGTTGGCGAGCACGGGGACGGGCAGATCGGCTTCGACCTTGCCCTTGTGCGTGACGATCATGCGGCCGGTGTCGGTCGTCGTGCCGATGACGGCGAAGTCGAGACCCCATTTGGTGAAGATCTTTTCCGCGTCCGGTTCGCGGCCCGGCTTCAAGATCATCAACATGCGCTCCTGGCTTTCGGAGAGCATCATTTCGTAAGCGGTCATGCCCGGTTCGCGCTGGGGGACGTGATCGAGCACGAGGTCGATGCCGACGCCACCCTTGTCCGCCATCTCCGAGGTCGAGGACGTGAGGCCGGCGGCGCCCATGTCCTGGATGGCGATGATCATGTCGGTTGCCATCAATTCGAGGCACGCTTCGATCAAGAGCTTTTCGGTGAAGGGGTCGCCGACCTGAACAGTGGGGCGCTTCTCGTCGCTCTTATCGTCGAATTCGGCGGACGCCATGGTGGCGCCGTGGATGCCGTCGCGGCCGGTTTTGGAGCCGACATAGACGACGGGGAGGCCGACGCCCTTTGCAGCGGAGTAGAAAATCTTGTCGGACTTGGCGAGGCCGACGCACATGGCGTTGACGAGGATGTTGTTGTTGTAGCCCGCGTCGAAGTTGGTTTCGCCGCCGATGGTGGGCACGCCGGTGCAGTTGCCGTAGTGCGCGATGCCGGCGACGACTCCGTCAACGAGGTGGCGTGTCTTGGGATGCTCGGGTGCGCCGAAGCGGAGTGCGTTCAGGTTCGCCACGGGGCGGGCGCCCATCGTGAACACGTCGCGCATGATGCCGCCGACGCCGGTGGCGGCACCCTGGAACGGCTCGATGTAGGACGGGTGGTTATGGCTCTCCATCTTGAACACAGCGCAGTCGCCGTCGCCGAGGTCGACCACGCCTGCGTTTTCGCCGGGGCCCTGGATGACCTTGGGGCCGGAGGTGGGGAGCGTTTTCAGCCAGACGCGGGAGGATTTGTACGAGCAGTGCTCAGACCACATGACGGAAAAGATGCCCAATTCCGTGAGCGAGGGCTCGCGGCCGAGGATTTTCAGAAGCCGCTGATATTCATCGGGTTTCAGCCCGTGTTCGGCGACGGTCTCGGGCGTGATGGCGGGCTTTTCGGCGGCGTCTTGCATGGGCTCTCTTGGGGTGCTCGTCGAGGCTGATGGCGGTGTTGGGCGCGTTATAGCCCCCCGCACCGGCCTTGTCGCGGTGCTGGGACGATTGGGCTGGGGAGGGTGGATGAACGCCTGGAGGCATGCGCCCAGCGCTGGGTTGGAATGCAGGGATGCGTGAGCGGGAGATCGTGGTCGGGCGGTGAGGCTGCGGCGGGCCCTGTGGGTATTCGGCGGTGCGCGCGTGCGTTGATCTCGATCATGCGGGGACGCGATGTCCGCGGGGCATATGGCTTCGTTTTGTGAGGCGGGTCAGAGGCGTAGGATTTTCGTTGTGAGCCGGGATCAACATTCAGATCCGCCTTGCGAGAGCGTCCCGGCCGGATCTCGCGGGCCAAGAAGGATGTGCCATCATGGGCCGTACTCTCAAGACTTTGGTTCGTGTTTCTGCGGCTGCTGCCGCGCTTGCTGCTGCTTCCACGCTGGCGATCGCAGGCGAGGGCGAGAACGTGCCGCTGACGCCCGGTAAGGGCCTGCCGCTCGATATCGGGAACAAGCATGCGGTGACTTACTACACAGAGAAGGATGGGGCGTGCAGCGTGACGGTCGTGCTGTCGTCGAAGGACGGTGGCGTGACCGGAGACGACAGCCCGGGAACGCGAGTAACGGCGCTGGTCGTGCCGGGAAGCCGGTTGCAGATCGACAGCAGTACGTCGCAGTCGGCCGAGTTCTTCTGCGGTCCTGACGGCCGGAAGATGAATGCCCGGGTGTTCGAGCGCGAAGGGTACTCCAAAGATAAGAAGTCCTGAGCATCCCGGTATTCGCATAGCTTTGATATAAATTGCAGCCTGGGCGGGTAAGCCTACCCGTTCGGGCTGTGACTGTTTTGCGCTGCAGCAAACGCAGGGCTGGGGTGCTGAACTAGCACTTTTGTACAAGAGACCAGGAGGTTAATTACGGGGTCGCCAGCAGTTGAGACCGATCATGAGCACGTGAGGCCGCTGCGGGCGCTGTTTGTGTTTACAACCTCAGTTCGAACACGATGGAGCCCACCAATGTCCACTTCGCTTTCTTTCAAGTCGCTTGTTGCCGCCGCCGCTCTGGTCATCGCAGGGGCCGCTGGTCTGGGTGCATCGGCTACTCACGCTGGTGAGTTTTCTTCGGCCACCGTCGTGAAGCCTAAGGCTGGTCTGTCGTTCCCCGTGGGATCGAAGCAGGCCGTCGGCTACTTCCTCGCCGAGCGGGGCGGGTGCGATCTGACGCTGTTGATCGGGGAAGCCGGTGAGGCGGCCTCGGAAGCCGCAAAAGGCGGCACAGCCTCGCGTTTTAGCACGCTGGTGGCTGCCGGCCGCACGGCGCGGATCGATACGGCGGATGGTCCTTCGGTCGAGTTCTTCTGCTCGACGGGTGCATCGTTCCTGACGACGCGCGTGTATGAGCGGGTCGCTTATTCGACGCCGGCAGCGCGCTAACAGACTTGCCGATTTCGGCCGGAGAGGGGCGCTGCATGGCGCCCCTTTTTCGTATGCAGCAAGGCTGGCGTTTTCGAAATTTGGGGAACGCTGCACCCGAGCATTACACAATGCTGAAAAGAGCTATGCGTCCAGCGCAATGGTGCACTGCGATTTTGAGACTTCTACGGCGTAGAGAACTTAGGTAGGAAGTAGAGGCCGGTTGGTGCTGGGAAGCATTGTGTGCCTGCCGGCGTCAGAACAGACAAGGCCCGTCAACGGGCCAGGAGATGATCATGCAAGCCTTCATTCTGGCGCTGTTGCAGCGTCAGCCGGCTCGCCGTCGCACTCGCGCAGGCTGAGCCAGCATCCCCGCTGGGGGCCGCGCGACGCGGCCCGGGCGGGTCCAGTTTCCTCCGAGGTGTTACCAGTGTCACGGCGTCTTCCTCCAAACGCGTTTTGACATGAGACAGAAGCGGGGCGGTCCGAAAGGTCCGCTCCGTTTTTGTTTTAAGGCGGAGGACGGGCGTGGAAATGCAAGAACCCCGCTAGGCTGGAGCCTGCGGGGTTCTGCGGTGGAAGTCTGTCGAGAGGCTCAGGTCTCTTCGGCTTCGTCCGCTGGGGCAGAGCCTTCTTCGAACATGTCTTCGGAGTAGGTCTCGATGTCGAGCTTCTCGTCCTTGATGACGGTGACGTTCTCACCGCGGGCCTGACGATCGGCTTCTTCCTGCGAGCGGGCGACGTTGACGGAGACGGAGACCAGCACTTCCGGGTGGAGCTGGATCTTGGCGCCGTGCAGCCCGAGCGTCTTGATCGGCTTGTCGATGACGACCTGGTTGCGGTCGACGGTGAAGCCGCCAGCAGTGACGACTTCGGCGATGTCGCGCGGGGAGACGGAGCCGTAGAGCTGGCCGGTGTCGCCGGCGGAGCGGATGGTGATGAACGACTGGCCGTCCAGCTTGGCGGCAACCGCTTCGGCTTCCTTCTTCAGCTCGAGGTTATTGGCTTCGAGCTGCGCGCGCTGGCCTTCGAACTTGGCGAGGTTTTCCTTGGTGGCGCGGAGTGCCTTCTTCTGCGGCAGCAGGAAGTTGCGGGCAAAGCCGTCCTTGACGTTGACGACATCACCCATCTGGCCGATGCGGCCGACGCGCTGGAGGAGAATGACTTGCATGGGGGTGGTCCTTTCGTTGCGTGTTTGATGGTGGAAGGCGATGCGAGAAAATCAGGTGGACACCGGAGCCGGTGGTGGCGGCGGGCCTGAAGGGAAGGCGCGCTCGCGCAGCCGCAGCGGCCGTTCCGCGAGGCCGACGAGGGCGATGAAGACGGCGATCCAGACGGCGACAACGAGGAGGCCGATGTAGAGCATCCAAAGCCCGATCGGACGCCAGGCGCGGGCGCGCGTCACGTAGTGGATGACGGCGAGGCCGGCAAAGACATAGGCGAGGAAAAAAGCGCCGAGGAAGGCGGTGCCGACGGCGCCAGCGATGCCTTTGGCGCCTGCGCCGAGCATCGACGCAATGAGCATCAGAGCCGTGCCGGGCGGGAAATCCATCGCCGAGATGTCGGGCCAGGGGCGCTGCAATTGGCCGGAGGCCAACGTGATGCGGCCAGCGAGCCAGAGGTTGACCACGAGGGCGGTCAGCCAGGAGACGGCGGATGCGGCCGGCATGACGGCGACCATGATGTTGGTCATCGTTTCCAACTGCTGATCGTCGAGTGGGGCGCCCGTGGCGTCCGGGGGCATGTTGGTTTTGATCGATTCCGACAGGTACTGTTTGAGACCGGTACGGAGTTCGTCGAAATCCTGGCCGATGACGAGGAGGACGATGAGCGTGATCGAACCGGCCATGACGGCGGCCCAGAGCACGAGACGGCCGACGGGATACCACTCGACCGTCGCGGTCTCGGCGCCGTCAGGCTGATAGGGCCGGTTGAGGAGCGCCAGATAGGTGAGGATGACGGCCGGGATGATCTGCGTCAGCGCATAGATGCCAGCGATCATCGGACCGGCGAGCGCCAAGACGATCAGAATGCTTGCAGTGCCTGCGACGGCGGCGAAGCGCCAGCCCCAGCCGAGGCCGGCAAGGAAGATCGGCAGCGAGGTCAAAAGAAAGAGCGCAAAGCGCATGAGCATCGGGCCCGTCGTTGCGGAGGCGAAGACCACCGCCGACACGAGGCCGAGCAACAGGGCTATGAGAATTTCTTTGCGCATCCGATCCCAGCTGTCCCGCTTGCGCGGTTAGAGCGCTGTCCGGCATCCGCCGCGCGCCCAACCCTTGATTTCGTTTTCGTCGCTGCGTTGTTGAAATGCCCCAACCGACACGCGTTCCGCGCGCCGGCCGGTTGGGGCATTTCGTCGGTTACTTCAAGACGTACGGCAGGAGGCCGAGGAAGCGGGCGCGCTTGATGGCTTTTGCCAGTTCGCGCTGCTTCTTGGCGGATACGGCCGTGATGCGGCTCGGCACGATCTTGCCGCGCTCGGAGATGTAACGGCCGAGAAGGCGCACATCCTTGTAGTCGATCTTCGGCGCATGCTCGCCTGAGAATGGGCAGGTCTTGCGGCGGCGATGGAACGGCCGGCGAGCGGCCAACTGCTGGACTTCAGCCATGGATTAGCCCTCCGAGCCAGGTGTGTCGTTGCGGGGCGGACGGGGCGGACGCGGACCGCGCGGCGCATCGCCGTCGCGGAACCCGCCGCCTTCACGCGGGGGACGCGAGCGGAACGTCGAGCCACCGTCGCCACCACGATCGCCACCACGGAAGCCGCCGCCACCGCGGGGGCCACGGTCGCCGCGATCACCGCGGTCGCCACGATCACCGCGCTCGTCGCGATCCTGCTTGCGCATCATCGCAGACGGTTCGGTTTCGTGCTCTTCGACCTTGATGGTGATGAAGCGCAGGATGTCGGTCTGGATGCCCATGCGGCGCTCCATTTCGGCCACGGCGGCCGGGGGAGCATCAATGTTCAAGAGCGAGAAGTGCGCCTTGCGGTTCTTCTTGATCTTGTAGGCGAGGCCTTTGAGACCCCAGTATTCAGACTTGGTGACCGTGCCGCCGCCTTCGGTGATGACGTCGGTGAATTCCTTGGTCAGCGTCTCAACCTGCTGGTTGGACACGTCCTGACGCGTCATGAAGACATGCTCGTATAACGGCATGCTAAACCCCTCTTTGTTTGGGTCCACACTCCGCAGGCGGGTGTGAAGCCGGTTCCGTAAAAGCGTATGTCGCAAATGCGGGTCATGCTCCGGCGCAAAGCCTCTGCCGGACCTGGAAGGGCCAACAGGAAACCCATGAGAGTGAAGACACTGGGAGACGGAGCCGCTTGAAGCTCCTCCGCGCGATCAGCTTACGCCAATACAACACGGCCCCCCGTTCAGCCTCCAACCGGAGCGGGTGACGAGGGGGCTTATACGCGAAATCGGGCGGGAGGCAAGGGAGAGGGTGCAAAGTCGGGGTGCGTCAGAGGTCCCGAGCGGCGGAATACGCGTATAGTCACCAAGGCAAATTGAGGAGCAGGCCGCGTGCTGCGCAAGGATGAACTGAAGGGTGTGAAGCCGACGGCGGATGCGGCGGAGGTGGCGCGGTTCAATGCGTTGGCGGACGAGTGGTGGAAGCCGGACGGGGCATTCAAGGTCGTGCATGCGTTCAACGCGGTGCGCGTGCAGTACTTGTCGCAGCAACTCCCGGCAATGTCGGGGCGATGTCCGATCCGTGAGAAACCTTTGGCGGAGCTGCGGCTCTTGGATGCCGGTTGTGGCGCTGGGCTCGTTGCGGAGCCGATGGCGCGACTCGGCGCGGAGGTGATGGGTATCGATGCCTCGGAGCGCAATGTGATGGTGGCGCGCCATCACGCGGAGCAAGCGGGCATGGGGATCGACTACCGGCATGCGCTGCCGGAGGATCTGGCGGGGGAGGCGGGTGCGTTTGACATCGTCCTGTCGCTGGAAGTGGTCGAGCACGTGGCGGATGTGGGCGAGTTTCTGCGGGCGATTGGGCGGCTTGTGAAGCCCGGTGGGCTGATGGTGATCGGCACGCTGAACCGGACGCCGCAATCTTACGTGAAGGCGATCATCGGGGCGGAATATGTGTTGCGATGGCTGCCGCGGGGCACGCACGACTGGGCAAAGTTTGTCCGGCCGGATGAGGTGACGGCGCACCTCGCGCCGCTCGGCCTTTCCGCGCTTGAGTTGAAGGGCGTGGCGCTCAATCCCCTGACGTTTAAGTGGAGCGTGGGCGCGGACACGAGCGTCAACTATTTGCAGGTTCTGCGGCGGGCGAAGTGAGGGCCTAGTGGCCGATGACGATGTCGTCGGTCGAGGCCGCAAATGGTTTTCCGGCGGTGGCGACCACGATGCTCAAGTCGGGCTTGATGGCGAGGACCGGCACCCAGCGCGCATCCTTGCTGGCGATCAACTGTTTCAAGTCGAACTTCGCCGTGAGCTTGGTGGCGCTGAAGCCGATCTCGCTGCCGCCGCGTGCAAAATCTGAAAGCGTCGATTGGCCGGCCTGCAGGGCGCGGCCGCCGAGTTGGAAGGCGGCTTCGGCGGCTATCCCGAGTTTGCGGGTTGCCGGGGCGATCTGGAACACGTTCTGGCGGCCGAAGTCGAACGCGTAGTCGGTGAGGACAAGCGTATTGTAGGCGTCGTTTTCGGTGGCCGCGATCATGGTGCCGTAACCGCCGAGGTCGAGCGAGTATTCCATGGTCTCAGAGAGGATTTCACCGTAGTGCGTTGGGATGCCGGCGGAGCGGGCTTCACGCAGCTGGTTCCAGTTGTTGTCGACGATCAGCACCGGCAAGCCGTGGTCTTTGAGTTTCTTGGCAAGGCCCACGCTCCAGGCACTGCCGCCAACGATGATGACGCCGTTGCGCTTGCCGGCGGCTAGGCCAAGCCATTGCGCCAAGGGTGCAAGTGTGAAGCCGTGCAGGACGACGGTGGTCATGACGATGGCGAACGCCAGGCCGACCATCTCGCGCGATCCGTCGATGTAGAAATTGGTGAGTTTGGCGGCGAAGAAGCTCGTCACCGCGATGGCGACGACGCCGCGCGGGGCGATCCAGCCGGTGAGGACGCGTTCCTGCCAGGTGAGGCCTGATCCGATGGTGGCGATGAAAATTGTGACGGGCCGTACGACGAAGAGCATGACCGCGACGAAGGCGGCGGCGCGCCAGTCGAGGGCTTGGATGGTGGCCATATCGATGCTGGCGCTGAGGAGGACGAACACACCGGAGACGAGGAGTGTTGTGATTGTCTCTTTGAAGCGGCGGATTTCGACGAGGTCGGCGAGATTGGAGTTGGCGAGTGTGATGCCAAGAACCGTGACGGTGAGCAGCCCCGACTCTTCGAGGACCCATTGCGAGGCGACGTAGGTTCCCAAAACGACGACGAGGAGGACGGGGGCCTTTAGGTATTCGGGGACGTGACCGCCGTTGAACGTCCACACGACGGCGCGGCCAGCCAGAATGCCGACACCCAGCGCAAAGATGAGTGCGACAATGGCGTGCGCAATCAGTTCGGGAACGGTGCCAGTGCCCTGCGAGATGAGCAGAGCTTCGAAAGCAATCACCGCAAAGAGCGCGCCGACGGGATCGTTGACGATGGCTTCCCAGCGCAGGAGCGAGGCTGGGCGTGACGTGAGATTGGATTGGCGCAGCAGCGGCATGATCACCGTCGGGCCGGTGACGACGAGGACACCACCGAGAATAACGGCTGCGGGGAGCGGCAGGCCGGCCACGTAGTAACCGGCCGCCGTGTTCAAGACCCAAGCGAGCGGGGCGCCAATGATGACGAGGCGGCGGACGGCGGTCGAGGTGTGGCGGATTTCGTGGAAGTTGAGGGTAAACCCGCCTTCGAAAAGGATGATGGCGACGGCGACTGCGACCATGGGCTTGAAGAGCTGGCCAAAGTCGCGCTCGGGGACGAGGAACCCCGTTGCCGGGCCCAAGGCGAGGCCAGCGAGCGCCAGGAGGACGATGCCCGGGATGCGGAAGCGCCAGGCCAGCCATTGCGATCCGATCCCGGCGAGGCCGACGGCGGCGAGTTTTGCGACCAGAAGTTCCACCCCGTGCCCTCCCTCAATTTGCGATGAACAACGCGGCGACTCCTTGTTCGGGTTCACCTGCGACGGCATGACAGATGCAACCCGGTCCAACCAGCCCCGTTGTCTTACGGGTTGCGCGGCTCTTGCCGTATAAGGAGCGCCGGGTGACAAGGACGGGCGCTGGCGGTGATTCCGCTGGCTGCGATATGGGGGATGGCACGATGAGCGGCTTGCTTGCACTTCTCGATGACGTTGTGGCGCTGGCAAAGTTGGCAGCCACGACGATCGATGATGCCGCGGCGCAGGCGGGCAAAGCGGGGGCGAAGGCTGCCGGTATCGTGATCGACGATGCGGCTGTTACGCCGCGCTACGTCACGGGGCTTGCTGCCAAACGCGAATTGCCGATCATCGGGCGGATTGCGCTGGGCTCGCTCAAGAACAAATTGTTGTTTCTCCTTCCCGCCGCGTTGCTGCTGTCGCAATTCGCGCCGTGGCTGATCACGCCGATTCTGTTTGTGGGCGGCCTCTATCTCGCTTTCGAAGGCTATGAAAAAGTCCACGAGATGGTGTCGCCGCATAAGGTGACCACGACCGTTGCGGACGTGAAAGAAGGCACACCGGAAGCGCAGAAGCTTGAAGATGAGCGCGTGGCGGGTGCCATCCGAACTGACTTCATTCTGTCGGCGGAAATCATGGCGATTGCGTTGTCGACCATTGATGCACCCGATGTCGTGACGCGCGGTGTCGTGCTGGCGGTCGTGGGCCTGTTCATTACATTCCTGGTTTATGGCGCTGTGGCGCTGATCGTGAAGGCCGACGATTTCGGCGTTTGGCTGGCCAAGCGCGGGGGGCCAGTTTCGGCGCCCGTCGGCCGGGCGTTGGTGAAGGGCATGCCGGGATTCTTGAAGGCGTTGGCGTTCGTCGGCACGATCGCCATGCTCTGGGTTGGCGGCGGCATTCTGATCCACAGTCTTGCTGTGTTCGGCTATCCGGGGCCCGAGCATCTGATCCATGATTGGTCGGAGGCGGTGCGCGCGGCGATCCCCGTGGCGTCGGGCTTTTTTGCCTGGCTGACAGGGACGCTGGCCTCGGCCATGGTTGGTTTGGTCGCGGGCGCCATTGTGGCTGTCGTTGTGGGTTTGGTGAAGCCGATGTTCGGGGCAAAAACCGCGCATTGAGCGGGTACAGAGCTAGCGCGGCCATGGGTCCGCCTTGACGAGCGCGTCCGGCTTGGGGCATTGCCGCGCCAGTGATCTCAGGCGGTATCGCCTCAGCAGAAGGGCGCGCGGACAATGGCCATCGCATTCGTATTTCCGGGGCAGGGCAGTCAGGACGTCGGCATGGGCCGCCAACTGGCGCAAACCTTCAAGGTTGCGGCCGACGTGTTTGCTGAGGTGGACGAGGCGCTTGGACAGAACCTCTCGCAGATCATGTGGGAGGGGCCGAAGGAAACGCTCACTCTGACGGAGAATGCGCAGCCGGCACTGATGGCGGTGTCGATGGCGGTCATGCGCGTGCTGGAGCGGGAGAAGGGGTTTTCGCTCAAGGATAAGGTTGCTTTCGTCGCCGGGCATTCGCTGGGTGAGTATTCGGCCCTGGCAGCGGCTGGGGCGTTCTCGCTGGCGGATACGGCGCGTTTGCTGAAGCTTCGCGGGCAGGCGATGCAAAAGGCGGTTCCGGTCGGGCAGGGCGCCATGACGGCGCTGCTCGGCGTCGGGCTCGATGTGGCGAGACAAGTGGCAGAAGCGGCGGCGCAGGGCGATTGCTGTCAGGTGGCCAACGATAACGAGCCGACGCAGGTCGTGCTGTCGGGATCAAAAGCAGCGATCGATCGTGTGCCGGAAGTTGGCAAGGCATTCGGCGTGCGCCGCGCAATCCCGTTGCCGGTGTCGGCACCGTTCCATTGTGCGCTGATGCAGCCGGCCGCGGATGCGATGGCGGACGCTTTGAGCAAAGTGCAGGTAAACGCTCCGTCGGTTCCCGTTGTGGCGAACGTTCTGGCTGCGCCGATCTCCGATCCTGACGAGATCCGGCGGCGGCTTGTCGAACAGGTGACCGGCACGGTGCGCTGGCGCGAGTGCGTGCAGTACATGGCCGCGAACGGCATCACCGAGGTTTATGAGATCGGGTCGGGCAAGGTGCTGTCAGGCCTTGTGGGACGCATCGAAAAATCGATCAAGGCGACGCCGGTGGGCACGCCAGCGGATATCGACGCTGTGATTGGCGGGTTGGTCTGAGCCATTACGGTTAAAGCGGCCGGGTCATCGCCGCGACGTGGCGGACCACTTGACGGGGGCGGGGCGCGGTTCCAAAAGTCCCGCCAACGGATCGCCCGATCTGCAACTCGGGCCAACTGGCAAAAACAAGGACGACCTTCCCATGTTCGATCTGACAGGCAAGACGGCGCTCGTGACGGGCGCGACGGGTGGTATCGGCGAGGGGATCGCGCGGGCGTATCACGCGGCTGGCGCAACGGTGGCGATCTCGGGACGTCAGGTCGCCAAGCTCGAAGCACTGAAGGCGGAGTTGGGCGATCGCGTCGTGGTGGTGCCATGCGATCTGGCGGACCGGGCGCAGGTGGGCAAACTCATCGATGAGGCCGTGAAGGCGCTTGGCGGCCGGCTCGATATTCTCGTCAACAATGCGGGCCTCACCAAAGACAACCTCTTTATGGTGATGAAGGATGAGCAGTGGGACGACGTGATCGCCGTCAACCTGACATCGACGTTCATGCTCTGCCGGGCCGCCGTGCGCGCTATGCTGCGCAACAAGACGGGCTACGGGCGGATCATCAATATTTCGTCGGTCTCGGGCGTGTTCGGCAATCCGGGCCAGGGGAATTATGCGGCTTCGAAGGCGGGTATGGTCGGCATGACCAAG
>LNFM01004161.1_pt1 | contig 27165 bp, 21 predicted proteins | sample 596031 | NCBI WGS metagenome assembly LNFM01 (sample SAMN04254537, study PRJNA301005) | activated carbon metagenome | isolation source: dual media filters at the Ann Arbor, Michigan drinking water treatment plant | place: USA: Ann Arbor | reverse complement strand
TCAGGCACTTCGACGATGGTGCTCACGGGGCATCCTTGCGGCGGTGGCGTAGAGAACCTCTCGCTCGCACGGCTCTGCCCCTCTTTTCAAGCGCTTGCGGAGCTGGAGCTCCAGGCTCCTCCTGAGCTCGTGAGCAGGATGGGAATCACACCCGAGCCAGGTCATCGGACGGAGGACGTGCGGTGTCCGGTGCAGAATGTCCCAGTCGCCGAGACTCTCGAACGGATCGCCGCACACGCTCACTCGTGTCGTGCGGAGGTTGCTCGACGGAGTTCGGGTGGCTACGTCGTCGCTCTTTCCTCGAAGGAGAGCCCATCGTGAAGCATCCCTATCAGTACGGTGCACCCGCGGACGAAACAGAACTCCGCGCGCTCGGCGACGTTGTGATCGCCGCGCTCGCTCCGACGCTCCCGACCGATGACGTAGTCACCACACGATGGATCGAGCGCGTCTCCAGCGGCGTCGATCCTCGGGTTGTGCGGGACTCACAAGGGCGCGTCGCGGGTGGCCTCGTCAACATTCCGCAAGGCCAGTGGTTCGGCGGACGATCGGTCTCGACCGGTGCGATCACTGCCGTCGGCGTCGCGCCCGAGCACCGCGGCCGCGGCGCTGCATCGCAGTTGATGGCGGGTTTGATTCGCGAACTCCACCAACGCAACGTCGCGCTCTCGTGCCTCTACCCTGCGACACAACCGGTCTATCGCAGCGCTGACTATGAGCGCGCCGGGCAGCACTATCGATACCGCTTGCAGCTGCCGCCCGTGTTGCAGCGCGACGATGGCGTGTTGCGCGCGCGCCCCATGCTCGCAGAAGACGAGCCCGCGGTGCGCGCCATCTACAACCTCAACGCTCGCAACAGCACGGGCTGGTTCGATCGCAGCGACTGGTTCTGGCAGCGCATGATCCTGCACAGTCACCGCTACCGATTGCGAAGCTACGTCTTCGAGCGAGACGGCTCGATCGAGGCGTACATCTCGTTCACGCACGAGGCAGAGCCGACGCGACGTTACGACCTGGTGCTCACCGATTTGCGCGCCAGCACCGCGGATGGTTGGCGCGCGCTGCTGGCGTTCATCTCGGCGCATCAGTCGATGGCGCCACATGCGTTCATCCGTGGCGACGGCGTCGAGCAGTGGTTCTCGCTCTTGCGAGAACAACAAGGGTTCGAGGTCAACCAGCGCGACGACTGGATGCTTCGCGTCGTCGATGTCCCTCGTGCGCTTCGAGACCGGGGCTACGCCCAGCACGTCACGGCAGCGCTGCACCTCGAAGTCACCGACCCGCTGATCGAGGCCAACAACGGCCGCTGGGTGCTCTCGGTCGCCAACGGGCGCGCCACCGTCGAACGCGGCGGCGAAGGTCGACTCGCGCTCTCGGTGCGCGCGCTCGCGCCGTTGTACACGGGCTACCTCCACGCCCGCGCCCTTGCGCAACTGGGGTGGTGCGAGCTCGACGAGCAGAGCGCGGACGCGGCGAGTTCCATCTTCTCCGGTCCCGCGCCGGGCATGCCCGACGTGTTCTAGCAACGCGCGCTGCGATCCTTCACAGGGCGAGCGTGCCTCTCGCCTCGACGCCAGCGCTCAGCCCACGATCGTGCAGTCGACGGAGAGCGGCGCCGAGGTGTTGTTGTCGCTGTTGCACTCGCGGAGGGCCGCGCCTCCCATGCCGTCATCGTTGACGACGGCGATGACCTCGAAAACGCCGGGCGCTGGGGGCATCACGCGCAGCTCGACCCGCGCGGTTCCGCCCGGCGCGAGGGCGCGCGAGAGCATGACGGTCCCGAGCCGCGTGCGTACGCCCATGGCGTCGCGCCGGAAAAACGAGACCGGCGTGCCTGCGGGCGCCGACAGGGCGCCGCGGTTGGCGACGTCCGCGCGCAGGACGTACTGGGTCGGGCACGAGGCGACGTCGGCCGCGAGCGACACCACCACGAGGTCCGAGGCCCTTCGCGGGACGAGCCCGAGCTGAGCGTTCACGCGAAAGCTGTTGAGCGAACCCGACCACGACGCGCGAGGGCGCCGAGGGATCGCGCCGTGCTGGTTCTCAGCCATTTCGCAGACCGAATCGACGCCGTCGCACACGTTGGTGACCGAGTACGAGAACTGGTTCCAGATGCCGCGCGTGCTCTGCCAGTTGTCGTTGGCGTCGCGAAACACCCGCACGCCGTCGGTGCGCGGCGTCGTCATCGGGCACGGCACGATCCCCGACCGCGCATAGTACGAGTCGCTTACGGTGATGAACTCCGCGCGGCCGTCGGCGTTGAGGTCCGCCACCGTGGGGTAGTTGGCTGCGGTGCCCGAGATGTTCGGGATGTCCATCAGCACGGTGCCGTCTCTACCTGCAAAAACCCTGGCGCGGCAGGTGTCCTGATAGATCACTTCGTACTGACCGTCGCCGTCGAAGTCGAACATCGCAGAGCCCGTGCTGCTCGACGACGTGTCGTCCGCGGGCCGAGTCCAGACGCGCTCGAACGCAAACATCCCGCCCGCCCGCGGAAGCACTCGGAGCGCTCCGTACACGCTCGCGCCGGCGATTCCGATCTCGGGCGTCCCGTCGCCGTCGAGGTCGGCGATCGTCGGGGCGCCGCCGCGGCCGTCGAGCCCCACCGACGCAAACGCGGTGACGGTGCTCGCTGGGGTCCCGTCGGCGCGATAGATGGCGATTTGACCGTCGTTGACGACGACCACTTCGGGCCGAGAATCACCGTCGAAATCCGCGACGCCGCCCCAGCCCGCGGGCAGGCCCGCCCCGCGCCACACCATGCTGCCCGTCGCCGAGTAGACCGTACCTCCGCAGATGACCTCGAGCGTTCCGTCCGGAGGATTGCTGAGGTCCGCGGCGAACGAGTGAGCCCCCAGCGCGCCCCAGCACGCGCCCGTCCCCTGCCAGCGCAGCACGCCCGTGGACTCGAAGACCGTGTTGCCCACGATGATCTCGGCGCGTCCGTCGCCTTCGAGGTCGGCGATCGCGACGCTGCCAAACGAGCCCACGTTGAGCGTGAGCCCCGAGTCGGTGTTCACCGGAGTCCCGTCCATGCGACGGCCCATCCAGAGGCGATTGCCCCGCTCGTCGAAGGCGACGATTCCCCCAGAGCCCTGCGGGCCGAGGCGCATCTGCGCGATGATGGTGAGCTGGTTGCGCCCGTCGGTCGCGTCGAGGTCTGCGACCGCGATGTTGCCCCACGCGTTGACGTCTCGCGTCGGGTCCATCTGCGGCTCTGTGCACCAGAGCTCGCGCGCTCCGCCCATGCAGTCCCCTGCGCCCGAGAGCGCGCACACGATCGCCAACGCTGGAACGTTTCCTCCAAACGACGCGGGCGGATCTCGGTACGCGACCACGAGCACGTCGCTCGCTCCGTCGTGATCGACGTCCGCGACGATCGGCGTCGTGAGCACGCCCCTGTAGTCGGGCCGCGCCGTGCTTCCGGGCCACGCCCAGGCTTGCACCGGGCGAAACGAACGCGCCGCGGGGACAGTGCACATCCCCGTCGCGGCGTTGGGCAGACACCGCATCAGCGCGGCGTCGCAGTACTGCCCGCTCGGACACGAGCCCATCCCCGAGCCGCAGCCTGGCGTCGGGGTGCACAACGCGCCTGGAGCCGTGCACGCTCCCGCTGCGCACACTTCGCCCATCGCGCAGCAGCGAGCGGGAGCGCCGCAGCGAGAGGTTCCGCCGCAGTCGAGCTGGCATGTTCCGTCGACGCACGCGAGGCCTGATGGGCACGGGCGCGTCGCCGAGCAGCGCAAGCCCATACCCGAAGCGTCGCTACCGTCCGCTGCATCAGGGGTGGTCATGGTGTCCGAGGGCACGGACGCGTCTTCGCGCGCGTCCATCGGCGCGGTCATGTCCGACGGAACAACGCGGTCTTCTCCACCGTCCGCCATCACCGGCGGCGAGGAGCAACCAACCAATGCGACCAACGTGCACGCGAACAGTGAACCGATGCCGATCTTCATGGAGCCGTGGACTCTACACGGGCTTCGCGCGGTCTTCTGCTGCCCGCAACCTGAGCAGCCCGAGCTGTCTCCTGGGAGACCGCTCGGGCCGCGCCATGCTTCCGGCGCCCGTCGCGACAAACGACCGACAACGCCGATGACCTCGCGCGGCAACGTCTCCCGACCGTCCCCTTCGACGCAGCGGAAATGACACCACGCGACGCGACGCTATCGATATAGTTGGCCCACGATCGCGGCACGGAGGCCGCGTCGACGGGAGACCCTAGAGACGATGACAGACCCGGTGAAATTCATTGGCGAGAGGGCCGCGAGGCAGCTCTCGAACACGACGAAGACGCCGCCGCAGTGGCGCGGAGCGACGCCCCGTTGGCTCGTGCAACTGCTGCCTTGGGTCCCCACCGAGGCGGGCGTGTACCGAGTGAACCAGGCGCTCGACGAGAAGTTCTCCGTGCGCTGCACGCCCGACCCCAACGAGGTGTTGCCCGTCGGCTTCTCGGACTACGAAGCGCAGCCGCGCGAGTACGTCCTCAGCTCGGTGACCACGACGGTCGCGGTGCACACCCGCATCTCGGACCTCTACCGCAGCCCGATGGACCAGGTGAAAGAGCAGCTCACCCTCGCGGTCGACAAGCTCAAAGAGAAGCAAGAAGACGAGCTCATCAACAACAAGAACTACGGGCTCGTTCACAACGCCGATCCCGAGCAGCGCATCAAGCCGCGCAAGGGACCGCCGACGCCCGACGACCTCGATGAGCTGATCGCCCTCGTGTGGAAGGAGCCGTCGTTCTTTCTCGCGCACCCCAAGACGATCGCGGCCTTCGGGCGCGAGTGCACGCGAAGGGGCGTTCCGCCGCCCACGGCGACGCTGTTCGGAGCGCCGTTTCTCACCTGGCGCGGGCTGCCCTTGATTCCGTGTGACAAGCTGCGGATCCAGGACAACAAGAGCGACATTCTGCTCTTGCGCACGGGCGAGCGTAAGCGCGGCGTCGTCGGACTGTTTCAACCAGGCCTCCCCGGAGAAGTGAGCCCGAGCCTCTCGGTTCGCCTCATGGGCATCAATCCGCAGGGCGCCGCGCAGTACCTCCTGGCCCTCTACTGCTCGACCGCGGTGCTCGTACACGACGCGCTCGGCGTGCTCGAAGGCGTGACCGTCAACCACTACCATGAGTACCCCTGATCGCCCGCTGCCCGCGGAGCTGTCGCTCGTCTCGGTGGGCCCTGCGTCCGCGACGCAAGGCGCCTCTCCGCCCGCAGCGTCGCCCGGCGTGGGAATGGCCGCGACGCGTGTCCCGTCTGGCCCCACGCTGCCCGACCCGGACCCAGCGAGCCTGACGCTCGCGATCTCTCGTTACGCCAACGAGCTCTTCAGCGCTCCGCCCATCGATCCGACGGTGAGCTCGGGGCCGACCTCCGCGCCGAGCGCTACGACCGCGCGCGAGCCCGCGGCTCCTCCGATGGTCGATGCTCCCGTCGCGCAGGCGCCCACCGCGCCTCGCGCGGCCAACGTCCCGGCGGCGTCCCCGCAGAGCGCCCCAACCGAGAGCCCTGCGCCGCCGTCGCGCCGCGAGTACGAAGGGAGCAACCCGTTCTTCGCCGAGCCGCGGTTCGACAACGCCGCGCTCGACGCGCCGCTCGACTTCAGGATCGGCCTGTTCGACGACGAGCCACGAGAGCTGGGGCGAGTGGACGCCCCGCAGCGCGCTCGAGCCGTGCCGGCGCAGCCGGAGGCGCCCGCGTCGCCGTACGTGGCACACGAAATCAACCCGATCCTCGCCCTCGAGCTGCCCGCGAGCGGCGGTCCGATCGACGGGCACGCGCTCAAGCGTGAGTTTCCGATTCTGTCCGAGCGCGTGCACGGAAAGCAGCTCGTCTGGCTCGACAACGCCGCGACCACGCAGAAGCCGCGGACCGTGATCGAGCGGCTGAAGACCTACTACGAGCGAGAGAACTCGAACATCCATCGCGCGGCGCACGCGCTCGCGGCGCGCGCCACGGACGCCTACGAGGCCGCGCGCGAGAGCGTTCGGCGCTTCGTCAACGCGACCAGCGTGCGCGACGTCGTGTTCGTCCGCGGCACGACCGAGGGCATCAACCTCGTCGCGCAGAGCTGGGGGCGTCGCAACGTCAGCGCCGGAGACGAGATCGTCCTGACGCACCTCGAGCACCACGCGAACATCGTCCCGTGGCAGATGCTCTGCGCCGAGACCGGAGCGAAGCTGCGCGTCGCGCCCGTCGACGACCGCGGGGACATCATCCTCGAGGCGTACGAAAAGCTGCTCAACGACCGCACCAAGCTCGTCGCGTTGCCGCAGGTGTCCAACGCCTTGGGGACGGTCACGCCGGCGCGCGAGATGATCGCCATGGCGCACCGCCGCGGAGCCATGGTGCTGCTCGACGGGGCGCAGTCGGTCTCGCACATGCGACAGGACGTGCAGTGGCTGGGGTGCGACTTCTTTGTCTTCTCGGGACACAAGGTGTTCGCGCCCACCGGGATCGGCGCGGTCGTCGCGCGCGCCGAGCTGCTCGACTCGATGCCCCCTTGGCAGGGCGGGGGCAACATGATCGTCGACGTCACCTTCGAGAAGACCGTGTTTCAACCGGCGCCCGCGCGCTTCGAAGCGGGAACGGGAAACATCGCCGACGCCGTCGGCCTCGGCGCCGCGCTCGACTGGCTCACGAGGCTCGGGATCGAGAACGTCGAGCGCTACGAGCACGGGCTTCTCGAGTACGGCACGCAGCGACTGCTCGAGGTTCCCGGGCTCAGAATCATCGGCTGCGCGCGAGAGAAGGCGGGAGTGCTCTCGTTTGTGATCGAAGGACAGTCGACGCACGAGCTCTCGACGTACCTCGACAAGCAAGGGATCGCGGTGCGCGGCGGACACCACTGCGCGCAGCCGATCCTTCGACGCTTCGGCCTCGAGAGCACCGTGCGCGCCTCGCTCGCTCCCTACAACACGCGCGAGGACCTCGACGCGCTGGTCGACGCGCTGCTTCGTCGCACCGGAGGCGGCGGATGGTGACTTCGATTGCGCCGCACGAGCTCGAGGCGCTCTCTGGCAAAGAGCCGATCGACATCATCGATGTGCGAGAGCCTTCCGAGTGGTCTGCGGGACACGTCCCGGGGGCGAGGCTCATCCCGTTGGCGCAGCTGAAGGCCGACCCGGCCGGAGCGATCCCGCGGGACCGAGTTGTTTTTGTGTGCGCCAAAGGCGGACGCAGCGCGCAGGCGGCGCAGATCGCTGAGCGCCTCGGTAGAACCGCGGTGTACAACCTCACGGGAGGCACCGACGCCTGGCGACTGGCGGGGCTCGCGGTGGTGGTCCCGTCCGCCACGCCGCCCGCGAGGGACCCGAAGGCTCCCACCGTGGCGGACGCGGACGCGAGCGAGCTGGTCGAGCCGTCGCTCGACGGGATCGTCGCGCAGAACCTCCGGCTCGCGCGCGCAGCACGAGGGCTCTCGCTCGATGAGCTGTCGCGAGAGGCAGGGATTTCTCGGACGCTCCTCGGCCAGATCGAGCTCGGTCGCGCGCCGGCGAGCATCGGCGTGGTGTGGAAGATCGCGCAGGCGATGGGCGTTCCGTTCGCGACGCTGCTCTCGACGCTGCCCGCGCCCGGCGCGACGGTGTCGACGCGCGAGGGCTCGAAGAAGCTGTTGTCGGCGGACGGGCGGTTTTCGTCGCGCGCCCTCTTCGCGCTCGGTGACCCGGACGCGGCAGAGTTCTACGAGCTGCGCCTGGCGCCCCACAGCCGCGAAGACGCCGAGGCCCACCGCCCAGGAACGCGCGAGAACCTCGTGGTCTCGTCGGGACGCCTCGAGCTCAAGGTCGGCTCCGAGGTGTTTCATCTCGCCGCGGGCGACGCGATCAACTTCGCCGCGGATTGTCCGCACAGCTACAGCAATCCCTCGAACGAGGAGTGCTGGATGTACCTCGTGATGAACTACTCGGCCGACACGCGCGGCGCGCGCTGAGCGACGCGCTACTCGACCGTCACGCACTCGTTGGGGGCCGCTCGCCGCGCTGCGACGATCGCGCGATGCGCTCCGGCGCCGTAGATCTCGAGCCGCTCGTCGCGGCGCACCATCACGCACGGCCCGTCGAACACCGCGCCGCCGATGGTCACGCCTTCGCGCTCTGCCCGATCTCTCGCGCGCTCGAACGCCGCGAGCGCCCCCTTCGCGTCGAGGAAGAGGGCGCCCGCCGCTCCGAGAGACCTGCGAAACACCGATCCGGCGCCGCCCGCCTCGATCGCCTGTTCGATCGATCGCAGCGCGCGCTCGAGCCTCGCGCACGCCTCGCTGTCGCTGAATCGCGAGAACATCGCGTCGAGCGCGACGCACTCGATGTGCAGCACCGCGCAGCGGCTCATCGCGAGCTCTGCCCCTCGCACGGGCGCGTCGTCCCGAAACCACCGCGCGTACTCGGGCAGCGCGAAGACAGAGACCGCCGCGGTCTGCGCGCCGTCCGTCGGGTACTCGAGCTGCACCTCCGCCGTGACGTCGGTCGTGTTGTGAATCACGACGGTCGTGGCGCCCTCGGTCGACTCCGCGCCCGCGCGGTGCTCGATTCCCTCTGCGTTCAGTCGCACCGTGAGCGTCGCGGGGGCGCGGTCGTACGCGGCGCGCGTGCTCTGGGCCCGACGCGGCGCGCGAACGACACAAGCGCGCGCGGGGAGGGCGACCTCGAACGAGCGCAGCTCTCCGGGCCCCACGCTGAGGAAGACCGCGACGTGAGGGCGATGCGTGGGCGACGCTCCGCAGAACATCCTGGCGCTCACCTTGCGTGCCGCGGGCGCGACGGTGAAGACGGCCTCGACGTTGGTCGCAAGGTCGATCCCGGTGTCGATCCCGCACTCGGCGCAGTGCACGCTGGGCGTCACCGCGTCGAGCGCCGCGACGCTCGCGGCCGACGAGCGACAGTTGCGACAGCGAAGCTCCCATCGCAGCTCGAAGAGCCCCAGCTTCGCGCCCGCGAGCAGCGCCCGCAGCATCTTCGTCCGCTCGACGCCCCACGCGTCGGCGAGCTCTGCGGGGCGCAGCCTTCGAACGAGGTCGTCCGCCGCCTGCTCCGCGAAGCGCGCGAGCGACGTTTGCAGGGCCCCGTCTACGCCGTCGATCGGCGCGGCCCACCGCTCGATGCGCGAGGCCATCGCCGCGCGCTCGATGCCCGTCGCGCGTCCCGAGAGCGCTGGATCGTCCCACGCCGTCGCGAGCAAGAGCCGTCGGGCGTGCGCCGAGCCGCTCTCGTCGGGGCGCTCTTCGAGCGCTGACGCTGGCGCGCGGTCGAGCAGCGCCGAGAGCGCAGCGACGTAGCGCTCGAGTCGCTCTGCGAGAAACGCGAGCATCATTTCGGCGCCGCCCTCCGGCGCGCGACCGCCGGACACGACGCGCGCGACGCATCGGACCGTCGAGCGAGCGCCGGTCGCGTCCGGGTCATCCCCCACGTCGACATCGTAGCCGATCTCTGCGAAGAGCCCGTCCAAGAACCGTCGCGCTGCGCGGAGGCGCACGCCTTCGATCCCCTCTCCGACCTCCAGCCATCGCGACGGGAGCCCCGCGATCTCTGCGGTCCCGACGCGCGCGACGCCGCCGTCCGCGGCGGGATCGTCGTGGGAGAGATAGTCGTTTCTCGGGGCCTTGCAGAAGCGATCCCAGCGGTCGGTGTCGCAGAACAGCGCCCAGACCAGCTTGCGGGGGCCTCGGACGGTGGCTGCGCACGCGTGCTCGAATACGTGTGTCTCTGACGGGTCTCGGGCCGAGGCCGCCGCCGAGCGCGCAGCGGCCTCGAGCTCGTCGAGCGCGTCGATGATCGCTCGCCCGTCCCGTGGTCGGGCTCGGCGATCCTTCGAGAGCATGCGCTCGACCAGCTTGCACAGCGCAGGAGAGAGCGCGGGCGCGCGAGCGCGCAGCGGTTCGACCTCTTCGAGAAGGACCGCGGTGAACACGTCGACGATGCCCGAGCCGACGAAGGCACGCCGCCCGGACAGGCACTCGTACAGGATCGAGCCGACGCTGAAGACGTCCACTCTCGCGTCGATGTCGTGCTCGCCGCGCACTTGCTCGGGCGCCATGTATGCGGGCGTCCCGAGCGGAACGCCCGTGCGCGTGCGCACGGGGTCCTGCCGAAGCCTGACGAGGCCGAAGTCGACGAGCGTCGCGCGCGAGACGTCGCCCTCGACCAGGACGATGTTCGCGGGCTTCAGGTCGCGGTGGAGCACGCCGGCGTCGTGCGAAGCAGCGATCGCCTCTGCGATGCGACGGGCGAGCGTGAGCGTCTCGCGCTCGGACATCGGGCGCGCCGCGAGTCGCTCGGCGAGCGTCTCTCCATCGAGCCACTGCATCGCGAGGTAGCGTTGACCTGTTGGCGTCGAGCCGTGCGCCACGTGCCGGACGATCGCGTCGTGCGAGAGCCGCGAGAGCGCGTACGCCTCGCGTTCGAAGCGCTCGACATCTTCGTGGTGGACGCTGCGCAGCACCTTGACGGCGCACGGCTCGCCGGTGCGCCGGTCGAGCGCTCGAAACACGACGCCCACCGCGCCGCTGCCGACGATCGCGCTCAGCTCGAAGCGCTCGTCGAAGACCGCGCCTCGACCGAGTCCTTCGATCGTTTGCGCTTCAACGAACGCTTCGGTCCGGCCGACGATTGGTCGCACGACGTCAGCGTAATCTACGCTGACCGAGGCGATTCTGGATTCGTCGCGGATCGACCCGACGCGATCGAGATCGGGTAGGACTCTCTCATGGCGAGATGAATTGCAGTATGACCGGTGGTCACTGAAGTGTGGGATTGGCGCCGAAGACCGTGGTGAGCTGGTAGGCGCCGACGCTTGCTCCGGCGCCGAAGGTGCTGACCTGCACGACGCACTGTGTGGTCACTTGTGGCGTGATCACCAGGCGAGCGTTTTGGTTGCCGGCGCTGTCGTCGTCGTGCCCGACCGTCTGACCGTTGCACACGAGGTCGAGGGTGACGTCGGGGCGCGTCTGGATCCTGCGCATCGGATCCCAGCCGGGGATGCCGCGCGCGACGACGGTGATCGCCTGACCGGCCTGGAGCGTGACGAGGTACTGGTCCATGAACGAGTTGCGAGGCGAGAGCAGGTCACCCTGCTGAAGCGCGCCTTGAATGGTGGTGTTGAGTTGCAGCGGCTGCGCCGCCATGGGCTGCCCAGGCATCGGCTGCCCAGGCTGCGGAAAGACCACTGGCTGCGGCTGCATGGGCTGCGGCTGCATGGGCTGCGGCTGCATGGGCTGGGGACCGCCGGGAGCCCAACCCCAGCTTCCGCCGGGGTTGAACGGCTGGGCGTTGTTGACCGCGCCGAGCCAGCTCTGGACCGTGTAGCTGCCCATGTCGACGTGAGCGCCGTAGCTGGCGACGCGCAAGGCGTACACGCCGCTCGCAGGCGGCGTAAACGTGAGGCGCGCGTGGGGAAAGCCAGCGCCGTCATCGTCGCTCGCGAGCTCGCGGCCCTGGAAGTGAATCGACGCAACGACGTCGAGCAGCTGTCCGGACTGCGTCGACGGGCCGCCAGTGACGACGAAGGTCACCGGCTGTCCTGCTTGCAGAAACACCGCGTAGTCGTCGGCGTAGCCGCCCTCGGGGCGGTGATAGTCGCGGTTGTCCAAGATGCCTGTGACGATCTGTCCCACCTGGAGGGGCGTGACCTGCGCTTGGATTCCAAACGCTCCGGGCTGCAGAAACTGACCGCCGATTTGCTGTGGCTGGCCCCAGTAGCCGGGGCGATACCACGCGCGACGGCCTCGACGGCCCCACTGCGGTTGCATCCAGACCTGTCCCTGCTGGGGCGGCGTCTCCCAGTGACCAGGGATCCATTGCTGAGCGCCGTTGTTCCAGTGCCAGCGGCCGGGGATCCACACCTGTCCTGGCTGCGACGGCGGCGCGAAGCGATCCGGCTGTTGCGGCGGAGGAACATTGGGGATCTGCAAGTTGATCGTTGCTTGCGGCCCAACGGGGCCCGTCACGGGAACAGCGATGGGCTGCGCGTACGGCTGCGGCATCGGCTGCGGACCCATCCATCCCTGAACGGGCACGGGTCCGCCTGGCACGCCAACCGCGACCTGCGCGTTGACGGGCTGCGCAACGACTCCTGGAGCGACTCCGATCGCCGTGTTGGACGTGACGTTTCCTCCGGCGGTGACGGTGACCGCGCCTTGAAACTGCGCGGAGGCAGCGAGCGAGAGCAGGGACACCGCGCCGAACAGAGCGGTCGAGAGCAGATGCAGAGAGGTGCGATTGGGCATCGAGTTGCCTCCAGTAGGCGGTCCAGAGCGTCGTGCTCGGGACGTTGGTTGTTCTACGCTCGCGCAGGGCGCGGCCTTCAATCGGAAATGCTACGAGTTCACTCGGAGAAATGGGCGGTCATTCCAGTGCGAACGGCCGTTCTCCCCGCGGGTGTGCTCCCCCGTTCACAGCACATCTGCAAGGCCCCGACCGATTAGCGGCGCTCGAAGGTGCTGTGAAACGCGGTGTGAAGCGCGGTGAGCTTGCCGTTGACGTCCGCCCTGGGACCCGAGCACTCCTCGACCAGCGCCTGCGCTGCAGCGACGAGCGCGGTGCGGGTCTCTGCAGAGTTTGCTGGCGCGTCCGCGGGCAGCGCCTCGCTCTGCGCGGCGCCAGCGCGCTCGCGGAGGGTGGCGGCCTGCTCGCACGCGCGCGTGTCGCGACCAGCGCCGGGCTCGCTGTGCCACACGGGCGCGAGGACGTCGTGCATCGCGCGGAGCGCGGGGCTCAAGCTGCGATGGTGCTCGTTGTGATGACCCGGCTCGCCGTGCTGCTCCGAGCCTGAAGAAGCGCCGCTCGTCGTGCTCGACGCCGTCGCGTTGGTGCCGCTCGTCTGCGCGGCGCCGCCACCGCAGGCGGACGCGAGCAGCGCGCCGACCAGGGAGATAGCGAGAGCGGAGGACGAACCCCGACGAACCATGGAGTGAGGGTGGTCTTGCATGACTGCGCTGGTACCGCGCAGTGTCATGGGCTGTCACTCGCAGGATTTGCCGCTCGTGGGAGGCTCGAGGTCCTCGAATGGGAGCCCTTGCAAGAGACCAGCTCTTGACCTGCGCGGTTCGATCGCCTACAGACCGTTCAGAAAGTTCTGAAAGTTCGGAGCGAACGATGGGCGTTGAACTCTGGCGCGAAGCGGAGCTCCTCGCGGCCGACGCCGTGGGAGATGTGATCGAACACTGGGGATTTCGAAAGGTGCTCGGTCGCGTCTGGACCGTCTTGTACCTGTCCGGCGAGACGCTTTCGGCCTCCGAGCTGGCCGAGCGGCTCTCGATGTCCGCGGGTTCTGCGAGCACGACGCTCACCGAGCTTCAGCACTGGGCCGTCGTGCGCAGGGTGTGGAAGCCCGGCGAGCGCAAAGAGTTCTTCGAGGCCGAGACAGACTTCTGGAAGATGATCAGCAAGGTCGTGGCCGAGCGAGAGCGGTTCGTCGCGCGATCGGCGCGAGACCGACTCGAGCGCGCGGCGGAGCTGTTCGCGCGTGGTCGCGACGCGGGATCGCGAGAGCGGCTCGAGCGCGTGCAGCGGCTGCTCGCGTTTACGACCGCGGCCGAAAAGGTGATCGACACGTTTGTCGCCTCGCGGCGCGCTGATTTTGGCGCGTTCGGCGACCTGCTCGCGCTGCCGCGAAGCCTCGGCACGAGGCTTCGACGGGCGTGAGCCATCGGTAAGCACACATATTCAATTGCATCGAGCAACGCTTCAATGAACGCACTGGGAGGAACAGAGATGACGACCACCGTGGACGCTCCGCACGCGCGGACCGAAGAGGGCGCAGAGACGATGTCGCGCCTGCAGTCCATCGCCGCGGATCACGGGGCCAGCGGGCTCGCGGAGAAGCTGCTCGCGCTGCGAACGTTTATCGACGATGACCTCAAGCAGGTCGAGTCGGACCTCGAGGGGATCGATCGCGGCGACACGCCCCTGCATCGATCGGCGCACCACCTGCTCACGGTGGGCGGCAAGCGCCTGCGTCCGATGTGCGTCGCCCTCGCGGCGCGCACCGGCGCCGGGTTCAACAGCGCGGCGCGCGCGATGGCCGTGGCCGTCGAGGTGGTTCACAACGCGACGCTCTTGCACGACGACGTGGTGGACCTCGGCGACGTTCGCCGAGGGATCCCCGCGGCGAGGATGGTGTACGGCAACGCGGCGAGCATCTTCGCGGGCGACTGGCTCCTGGTCGAAGCGCTGCGACGCATCCAGCTCACGGGCAAGACCGAGCTGCTCGAGCGCATGCTGGGCACGCTGCGCGAGATGCTCGACGCCGAGAGCCTGCAGCTCGCCAACCGCGGCTCGATGCGCGGCTCGGTCGGCGACTACTTTCGCGTCGTCGAGGGCAAGACCGCATCGCTCTTCGGCTGGGGCCTCTACGCCGGCGCTCGCGCCGCGGACGTCTCTGCGCGCGACGCAGAGGCGCTCGAGCGCTTCGGTCGCAAGGTGGGAGTGTGCTTTCAGCTCGTCGACGACGTCCTCGACGTCGGCGGCGACAGCGCGCACGTCGGCAAGTCCGTCTTCTCGGACCTGCGCGAGGGAAAGGCGACCTACCCGCTCTTGCTCGCGGTCGAAAAGGACCCAGACCTCGCCGCGATGATCGAGCGCGGCGTGCTCGACAGCGTCACGCTCGACCCCGAGCTCGAGCGGCGAGCGGCCAGGGCGATCCGCGAAGGTGCGGTGCTCGAGCAGTGCCGCTCGGTCGCAAAGAAGCTCACCGATGAAGGGCTTGCGGAGCTCGAGAAGCTCCCGCCCAGCCGCGCGCGAGATTCTCTCGCGAGCGTCGCGATCACCCTCTTGCATCGAACGAAGTGAGGCGCGCCCATGTGGATGGTTCTCTTCGAATCGACCGCTGACGCCGACGCGGTGAAGCGAGAGCTGATCGCCCGCGGCCAGTGGGTCCGCGCCACCGAGCGCGGCTTCGTCCTCGAGCCGCACTCGGCCAAGGTCACCGCCGAGGAGCTCGCGAAGATCCCAGGCGTCGCGCAGGTCGTCTCCCCCAAGTCCGCGCACCCCAAGATCGACGCGCAAGGCCCGGTCGTCGACGTCGCGGGCATCAAGGTTGGCGTTGGACTCAAGCCAGTGCTCATGTCGGGGCCGTGCGCGGTCGAGAGCGAAGACCGCATCCAGCGGATCGCCAGCAGGATCGCGCCGCGCGGGGCCACGTTTCTTCGCGGCGGAGCGTACAAGCCCCGCACGAGCCCTTACGCGTTTCAGGGCCACGGCGAGGTGGCGCTGCAGTGGATGCGCCGCGCGGCGGATGACCACGGGATGCGCGTGGTGACCGAGGCGATGGCCGAGAGCGAGGTTCCGCTCGTGGCCGAGTACGCGGATCTGCTGCAAATCGGCTCGCGAAATATGGCGAACTACGCGCTGCTCAAGGCCGCGGGCAAATCGCGAAAGCCCGTGTTGCTCAAGCGGTCGATGTCCGCCACGGTGAGCGAGTGGCTGCAGGCCGGCGAATACCTGCTCGTGCACGGCGCCGCGGGCGTGATCTTCTGCGAGCGCGGGATCCGCGGCTTCGATGAGAGCACCCGCAACCTGCTCGACCTCGGGGCTGTCGCTCTGCTCGCGCACGTTCACCGCCTTCCTGTGGTCGTCGACCCCTCGCATGGAACCGGTCGGCGCGATCTCGTCCTCCCGCTGGCGCGCGCCGCGATAAGCGCTGGAGCGGCAGGCGTGATGATCGAGACCCATGATGACCCCGGCCGCGCCCTCAGCGACGGGCCGCAGGCGCTTCGTCCCGAGGACCTCGACGCGCTCGCGCCGGAGGTGCTGCGATGACGACCAGGCGAGTAAACGCGCGGATTCCAGGGCTGTTCAAGCACTCGGTCGAAGAGCGCGGTCGGCTCGTGGCCGAGAGCGCTTCGCTGTCGGACCGCGCGAGGGCCTTCTTCGCGCGCGGCGGCGGGATCGACGTCTCGAGCGCCGACTCGATGAGCGAGAACGTCGTGGCCACCTTCGGCCTGCCGTTCTCCGTCGCCACCAACTTCATCGTCAATCAGCGCGACTACCTCGTGCCGATGGCCGTCGAAGAGCCGAGCGTCGTGGCTGCGGCTTCCAACGCCGCGCGCATGGTCCGCGAGTCCGGCGGCTTCTTCGCCGAGTGCGACGCCTCGATCATGACGGCGCAGGTGCAGCTCGATGACGTCCCCGACGCTCGGTCCGCGTCCGCGCTCATCGAGGCCCGGCGCCAGGAGCTCTTCTCCGTCGGCGATCGATCGATTCCCAAGATGGTCGACCGCGGCTTCGGCTGCAGAGACCTCGCCGTCCGCGTCTTGTCCGAAGAGCACGGCGTGCTCGTGGTGGACCTGTTCGTCGACGTCGGCGACGCCATGGGCGCCAACTGCGTCGACACCGTGGCCGAGGCGGTCGCGCCCATCGTTCAGTCCATCGTCGGCGGGAGGATCGGCCTGCGAATCCTCTCGAACCTCCCGCTGCGCAGGCGCGTTCGCGCGGTTTGCCGCGTCGACGACAGCGCGATCGGCGGCCCCGAGGTCGCCGACGGAATCGCGCGCGCCTCGCGCTTCGCCGAGCTCGACGTCTTTCGCGCAGTCACCCACAACAAAGGCTTCATGAACGGCGTCGACGCCGCCGCCGTCGCGCTGGGCCAGGACTGGCGCTCGATCGAAGCCGGAGCGCACGCGTTCTGCGCGATCGACGGGCGGTACAAGCCCCTCTCGACGTGGAAGCGCGTCGAGCACGGGCTCGAAGGACGCTGCGACTTTCCGCTCGCCGTCGGATCCGTGGGCGGAAGCACGACCGCCAACGACGCGGTGCGCACTGCCTTCGAGCTCGTGAAGGTCGAGAGCGCAAGAGAGCTCGCGGGCGTGCTCGCCTGCGTCGGCCTCGCGTCGAACCTCGCGGCCCTGCGCGCGCTCGCGTCCGAGGGAATCCAAAAGGGTCACATGAAGCTTCACCACCGCAAGGTGGAGGCAGCCGCCCAACGCAGTCGCGAAGAAGTGCGCTCGGAGCCCCCGCGCGCTCGGGCGCCTCAGCCAGAAGAGCTCACCTCCAACGGGGCCGCCAGGACCGTGACCCAATGAGCAACGTAGACAACAGCGTGCGCATGGGCTCGGGCGCGATGTTCGATCGCATCGCCTCGCGCTACGACACCCTCAACCGCGTCATCTCGCTCGGGATCGACCAGAGGTGGCGTCGACGGACCGTCGAATCGTTGCAACTGACCTCGGGTCATCGTGTATTGGACCTGGCGACGGGCACCGGCGACCTGGCCGTCATGATCGCGAAGTCCCTTTCCACGGTCACCGTCGTCGGCTCGGATCCGAGCGAGGGAATGCTCGCGGTCGGCCGCGACAAAGTCCGCGCGCGCGCCCTCGAGGGACGCGTCGTGATGGAGGCCGGCGACGCTCAGGCGCTGCCGTACCCAGACGCGAGCTTCGACGCGCTCACCATGGCCTTCGGGATTCGCAACGTCCCTGATCGAGCCAAGGCGCTGCGCGAGATGGCGCGCGTCGTTCGGCCCGGCGGTCGCATCGCGATCCTCGAGCTCAGCGAGCCGCGCGGCGGCCTGATCGCGCCGCTCGCGCGCTTTCATGTGCACACCGTCGTGCCGGCGTTGGGCGCTCTTTTGTCCGGCGAAAGAGAGTATCGATACTTGCAAGAGTCGATCGCGAAGTTTCCCGCGCCCGAGTCCTTCGCGTCGCTCATGCGCGAGTCCGGACACGACGTGCTATCGATCGAACCGATGACGTTCGGCACGGTCTGCTTGTACGTCTCGACGCCGAGCGCAAAGGCCTGACAGGGCGTCGGGGCAGGCGCTCGACGCGGATCGATGACCGTCGGTCATCCTGACAATTCAAAGAGAATATAGCTCGTTATGGGTGGAGCCAACCTGCACATCGCCTGGTCGACGCTGTTCGCGCGAGCCCTCGCGTCGTCGGGCGTGCGGCGGCTCGTCGTCTCGCCCGGCTCGCGATCGACGCCGCTGGTGATCGGGCTCGCTCACGATCGAGCGATCGAGCTCTATTCGGTCATCGACGAGCGCAGCGCCGCGTTCGTTGCGCTCGGAATCGCTCGTCGCACGGGGGAGCCCGTCGGGCTGCTCTGCACGTCGGGCACCGCCGCGGCGCACTATCTCCCCGCGGTGATGGAGGCCTCGCTCGCGCGCGTTCCGCTCGTGGTGATCACCGCGGATCGACCGTGGGACGCGTACGACTGCGCCGCGCCGCAGACGGTCGATCAAGTGAAGCTCTACGGCGGTTATGTGCGGCACTACGCAGAGCTCGGCTTGCCCGACCCCGACGCGTTTGGCGCCGTGACGAGGGTCGCTGTTCAGGGCGTCGCACGAGCGCTCGGGCCGGACCCTGGGCCGGTTCACATCAACGCGCGCTTTCGAAAGCCGCTCGAGCCACAGCCGCCGGCCGCACCAGCGCCATGGCAGGACGCCTTGGATCGAGCGACGCGGTCGATTCCTGCGCTCGCCGCCCGCGAGGCGCCGACGGTGAGCGCGTCGGTGATTCGAGCCAGCGGAATTGCGACCCGCGAGCGCGTGATGCTCGCGTGCGGGCCGTCGATCGGGTCGCGGACCGACGAAGAGAAGCAGCGCTTTTTCGCGGCGTGCGAGAGCCTCGGCGTTCCGGTGCTCGCAGAGGCGACGAGCGGGCTTCGGTTCGCGGGCGCCAACGTGCTTCGCTCGATCGAGGCGATCGTGTCGAGCGCCGCGTGGCGGACCCAAGGGCCGACGACGGTGGTCGAGGTCGGCGCGCCGATGGTGTCCGCTGCCTACGCGCGATGGGCGCTCGGCGCGACGGCGCCGATCGAGCGCGTTGTCTTCACGCGCCACGGCTGGAACGACGCGTCGAACAACGGCACGCTCGCCATCGAAGAGGACCCCTTTCGCTGGGTCGAGGCGTGGGCGGAGCTCGAGCGCTCTCACGGAGTCCCCGAGGTTCGCGCGGAGCGCACGCGCTTCTCGGCGCGCTGGACCGCCGCCGATCAACGCGCGGCCGCCGTCGTCGAGCGCTCGCTCGAGCGATCCGAGCTCAGCGAAGGAGCGACCCTCGCGTCCGTCCGTCGTTCGCTGCCGCAGGGCGCCACGCTGATCGTCGCCAACAGCTCCGCGGTCCGAGACATCGACGTCTTCGCGCTCGACGTCGAGCCCGCCGTCGCCGTCGTGCACCAGCGCGGCGCGAGCGGGATCGACGGGCTCGTCGCGGGCGCCGTCGGATCGCGAATCGCCAGTCGTTCGCCAGTCGTCTTGATTCTTGGTGACGTGGCGATGTGGCACGACGTCGGCTCGCTCCAGCTCGCGCAGGACGTGAGCGAGCCGCTCGTCATCGTGGTCCTCCAGAACCGCGGCGGGAGGATCTTCGACCGCCTCCCGCTCGCCCACAACCAGGAGCTGCGCGCTGAGTACGAGCGGTATTTTCTGACGGATCGCGGGCGTTCGTTCGAGTCGGTGGTCCGAGGGTTCGGCCTCGCGTACGCGCGGGTCGACGCGCGCGCGCCGCTCGAGTCCGCGATGGCAGAGGCGCTCTCGCGCCGGGGCGCGACTGTTATCGAGAGCGACTGCGCGCCGGGCAACGCCGAGCGCTTCTCGGCCGTCGTGCGCGCCAGCGTCGCGGCGATCGACGGCGTGTAGTGTCGACGGTGTTCGAGCGGAGCGAGGCTTCGATGGACTGTCTGATGTTTCGAGAGCGCCCGAATCGAGACGGGACCCTGTGCGCGCTGCACGGGTTTCTCGGGGACGACACCGCGCTCGAGGCGGTGGTGGGCGAGGTCGAGCCCATGTTCGCGCGGGTCGAGCGGGTGGTGCTCCCGGGGCACGCGCGCGAGCCATGGAGGGACGAGTGGACCTTCGACGCGGTCGTCGCGCGGTTGATCGAGCGGCGCTCGGCCGTCGATCCCGCGGTGATCGTCGGTTATTCGATGGGGGCGCGCCTCGCGCTGGCGATGATCCTCCGCGCGCCCGAGCGCTTCTCGGGGGCTGTGCTCGTCGGCGTCGACCCAGGCATCGAAGACGCACCCCTCCGCGAATCGCGCTGCGCGTGGGAGCGCTCGATGGCCGATGCGCTCTTGCGCGACGGAACCGCAGCGTTCGCCGAGCGCTGGGCCGCGATGGACATCTTCGCCACGCAGCGGGGGCTGCCCGAGGCCGTCCGCTGTGCGCTCGACGCGCGCCGAAGCCAGCACGATCCGCGCGGCGTCGCGTGGGCCATGCGCGCGCTCGGCACTGGTTCGATGCCCTCGCAGTGGAGCGCGCTCGGCGCGCTCGCGGTGCCGACGGTGGTGGTCACGGGCGCGCTCGATACGAAATTTACTGCGATTGCAGGCAAGATGGCCGAAGCGAGCGCGCGGGTCACGCGGCGCGTCGTCGAGGGCGTCGGTCACGACGTCACCCTCGAGGCCCCTGAGTCCGTAGTCGATGCGCTGCGATGGGTGATCGCGAGGAGCCATGTCGATGCAAGCGAGTGAAGAGAGCGTCGGTCAGACCGTTCGCCGCGGGAGCTTCGCGGCCTACGTCCTCGGGGCGCGACCGAAGACCCTGCTCATCGCGGTCGCTCCGGTGATGGTGGGCGTGGCGTCGGCGATCGCCACCGTCGGCGCGAGCGGCGTGCGCTGGCTCGCCGCGCTCGCTGCGCTCCTCGGCGCGGTGTGGATCACCATCGGAACCAACTTCGCCAATGACGTCTTCGACTACGAGAAGGGCGCGGACACGACAGAGCGCCTCGGGCCGACGCGCGTGACGCAAGCCGGGTTGCTCGCGCCGGGGCAGGTTCGAGGAGCCATGATCTTCTCGTTCGCCGTGGCGATGCTGTGCGGGGTCTATCTCCTGGCGGTCGCGGGGTGGCCTGTCCTCGCGATCGGCCTGACCTCGATCGCAGCGGGCGTCGCGTACACGGGCGGCCCGTATCCGCTCGGGTACAACGGCCTCGGGGAGGTGTTCGTCTTCGTCTTCTTCGGCCTCGTCGCCGTGTGCGGAACGGTGTTCGTCTCGTCCGGGACGCTCTCGACGCTCCCTTGGATCACCGCGATTCCGAGCGGCGCGCTCGCCTCGTGCGTCCTGCTCGTCAACAACGTCCGCGACGTCGAGACCGACACGAAGGCCAACAAGCGAACGCTCGCCGTGCGCTTCGGTCGGTCGTTTGGCGTCGCCCTCTATCGACTGTGTCTCTTCGCGGCGTACGCCGCGCCCTTCGTCGCGTGGGGCCTCGGCGGCGCGTCGCTGTACGCCGCGCTGTTGCCGCTCGGGTCTGCGCCGCTCGCGTTGAAGCTCGCGCGCGCGCTCGGACAAGAGCGCGGGGCGATCCTCAACGCGCGGCTCGGACAAACGGCAGCGCTCTTGCTCTTGCACAGCGTGCTGTTCTCCGTTGGACTGGTGTGGCGGTGACGGCGCGCTGGCTCTCGAGGACGAGGATCGTTTTGCACCGCGGCGAGCTCTCTGCGGCCGTGGGAAATCGCGAGAACTCCTGGGTCGCGCGCGGCGCTGCGATCGTCGCGCTCGATGACGGCGAGCGGGTCGCGCTCGGCGAGGCGTCTCCGTTGCCAGGGTATTCTCCGGACACGCTGGATGCGTGCGTCGAGGCGCTGCGAGACATCCACCTCGCGCTCGGCCCGTTGAACGTCGCGAACTCGATCGAGGCCGCCGTGCGATCGATGGTGGCGCCGGTCGAAGAGCGACTTCGCGCGGTTCCCGCCGCGAGATACGCGCTCGAGACCGCTTTGTGGAGCTACGCGAAGCTCTGCGCGAAAGACGAAGCCACCTCCGCGGAGCGTCGGCTCGAGGCGTCCAATCGCGACGTGCTTCGCAGCGTGCTGCTGGGCGGTGGAGCGACGGAGCCAGAGTCCTGGGCTTCCCTCGCGCGAGCGCGCCTCGCGCACCTCGGCTCGGAGGTGGGGGCGTTCAAGGTGAAGGTCGGACGCAAGGACCTGCCGTTTGCCCGCGAGCTCGACGGGGTTCGCGCGCTGCGCGACGCGGTTTCGTCCGAGTGCGAGCTTCGCGTCGACTGCAACGGTGCGTGGTCCGTCGACGAGGCGCGAGCGAACATCGCCCTGCTCGCCGACGCCGGCGCGAGCTCGATCGAAGAGCCATGCCGAGGCGACGCGCTTCTGTCGCTCGGAGCGCAGCCCATTCCGTGGCTGGCAGACGAATCTCTGCTCGTACCGGCGTTTGCTCAGCGCGTGCTCGACGCGCCGGGGTGCGGCGGACTGGTGCTCAAACCGACCCTGCTCGGCGGGCTCTTCGCGTGCGTCGACCTGATGCGCGCCGCGTCGGAGCGAGGGATTCGCTGCGCGCTCTCCCACATGTTCGAGGGGCCGATCGCGCTCAAGTCCATGCGCGAATTGGCGTCGCTCTCGCCGCTTCTGCCGCTTCCGTCCTCCCTCGGGTGGCACGAGGGGCTGGATGCGTGGCCCAGACGCGCGCGCCGCTCGAGCTTCGACCTCGAGGCGAGCCATCTTCCGTGGGTTTTCTACGCGATTTCCGCGGAAGAATGGGGCCTCGCCCTCGAGCCGTAGCGTCGTCGGGTCGGGCGAGGGCGAACGGGCGGGGGATTTGGAGTGTTTGCGCCGGATCGGCGTATACTTCCGCCGAATGATCGGCCGTCGATCGAGCCCTCGTCCCAGCGCATCCCTGGTTGCCGCGTTCGCGTGCGGCCTGGCGTTGGCTGCGCTCGGCACGGACGCGCACGGTCAAGGGCGCAACCGCGGCCGATTTCAGAGGCTCGTTCAGCAGGCGGCTGAGGCGTACAACCGCAGCGAGCCCGACGTCGCGATCAACCTCCTCGAGCAGGCGTATACGCTCAACCCGAACCCGCTGTTGCTCTACAACATCGGGCGCGCGCACGAGCTGGCTTCGCGGCCCGAAAGGGCGCTCGAGTACTACTCGCGGTTTCTGGCAGAGCACCCCGAAGAGTCGCAGGCGCAGCTCGGACGCGAAGCTCGCGCGAGCGTCCAGGCGCAACTCGACGCGCGAAATCGCGCCGCCAATCCCAATCCACAGCCGGGACCCACGGTGACGAACAGCGCCGTCACCACCAACGCGCCGCGGATTCGTTGGGTCGATCAGCCCAGGAGATTCACTGGCGGACACGCGACGCTGGTGATTTCGGGCGCGCTGCTCGCGGTGGCGGGCGGAGTGTTCGGCGGCCTCGCGCTCGCGCAGAGCGGGGGCTTCGCAGGCACCGCCGATCCTGCGCAACGGGCGGGCTTTCAAGATCGCGGCAACGCCTTCGCCTGGAGCTCCAACATCGGGATCGGCGTCGGCGTCGCGCTCGCGGCCTCGGGCTTGATCTGGTTCGGAGCGCAGCCCACGAGGATCGCCGTCGAAGAGCGCGCCGCCGGGGCCGGAGCTGCGCAGTGAACACCGCGAGCCACCCGTCCTTGCGCAATCCGCCGGAGCTCCCCGTGCTCGGGTCCGATCGCTTCGAGATCCTCGAGCAGATCGGCGCCGGTGGAATGGGGACGGTCTACAAAGCCGTTCAGAAGTCCGTCGGTCGCCTGGTCGCCGTGAAGGTGCTGTCGAGCGAATACGCTGCTAACGCCGCGGGCGTCGCGCGCTTCGTGCGCGAGGCGACCGTGGTCTCGCGCCTCGTGCACCCGAACATCGTCTCGATGATCGAGTTCGGTCGAGACCCCGACGGCAACCTTCTTCTGGTGATGGAGCTGCTCGAGGGGGAGCCGCTTCGGCAGACCGTGCGGCGCGAGCGTCGATTGCCTGCGTGGCGCGCGGTGCAGATCGCGATGCAAGTGCTCGCCGCGCTGCGCATCGCGCACGGCGCGGGCGTCGTTCATCGCGACCTCAAGCCCGAGAACATCTTCATCACCAACGTCGACGGCGCCGACCACGCGAAGGTGCTCGATTTCGGCGTGGCGAAGATGCTCTCTCACGAGGTCGGCCACGAGACCACCGCGGGTTCGCTCGTCGGAACGCTCAAGTACATGGCCCCCGAGCAGATCGCCGGCGATCCGCCAGACGCTCGCGTGGATCTGTATGCGCTCGGAGTGCTGCTCTACGAGATGCTCGGCGGAGCGCTCCCGTACGAGCAAAAAGAGCGCGTGGCGCTCTTGCGCTCGATCTTGAACGACCCGCCCGTGCCGCTCTCGCAGCGGGTGCCGGAGATCCCTCACGCGCTCGCAGAGCTGGTCATGCGCGCGATCTCCAAGCTCACGATCGACCGCTTTCAGACCGCAGAAGAGTTTCGCGCGGCGCTCGCGCCGTTCGCGATGGCTGGCCCCGACGCGAGGCCCCCTGCTTTTCCCATCACGCAGGAGATTCGGCTTCCGCCGAAGGCGCCGTCCACCGATCGCGAGAACAACACTCGCGCCTCGACGCCCAACGCGATCTCCGCGCGCCAGAGCTACCCGAACATCGACAACTCCGGCGCGAAGATCCTCGCCGCGCCGCCGCCCAATCCGTCGGGCATCAGCTCCGGTGGCTTTCAGGTGTCCGAAAACATCGCGCCCAGCGCGATCGTGAGCCTGCCTGCATACAACGCTGGCGCGGACTCGAACTACACCACGGGCGCAGGGCTCAGCGCGGCGACGCACCGTTCGCAGGTGGTCTCGCCCAAGCGCTCCAAGGGTGTGTTCGTGATCGGAGCCGTCGTGATCGCAGCGATCGCAGCGAGCGCGGGGGTCGTGATCGCCCGAGGCGCTGCGCACAACAACACCACGACGTCCGACCGTCCTGGATCGACCAACAACGCCGGGGGCAGCTCGACCGTCATGGTCACGGTGCGCACAACGCCGGCGGGCGCCTCGCTCCATGACACATCGAGCGGCGAAGCGCTCTGCGCGCGAACTCCGTGCATGGTTCCCGTGCGCGCTGGCGGGACGCGACACGTTCGCGCTGCGCTCGGCAACGCGGCGATGGAGGTCGTGCTCGACACGACGTCCGGGCCGATCGACGTGCCGCTCGGCGCAGTGGGACCCGAGCTGGTCCCCACGCAAATGCTCGACGCTGGCTTGTCTGCGTCCTCAACCGACGCTGGCGTACGTCGCCCGAACAACACGCGTCCGATCCGTCGTCCGACCAACAACGGCAGCAACGGATCGAACAACAGCTCTGGCGGCCTGATTCCCATGTTCGGTGTCAGGCCTGGGCAGTGAACGCGCGGCTGTTGACGTTGGTGGCGTTGGTCGCGGGCGCGTCGCTCGTACCCGTGCGCGCGCAAGCGCAGGACGCTGGAGTCCGCGACGCGAGCGCCTCGAGCGCCGCGGCCAGCACGGCCAACACGCAGCGCGACGCGGTCGTGTGGCCGCTTCGTCTGCCAGGGCTCGACGCGACCATCAACGATCCGCGCGACGGGCGCGCGTGGGCTGTCACCACGAGGATCAACGCGACGAGCGTGACTGTGGTCGCGTCCGTGCAGAACGGGCAGCTCGCGCTCTTGTTCGAGCAGCGTCGCACCGGACCATCCACCTGCGCCGCGACCCTCGTCGCCGAAGCGCGCACGCAGCAAGCGGTCTACACGCTGCGGGCGGAGTCTGCGCTCGCGCTGCGAGGACCGGGCTTCGACCCGGAGGCCGCGTTTCAGCTCCGCGCGGGCGGCTTCGATCTCGAGTACGGGTGCGTCGAGGCGAACGGCCGTCCTTGGCTCGTCACGGCGATGGCCAACTCGCGTACGGGCTTCACGCTCGCGGACGCTTCCGCGATGAACGGACGCCTCGCCGAAGCGCTCCGCGGCCGGGGCGCTCGCGGCGACGGAACGGTTCGCCTCGAGACGAGCGGCCTCGACCTCGGCGCGGTCGACATCGAAGGGCCGTGGCTGTTCAGCGGGGACGCTGTGGGGTTTCCGCTCGCGGGTGACGTGGTGAGCTCGCGCGCGGGCGATCGCGGTGGAGTGACGCTCACCGTCGCGATGCGCGCGGGCCGTTGTATCGAGGCGTGGGACGCGCTGCGCACGTGGCTGACCAGCGAAGGGCAGCGCTTGGATCGGCCGGCGTACGTTCCCAACGGCTACGGACCGAGGATTCGTCGTGTTCCGAGCGGCGAGCGCGTGCGCGAGGTGTACTGCGCGCAGCCGACGCCCGAGCGATCGCTCATCGTGTCGGCGGTGTTTGCGCAAGACGACGCGGACGCGACCGCGCGCACGAGCGCGATGCTCGATCGGCTGCTTCGCGCGGCGACGCCAGCGAGGCTCTCGTCTCCGACGCAGCCTCGGCGCGCGCAGCCAACCTCGAGCAACTAGCGCGGCACCACCGCGTCGAAGCGCGCAGTGAAGCCGTCGCGTCGATGGATCAGCGAGACCGCGCGTTCGCGTCGATACCAGGGGTCGTTGGCGTTGTACGGGTCACCCTCGAAGTAGATCTGCGTCGTGAGCACGCCGCGCGGGCCGTGAATCTTGCAGTGGATGTGCGCTGGCCGATACGTCGCGCCGTTGAGGTACCGGCCCGGAACGATGGTTCGCAACGAGAACCGTCCCCGCGCGTCCGTCTCGATCGTCGCGCGCAGCCGCGAGCCCGCGGAGTCGTAGCGACCACGGGCGTCGCACTGCCACAGCTCGACCCGCGCGTTCGCGAGCGCGACGCACCGCGAGTCTCGGATGGTGGCTTCGAGCTCGAGCGGGGTGCCCGAGACCCCTGGCTCGATGAGCGACGTTCGCCTCGGCGCGTTGGGCAAGAAGTAAGGGCCTTCGATGTCTTCGCCGGTCGTCACGCAGCGGGGCGCTTCGGCGAGGGCGAGGGCGCGCGCCGGCGCGAGCGCCGAGAGCGCTGCGAGCCGCGCGAGAAACGTTCGGCGGGCGACGGTGTCGTTCTTCATGGGGTCCTCCGGGGTCATTCTCGATATCGAGAACGAAGGCTCGAAGAGAGCGGCGCACGAATTCGACGGAGTCTGTCCCCAGGGCAGCCCCCGAATGAATTCAGCGAGTCTGCGGCGACCGCCCCGGAGTTCGAGCCTCATCGTGACCCCAATTGTGCCTGGGAAAATCCAGGGAGCACGCGCTGGGCGCAGAGCCGCGAGTCTGCCCCCCACCTGAGCAGAACGACGGTTGCCACCGAGCCGCGAGGCGGCCCCCACCCGCGCTGCCGCGCGCCCCGCCCCCGCCTGAGACGGCAGGGGCGGCGGCTTGGTGTTGTTGAATCGTGGGAATTGTCTGACAGGTTGATTCTGTGGTCCCTTGTTCTGCAAGGGCCTCAGGGGGCTCGATGACTGTGCCGCCATGCTCGATCGAGCATCGCTTCGCCCCTGCAGAGCAAGGGCCATCACGATAAACGCACGCTGCATTCGTCAGCATTTT
>LNFM01004160.1_pt1 | contig 27166 bp, 28 predicted proteins | sample 596031 | NCBI WGS metagenome assembly LNFM01 (sample SAMN04254537, study PRJNA301005) | activated carbon metagenome | isolation source: dual media filters at the Ann Arbor, Michigan drinking water treatment plant | place: USA: Ann Arbor | reverse complement strand
TTGCCCCTGGATCACGTCGGCAGCGCGAACTTCGTCAACTACCCCCCGGTGAATCTCGTCGAGCAGGCCCTGCTCACGGGGGCGGAGGACTCGTCCTTCGTGCTGTCCAGCATGAATGGCAACAGCATCCGCGTGAGTGATAGCGACATCCTCGGGTCGCCACTCGCCGTCGCGCTGACCGTCACGTCCGGCACCATCACGCTCGGCACCCTCACTGACATCACGATCACCGGTGGGGCGAATGGCACGAGTGCGGTCGCCTTCACTGCGACGCTGGCCGCGACGAACGCGGCGCTCGAGGGGCTCGTGTACGCACCCGGGGCGAACCTCTCGGGCGTGCAGACGCTCACGATCGCGACGAGCGATCAGGGCCACACCGGCGCCGGCGGCGCGTTGACCGATCTGGATACCGTCACCTTCACCCTGAGCGCAGCCAACGACGCGCCCGTGAACACGCTGCCCGCCGCGCAGACCGTCCAGATCGGGATGACGCTGCCGTTCTCGGCGGGCAACGGCAACGCGATCAGCGTCGCCGACATCGACGCGGATGCCTCGCCGGTCCGCGTCGCGATCGGTGTCACCGCCGGGACGCTCACGGTCGTTGCCGTCGGCGCCACCTCCGTGGCCGGCAACAACTCCGCCGCGCTCACCATCACGGGCGCGCAGGCCAACGTGAACGCGACGCTCGATGGCCTGGTCTTCAACGCCCCCGCCACAGGGCAAGCGGTCACCCTCACCATGACGTCGAACGATCAAGGCGCGACGGGGGCGGGGGGACCGCAAATCGACACCGACACGCTCGCGATCACCGTCACCGGCGCGCCGTTCGTGACCGCGACGGCGGGTCCGTTCGCGTTCACCACCGCCCTCGGCGCTACGTCGCCGACGCAGAGCTACCTCGTGATGGCGGGCAATGTCCCCGGCAACATCATGCTCGCGACGACGGCGCCGTTCGAGGTCGCATCGTCGCTGGCGGGTCCCTACGGGACGACGACCATGCTCCCCGGCAGCAGCGGCGGTATGGTCTTCGTGCGGTACCGGCCGACGACCGGCATCACGCACGACGGAATGATCGTGTACACCGCCCTCGGCGTCACGCCGCCGAACGCGACCGTGCTGTCGGGCGCCGTCTTCCGCATCACGACGGCGGCGCTGCCCGAGGCAACGCAGGGCATGCCGTACACCGCGACGGCGATGGCCACGGGCGGGGTGGCTCCGATCGCCTGGAGCCTGCAGAGCCCACCCGCGTGGCTCGCGATCGACCCGGGCACGGGGGTGCTGTCCGGGACGCCGCCCACGGAGAGCGATCCGTCCATCACCATCGTCGCCACGGACGCGCAGACCCCGCCGCAGTCCGTCTCCATCACCCTCGCGCTGACCGTCATTGCTCCCATCACCCCGGATGCACCGCCCGATGCCCCCGGCGACGCGATGGTGGATGCCGGCGATGCCGCGGGCCCGGACGACGCGGATCTGGAGGACATGCCCGATGCGCCGCTCGGCTCGCCGACCCCTGAAGGCGAGGACACGGGAGGCTGCTGTGGCACCTCCCGCCCTGACGCCGCCCTGCTCCTGGCGTTCGGTGTCGTGCTCGCACTCGGGCGCCGGCGCTCCCGACGGCGTTGAAACAGTCAGTTCCCGCAGCCACCCGTGCGTCCGTTGTAACGGACAGCTAGAAGTGCGGGGCGTGCGGTCTCCCTTCCTCCCGGTCGTCCTGCCGCTGGCCGCGCTCGTCGCGTCGCTGGTGCGGTGGCTCGTGCAGGGCTCGGGGAACCTCTACACCGCCCTGAACAAGCGCTTCTACGTGCCCGACCCCGTGACCGAGTGGCGCGTGAGCACGCAGACCCCGATCTGGCTGGGCCTGGAGATCTGCGCGATCATCGCCGCGACCGCGATCGGGCTCGCGATCGGGGCCTTCATCATCAAGCGTCGCGAGCGCCGCCTCGAGCAGCAGTCCACCATCCTGCGCGCCGCGTCGTGGGTGGTCGCCGTGATCCCGCTCGCGGTTCCCATCGCCGCGTTCGCGAGCGGCCCGGGGCCAGCGCGTGGCGTCGACCTGCTGCCGGCGGCGGTGGCCGTGAACGTCGAGAGCGGCATCGAGGGTGGGCTCGCGCTCTCGGCGGGCTCCTACGAGGTGGTCCACGGCCAGGGCAGCACCATCGTCGGCAAGCTCTCCGCCGGTGGCGAGGCCTTCGACGCGGTCTTCAACGGCGACCTGCGCGGCACGTTGCGTGGCAATCCTGCGGCCCTCGACCAGCCGATGACGCTCGAGATCAGCGTCGCCACCGCGTCCGTCGACACGGGCATCGCGGAGCGCAGCAAGCACGCGCGCGAGAGCTACTTGCTCGCTGACAAGTTTCCGCGCCTGACCTTCCGCCTGGAGCGGATCATCGCGGCGCGTCCGGTCAGCGCCGAGCAGATCGCATTCCGTGCTGCGGGCACCGTCGAGTTCATCGGGCGCACGCACACCGTCGAGGTCACGGGCACCGCGAAGCGCCTCGATGCGGCCGAGCAGGCACACCTCGGGACGCGCGGTGAGGTCATGCGGATCGCTGCGCAGTTCTCTCTCGTCATTGCCGAGACCGCCCTCGCTCCCGACAAGGGCGACTTCGACGGCGATCGCATTCCCGTACAGGTTTCGTTGGTCCTGCGTCACACCCAAGGAGTAGTTCGATGATGAAGAGTCTGATGTTGGTGGCTGCGCTCGCTGTCGCAGCAGGTTGCTCGAAGAAGGAAGACAAGCCGGCCACGCCGCCTGCAACTCCGACGACGGAGACGAAGCCGGCTGACAAGCCTGCCGATCCGCCGCCGCCTCCGCCGAGCGAAGGGACGGGCTCCGCGGCCGCGACGCCGACGCCCACGCCCACGCCGACGCCGGCCGCCGCCGATGGCGACTGGGTGAAGGTCTACGCCGAGCACGCCGAGAAGAAGCCCGAGGATCCGACGGAGATCACCTTCGACAAGATCACCTACAAGAGCGTGAAGCTCGGCGAGGGCAACGCGCTCGAAGGCGGCACCGCGAGCTTCACCATCGACGTCCTCAGCCTGAAGTCGGACTCGGCCAAGCGCGACGGACACCTCGCGTCGCCCGACTATCTCGACTCGGCGAAGTTCGGGACGATCGATGTCGACGTGACCAACGTGAAGAAGGCCGATACGAAATACACGGCGGACGCGAAGGTGAAGTTCCGCGACGTCGAGAAGACCTATCCCGTGACGTTCGAGGTGGTCGAGCAGACCGCCGACTTCGTGAAGGTCAAGGCCGAGCAGGCCATCACGCGCAAGGACTTCAACGTTGGTGGCCAGCCCGACAAGTCGGTCGCGGATGCCCTCACCGTGAAGGTCCAGCTGACGTTGAAGCCGACTGGCGCCTGACGCGCTACGATTGTGCGCATGACGTTCTTCGTGCGTGCAGTGGCGACTGGTTTCGCGCTCAGCCTTGGTTCGGCGCTCTTCAAGAAGGTGCAGAACCAGCTGGGCCTCGGCGAGGACAAGCCGGCCGACAAGGATCGGGAGAAGACGCTGAATCAGGACGGCGCGACCGACCCGAATCTCCGGACGCCGCCTGGTGCGACACGCGCGCACACGCACGCGTGACCTGAATCCCAAAAAATCCTGCGGCACCATCGATCGTTTTCGGCAACACTGGTCGGTAGACGTGGAGTCCGAGAACCTCGCACCGGGTCTCTTGCTGGCGATGCCGCAGCTCTCCGACCCGAACTTCTCTCGCTCGGTGGTCCTCATGATCGAGCACAGTCCGGCGGGCTCGTTCGGTCTCGTCATCAACCACCCGAGCCCCATCAGCGCGACCGAGCTGCTCGAGTCGCTCGAGATGAACTGGCGGGGCGAGTCGTCGGCCGTCGTCTGGGCAGGGGGGCCCGTATCGCCGAGCACGGGCTGGGTGCTGCACGAGCCGGCCGCGTCGGCGCCAGCGGGGCAGGGCACGATCGCCATCACCTCGTCGATCTCCCTCTCCACGTCACCCGACAAGCTGCGGTCGATCGCGAACATGCCGCCGCGGCACATCCGCCTGCTGCTGGGCTACTCCGGGTGGGGGCCTGGACAGCTCGAGCAGGAGATGTCCCGCGGAGCCTGGCTGCACGCCGCGGCGACGCCGAGCCTCGTGTTCGAGACGCATCCCGACGACATCTGGGAGCGCGCCCTCGCGTCGCTCGGTGTCAGCGCGTCGTCGCTCTTCGCGGCGCGCGGCGTCAACTAGATCAGCTGCGGCGCAGCTTCCGCAGGGTCGTGTCGAGATCCTCGCGCGCGATGAGATCGAGCACGCGCAGCTCGTCGCCGTCGGGGCGCATGAGCATGCGATGGTGGATGCCGACGCGCGCCATCAGGACCGGCTTCGCCATGTCGCGCGCGAGCTTCACGCGGTTCCACGTCCAGGGATCGCCGGCGCAGAGCGCACCGAGGAGCCGCATCGACTCCGCGGCGACGGTCCGCGGGACGCGGTCGAGAGCACTGCGCGCCGCCGGATCGAGTGCCGGCAACACCACCGAGCGAATCGCCGGATCGATCGCGTCGCCATCGTCTTCGGTCTCGACCGGCTCGGGCGTGACCGCGACCGGGGTCGGTGTCACCGCGCGCAGCGCCGCCACCTCGCGTCGCAGCTCGGCGCGCTCGGCATTGCCCTCGGCGATCACACCGCGCAGCTCCTCGATCGTCGTCTTGAGCTCGCGCACCTTCTCGGGCTCGACGGTGGTGGTTACCACCTCCTGCACGGGCGCCCGCGCCGCGAGCTGCTGCTCCTTCGCCTTCAGCTCGCGCTGTAGTTGATCCACGCGCGCCGCGAGCGCCGTGCGCGCTTGCTCGCTCTTCTCGTCATCCGCGTCCTCCTTCTCGGCCGCGACGAGGGAGTCGTAGAGCTCCCAGTGAGGATCCTCGGGCGGCAGGCAGAGCTCGTCGCGCGCATCCTCGATCATCTCCATCACGACCCGCGCATCCGGCAGGCTCTCCGCGTCGACGCAGCCGCGCCCGACGAGGATGCCGAGCGCCGGGCTTTGCCGCAGGAGCGTGAGGGCGAGCTCGATGGCCGTATCCGTCGCGAGGGCGCGGCGCGCCGCCGTGTCCAGGACGTCCAGATGACCCGGGGGCAGCGCGGCGATGGCGAGCTCGATCTCGTGGTCCGCGCGGTACTCGGCGCTCGTCAGCTCCGCGACCAATGGGCGCGCGCGCTCGATCTCGTTGGCCGAGCGCAGCATCAGGATCAGCTCGTCGAGGAAGTCCTCACGCTCGGCCGGCCGGCGCGCCGCGAGCATGAACGCGCATCGTTCGGCGTGGTCCCAGATGCCCTCGCGCGTGTACCGCCGGAACGCGGCCTCGAGCTGCTTCTCCTTGAGCAGCGTGATGTCCAGCTTCGCCAGCTCGACGAGTGGGATCTCGTCGACCTGCTCCACGGTGATGCGATCCGCCGCCGCCGCGACCACGGCCGTCGCCTCGGGCTTGTCGGCGCAGCACTTCTTGTACTTCTGCCCGCTGCCGCACGGACACGGTTCGTTGCGGCCCACGCGCGGCGCCGCTCGCAGCGTGGCTCCCTTGTGACCGCGCTGGACGGGCAGGGCGGCCCCGAGCTCGTCGACGGACAGCTTCCACACCCGCTCCGCCGTCGCCCTCACCGCGTCGACCTGCTTGCGCAGATCGCCGACCTTGCCGAACAGCTTCGTCAGCGTGGGATCGGCCAGCTCCTCCGCGAGCCCGATCATGAGCGAGCTGCCGAGGTACGAGCTCGCGCGGCGCGACGCGAGGCGGGTCGCCGCGATCACCTTCTCGCGCGGCAGGCCGGACTTCAGCGCCGCGAACAGATACGCCGCCGCGACATCGGTCGTCTCGTCGCGCATTGGCACCGCGCGGGCGGCCGCCAGGAGCCCATCGGGAGCCGGGAGCCGGGCGGCGAGGGCGAGCGCGAGCCACGGGCCCGTCACGTGCGGGAGCACGCGCTTCGCGTCGACCGTCACCTCGTGGCGCAGGAGGATCAGCGCCGCGTCATCGAACGCGCAGCGCGCGAGCGCCGCCTCGAAGTCTCCGGTGGCCGCCGCCTCGAAGCTCGCGCGCGTGGCCGAGCCAAAGCCTTCGGCGAGGAGCTCCGCGTCCATGACGAACCGGGTGTACTACGGCTCGGTCGTCTTCGCTGCGTGCGCCTGCAGCATCGCGCGCATCACGTTCGAGAGCTCGTCGGCGAGAGCCGTGTTCGTCGATGGCAGGACGTCACTCGTGGCCAGCACGCCGCCGGTCTTGGTCGGCATGCACATCACGCTCACGAGGTGCGGCGTCTTGTCCTTGCGCACCGCCCGGACGCTCCACTCCACACCGAGCTTGTCATCGGTGAGCTCCAGGTCCACCAGGTCGGGCGTTCGCTTCGCGAGCATCGTGCGCTGCTGATCGCAGGTCGCTCCGCTGAAGGCGCGCGCCGTGACCGTCGCCTGGTTCTGCTTCTCCACGTACTCGACGGTGTCGGTCACCGCCGTGCCGGTCATCTTCCACGAGCCGGGCAGCGCGGGCAGATCGATGGACCGCTTGCTGGGGAAGTTCGCGGGGGTCGTACGGGGCCCCGTCGATGGCTTCGCCGTGCTCGCGTCGCGCTCTGCTAGCTTCGCGATCAGCTTGCGCACGGTGGGCTGCGCCTGTTCGATCGCCTTCTTCGACGCCTTGCGCAGCTTTCGCACCGTGTTGTCACGCGCGTCGATCTGCTTCTCGACCTTCTTGTAGGCCGCGTCGGCGTTCTCCTTCAGGAAGTCGACCAGCCCCTGCACGGCGGTGCAATGGGCCTCCACGGCCACGAGCTCCCCCTCGACCGTCGCGACGTCGGCTTCGAGCTCGGCCTTCGCACTCGCGTCGGTGAGCTTGGCCGCCTTGTCCTTGGCGCCGGTGACGACCTTCACGAGGCCGTTCTTCTGGATCGCACACGCCGCGGCCTCCTTGGCATAGCCGGGCGTCATGTCCTGGATCTTCTTGTCGGCGAGCGCGGGCCCGACGAGCGCCGTTACGAGGAGGAGCGAACCGAGCGAACGCATTCGCCCAGTATACGAGGCATGTGGGTTACTCCACCACCACGACTTGCTCGGTCCACTGGGCGATGTGGTTACCGGTCTGAACGTCCTGGAACGGCACGCGGAATGCCGGTCCCGACGGGTCCATCCCTGCCTCCGCGCGAGCGGTGAACACGGGCGTCATCCAGATCTGCGGCAGGAACCCGTTCGGCGTGATCCGGACCCCGAACTCACGCGTGCTGGACCACGTCACGTAGAAGAGCGGCTCGTTATCGGGGCCGAACGTCTGCCCGAACGGCACCCAGCGGGCCCACGAGTTGGTCATGCCCTGCGCCAGGTCCGACGTCACGAGCTGGATCAGCGGCCCCGAGCCATCCGCCTTCGTGATCCACGTGGTGGCGTTGGCGTTGTTGTAGCCGTAGCTCGGCGTGCGCGTGAAGATCAGCCACTGGCTGTCGGGCGAGAACGACGGGTAGTAGTTCTGTAGACCGTCCGTCCCGGCCTCGACGAGCACCGTCGGCGTGCCGAACGTGTTCGTGGCCGCATCGAACGAGCGGATCACGAGCCGGCCGGACTCCGGCGTGTAGTCGGTGTTCAGCGATGACGACTCGACGTTCACGAGCCGGGTGCCGTCGGGCGAGAGCTCGGGGTGCGTCGCGTACATGGTCTCCGCGGTGTTGGGAATGGTCGCGAGCACGGCCCCGCCCATCGCGTTGTAGAGCGTCATCTGGCCGTACTTCACGCCGAGCACCTTGTCGGCCGTGGGCGTGAACGTGGCGAAGTTCCAGGCGATGGGCGGCTGCGATACGCCGTCGAAGGGCACGAGTACCGCGCGGTCGTTCACCTGGATCACCGTGCCGCGGCCATCACCGCCGTCGATCGTCAGCGCCATGCGCGAGCCATCTCGCGAGAGGGTGTGGCAGCCCAGGCAGTTGTTCGGGGAGCCCGGCTCCTGACCCGCGGGGAAGTACCGCGAGGGCGCGATCTCGGGCGTCCCGACGTCATACCGGAAGATGCCGGGCGGCTGCGCCGTCGCCCAGTAGTAGATGCCGCCTCGGGCGTTCTCGTTGGTGACGTCGACTTGCTGCGCCGCGGCCGTGCCCTTCCGCGTTCCGTCGGCGAGCACCATGCCCGCGACCTCGAGGGTCAGCTGCTGACGCGAGCTCGCGATCGGGTACCACTGGTTCGGCTCGAAGACCATCCAGAAGGGCGTGGGGTTCGATGGCTGTAGACCGTTCGTGTAGCGCTTGATGTCGACGAACTCGTTCTGCATGCGCACGCGGAACACGTCGGGCGGCACCGGCGCCGCCACCGGGTTGGACCAGTGCACGTCGAACTGGCCGAGGTTCGGCGGCACGAGGATCGAGTCGAGCGGGTAGCGGATCGTCGGCGCGAGCGTCGGATCTTCGGTCGCCGATTCGAAGCGATCAGGCACCGTTGGATCGACACCCGGATCGACGACCGTCTGCCGCACGTACACCGTCAGGCCGGTGTCTCCGCTCACACCATCGACCGTGGCTTGCACGCGCGTCGGTCCCGCGCCGAAGCCCGTCACGGTGGCCGTCGCGGTGGCGAAGCTGCCAAAGGTCGCGTCGGCGAACGAGAACACGGCCGTGGTCGTCACGTCGCTCTCCGTGCCGTCGGCCTCGACCAGCGTCGCCGTGTACGGCTGCATCACGGCTGCGCCGTCGGTGATCGTCACCTCGAGGTCGGGCGGCTCGACGCGGATCGTCGCCACCGGCCCGGAATCTGTGGCATCTCGCATACCTCCGTCGTCGCCACACGCGATCAGGAACCCCACGAGTGCAAACAGGAATGTGCCCCTCATGCCGCGGATGATAAGTCCGGCCGGGGCCGAGCGGTTACTTAACTTCGACGACCTCGAGGCTGCGGGCTCGGCCTCCGAGAGGAAGGTCGATCTCATCTCCTTCCCGCTTGCCGAGGAGCGCCCTGCCGAGCGGCGACGCGAGCGTGATCACCTGGATGCCATCGAGCATCGTGCCTCCGCCCGCCGGAGCGATGAAGTACTGATGTTGCGTGGTCTCCTCGTGCACGGTGACCACGGCGCCGAGCGCGATCACCGCGGTGGTCGCGAGCTTCCATTTGGCGACGAGGGCCACCGCCGCCTCGAGGTCGGCGACGCGCTGCGCCACCCCCCGCGCGAGGTAACTCTGCTCGAGCCCCCGGGTGTCCTTGTCGTTTTCGGCCTTGGCCTCCTCGTGGAAGGCTCCTTCCATGGCCGAGTCGTGGGCCTGCCGGGCCGCCGCGAGAGCCGCCTCGAGGGCGGCGAGCAGCTGGTCCCGCAGTACCTCCTTGTCGATTGGGGCCGGCATTTGCTCTGGTCTACGCTAAATTCTGGAGCGATGCGCGCCGCGGTTGCTGCTGTGCTCCTCCTCGGTGCGGCCTCGCCTGCGTTCGCAGAGCAGGTCCAGGTGCTCGTCGAGGGCGGCGGCGTCGTGCGCAGCTTCGACAACCCGGTGACGCAGTCGCCCGAGCCCGATCTCGGCTTGATGCTCGCGTGGCGCGTCGGTGTGACGTATCGCCAGGTGTACCTGGCCGTCGAAGGCGAGGTTGGGGGCGTAGTCCGCACGGACGGCATCGCGGCGCGCGATCTCGGGACCGAGGTCCTCGGCCAGTCGCCGCACCACGGCCACCTCGAGGTGGTCCAAGGTGTCTTCATCGCCGGTGCGCGCGCGACTCACGGCCGCAGTGTCTTCGGGGTCGAGCTTGCCGCTGGTGGCCGTCGTGTCGACTACTCGTTCGCGACGCGAGAGCAACACCGCGACGATCGGGTCTGGGTGACCGGAGATTCCAAGGTGGTCGAGGCGCGTGCCCGCGCCGGCTACTGGCTGACTCCCTGGATCTCCGCCGGCGTCTCGCTCGGCACGAGCCTCCACGATCAATCGTGGATGGGCGGCTTCCACATCGCCGTTCAGACCGATCGCCGCTAGGAAGCTGGCCCCTGTGGCACGCTCGTCGGATGGCGACGTGCGCTTACTGCAAGGGCTATTTCTACGAGCACGGCCGTGAAGGCCTCTCCATGTGTGAGGGCTGCGGCACGAGGGTCGGCGTCATCCCGATGCCACCTGCGTCGCGCCCGCCGAACCCATGCGCCCGGTGTAGCGGCCGCAAGTTCGTTCGCTGCATCCCGCGCGAGCACACGTCGGCGACCGGGGGCGAGATGAACGAGCAGCACACGAACCCGATGTTCCTGACCCACGCCGCCGAGGCGCACCATGGCTGGATCCTGAACCACGTGAAGGAGCTCGATGCCCGGAAGGGCTTCGGCATGCTCGAGGTCTACGCGTGCTGGAACTGCGGCGCCGTCGAGTGGCACTGCCTCGACGTCCGCAACATCCCCATCCACCCCGACCTCATGACCCAGCTCATCGACTACGACGACACCGAGTCTCCGTATCGCTAGTCGTCCCTCAAGGGACTCCTAGCCGGTAAGGACGGGCGCAGCGCATGGCGCCACGCCCGGGCATCACCTTCCGCCTAGTCGTAGTACTCGGCGCCGAGGTGGGTGATGAGCTCGTCACCCTTCGTGTAGCGGAGCGTGTTCTTCAGCTTCATGAGCTGGATGAAGAGGTCGTGCTCCGGGTACAGGCCCTCGGGCGTCATCGGGGACTTCCAGTAGAACGACAGCCACTCCTGGATGCCCGACATGCCCGCGCGCTGCGCGAAGTCCATGAAGAGCGCGAGGTCGAGGACGATCGGCGCGGCGAGGATCGAGTCGCGGCAGAGGAAGTTGACCTTGATCTGCATCGGGTAGCCGAGCCAACCGACGATGTCGATGTTGTCCCAGCCTTCCTTGTTGTCGCCGCGCGGCGGGTAGTAGTTGATGCGGACCACGTGGGAGATGTTCCCGTAGAGGTCGGGGTACAGCTCGGGCTGAAGGATGTGGTCGATGACGCCGAGCTTCGAGACTTCCTTGCTCTTGAAGCTCTCGGGGTCGTCGAGGACCTCGCCGTCGCGGTTGCCGAGGATGTTGGTCGAGTACCAGCCCTCGAGGCCGAGCATGCGCGCCTTGAAGCCCGGGGCGAGGATGGTCTTCATGAGGGTCTGGCCCGTCTTGAAGTCCTTGCCGGTGATCGGGAGGCCCTGCTTGCGAGCGAGCTCGAGGAGGGCGGGCGTGTCGACCGAGAGGTTCGGCGCGCCGTTGGCGTAGGGGACGCCCATCTTGAGGCAGGCGTAGGCGTAGATCTGCGACGGAGCGATGTCGTCGTGCGAGTCCTTGAGGGCCTGCTCGAACTTCGCGAGCGACGAGTGAACCTCGCCGGGCGTGCGATAGACCTCGGTCGAGCCGCACCAGACGGCGACGAGGCGATCGCAGCCGTTCTTCTCCTTGAAGGACTTGATGTCCTCCATGAGCTGCTCGGCGAGGTGCATCTTCGACGTGCCCTTCTTAACGTTGGGCCCGTTGAGCTTCTTCACGTACGCCTGCTCGAAGACGGCCGGCATCGGCTTGATGGCCTCGAGGTCCTCCTTGAGGGCGTCGAGGTGCTTCGCATCGAGGACGCCCGCCTTGACGGCCGCCTGGTAGGCGTTCTCCGGGAAGATGTCCCAGCCGCCGAAGACGATGTCGTCGAGCTTGGCCAGCGAGACGTACTCGCTGATCTTGAGGTTCTTGTTATCCGTGCGCTTGCCGATGCGGATGTGGCCGAGCTGCGTCAGCGATCCGATCGGCTTGCCGATGCCCTTCCGGACGGCCTGCACGCCCGCGATGAACGTCGTCGCAACGGCGCCCATGCCCGGGAGCAAGATTCCGAGCTTGCCGCTCGCGGGCTTGACGTCGACGCCTTTCTTGAGAGCCATGGTCCGGGGTTTTGCCCCACGCCCGGACTTCCTACAAGGGGTAGACAGCGGCATGAAGCCGGTCCCAGGTGTCGGATTGTCGACGGGGTCAGGCCGCCGGGGGGGCCTGGAACAGTGCGTTCAGGGCCGCTGGATCATTGGTCATGATGCCGTCGGCGCCCAAAGCCAGGAGACGAGCCGCTTCCGCGGGATCGTCGATGGTCCAGAAGTCCACGCGAAGGCCAAGGCTGTGGCACTTGGCGATAAACGGCGCTCGATCGAGGCGGATCGGCCCCTGATGCGTGGGCACCTGAACCGCATTGCCGGTGAACGGCAGAAGCCGCCAGGCGGCGGCGGGGAGCGCGAGGAGGGAGGCCACCTCGGGGCTGGCCAGGCCGGTCTCGCCCCGGTAGCCACGCCGACGAATGGAGACGAGGTTCGTCAGGGCGAAGCTCGCGATGGTGACGCGGTCGGCCGCTTGCTTCTGCTCGATGAGGGCGAGGAGGGCGTCGGCCGACCGGGCGTCGCCCTTGATGTCGACGTTGATCACGTGATCCGGGAAGCGGTCGAGGACCGCCTCCATCGTCGGGACGGTCACACCCTGGCCAGCGAACGGACGTGTGCCGTCGGTGGCCACGAAGCCCCAGCCGGCGTCGAGCTTCTGGGCCTCGACGAGGTCGAGCGCACTCCAGGGCGCGGGGACGCCACACATCCGCTGGGCCGTGCCATCGTGCGTGACGATCAGCACGTTGTCGCGCGTCAGGTGGACATCGAGCTCGAGCGCCTCGACGCCGATCTCGGCGGCACGCTCGAACGAGATCATCGTGTTCTCGGGCCGCTCCGCCGACGCCCCGCGATGAGCGTAGAGCCGGCGCGGCTGCATCACTCTTCCTTCATCTCTTCGAGATCGAGGATCGCGCTGGCGGGCATCGGCGGCGGGCGCGGATCGCGGACCTGAATGACCTCGACGGAGTACTTGATGTCCTTCTCGGCGAGCGGGTGCATGTAGCGGATGTCGACCGTGTCCGCGCTCACCTTCTCGATCTGGAGGACGATGTTCATCTTCGTCGCCGGATCCTGGCCCGCGAACCGTTCGCCCTTCTCGAGCTTGGCGTCCTTCGGGAACTCGCTGCGCTTCACCGTCTTCACCGGCTGCTGCGACGGGTGCCCGAACGCGTCGGCGGCCTTGAAGACCCCCTCGCGCTTGTCGCCCTTCGAGAGCCCGTCGATGACCTTCTCGACGAACGACGGCATCGTGCCTCCGCCCTGCACGAACTCGACGGTGCTCTTCTCGAGCTGCGCACCTCCCACGACGGAGAGGTCCACTTTCAGAGTCACCTTCAGACCCTTTGCAACTTTGGGCTCGGCCACGGAAAAATCCTACACGTGTCGTAACCACGACAACAACGTCCGGACGGCGTGAACGGGGAACGCGGATCCGGGCCCCTCCGGGATGGGGTTGCAACGAGTTGCGGAAAGTTGCCGCCTGGCATGGAAGCAGCAGAATGGCTTCCTCGTCGCGATGTGGTGTCGGAAGTTCCTACTGGCCACGGTGCTGGCATCTGCCGCCGCAGGTGCGGCCGGCTGCCACACGGGGCGTACGCCCGAGCTGACCGTCCTGGGCGTCCAGAACGCGCAGGACGTCGTGGTGGTGCAGGTCACGAACCCGGCTTCCCGCCCGATGCGACTCACGAAGCTCCAGTACTCGTTCGCGTCATCCGCCGGTAAGACGATCGCGGAGGGGGAGCTGCCGCTCTCGCGCGACCTGCCGCCGGGGGCGGCCATCGTGGTCGAGGTGCCGATGGACCTACCGGAGGCATCCGAAGGCGAGCTGCAGCTGCGTGGCCTCCTCACGGCGGTGTCCGACGAGATCGTGAAGACCTTCCGCGTTTCCGCGCTGGTCCAGGCGCCGCCCGAGAGTTAACTCGCGTTATAAGCCGGCCATGACCTGGTCCGCGCTTGCCGACGTCGCGCTCGCCGGCGGCACCATCAGCCGCGAGGATGCACGTCGCATCCTGCATGCCCCCGAGGACGAGCTGCTGACGCTCCTCGATGCCGCCTTCCGTGTGCGCCGCGCGCACTGGGGCCGTCGCGTCTCGTTGCACGTGCTCGAGAACGCGAAGATCGGGGCCTGTCCGGAGGACTGTGGCTTCTGCTCGCAGTCGTCGAAGCATAACGCCGGCAGTTCGCCGAGCGGTGAAGCGCCGATGAAGACGGTCGACGAGCTCGTCGCCGGCGCGCGACGGGCCGCGGCCGCACGGGCGAAGCGCTACTGCATGGTCACGGCCACCCGGGGGCCGTCGCAGCGCGACCTCGACACCATCTGCGAGGCGGCCACGCGGATCAAGGCAGAGCTCGACATCGAGCTGTGTGCATCGCTGGGCTTGCTCACCGATGCGAAGGCGGAGCGGCTGGTCGCGTCGGGTGTCGATCGGTTCAACCACAACCTCGAGACGAGCGAGCGCCACTACGATCAGATCGTCTCCACGCACTCGTGGAAGGATCGCGTCGAGACGATCCGCACCGCGCAGCGCGCCGGCATGGACACGTGTGCCGGTGGCATCGTCGGCCTCGGCGAGAGCGAGGACGATCTGCTCGATCTCGCGTTCTCGCTGCGCGAGCTCGATGTCGACAGCATCCCCGTGAACTTCCTCGACGCGCGAGAAGGCACGCCGCTCGCCGGCTACCCGCTGGTGCAGCCGGGCTTCGCCCTGCGCGCGCTCTGCATGTTCCGCCTCGTGCACCCGCGCACGGATCTGCGCGTGGCCGGTGGCCGCGAGATCACGCTGCGGGCGCTGCAGGCCTTCGCGCTGTATCCGGCGAACTCGATCTTCACGCAGGGCTATCTGACGACGGGGGGCGCCACGCCTCACGCCGATCACCAGATGATTCGCGACGCCGGCTTCGAGCTCGAGCTCGCATCGGGTGAGGGTGTGCCGGCGGAGCCGGAGAAGATGATCGAGTTTGCCCCGCGCCCCGCACCGACGCTGCGGAAGCCCTCGCTGCCGCAAGTTCGCGGGTGACCCGGGCCGAGCTTCTCGCCGAGCTGCGCGCGCTACCCCGGCAGCGGCGCATGGAGCTGCTCTGCGCGATGGGACACGAGCTACTGCCGGTGTGGGAGCGCTACGCAGCGGCGCAGGGGCCCATCTCGTACTACGAGTCGGTCGTGGGCACGCACCAGGTCGTCGACCTCGCGTTGCCGCGTCGCGCGCTGCGGGAAGTCGATGCCCTGCTGTCGGGCCAGCTCGTCGAGATGATGGCGACCGACCGGGCCTACGCCGAGCCGCTATCAGCGCTCCAGTCGGACGATATCGATTTCGGCGAGGCCACCCTCGCCTGGTACGCGATCGTCAACCTGCATCACCTGGTGCGCGACCGCCCGGGGTGGGGCGATCGCGACGAGACCATTCTCCTGCAGTTCGCGAACACGCTCGACCTCGACGACGACGCGCTGACGAGGTGGTGGCTCGCCAGGCGCGACACGTGGACCGTGGAGCCGCCGCCGCTGGCGTGACCGTCCCCGGGTGCGGCGCGACGATCAGGGCGTCGAGTCGTGCGCGCAGGCCGCCCGGTTCAGGCTCGGGCTCTTCGTCTCGTCCGAGCACATGCCGTCGCAGATGCTGACGACGGCACCACACGTGATCTGCATGAACTCCTCGAGGTGATCGCACGACGGGCGCGAGTCGAGGTCGCACGCCTGGCTGCAGGACAGCATGACGTTGGCCATCGCGGTCTGGAGGTCCTCCGGAGCCTCGCTCAGGACCTTCATCGACCGCGCGCAGAGGTCGACGAGCTGATCTCGCACCTCGGTGTCGTCCAATCGCGCATCGGGCGCTGGTGCCGACGTCGCCGAGGGCTCGGTCGATGCGGGGGCGCTGCTACTTCCTCCCCCACACGCGACCAGCGCGGCGACGACGGCGACGCGGCCGATCACTTGGGCTTGTTATCGCAGGACGCCTTCTTCAGCGACGGGCTCTTCGTCTCGTCCGAGCACATGCCCTCGCAGATCGAGGCCACGGCCCCACAGGTCGTCTTCATGAAGTCGTCGATGTTCGCGCAGGACGGCTTGTCACCCATGTCGCAGGCCTTGCTGCACGAGAGCATCACGTTGCTCATCGCCGTCTGGAGGTCCTCGGGACTTTCGCCCATCGACTTCATGCTCCTGGCGCAGATGTCGACGAACTTCTTCTTCTGCTCGTCGTCGCCGCCGCCCTTGCAGGCGACGAGGGACAGGGCGAGCGCGGCAGCGAGTAGCAGCTTGGTCATGGCGGACGAGTCTATCTCAGCGAAATAAAGATAAAAAAGTCTTTGTCACCAGATCGCCAGTCATCGCGTTGGTCGGTTGAAAGGACATCGACCATGACCCTCCCGCTACTCTCGGCTCTCTCTGGCGTGACTGCTTCTTCGAACCACGGCGCGGAGGTCGTCACGAGCGACGGCCGCTCGCTGCCCCTGCTCGGCGCGACGCTGCGCGGGGAGGCGCGGGGAGGTCTCGCGCGCCTCGTACTCGAGCAGCGCTTCGCGAATCGCCATGCGGAGCCGCTCCATGTCACGTACCGGATGCCCCTTCCGGCGAACGGGGCCGTGAGCGCGTATGCCTTCGAGCTGGCGGGCCGCGTGATCACCGGCGTGGTCGAGCCGCGGGCGAAGGCTCGCGAGACGTTCGAGCGGGCGGTCGCCGAGGGCAAGACGGCCGCGATCCTCGATCAGGAGCGGGCCGACATCTTCACGCAGCAGCTCGGCAACCTCCCGCCGGGCGAGGAGCTGATCGCGCGTACGACGATCGACGTGCGGCTCACGTGGCTGCCCGAGGGCGAGTGGGAGCTGCGCTTTCCAACGGTGATCGGCCCGCGGTACGTGGACAACCTCGAGGACGCGACGGCGACCCACGTCGAGGTGGCGGTCGGGGGCGTCGCGGCGCGCGTCGGGATCGAGATCGCGATCGGCGATGCCCTCGTCGCCGGCCGGGGGGCGAGCTCGGCGTCGCATGGCATCGTGCAGACAACGAAGGACGACGCGGTGGTCGTCGGTCTGCGGGACCAGTCGGCGCTCGATCGCGACCTCGTGTTGCGGTGGCCGGTGGCGAGTGCGTCCGTCGGGTTGTCGCTCGCGACGCACCGCCGCCCGACAGGGGATGCATTCGGGCTGCTCACGATCGTGCCGCCCGCTCCCGCGGCGCGGGCGACGAGCGTGGCGCGCGATCTGATCATCCTCCTCGATACGAGCGGCTCGATGGGCGGCTTGCCGCTCGACATGGCGAAGCAGGTGATTCACCTGCTCATGGCGTCGCTGGGCGATGCGGACCGCTTCGAGATCATCGAGTTCTCGAACCGGCCGCGGCCCTATCAGCCCGAGCCGGTGGCGGCGACGGCGGAGGCGCGCAGTGCGGCCTTGAAGTGGGTCAACAAGCTGTCGGCGGGGGGCGGCACCGAGATGGCGAGCGCGGTCAGCGCGGCGATGTCGATGCTGCGGCCCGATGCGCAACGTCAGGTGGTGCTGATCTCCGACGGCTATGTCGGTGGCGAGGCGCAGATCCTGCGCACGTTGCTGAAGGGGCTGCCCGGTCGCTGCCGGCTGCACGTGGTTGGTGTCGGCGCGGCTCCGAATCGCTCGCTCGCTCAGGCCCTCGCGCGCGCGGGTCGCGGAGCGGAGGTGCTGGTCGGCATGACCGAGGACCTCGAGCGCGTCGCGAAGCGGTTGCTGGACCGGACGACGGCACCGGCGCTGACCGACGTCGTGATCGAGGGCAGCGCCCTCGTGCGGCACGCGCCGCGCCACGTGCCCGACGTGTTTGCGGGCTCGCCGATCGTGGCGGGCCTCGAGCTGTCGCCGGCAGGGGGCGAGCTCGTCGTGCGCGGGCGGCGGGCTCATGACACGTGGGAGCAACGCATCAGCGTGCCGGCGCGTGCGCCCGGGACGGGGAATGCCGCGATCGCAGCGCTGTATGCGCGCGAGCATGTCGCCGATCTGGAGATGGAGTGGTCCGCAGGTGGGAACGCGGCTGCGATCGAGAGCGATCGGGCGATCGAGAGCACGGGCGTCGAGTTCCAGATCTCGACGCGCATGACGTCGTGGGTGGCGGTCGACCAGTCGCGGCGCGTGGCGACTGACGGCAGGGCGCGCCACGAGGTGGTGCCGCAGGAGCTGCCATTCGGGACGAGCGCGGCGAGCTTCGGGCTCCGCTCCTCGATGCCGGGCATGCTCGACACCCTCGAGGAAGAGCCGACGTTCGCCAGCTTCGGCTCGGTGACCAAGACCCGGGCGGGGCTGGCGCCTGGGCCGATGAAGACGATGATGGTTCGCAGCTCGGCCTCCGAACCGATGCCGGTGAAGGAGTATGTGCGGCAGGAATCGCAGGTGGCTCCGCCGGGACAGGCACCGAGGGCGTCGGCGAAGCGTGTGAACATCGAGCGCTGGGTGCTCGCCGTGCTGGTTCTCGCCGCGCTCCTCCTCGCTCTGTGGTGGCTGGTCTGACCATGGATCTCGACGTCCATCTCACCGCGATCGTCGCCGGCAACACCCGGGCCTTCGGGCAGTGGATGACGGCCGTCGAGCGTCCCGTGCGTGACACGCTCCGCTCGTTCGCGGGCGTCGTGGACGTCGAGGCCGTGCTGCAGGAGGCACTGTTGCGCGTGTGGCAGGTGGCTCCGCGCTTCGAGCCGGATGGCAGGCCAAATGGCTTGCTGCGATTGACGGTGCGAATCGCGCGCAACCTCGCCATCAGCGAGGTGCGGCGCACGAAGGCGACGCCCGTCGAGGCCGATGATCTCGACGCGGCGATCGCCGAATCCGAACGCAGTGGGAGCGTGCCGGCGGATCCGATGTTGCGGCAGGCACTGGTGTTCTGTCGTGATGGGTTACCGGCGAAGCCACGGGCGGCGCTGGATGCCCGGTTGTCGAGTGCCGGCGGCGCGGATGACGACGAGCTCGCCCAGGGCCTCGGCATGACGCGCAACACGTTTCTCCAGAACTTCACGCGCGCCCGGCAGCTGCTCGCGAAGTGCCTCGAGCTTCGCGGCGTCGAGATCGAACGGGAGCTCGCGCTGTGAGCGACGACGAAGATCTGCTCGTGGAAGCGGTGGCCTCGGCGCATCGGCCACCGAGTCGTGCGCACGATCCCCTGACCTACCATCCCGCGTGGCACGACCTGGATGCGGCGGGCCGGACCAGGGCGTTCGAGCTCGCACGGGCGTTGCGTCCGATCGAGGCCGCGCTCGACCCCGACGGCCTGTCGACGACGGCGCGGGCCGTGCTCGCGAAGCTCAGGTAGCCATCGCCGCGACGACTTGTTGCACGCGCTGCTCGGGGCGGCCGGTGACCTCGACCACGTCAGCGGGGAGCAGGTCGCGCAGCGCGCTGTCCACGTCGGCCCGCAGGTGCTGGTCCGGTGCTCGTCGAGGCGGCGGGTGCGGCTCGGACTTGTCGGTCACGTCCCTGGGGGACGTGGTTGGTGTTGCTGGTCCGATCGCATATGGCAGCTGCTCGTCGGGGCGGCGGGGGCGCCGCGCACGCCGCTTTGCGCAAGCCCACGCGCCGAGCGCCAGCGGGGACGTGCTGGCTCGCGGTGCCGCCGCCCGCATGTGCATCGCGCCGAGCGTGGAAGCGTCAAGGATAGAGCGCTCGTTACGGGGCTCGCGCAGCGGCGCGCAGCGGTCGCTCCCCCGCCGCCCCGCCTCGGGGAGCCGTGCGCCTCGGGAGAAGAAGAAGGGTCGGTCGCTGTGCATGGCTGCGCCGCCGTCCCGGCTCGTCGGGTAGCGGATGCCGCGCGCGTGTTGCTTGTCGATCACGTCCCCTGGGGGACGTTGGTGTTGCTGGTCTGGTGGTCGGAAGGCGGCAGCTCGTCCCCGCCGCCCCGCCTCGGGGAGCCGTGTGCCTGGGGAGAAGAAGAAGGGTCGCCCGCTGTGCATCGCTGCGACGCAGCCCCCGGCGGCTCGTCGGGGAGCGGATGCCGCGCGTGTGGTGCGCGTGGGTCACGTCCCCTGGGGGACGTGGGTGGTCGGAAGGCAGCAGCTCGTCGGGGCGGCTGGTGCTGGGCGCGTGTTGCATGTCGGTCACGTCCCCTGGGGGACGTGGTGGCTGTTGTACGTATGCCGCGACATGGGGGACTGCGGCCCCTTCAGTTGTGCACGTGGCGTCCGGCGGCATCGGCATCCGCTGTCATCTCGGACGCGTTGTCCGCGCGTGCCGTTGTGGCGTGGTTGGTCGATGGGGCAGGCTGTGCGTCCCCTGGGGGACGTGAATGAAGGACGGGGCAGGCACACGAGCCATCGTCGGTGAGGTCGCGGTCGCAGCGCTCGCGATGGTTGACGAACACGAGGTCGGGTGCGCGGCCTGTGATCGAGAGCTTGCCGTCGTGGAGCGCGGCGTGGTGGCCCGAGCACAAGGCGCAGAGGTTCCAGAGCGCGTGAGGACCGCCGAGCGAGCGAAAGATGATGTGGTGGGCGTCGAGGTGGCGAGCCGAACGGCAGCCGGGCACCACGCAGCGATTGCCATCGCGCGCGAGGATCTGTTTGCGCATCCGTTCGGTTACCGACCTCGTGATGCGGGCCGGCTCGTCGGCATCCAGGTCGCCGAGGTGCTCGGCATCGCAGCAGGCCAGCTCGGCCGTCCCCTGGGGGACCACGACTTCACGTCCGCCGCTGGTCTGCGTGGCGGCCCTGCAGGTTCGACAGATGGTCATCGCGACCTGGTAGGCGGGGCGCGTGCTGGTGACATCGGTCCGCTGATCGCGCTCGGCGAAGTCGCGGAGGAGCATCTCGAGGAAGGCCGAGTCGTCCTGGCGCTCGCCGCGCTCCTGGTCGGCGAGGGCCCGCATCTCGCGGAGCCGAGCCTTGATGGCAGGGGTGACCTCGAACACGACGCGCACGCGCTCCAGCTCCGGACGCTTCGGCGAGTCGCCCTTCGCGCGGCCCGCGAGCTCGCGCTGGACGTCACCGACCCGCATGTTCCGCGTGTGATCGAGCCAGTTGGCTTCGGTCGCGGGCGTGACCTTGCGGGTGAGCTCGCGCGCGTGGCCATAGGTGATGGCGCCCTTCGCGAGCGCTTCGTTGATCTCGGGTAGCTCGGCCAGATCGCGGGCGGTGCGGAGGCGCTCCATCGCCGCGTGCGGACCGATGCCGAACCGCGCCTCGACGTAGGCCACGATCGAGGGGTAGCCGAGCCAGTGCCACAGCCGCGTGTCCTCGACTTCGCGCAGTAGCTCCGCTTCCTCGGTGGCCATCCTGGATTGCCGGCGCACGAAGTCCCGCACCTTCGCGTCGAGCCACTGCATTCCGTCCGCCGCCCGCGCATGTTCATTGCCTGCAACTTGCTCGAACATTCACCACCACTATCACGCAGGTTTCGGCGCTCGCCTCGCGCGATCTCCGACGAGAAAACGCCCCTCACCTCGATCGAATCGAAGTTGAGTCCTCGCCGCGCGCACACCGCACGAGAACGCGTCCTGTGACGAGTTGTTGGCGACATCGCCGCCGCGGTGCCGACGGCGTTCAGAATCTCGTCAAGGGTTTTGTTGTCATTCTTCCCGCGGTGATGGTGGTGTCCGATAACCGGACAGCGAGGCGGCGCGCGTGACGTTCGCGAGCGCGCTCCTTGGCCCCCCTGACAAACTCGTGAACGCTGTCTAGGGGCTCGGCGGTGCGAGAGGCTCCATCCCGAGTAATCGGCGGACGCGAGCGGACCGCGGAAAGTCAGTGCGAAGTTGACGTTCGTGCGGCGCTACTGCGCGAGCACCTCGATCGACGCCGTCGACGAACCCGCCACCCGCTTGCCCACCACGAGCTGCGCCGCCGACAGGCCGAAGCGCTCGCGTGCGCGCAGCACGAGCTGCTCGGCCGTCTTCGGGCCGGCATCGACGGCGATGCGGAGCGTCAAGCGGTCGAACACGCCAGCCACGAGCCCGATGCGATCGATGAAGGCGTCGGCATCCTTCATCGTCGCGGGGACGACCAGGAGCACACCGCGCTTGCCGGGCTTGGCGGCGACGTGGGTCGACGCGGCGGGCGTCAGAGTCGATGCACGGATCAGCGAGGCGACCGCCGTCGGGGCAATGGGCGCGACCTCGGGCGCAGGCGTCGTGAGCACGCCGACGGAGCGCCAGGCATGCCACGTCAGGCGAAACGTCGCGTCGAGCGTGAGGGCACCCCGACCGGCGAGGCCCATCGCGATCGCGTTGTCGTGGAGGTTCGCGAGCTCGACCTGGCCGAGCGACTCGATGAGCGCGACGGGCGCGGGGGCCCCCGGCATCGCGGCGACGGTGCGCGCGGCGGCGGGGACGTCGGCCTGGAGCTTCGAGACGCCGGCGAGCCACGTGGTGCCCCACGCCTCGAGGTCAGCGGCGTGTGCCTGCACGAAGCCGCGTGGGGCGATGGCCACCACCGGCATGAGGCGCGGGAGCTCCGCGGAGGTGAGCAGCACCTTGGTGCGCGCGGTGGGGGCACGGCCACGCGTCGTGGCGATGAGCTTCGCGTCGTGCGAGTCGCCGAACGACACGCGCGAGAGTGCGACTCCCTCGAGGTCCAGGACGGCCAGCGACATGAAGGCTTCCGGAGAGCCCGGGGTGGCGCCGACCACGATCGGCTTCGCAGACGTCGCTGCCCGCGCGAGCTCCTTCGCATCCGCGGCGTACAACACTTCTCGTCCCCGCGACCACCCGACGACGAACACGATCTCCGGCGCGAGCGCGCGCAGCTTCTCGTAAGAGGCCACGTACGACGCGAGCGGAACGATGGCGAGATCCGCCCCCCCGGTCGCGCCTCCACCCTTGGCGAGCGCGGCCTCGATCTCGGCCATCGAGGTGGCGGCGGTGAAGCTCGCCGACTGCGCGGTCATCGCGCCCGGGCCGAGGTACTCCCAGCCGAGCGCGACGGTCTTCACCGAACGCTCCAGCGTGGGCGCTTCGAGCTTCGGCGGCACGGCCGGCGCGGCCGCGACCGGCTTCTCCGCCACGACGGGGGCTGCCACGACCACCGGCGCGTCGCCCTGGTAGTTCGCGTAGAGCAAGCCGCCCGTGGTCGCCATGACGACGGTCAGACCGAGCTTCGTGATGTTCGACATATTCACCACCTCCCGCCGCGCGACGCTTCCGTGCCGACGGCATGTCGTTCCGGGTACTCGGCGCGCAACATCGCGCGCACGTCGTTGATGGGCATCGCCAGGTTCAAGTTCTGGGCGACGGAGTGCGCGGCGTAGATCGCGGTGGTCACGCCGACGACTTCGCCGCGGGTGTTGAAGAGGGGGCCGCCCGAGTTGCCCGGCGAGACGGGCGCGGACATCTGGATCATCTTGCGCGTCTCGATCACCCTGCGCGCCGAGATGACGCCGTCGGTGAGGGTGTGCTCGAGGCCGAGAGGGTTGCCGATCGAGACGACGCGCTCGCCCACGGTGACCTTCTCCGAGTCCCCCAGGATCACGGGCGTCAGCGGAGCCTTCGTCGTGATGCGAATGAGGGCGAGATCGTGGTCGGGCGACTCGGCGAGGATCTCGACGCTATCGGCAACAGTGCCGTCCATCAGCTTCACTTCGATCTTCGAGGCGCGATCGATGACGTGATGGTTCGTGCCGATCGTGCCCTGCGCATCGATCACGAAGCCGGTGCCGCCGCCTTCACCGAACGGAGTGGTGACATGGATCGCGACGACGGACGGCGCGAACTCCTTGAACAGCTCTGCTGGCGAGCGCTCCTTGTTGTCGGCTGATCGTAGATCCCCGGCGGCCGCGGGCGCGATCGTGGGCGGCGCGACGGCGGGCGGGGGCGTCACGACCGCGATCGGCAGCGAGATCGTCGGCCGGTGACCGCCCGCCAGGAAGTAGGCCGCCTGCGACGAGCGGTGCAGCCCGGCCTGCCCGAGGCGTTCGCCTTCGGCGGTGAGGAGCGGGCGCGTGGCGCCGTGCGCGATGCCGACGAAGCCCAGCGAGAACAGCGCGTAGCTCACCGCGAGCACGTCGGTGGTGACGCCGCGCTGCTTGTCGCGTCCAACGAGCCCGAGGGCGCGGTCCGCGAGAATCGCGGGAATAGCGAGCGCGACGATCAGGGCGAGCGCCAGGCGCGCGGGATTGCTGTCGATCCACAGGCCACCGACGGCCATGAGCGACAGCACGGTGACGACCAAACCACCTACGAGCGCCAACGCCTTGACGAACCCGCCGACGATTTTGAGCATGGAGATCGCTGTAAGCACCCTGGGAAGGCTCGCAAGCCCCCGAAGCCCTGAAGATTGTGGGAATAAGGGCCATGCGAATCGACAAGGTGTACACGCGCGGCGGCGACGAGGGGCAGACGTCGCTCATCGGCGGCCAGCGAGTCTCGAAGGCCCACGCGCGGATCGACTGCTACGGCACCGTGGACGAGCTGAACGCCACCGTCGGCCTCGTGCTCGAGGCGCTCAAGGAGTCCGCCGCGGGCGCGCACCTCACGCCGATCCTGCGACGCGTGCAGAACGAGCTGTTCAACCTCGGCGCGGAGCTCGCGTGCGAGACGGCGGAGATGCGCGAGAAGTTGCCGCGCATCGAGCAGCGCCACGTCGATGCCCTCGAGCGGGACATCGACGGCGTGAACGACGAGCTCCCAGCGCTCAAGTCGTTCGTGTTGCCGGGTGGAGGTTGGGCTAGTGCCTACTGCCACCTCGCGCGGACGATCTGCCGGCGCGCGGAGCGCCTCGTCGTGTCGCTCGCTGGGACCGAGGAGGTCGGGCTGCTGGCCGTGCAGTACCTGAACCGGCTCTCGGATGCGCTCTTCGTGTGGGGCCGGTGGTGCGTGTTGAAAGATGGCCATCCGGAGCCGCTCTGGGATTCGAGATCGACGTAGGATTCTCCGCAGAGGGGGAATCACGATCTATGGGTCTACTTGGCAAGTTGATGGGACAGCAGCCGGCGAAGAAGCCGACCGATGACATTCTTCTCCTGCACGCGATGATGCTCATGTCGAGCATCGACGGATACCTCGAGGGATCCGAGGTCGCGACGCTCGAGGCGTTCATCAACACGCTTCCCGAGTTCAAGGACGCGGACTTCGATCAGCAGATGGCCGCGGCCAAGAAGCTGCGCGCGAAGTTCTCGACGGCGCAGGATGCCGTGAAGGCGCTCGCCGAGATCTCGAGCGATGCCGTGCGCAAGAAGACGTTCGTGCTCGCCGCCGACATCGCGATGTCGAGCGGTGACATCGACGACTCCGAGGAAGAGCTCCTCGAGGCGATGCAGCGCGTGCTGAACGTCGATGACGCGCTCGCGCAGAAGATCATCGAAGTCCTCGCGATCAAGTACGCGAAGTGAGCCTGGTGGACGCACCAGGCGAAGCGCCGCCGACGGGCGGAGCGATGCGATCGAGCCTCGTCGCCGATATCCAGGCGAGGCGCGACCGCGATCTCCGCGGCGAGCTCGCCGATGATCGCGGCGTCAAGAAAGCTCTCGAGAAGTTCGATCAGCGCGCGAGCGGCTGGGGCTTCCGCCAGCGCCGTAGCCTCCTCGCCGATGCGATTCGCCTGAACAAGCGGATGGCACCCGAGGTGAGCAAGGCGCTCGCGGAGTGTCGCGAGAAGCTCGGCTTCGATCAGCCGGTCGAGATCTATCTGAAGCCGGATCCTGGCTACAACGCGTTCTGTTCGCGCGGCCGTACGGGCCCGTTGATCGTCGCGCTGTCGTCGCGGCTCGTCGAGGACTTCTCCCCGGCGGAGCTGCGGTTCGTGCTCGGTCACGAGCTCGGACACGCGGTGTACGACCACTTCGGGATCCCGATGCCGATCACGGCGACGATCCAGGACATCGGCGGCACGCTGGTCTCACGCGCGGTGCAGCTCCGGCTGTTCGTGTGGTGCCGGGCCGCGGAGGTTTCGGCGGATCGCGCCGGGCTCGTCTGCGCGGGCGATCCCGAGATCGGCGCAACGGCGTTCTTCAAGCTGTCGAGTGGCCTGACGCGCCCGACCATCACCGCGGACTTCGAGGCGTTTGCCTCGCAGATCGAGGCGATGGCCTCGGCGCCGAGCGCCACGAACGACGCGCGCGATGACGACGACACGCTCGATTGCTTCTCGACGCATCCCTATACGCCGGTGCGCGTGCGTGCGCTGATCGCCTTCGGGCGGTCGGCGGCGTACCGCTCGCGGACGGGGCGCGGCGAGGACGGCATCAGCCTGGACGACGTCGAGCAGATCGTCGAGCGGGACCTGGCGCTCATGGAGCCGACGTACCTCGAGGAGAAGTCGACCGCGGCCGAAAAGCTGCGGCGGGGCCTCTACCTGGCGGGCGTCAGCGTGGCGGCCGCCCACGGGGGCATCCAGCCCGAGGAGATGTCCGCCCTGCGGGCGCTGCTCGGGGCCAAGCAGGCGCAGACGCCCGAGGACGTGGACAAGCTCGCGTCCGAGCTGGAGACCGTGCTGACCGACCTGGCCAGCCAGTCACTGGCCCACCGGGCGCAGCTCGTGCAGCACCTGACGGTCATCGCGGGTGCGGATGGTCACGTCGCCGAAGAGGAGTACACGGAGATGGCCCGGATCGCGGAGCGCCTCGGCGTTCCTCCGACCATCATCGACCAGACCCTCTCCGGTGCCGCCAGTCCGATGGACTGACTGCCACTTCGCGCGTACTCTGCGCCCGTGTCAGAGCCGGGCAAGCAGTCCGAGAGCAGTAAGCAACTTGCCGCCGCCGAAGAAGAGGCGCGCGGTCGGTTCGAGAAGGCCATGAACGAGCTGCGTGACGGAGCCTATCGGTTCTCGTCGCGCGCCCGTGGGCAATCCGAGCTGATCGTCGAGGAGCTCATCGATCCGGAGGGTGAGACCGTCGAGTCCATCGCCGAGGTCGAGGGTGACACCGGCGCCGTCTCCCTCGCGCAGTCGCTCGAGCTCATCACGTTCGATACCTGGCTCTTCGGCCAGATCGGCGACAAGGAAGAGCTCGACCTCAAGTCCGAGGAGCACTGGGAGATCTGGTTCACCTTCGGCGCCTGGATCGGCGAGACCATCCGGAGGCGCCACGGCGGCCACTGGCTGCTGATGGGCGACGACCCCCATACCTGGCGTGTCGGCTTCTCCAAGGTCTTCCTCGAGATCGCCCCCTTCGTCTTCGCCGAGCAGCTCCTTCGCATGGGCTCGGGCGCGACGCGCAAGATGGTCACCGAGATCGAGCGCATTCGCACCCTGCACGTCGAGCAGGAGGCCCGCGATAACGGCAAGACGCTGGACCGGTTCGTCGCACAGCACTACATCCGCCTCCACACCGTGCCGCTGGGGCAGTGGATGTCGATGGACTTCAATCGCCTCGCCAAGCTCTGGAACGAGGAGCCGGTGGCGAAGCTCATCGATGCGCTGAAGGAGTCCGCGCCGCGCCTCGGGCCGCAGAACAACCAGATCGTCGATCAGGTCGTCGCCGCCATCATGCGTGCG
>LNFM01006494.1_pt1 | contig 27172 bp, 28 predicted proteins | sample 596031 | NCBI WGS metagenome assembly LNFM01 (sample SAMN04254537, study PRJNA301005) | activated carbon metagenome | isolation source: dual media filters at the Ann Arbor, Michigan drinking water treatment plant | place: USA: Ann Arbor | reverse complement strand
CGCGGCAGCCGCCTGAAGAATCTCACCGACTTGCGGGCCAAGCCGGCGGTGCCTTTCGGCGGCAAGTTCCGGATCATCGATTTTCCGCTGTCGAACTGCGTCAATTCCGGCATCCGCCGCATCGGCATCGCCACGCAGTACAAATCCCACAGCCTGATCCGCCACATCCAGCGCGGCTGGAGCTTTCTCGACGGTCGCTTCCAGGAGTTCGTCGACATCCTGCCGGCGTCGCAACGCACCGACGAGGAAAGCTGGTACCTTGGCACCGCGGACGCGGTGTTCCAGAATCTCGACATCCTGCGCACCTACGCGCCGGAGCACATCCTGATCCTTGCCGGCGACCATATCTACAAGATGGATTACGGCAAGCTGCTCGCGTATCACGTCGCCAAGAAGGCCGACATGACCGTGGCCTGCCTGGAAGTGCCGGCCGACGAAGCCCGCGCCTTCGGTGTGATGGACGTCGACGCAGACTGGCGCGTCACCGGCTTCCAGGAAAAACCGGCCAATCCGCCCTCGATTCCGGGCAAGCCCGGTATTTCGCTCGCCAGCATGGGCATCTATGTATTCAATGCACCATTCCTGTACGAGCAGCTCACCCGCGACGCCGATATGCCGGAATCCAGCCATGATTTTGGCAAGGACATCATCCCCCATTTGGTGCCGCGCTACCGGGTGTTCGCCCAGCGCTTCGACGACAGCTGTGTTGGCGTCGCCGGCCAGCCGGCGTACTGGAAGGACGTCGGCACGGTAGACGCTTACTGGGAAGCGAACATGGACCTCACCCGCGTCACCCCGGACCTCAACATGTACGACGAGGAGTGGCCGATCTGGACCCACCAGGAGCAGCTGCCGCCGGCCAAGTTCGTATTCGACGACGAGGGACGGCGCGGCATGGCGGTGGATTCGCTGGTGTCCGGCGGCTGTATCATCAGCGGTTCGAAGGTGGCCCGCTCACTGCTGTTCTCGAACGTTCACGTGCACAGCTTCGGTTCGATCGAGGACTCGGTGATCCTTCCGGACGTGGTGGTCAACCGCAACGTACGCCTGAAGCGGGTGGTGGTGGACAAGCGCTGCGTACTGCCGGAAGGCCTGACGGCCGGTTTCGATCCGGAACAGGATCGCAGACGGTTTCTTGTTTCGGACCGGGGCATCACCCTGATCACGCCCGAGATGCTGGGCCAGCCGATGTTTCACCAGAGATAGCCGAAGATGAACCAAGCACAGCTTGACCTGGTGTTCCTGTGGCATATGCACCAGCCGGATTTCCGCGACCACGCCACCGGCGAATACGTGCAGCCCTGGGTTTACCTCCACGCGATCAAGGACTACACCGACATGGCCGCGCACCTGGAAAACCATCCGGGCGTGAAGGCGGTGGTCAACTTCACTCCGGTGCTGCTCGACCAGCTCGAGGACTATGCCGACCAGTTCGCCAGCGGCACGCTGCGCGATCCGCTGCTGCGCCTGCTCGGCCATCCGGACCTCTACCGGATCGACGCCGCCGACCGCGACCTGGTGCTCAGCCGCTGCTTCAAGGCCAACCACCACAAGATGATCGAACCCTACCCGGCCTATCGCCGGCTCTGGGATTTCTTCGTCCTGACCCAGCAGCCGGGCAGCGCCGGCGAGAGCTACCTCTCGGCGCAATACCTCGGCGACCTGCTGACCTGGTATCACCTGGCGTGGCTGGGCGAAACCGTGCGCCGCCGCGACCCGGTCGTGCCGCAGCTGCAGACCAAGGCCCAGGGCTTTTCCCATGCCGACCGGAAGCAGTTGCTGGATCTGATCGGCCGGGAAGTCAGCGGCGTGATACCGCGTTATCGCAAGCTTGCCGAGGCCGGACGCATCGAGCTCACCACCACACCGGGCCATCACCCGATCGGGCCGCTGCTGGTCGCCTTTGAATCCGCGCGCGAAGCCGAACCGTCCATGCCCCTGCCCCAGTCGCAACAGTATCCGGGCGGGCGCAACCGCGCCGCCGCCCACATCGCCGAAGCCAGCCGCAGCCATGCCGCCCGATTCGGCGCACCACCGCGCGGCATGTGGCCGGCGGAAGGCGCGATCTCGCAACCGTTCGTCGATCTGCTCGCCGAAGGCGGTTGCGGCTGGATCGCCAGCGGCGAAGGGGTGCTGGTCAACAGCCTGCGCAAGGGTAATGGCGCGCTGCCGAAGCGTGCGGAGTATCTCTACCGCCCTTACCGGCTGAGCGGCGGCCGCGCGACGGTGACGGTTTTCTTCCGCGACGACCGGCTGTCGGACCTGATCGGCTTCGAGTATTCCAAGTGGCACGGCAAGGACGCCACCGCCCACTTCATCGGCGAACTGGAAGCGATGCTCGATAACAACACCGAAGGCGGGCGGCAGGTGGTCAGCGTGATCCTCGACGGCGAGAACGCCTGGGAGTACTACCCCTACAACGGCTATTACTTTCTCGACGAGCTCTACGCCCGGCTGGCCGCACATCCGCGGATCCGCACCCGCACTTTCGCCGACTGCCTGGATGCCGGTCTCGATGCCACGCCCCTGCCTTCGCTGGTCGCCGGCAGCTGGGTGTACGGCAATCTCGCCACCTGGATCGGCGCGGCGGACAAGAATCGTGCATGGGATCTGCTGTGTGCCGCCAAGCAGGGCTTCGACCTGGTGGCGGCGAGCGGGCGCCTGACCGCCGAGGAGCTTGCTACCGCCACCACCCAGCTTGCCGATTGCGAAGCCTCGGACTGGTTCTGGTGGTTCGGCGACTACAACCCCGGCGACGCGGTTTCGCAGTTCGATCATTTGTACAGGCTCAAGCTCGGGCATTTGTATCGGCTGCTCAAGCTGCCGGTGCCTGCGGAACTGGACGTGGTGGTCAGCCGTGGCGGCGGCGCCGCGGAACTTCACGGCGCCATGCGGCGTGCTTCCTGATGTAACCGGTTTGCCACATAGGACACGGAGAATTGCAGGAATCTCTGTAATCAGCTTAAACGCGCGAAGCGAATCGCGGTCGAAGTCTCGATCATCGACCCGCCCGGCCGGGAAGTTCCTTCGGTTTTCCCCGCCACCCTATCAATGCATCATTGACCCGACCCGTTTTTCCCTCCGTGACCTCTGTGAATTCTGTGCCCAAAAAAGTTTCGCTCTTGTTCGGGGTGCATGCGCACCAGCCCGCCGGCAACTTCGGGCACGTGATCGACGACGCCCACGCCCGCTGCTACAAACCCTTCCTGGAAACGGTATACCGCTATCCGGATTTCAAGCTGGCAGTGCATTTCAGCGGCTGGCTGCTCGATTATCTTCTGCAGCATTTCCCGCAGGACATGGCGATGCTTGCGGAAATGGTCGCGCGCGGCCAGGTGGAACTGTTCGGCGGCGGCGACACCGAACCGGTACTGGCCTCGATCCCGGAGCGCGACCGGCGCTCGCAGCTTGGCGCGCTTGCCGACCGGCTGGAAGCCGCGTTCGGACAGCGGCCCGGTGGCGCCTGGCTGACCGAACGAGTGTGGGAATCCGCGGTTGCGCCCTCGCTGGCCGATTCCGGGATCCGCTACGTCACCGTGGATGACTACCATTTTCTCTGCGCCGGAAAACATGCGCAGGATCTGAACGGCTATTTCAGCACCGAGGAAGGCGGGGTGCGCCTGGACCTGTTCCCGATCTCTGAAGCGCTGCGCTACCGGATTCCGTTTTCCACCGCGCCCGATACCATCCGTCACCTCGAATCGCTCGCCGATGCGTCCGGCGCTGCGGCGGCAATCTACTTCGACGACATCGAAAAGTTGGGAATCTGGCCGGAAACCTATGAATGGGTTTACGAGAAGCAGTGGCTCAAGCAGTTCATCGAAGGCGTGCTTGCCTCCCCGCTGATCGAAGCAGCGCATTTTCGCGACTACCACCGCGAACAGCGGCCGCGCGGCGTCGCTTACCTGCCGAGCACCTCCTACATCGAGATGAACGAATGGACGCTGGACGCCGACCGGGCCGAGGTGTTCTCCGAGCTGGTAGAGCGCGAAAAACAGCAGCAACGCTACGAAATCAGCAAGCCGTTCGTGCGCGGCGGCATCTGGCGCAATTTCATTTCCCGCTATGCAGAATCCAACTGGATGCACAAGCGCATGCTTCAGGTGTCCGCACGGCTGGCGGCGCTCGGTGCCGCGGCCACGCCGCGGATGCGAACCTTGCTGCACCTGACGCAGGCGAACGATGCCTACTGGCACGGGTTGTTCGGCGGCATCTACCTGCCGCATTTGCGGCGCGCGGTATGGAACGCGATCGTCGAGCTGGAGTCGCTGCTCGACCCGGTGGCGCCGCGTGAGGCCACGCAGGCCGATATCGACCTCGACGGCCGGGACGAGGTGTTCATTTCCAGCGGCGAGCTGCAGGCGGTGCTGCGCGACGACGGCCTGGGCGCGCTCCATGAACTCGACGCCTATGCCCTGCGGCACAATTTCGGCGACACGCTGGCGCGGCGGGCGGAACACTATCACCACAAGATTCTCGATGGCGGCGCGGGCAATCACACCGGCGCGGGCATCGCTTCCGCCCACGACCGGGTGAACTTCAAGCATCCGGTGGCGATCGGGGATCTGGCCGCCGATGCGTTTCCGCGCGCCCTGTTCATCGACCGGGCCGGAGACGACGCGCAGCCGCTGCGTTACCGGCTGCGCTCGAAGGCCGCCGACCGGATCGCGCTCGACGGGCCCGGCCTGACCAAGATGATCTCGGTTTCCGGCACGACACTGAAGGTCGAATACCGCTTCGAGCAAGGACACCGGACACTGCAGACCGAGATCAACCTCGCGATGCCGAGCTGCGATGGTTTTCTCGGTCGCTTCGTGATCGACGGCCAGGTGCCGGGCGGCTTCGGACAGGCCTTCACCTGGGACGAGCTGAGCACAGTGACGCTGGAGGATGGCGTCCTCGGCGGAAAGGTCGTACTCGCCGGCTGCCACCCGTTTCGGGTCGAAGCCGCGCCGCTACTGACCGTTTCGCAGTCGGAAGACGGCTTTGAGAAAATCATGCAGGCACTGACGCTGCGACTGTCCTGGGATGCGCCCCTGCAGGCGCTGACCCTGACCATTACGCCGGACGGCGCCACCACCGGGGCCTGAGATTTGTCCGGTCCCGCCGCTCGTCCCGGCTCGATCAGCTTCCCTTTCCGGCGCCATGCGCTATGCTGAAATAGGGATTGCCGATTTCACTACCGACGAGGAGGGCAGCATGAACCGGGACGAGTACGTGGAAAAGATGAAGCGCCAGATCGACGACTGGAACCTGAAACTCGCCGATTGGGAAGCCGAGATACAGAAGGCGAAGGGCACGATGAAGGCCCAGTACGAAGCGCAGATCAAGGCGCTGGAGCAGCAGCGCGACGAAGCGCTCAAGCGCCTGAATGAGACCCGCGAGGCCAGCCAGGCCGCCTGGATGGATGTCAACAAGGGCTTCGAGCAGGCCTGGAAAACGCTGCACGACAGCTTCAATTCGGCCTGGAGCGAATTCCAGAAAAAGAAGTAGGGCCGCAGCCGCTTTATTCCGGCGACGGCAAGCGCTCAGGACTTGATCCTGCGCAAATGCCGGCGCCGGCGGCAGGCGCAGGATTGCTGGTGATGATCCTTGATTTCCAATCCCGCCTGGATGCGGCTCGGCAACTTGCCCGGGCGCTGGCCGCCTACAGCGGCCGCAATCCCCTGGTGCTGGCGATCCCGCGCGGCGCGGTCGGCATGGGCAAGATCATCGCGGACTCACTTGGCGGCGAACTCGACGTGGTGCTGGTGCGCAAACTGCGGGCGCCGTTCAGCCCGGAGTTCGCGGTCGGCGCGATCGACGAGTCGGGCTGGGCCTATATCGCCGAACATGCGCAGGCGGCCGGGGCCGACGCCGTCTACCTGGAACAGGAAAAGCAGACGCAACTCGAGACCCTGCGCCGGCGCCGGGCGCAGTACACCCCGGCGCGGCCGCCGCTCGATCCGAAAGGCCGGATCGTGATCGTGGTCGATGACGGACTGGCGACCGGCGCCAGCATGATCGCGGCATTGCATGCAGTGCGTGCGCGGCAGCCGCAATGGCTGATCTGCGCCGTTCCCGTTGCCGCACCCGACAGCCTCGAGCGTGTCCGGCCGCTTGCCGACGAAGTCGTCTGTCTGGCGGCGCCCGAACATTTCCGCGCGGTCGGACAGTTTTACGCGGAGTTTGCGCAGGTTGAGGATGAGGAAGTCATTGGCCTCCTCGAGCAGAGTGGAAAGTCACGCAGCCGGGTCGATACATGAGGGCCGCCGCCGAACGCGCGGTATCGATTCCGGCGGACGAGGTTGCGCTCGAGGGCGTGCTCGCACTGCCGCCGCAGCCCGTCGGGATCGTGGTGTTCTCGCACGGCAGCGGCTCCGGCCGGCTGTCCCCGCGCAACCTGTACGTGGCCTCGGCACTGCACCGGCTCGGCCTCGGCACGCTGCTGCTGGACCTGCTCACGGCCGAAGAAGATCTGGACCGGGACAAGCGCTTCGACATCCGCCTTCTGACCACGCGACTCGGGCATGCAGTGGGCTTCGTGCGCCGGCAGCCTGCGACGCGCGCGCTGCCGGTCGGTCTTTTCGGCGCCAGCACCGGCGCGGCCTCGGCGCTGCGAGTCGCCGCGACCCTGCCGGAAGACATCGGCGCGGTGGTCTCCCGTGGCGGCCGGCCCGACCTTGCCGGAGACGAACTGCTCGGACGCGTCAATGCGCCGACGTTGCTGATCGTGGGTGGATTGGACCGCGAAGTGATCATGCTGAATGAATCGGCACGCGACGCGCTCACCCACTGCCAATGCGAACTGGAGATCGTCGCTGGAGCCACGCATCTGTTCGAGGAACCGGGCACGCTGGATCAGGTGGCACAGCTTGCCGGACAGTGGTTCTCCCGCCATCTCCGCCGTCACACCAAGGTCAACCTTTGATGCAGACCAGCGGTTCGAGCCGCGCCACTTTCTTCGCCAGTCCGGCCGCTTCGGCGGCGTCTACCACCGCGGTCACGTTCTTGTAGGCACCCGGCGCCTCCTCGGCGACGCCGCGCATCGACGGACTGCGGATCAGGATTCCCCGCTCGGCAAGCTCGCGCACCACGCTCCTGCCCTGCCACTTGCGGGTGGCTTCGTGGCGGCTCATCGCCCGGCCAGCGCCATGGCAGGCCGAACTGAAGGCCCGTTCCAGGCCGGTGGCGGTGCCGGCAAGTACGTAGGAGCACGTCCCCATGCTGCCGCCGATCAGCACCGGCTGGCCGGCCGCACGCAGGCTCTCGGGCAAGTCCGGGTGCCCGGGCCCGAAGGCGCGGGTTGCGCCCTTGCGGTGCACGAACAGTTCGCGCGAGCGTCCGTCCACATCGTGGGTTTCCACCTTGCAGGTGTTGTGCGACACGTCGTAGAGCAGGGGCATGTCCGACTGCGGCAACACCTCGCGAAAGGCCTGCCGCGTCAGGTGCGTCAGGATCTGCCGGTTCGCCAGCGCGCAGTTGATGGCGGCACGCATGGCGCCGAGGTAGCGCTGGCCGATCTCCGAGTTGATCGGTGCGCAGGCAAGTTCCCGGTCCGGCAGCGCAATGCCGTGGCTCTTGGCTGCGATCGCCATTTCCTTCAGGAACTCGCTGCCGATCTGGTGCCCCAGTCCGCGCGAGCCGCAGTGAATGCTCACCACCACCCGGTCCGGCTGCAGCCCATAGGCCGCGGCGATGCCCGGGTCGAACACCTCGGCGATGCGCTGCACTTCCAGATAATGATTGCCGGAACCCAAGGTGCCCATTTCCGCGCGCTGACGCTTCTTCGCGAAGTCCGAGACGGCGGAGGTCCTGGCACCGCGCATCTGCCCGTGCTCCTCGATGCGCTCCAGATCCTGCGCCTGGCCGTAACCGCGGGCCACCGCCCACGCCGCACCGCCGGCAAGCATCTGGTCCATCTCGTGGTCCGACAGCCGCAGTGTGCCGGTACTGCCCAGTCCCGCCGGGATGGACCGAAACAGGGGGGCGAAAGGCCGGTCTGCATACAGCGCACGCCGCAGGAAATGTCGAATCCGACGCCTCCGGCGGAGACCACGCCGCCCTGTTCCGGATCGAAGGCCGCAACCCCGCCGATCGGAAATCCGTAGCCCCAATGGGCATCGGGCATGGCGTAGGACGCCTTGACGATGCCGGGGAGCATGGCGACATTGGTCACCTGTTGGTAGACCTTGTCGTCCATCTGACTGACCAGTTCGCCGCTGGCATAGATGACCGCGGGCACCCGCATGGCTCCATGGGGCGGGATCACCCACTCGTATTCGGATCTTTTCTCGAACAGGGAGAGATCCATTGGCCTTATCCTGTGTGTTCAGACGTCCACTACGCACTGCGCCAGCCAGCCGCCGTCACTGCCCTGCCGCACCGACAATTCCGTCAGAGTCGCACCCTTGATCTCGACCGCAGGACAGTGCCTCCCGAGGTCGAGGTCTTCCCCCATGGCGCGCGCATGCAGGCGGTTGCCGTGCAGCTCGACCACAAATTCCGAATACAGCATGCGCTCGGTTACCATCGCATAGATCAGCGCGTCCAGCCATTCGACCAGCAGCATCTCCCGGTCCGGCGCCTCGCAATCGAAAATCCGCGATTTCCGCGGCCTGACACCGGCCGGGTCGCAGACCACGGCGGTCAGCGCAATGGCCGCCTGGGCGAACGCAGTCGCGAGGTCGGGCCCGAATCCGCGCACGCCGATGTCGGCTTCGTGCGCAAAATGCTCCCAGCGTGCCGCGTTCATGGCCGCGTCCGGATCGATCATTGGCGTCATCCGGTGCAAAAGCTATCCTTCCCGGCTGCGCAGCGCTTGATCTGGCGCAACAAACGCACAAACGATCCGTGCCACAAATACAACCAGCTTGCCGGCGGCCAGCCGCGAAAAGCCAGCCGGCATTGCAGAAGCGTTTTTCCAGGAACCACAGGGACGAAACCCGAAGGTTGCAGACCATGCCTGCCGTTTCACGGATAGAGCGAGAGGGAGGGATCGTGCCGGTCGCAGGCGACGCGCTGCTGCTCGTCGACATGCAGAATGACTTCCTGCCCGGCGGCGCGCTTGCCGTGGCCGGCGGCGACGAGATCATTCCAGTGCTTAATCGCTACCTGGCGCGCTTCTCCGTCCTGGGCCTGCCGGTGATCGCCACGCGCGACTGGCACCCTGCCGATCACTGTTCCTTCACCGCCCAGGGCGGCCCCTGGCCGGTTCATTGTGTAGCCGGTTCGCCCGGCGCCGGGTTTGCAGAAGCGTTGCGGCTTCCCGCCACCGCCCGGATCGTTTCGAAGGCGACCGGATCCGGGCAGGAGGCGTACTCCGGGTTTTCCGGGACCGACCTCAACCATTATCTTCGGCACCAGGGCGTGAAGCGCCTGTTCGTCGGCGGGCTGGCCACCGATTACTGCGTGCTCAATACGGTGAAGGACGCCCTGTCTCTCGGCTATCAGGTGATCCTGCTGCGCGACGCGATGCGCGCAGTCGACCTGCGACCGGGCGACGGCCCCCGGGCCGAGGCGGGAATGCGCAGCGCGGGTGCCCTCGCCGCCGACCTGCAAGCAGTCGGCGCATGACAACGGCACGGTCGCCCGGAAAAGACGAAGCCGGGGTTCGTTCCGACCCGGGTTCGAGCGCGCTGCTCACCGATCTTTACCAGCTCACCATGCTGCTCGCGTATCGCGAGCAGCACATGACCGACACCGCAGTGTTCGAATTCTTCGTGCGCAAGCTGCCCGGAAGCCGCAACTTCCTGATCGCGGCCGGCCTCGAGCAGGTGCTCGATTTCCTCGAGAGCCTGCACTTCACCGAAGAGGACCTCGCCTGGCTCGAGCACGACCGCGGCTTTTCGCGCGCGTTCCTGGACTCGCTTCGCGACCTGCGTTTCACCGGCGACGTGCACGCGGTTGCGGAGGGCACGATTGTCTTTCCCCATGAACCGATCCTGCGCGTGATCGCGCCGCTTCCCGAGGCACAACTGGTGGAAACGCGGATCATCAACATCCTGCAGCTGCAGACCATCGTGGCCAGCAAGGCCGCGCGCACCGTGCTCGCAGCGCCCGACAAAGTGCTGGTCGATTTCGGCCTGCGCCGCGCCCATGGGGCGGAGGCCGGGCTGTTTGCCGCTCGCGCCGCGTATCTCGCCGGTTTCGGCGGCACCGCGACGGTTCTGGCCGGACAGCGCTACGGCATCCCGCTCTACGGCACCATGGCGCACTCGTTCATCCAGGCGCACGCGGACGAAGCGCTGGCCTTCGAGCACTTCGCGCGTGCGCATCCGCAGAACATCGTTCTGCTGATCGACACCTACGACACCGAAGCCGGCGCCGGCAAGGTCGTCGCGCTGGCGCGCAAACTGCGGCAGGAGGGCATTGTGGTGCGGGCGGTGCGGCTGGACAGCGGCGATCTCGGCGATCACGCGCGCAAGGTGCGCCGCATACTCGACGACGGCGGCTTTCCCGACATCCGGATCTTTGCCAGCGGCGGACTGGACGAACACCTGATCCGGAGTCTGCTGGCGGACGGCGCGCCGATCGATGGCTTCGGTGTGGGCACGAGCCTGGTGACGTCGGAAGATGCGCCGGCGCTCGACTGCGCCTACAAGCTGCAGGAGTACGCCGGCGTGCCGCGGCGCAAGCGCTCCGAAGGCAAGGCCACCTGGCCGGGACGCAAGCAGGTCTATCGGCGCTACGACACCGCCGGCCGGATGGCGGCGGATGCGATCACGGTCGAAGGCGACGTGCTTCCGGGAGAGCCGTTGCTGGAGCCGGTCATGGTCGCGGGCCGCCGCCTCGCAACCCTGCCCGTCCTCGGCCGGATCCGTAACCGCGCCCTGGAGCAGATGACCCGCCTGCCGGATGCGCTGCGCGCGCTGGAACCAGCCGAACCGTTCCCGGTCACGATATCCGTCCGGCTGCAGGCACTCGCCGCGGAAACCGACCGTATCCTGGCGCCAGGCCAGCCGCGATAACGACCAGCTTGCGCATCCGGGCCCGCAGGCTTCAGCCGTGGTGCTTGCCGGCGCTGACCCGCTTTGCCTGCGCACCTTCGGCGGCGACCTCCTCGATGAACTGGACTTCCGTCCCGGGTGTGAGCTGATCGAAGGCGGGGTGGACCACGTTGTCGCGACCGAAGTAGAGTTCGCGGCCGTCCGGCGTCTCGATGAATCCGCAGCCTTCCTCGAAGAACAGGCGCGCAACTTTGCCGTGTTCGACCGGACTGTGCGCTTTGACATCGCCGCGCATCTCGCGGGCCACTTCCTCGATCTGCCGCGTCACCGAAGCGAAGGCGTCACGCAATGCAACATACACGTCCTCGTGATGGTCGCGGTTGGCGACGATCTCCTTGCCAGGCACGCGCACGTCGATGCGAACCTGGAACTGGCGCCCCTGTCGTCCGTGTTTGCCCAGTTCCTCAACCGTCACGCGGCAACTGGTGATGCGCGGATGAAATGCCTCGAGCTTTCCGGCCTTCTCGCGGATCAACGCCTCGAGTGCGTCGGAACGGGGAATGTTATGGAACGTGATCTGAATCGGAACCTGCATCCGTTTGCGCCTCCTGGCGAAGTTGTTGAACCGACACCGGTATTGAACTGAATCCAGCGCCCTGCTTATCACCATAGCGGCGCGGCCTCCTGGCGCCTTGATCTTGCTCAATTGTCCGCTCCGCCAGACTGCGATCCGGTTGCGGCGGCATGCCCTGACCGCCTGGGCGCCGTGAGCGGGTACGCGGGCTCCGGATTGACATGGGTCAAGCCGCGGCCGCCGTATGGTTTGACAATAACTGCAGCGTGCCGGCACTGCCGTTCCGATCCCGAGGTGACTGAGAATCCCGAAATGACCACCAGGACGCCCGAGAACGGCAACGCCATGCGCGAGGCGGCGCTGGCGCTGCTCGGCCTCGGCTGGTCGGTGATCCCGGTCGAAGCACGCGGCAAACGCCCGATCGTGCCTTGGCTCGAATACCAGTCCCGGATGCCGCGCCGGGACGAAGTCGAAAACTGGTTCAAGGCGCGGCGCGCGCTCAATCTCGCCATCGTCACCGGGGCGGTGTCGAACCTGGTGGTTCTCGATGTCGACCCCGGGCACGGCGGCACCGAGGCGCTGGCCGCGCTCGAACGCAGCCACGGACCGCTGCCGGAAACAGTCGAGGCCCGCAGCGGCGGCGGCGGGCGCCATTTCTACTTCACCCATCCGGGCACCGTGGTTCACAACCGCATCGGGCTCGCCGCCGGAATCGACCTGCGCGGCGACGGCGGCTGCATCGTCGCACCGCCCTCCGTACACGCCAGCGGCCAACGCTACCAATGGCTGCCACGACGCTCGCCGCTGGAGAGAAACACCAGCCCGCTGCCGCCCTGGTTGCTGCGCCTGCTGCGGCCGCCGGGCGAAGCGTCCGGGCATCCACTTTCACATTGGCGGCAATTGGTGCGCGAAGGCGTGGGCCAGGGCCGGCGCAACAGCACGCTGGCGTCGCTGACCGGTCACCTTCTGTGGCACGGCGTCGATCCTCTGGTGGCGCTGGAACTGCTGCTGGCGTGGAACCGCGTGCGCTGCCGCCCGCCGCTGGCCGATGAAGAAGTGGCGGGCGTGATCGACAGCATCGCACGCCTGCATGAACGCGGTGCCGGCTGAGTCGCGGGAACGAACGTTGTCTGCTGTCACCCTGTTTCTCTGTGGCGACGTCATGACCGGGCGCGGCATCGACCAGATCCTTGCGCAGCCCTGCGATCCGGCGATCCACGAATCCTGCATGAATGACGCGCGCGATTACGTCCGGCTTGCCGAACAGGCCAGCGGTCCGATCACGCGGCCGGTGGAGCCGTCGTACATCTGGGGCGATGCGCTGGAAGAACTGGCGCGGGTCGGGCCGCAGGCCCGAATCGTGAATCTCGAGACCGCAGTCACCCGCTGCCAGACCTGGTTGTCCAAGGGCATCAATTACCGGATGAATCCGGCCAATGTCGACTGCCTGAAAGCCGCCGCGATCGACTGCTGCGCGCTGGCCAACAATCATGTGCTGGACTGGGGCGAGCGCGGCCTGGCCGACACTCTCGACGCGCTTCATGGTGCCGGAGTGGCAACCGCGGGTGCGGGGCGCGACCGCGCGCAGGCCGAAGCGCCGGCGGTGCTGCCGCTCGCTGCAGATCGGCGGGTTCTGGTTTTCGCCGCCGGCGGCGAAACCAGCGGCATACCGGCGCAGTGGGCGGCGGCGCAAGGCAGACCCGGTGTCGCTTTACTACCGGATCTGTCGGCGCGGACGGCGGATGCCTTTGCGGCGCGCGTGCACAAGTTCAGGCGCAGCGGCGATCTGGTGGTCGCCTCGATACACTGGGGCGCCAATTGGGACTACGACATTTCCGCCGCCGAAGTTGACTTCGCCCACGCGCTGATCGATCGCGCCGGCGTGGACGCGGTGCACGGCCACTCGTCGCATCACCCCAAGGCCATCGAGGTGTACCGGGGCAAACTGGTCCTTTACGGCTGTGGCGATTTCATCAACGACTATGAAGGAATCGGCGGCCACGAGCGGTTTCGCGGCGAGCTGGGCATGATGTACTTCGCGACCCTGGACGGCGGCAGCGGCAGCCTGTTGCGCCTGGAACTGGTGGCGACGCGGATGCGGCGCTTGCAGGTGCGGCGGGCGGATGCGGCCGAGTCGGGCTGGTTGCGCGACCTCGTCGGTCGGGAAGGACTTCGCTTCGGCACCTCGGCACAGCCTGCAGCGGTGGGACGGTTCGAACTGCGCTGGCGCGGAAACGGATAACGCGCCGCGCCGCGGCACGCGGGATTACTCCGCGTGCCGCCGGCACCAGATCAGTTTGCCGTTGCGCCGAACCTCGCGCACCCGATGCAGCGGCACCTCATGCACGAAACCGTCGGCATCCATGGCGGAGAAGGAAAAATGCTCGCCTGCCGGAAAGCGGATATCGCGGAACGCGACTCGTACGATGCCGCCGGCAACCCGGTCGAGGTACCCGATCTCGAATTCGGCCTTGCCGAACCCCGGATCCCACTGGATGCGGCGCAGCAGGTCCTGGATCGGAATCACGGGCGCCTGGCCCTCACGCGCACCAGCCGGTCGCCGGTCGCGACGTCGAATCGCACTGGCATGAACTGCTCGATCAGCCACATCGCAGTTCGGGCATGGCTTGAAAGCATGCGCACACTGAAGCTGCCGCCGGCCAGGCCCAGATACACCAGCATCTGGTCGGCGGCATGCTGGTCGAGGGTTGCGCCCGCCGCAAGGTCCGCGCGCAGTTCCGCGCCCACCGCCTCGCCGAGCGCCTCGGCGCGCACGCCGCGTTCGGCAACGCGGCCGGCGCCGAGCACGGTGTGCTGCAAGCGTGCCCAGCATACGATTGCGCCGCCGCTGCCAAAGGCGGCATCACGACCCAGGGCCGCGGTCTCGATCTCGTCCGGCTCCGAGGTCCTGCCCAAGGCCGCAAGCGCCGACTTGCGCATGCGCCCGGCGACGGACAGCGGCAGGTTGGCCACGTGCGCAAGCCCCTCAAGGCTGCGCAGCGCCCCCGGCATACCGAGTTCGAGTGCTCGCAGCCGGCAGGGCTGCACCGCAACCTCGACTTCACCGCCGCCGCGCGGGTAGTACCCGCGGCGCAGGACCCGGCATTCGATACGCGCCCCCATGATCCCGAGCAACCCCAGTATCACGTGCCGGAAATAATCCAATGGCGGCGCCGCACGCACATCGGTTCCGCCGGTGACGATCACGCGGCTCGGCGCCGGCGCACACAGCATCGCCGGCAGCAGTGCCTGAAGCACCAGTGTCAGGCTGCCCGCGGTGCCCACGTCGATACGGAATTCGCCCCCGCGCAGGCCGCCCGGCGCAAAACTGAAATCCTGCGAGCGCAATTCAAGCCCCTCGCAACGGGCGTCGCACAGGGTGGCTGCTGCTCGCAGCGCCGCCAGGTGCTGCGGCGCCAGCCCCGGTTTGTCGCGCTTCGCGCGCACGTTGACCAGATGGAACGCCCTCCCGGTGATCGCGGCCAGTGCCGCCGCAGTACGCAGCAACTGGCCTCCGCCCTCGCCATATGAGCCATCGACCTGCAACATGAGCGCCATATCCCTCGCCGAAAGCGCGCGCCTGCGCCGGCCGGACACGGTAAACGCTTCAGGCCGCCGGAGTTTGATCCCGGTCAAGCCGCTACGCGCCGGCTGCACCTATAAGAAAATCTGCACCGGTAATAGCATCGTGGCATGACGCTCAGGCGGCAAAGGCGGCACCTTTGGTCGCGGCTATTTCGCGACCGCGATCCGCGACGTTCCCGAAGATAACTGTAACAATCGGCACATGGTGGACGAACAGGAATCGGCACAAGGGCAACTCGCGCGCCAGCGCCGGATGGTCGAGGCCCTGCGCGGGCCCGGGTGTTACGGACACGCGGTGGATACGGTCCGCATTCTGGAAACGCATATCTCGTTTGTCGTTCTCACCGGAAGCTTCGCCTACAAAATCAAGAAGTCGGTCAACCTCGGGTTTGTCGATTTCACCACCCTGGAGAGGAGGCGGTTCTATTGCGGGGAGGAGATGCGGCTCAACTCGCGGCTCGCACCGCACATCTACCTGGAGGTCGTTCCGATCAGCGGCACACCCGAAGCCCCCAGGGTGGGTGACCCGGCGGCACCGATCGAGTATGCGGTCAGGATGCGCGAGTTTCCGCAGCAAGCGTTGGCCGACCGTGTCCTGGCGCGCGGCGAGTTGAGCGCACCTCACCTCGACTTGCTGGCTGGACAGGTTGCGCAGTTCCATTCCAGCGCGGCCGTATCGGCCGCCGACGGGGATCCCTACGCCACACCCGGGGCGATCGCGGCGGCGGCCGAAGAGAACTTCGCGCAGATGCGCGCACTGCCGGAACTGGCGGCGAATCTGCCTTTGCTCGAAGACGTCGAATCCTGGAGCCGGCGCGAGCACACCCGCCTGGTTGAAGTTTTCGCGCAGCGCAAGCGCGACGGAGCCGTGCGCGAATGTCACGGCGATCTCCACCTCGGCAACATCGCGATTCTCGACGACGTGCCGTGCGTGTTCGATTGCGTCGAGTTCAATGCCGATTATCGCTGGATCGACGTGATCAGCGAGGTCGCTTTCCTGAACATGGATCTGCGCGCCGCCGGCCGGCCGGATCTTGCCCGGCGTTTCATCAACGCCTACCTCGAAGCCACAGGCGATTATGCCGGGCTGCGGGTGCTGCGCTATTACGTCGCCTTTCGCGCGACGGTGCGTGCCAAGGTCAACCTGTTTCGCGCTGACCAGCTTGCGCCCGGCAGCGAAGAACTCGGGCCCCTGCTGGAACGTTGCCATGATTACCTTATGCTGGCGCGCAGTTGCGCGCAGGCGGCGCGCGGCTTTCTGATCATCACGCACGGCCTTTCGGGCAGCGGCAAGACCACACTCTCCGGCACGCTGGTCGAATTGACGGGCGCAATCCGCATCCGTTCCGACGTCGAGAGAAAAAGAATGTCCGGCCTGGCACCGGAACAGCGTTCCGGATCGGATGTCGCGGGCGGCCTTTACTCGGCCGACAGCACCGAATCGACCTACACCCGGCTGCTGGACCTGGCACAGATCATCCTCGCCGCGGGATACGGCGCCATCGTCGACGCAGCCTTCCTCAAGTGCGGGCAGCGCAGCCGATTTCGTGACCTCGCTGCGCAGGCAGGCGTCCCGTTCCTGATCGTGGATTTCACCGCCCCTGAAGAAACGCTGCGCATGCGCATCCGTGCGCGCAGCGAAACCGGAGGCGATGCGTCCGAAGCCGATCTGGCGGTGCTCGAATACCAGCTGCGCACTCGGGAGCCGCTGCGGCCGGAAGAGTCCCGGCAGACGTTCATCCATGATGCCGGCGCGGCGCTGGAGCATGCGAAATCCACCGGCACCTGGGACGGATTGTTCCGTCGTCTGTCACTCGATCCTGCCGCGCCGGACGCGGGACACATGTAGCAAATCTGCCCGGCTTGCCTGTCGGGACTCGATATTCCGCAAGTCTGCGTATCGAATGCGTTATTGCTCCGGCCGCCGCGGGTGTCCGCATGCTGGCGCTCACTGCGCCCTGAGGCCCCTCGCCTGGCCGTGAACGCTTCGGCAAAGCCCTTCCCGGAAGCGCTGCCAGCCTGTTCGCCCGCCGATTGACCTGTGTCAATCCCGGCATCGGTGTACAGGTCGAGAATGAACCTGCCGAGTAAACGGCAATCAATAGCGGGGGTGAGCATGGCAATCGGCGAGATTTGCAGTCGCGAAGTGGTGTATGTACGGCGGGATGAAAACATCAGGGCCGCCGCCGAGTTGATGCGCCAATACCACGTCGGCAGCCTGGTCGTGGTCGACGACCGCGAAACCGGGCGCGCGCCGGCGGGCATCATCACCGACCGTGACATCGTGGTGGCGGTGGTGGCTCTCGGACTTGATCCGGAGGCCATCAGGGCGGAAGACGTGATGAGCCGGGAAATGTTCACGGTAGGCGAAAACGCCGGCGTCGCGGAGACTGCCGAACTGATGCGCATGAAGGGCATACGCAGGCTGCCGGTGACCGATCGCGGCGGGGCTCTGGTCGGGATCGTCGCAGCGGACGATCTGCTGTCCCTGCTGTCGGAAGAGATGTCTGCGCTTGCAACGATGGTTTCGCGCGAGCACAAGCGCGAAGCGGAGATTCGAAAGAACATCGCATGACAAAGGAGGCACCATGCAAGTTCCGGTACAGATCGTATTCGACAACGTCAAGCATTCCGAAGCGCTCGAGCAGGAGATTCTGAAGAACGCGCGCAAACTGGAAGCCGCCCATCCGCGTCTGATGCGCTGCCACGTCAGTGTGGAACAGCCGCACCGGCACCAGCAGCGGGACAATCTCTTCAACGTGCGCCTGGCGCTGCACCTGCCGGGCGACGAGATCGTGGTCAATCGTGATGCGCATGAGGACGTCTATGTCACCCTGCGCGATGCTTTCGGCGCCGCAAGGCGGCAGCTCGAGGATCACGCGCGCAAGGCGCGCGGCGACGTAAAGCAACATGCCGGCAGACCGGCGTAGCAAAACAAAAAAGGAGAACGGCCATGCCAGGCAAGGAACCCAGGGCGCACGACAGGGAACGCCGTGACCGGCAGATCGAGGAGGTCGGCCATGATCCCTATCACGCGCGCTCCAAGCCGCGCGAACCGGCGGTATGCCCGCAGTGCGGCCTGGTGTTCCACGCCGGCCGCTGGCAGCGCCTGGCACGGCCGGCGGCTGCGAACGAACATCTGTGCCCCGCCTGTCACCGCACTAAGGACGGGCTTCCCGCCGGAATCATCACGCTGGAAGGCGCGTTTGCCGCCGAGAATGCAACCGAGATCCTGAATCTGGTTCGCAACGAGGAAGAACGTGAAGCATCGGACCATCCCCTGCAACGCATCATGGCGGTGACCCGGGAAGACGGCAAGACCGTGATCACCACCACCGATATCCATCTTGCCCGCCGTATCGGCGACGCGGTGGTTCATGCGTTCCACGGCAAACTCGACCTGAAGTACAGCCCGGACGAATATCTGGTGCGGGTGAACTGGTCTCGCTGAAACGATGCCCTGGACCGAAGAGACCTTCCCGGCGGCGATGCGGTATCTCGACCCGCACACGCGGAGCAAGGCCGTCGAGATCGCCAATGCGTTGCTGCGGGAAGGATGCGAAGAAGGCTTCGCGATCCGGGTCGCGATCAGCCGTGCCCACAATTGGGTGCGACGCCATCCGCAACCGGAAGCAGACCTCGGCGCGCGCTAGGCGAACTCTCCCGACATGAGCACGCCGCAAGCAGCACTTGCATATGCACCGCGGGGCGTCGGTCTGGCCTATGCGGTGGTCTATATCAGGAAGGTACCGGACGTTTACGGGTGGTGGATCGGCGCCCGGGGCGCCGACATGCACTCGGCCTATTTCCGGCTGGAAGATTTTTACACCACCACCGGGACGACTTTCCTTTCCAGCGCGGGGTCGGATCTCCAGGGGGGTTGGCAACTTGACCTGACCTCCGGCCTGCCGCGGGACATCGATGCGGTTGCGATAGAAGCCGGCGTCGTGCAGGAAGTCGAACAGATGCGGGACCGGTTTGCGGGCGAGTGGCTGCTCTTCGAGGCGGACCGGGATTTCGCGCGCGAAGAACAGGCCTACGGCGAAGCCGAACTGGCCCACGGAACAGTGAACATCCGCTTCAGCAAATTGAACAAGCTGGACAAGCAAGGCGCCCTCTGGCGCTACTACTCGAAGGATTTCGAAGCCGTGGTCGCCGACTACCTCGGCCACCGCTGGCCGCTGGACTACGGCAAGGGCTAACCACAGGCTGCGCCCCGGAGTCCGCGCATGCCGGTCGTCAACGCCTCGATGTCTTTTATCTCCTCGGTCCGGGCAATCGGTCGCCTTGCCTTCGAATCCGGCCACCTCACCCAGGAACCCTCGCCGCCTACATCTCCAACTCGCCGCCGCCCGGCGTGGGCGGGCGCTTCTCGGGAATCTCGGCGATCATGCAGTCGGTGGTGAGGATCAGCGCCGCAACCGACGTGGCATTCTGCAGCGCAATGCGCGTGACCTTGGTCGGGTCGATGACGCCCATTTCCAGGAGATCGCCGTAGCCTTCGGTCGCGGCGTTGTAGCCGAAACTGCCGCTGCCTTGCGATACCGTGTCGAGCACCACCGAAGGCTCCGCACCGGTGTTGGCGACAATCTGGCGCAGCGGTTCCTCCAGGGCGCGCAGCACGATCTTCACTCCCGCGGTCTGGTCGTCGTTTTCGCCTGTCAGTTGCTTGAGCGCATTGCGCACCCGTATCAGTGCCACCCCGCCGCCCGGCACGATGCCTTCTTCCACCGCCGCCCGGGTCGCATGCAGGGCGTCGTCGATACGCACCTTGCGTTCCTTCATTTCGGTTTCCGTGGCGCCACCGACCTTGATCACCGCGACACCGCCGGAAAGCTTTGCCGCGCGCTCCTCGAGTTTTTCCTTGTCGTAGTCGCTGCTCGCCTTCTCGACTTCGGCGCGGATGCGCTTGATCCGCTCGTCGATCGCCTTCGGGTCGCCGGCGCCGTGGATCAGGGTGGTGTTCTCCTTGTCCACCTCGACCCGCTTCACCCGGCCCAGGTCGGCGAGCTTGGCGTTTTCGAGCTTGAGTCCGAGTTCCTCGGAAACCACGGTGCCGCCGGTGAGCACCGCGATGTCTTCGAGCATCGCCTTGCGGCGGTCGCCGAACCCCGGCGCCTTGACCGCGCAGGTCTTGATGACGCCGCGCACGGTATTGACCACCAGGGTCGCCAGCGCCTCGCCCTCGATATCCTCGGCAATGATCAGCAGCGGCTTGCCCGCGCGCGTCATCTCTTCCAGGATCGGCAACAGTTCCTTGATCCCGGAGATCTTCTTGTCGTGGATCAGGACATACGCGTCGTCCAGAATCGACTCCTGTTTCTCGGCGGAGTTGATGAAGTAAGGCGACAGGTAACCGCGGTCGAATTGCATGCCTTCCACGAGTTCGAGTTCGTTCGCGAGTCCGGATCCGTCTTCCACGGTGATAACGCCCTGGCGTCCGACCTTGTCCATTGCCTCGGCGATGATCTGTCCGACCGTAAGGTCATTGTTCGCCGATATGCTGCCGACCTGCGCCACCTCGTTGTTGCTCGAGCAGGGCTTGGAGATGCGCTTGAGTTCCTCCACCGCCGCCGCCACGGCCTTGTCGATCCCGCGCCGCAGGTCCATCGGATTCATGCCGGCCGCGACATACTTCATGCCCTCGTTCACGATCGCCTGCGCCAGCACGGTCGCGGTGGTGGTGCCGTCGCCCGCGACTTCGGAAGTTTTCGCCGCCACCTCGCGCACCATCTGCGCGCCCATGTTTTCGAACGGATCCGGAAGTTCGACGGCCCGGGCCACCACCACGCCGGAGTTGGCGACCGTCGGGCCGCCATAACTCTGCTGCAGGATGACGTTGCGGCCCTTGGGGCCGAGCGTGATCTTGACCGCATCGGCGAGAATGTTCACGCCGGCACGGACTTTCTCATGCGCCGCGTGGTGGAATATGAGCTGTTTGGCTGCCATGGTGTCAGTCCTCCTGTTGCATTCGGTCGCCCGGCGTTGATCCGTTTACGGGGTCATGCGGAAACCCCCAGCCGAGTCGCGAGGTAATCAATGGACGAATCGAGCGTCGCCAGCTTCTGGTAGTCTGCCTCGGGCACTTCGATGCCGAGGCTGTCATGCAGCCGGATGACGACGTTGAGGAAATCGAAGGAGTCGATGTCGAGCTGGTCGCGCAGCGGCCGGTCGGCGCGCAGGGCATCATAGTCGCCTTCCGGCGCGATGGCGGAAAGCGCCTCGACCAGCGCGGCGCGGATGTCCTGTCGGGTCATGAGCGCCACCTCACCACAGAGGCACAGAGAAACAGAGGAATTCTTGTCGGGATGTCGTGGAACAACCGGATCGGCCGCCATGCGTGCAGATACCGGACGGGATCATCCTCGATCAGATTCCTGATCTTCTCCGTGTCTCTGTGCTTCTGTGGTTCAACTGGTTTTCCGAAATTCATGCGAGGGCCTCCGGTTGCTGAAACAAACGGTCCAGCGCGGCCAGGTACAGCGCGCCACGGTGGCCGACACTGGCACGATGGTCCGCGGAGAGCGTGACCCGCAGCGTCTGCCGCACGGCGACGACACCATCGTGCACCCAGGGCCGGGGCAGCACCTTGCCGAATCCGACCAGCGCGACCTGGGGCGGGTAGATCACACCGTAGACTTCCTCCACGCCCTGCTCGCCGAGATTGGTGACGGTGATGGTCGCATCCGTCAGTTCCGAACTGCGCAGGCCGCCGCTGCGCGCACGCACGATCAGGTCGGCGAGCGCGCGCATGAGCTCCGGCGTGGATTTCCTTTCCGCGTCGTGGATCGCCGGCGCCACCAGCCCGCCGCCGCGCAAGGCGATGCCAACCCCGAGATGCACTGACGCCGCGGTCTGCAGTCCGCCCCCGGTCCAGTGCCCGTTCAGTTCCGGAACTTCCGCCAACGCCAACGCCGCCGCGCGCAGCAACACTGCGGCGAACAGGGCTCGTTCGGCAACCGGGCGAGCGGCATTTTCCCGTTCCAGCCAGGCGAGCGCGTCGGTGACGTCGACGGTCGCACCGAGGTAGTAGTGCGGAATCTCGCGCTTGGACTTCGCCATCGCGGCCGCGATGGCGGCACGCATTCCGGCGGCGCGATCAGGTGGCGCGGCTTTGCCCGACGCGCGTTCGACAGTGGCGGCAGGCGCGGACTGTGCTGCCCGCTCGACGTCGGCCAATGAAACCACGCCGTCGGCGGACGACGCTTCGACGCGGGCGATATCCACACCGAGCTCCGTTGCGCGCCGGCGCGCCGCCGGGGAGGCTTTCACCCGCGCCGCTTCCCCGGCGGGGAACGCCGCACCGGGTGGAGTTGCCTTCTCCGGCGCGACGGCCTCCGGCGCTGCTGGCGCTATTGTTTCAGGCGCAGCCGGCGCCATGGTTTTTGGCGCTGCCGGCGGCTCGCCTTCACCGCGCAACAATGCGATCGGTTCGCCGACCGGGACCTTCGTGCCCGGTTCGACCAGCAACCGGTCGACGACGCCGTCTTCCCAGATTTCGACGTCCACCGCGCCCTTCTGCGTTTCCACCACCGCGACGACGTCGCCGCGCCTGACCGCCTGCCCGGGTTTCATGTTCCATTCCACCAGGATGCCGGCTTCCATGTCGGCGCCCAGGGACGGCATGCGGAATTCATGCATGGCTCATCACTCCTTTCGCCGCCGCCACGATGCCGGCAACCTGCGGCAGCGCCGCCTCTTCGAGATGGTGCGCATACGGCACCGGCACTTCGCGGCTGCAAACCCGCGCCAACGGCGCATCCAGTTCGTAGAAGGCGCTCTCCATGATGCGGGCCATCACTTCCGCGGCGAGGCTGCCGCTTTTCCAGCCCTCGTCCACGATCACCGCGCGGCGAGTGCGTGCCACCGATTCCAGGATGGTTTTCTCGTCCAAGGGCCGCAGCACTCGCAGGTCGATCACTTCGGCACTGACGCCGGCCTGCGCCAGTTCCTCTGCGGCCTGCAGCGTCTTGCCGAGCATGCCGCCGTAGGTGATCAGGCTCAGGTCCGTGCCCGCGCGCCGGATCGCGGCGCGCTCCAGGTCCACCGCGCCGGCGTCTTCCGCCAGTTCACCTTCCATGTTGTATAGCATCAGGTGCTCGAAGATGATCACCGGGTCGGGGTCCTGCAATGCCGTCCAGAGCATGCCGCGTGCATCTTCGAGGGTCGCGGGCGTGACGATGCGCAGGCCGGGAACGTGGGCGTACCAGCCCTCCAGGCTGTGCGAATGCTGGGCCGCAAGCTGGCGGCCGCCGCCGGTGGCCATGCGGATCACCAGCGGCACGCCGACCTGCCCGCCGGACATGTGCCGCAGCGTCGCGGCGTTGTTGACGATCTGGTCCAGTGCCAGCAGGCTGAAATTCACCGTCATGATCTCGACAATCGGCCGCATGCCGGTCATGGCCGCGCCGATACCGATGCCAACGAATGCAGATTCCGACAGCGGCGTGTCGCGCACCCGGTCTTCGCCGAACTCCTCGAGCAGGCCCTTGCTCACCGCGTAGCTGCCGCCGTAACGGCCGACATCCTCGCCCATCAGAAAGGCGCGCGGCTCCCGCTGCAGCGCCTCGCGCAGCGCCTCGCGCAGCGCTTCCCGGTATGTCGTCCGTTTCACGGTGACTTCCCGGTCATCTGCGACGCGACGCCGGCATAGACATCGCGCTCCAGGTCTTCGACCGGCTCCAGGGTGCCGGCCTCGGCAAACGCCGTTGCCTGCTCGACCTCGGCCTTGTCGCGGTACAACTCGGGATCGAACATCGAGTGGGCCCGGAAGCGGTAGGTCCTGAACTCGAGGAAATACGGAATGCTCAGCCGCCGCACGATCTCCACTGCTTCGTGCGTCGCCGACCACACCGCCTCCACGTCCATGCCGTCGACACTCACGGCGGGCATGTTGTAGCTTGCCGCCTTGGTGCACAGGTCGGTGTCGGATTCGGACCGGGCGAGCGCGGTACCCATGGCGTACAGGTTGTTCTCGCACAGGAACAGCACCGGCAGCTTCCACAGGGCGGCCAGGTTCAGGGTCTCGTGAAACTCGCCCTCCGCCATCGCACCCTCGCCAAAGAAGCATGCCGTCACCTGCGCTCGTTTCTGCATCTTGTCCGCCATTGCGATGCCCGCGGCGACCGGCAGGCTGCCGCCGACAATGGCATTCCCGCCGTAGAACCGGCGCGAGGCGTCGAAAAGATGCATCGATCCGCCGCGGCCGCGGCTGCAGCCCTCCTGCTTGCCGAACATTTCCGCCATCACGGCGCCGGCGGGCACGCCGCGGGCGAGCGCGTGACCATGCTCGCGGTAGGTGGCAATCACCGAATCGCCGGCATTGAGCGCCGGCATCACACCTGCGGCAATCGCTTCCTCGCCGATGTACAGGTGCAGAAAGCCGCGGATCTTGCCGGCGCTGTAGAGTTCGGCGCTCTTCTCCTCGAAGCGGCGGATGCGCAGCATCTGCTCCAGCAGGGCCAGCGCCTGCTCGCGCGAGGGCATCACGCCGGCGACTCCAGGGTCGAGGTGTCCCCTTCCGGCAGGCCGAGTTCGCGCGCCTTGAGCAGGCGGCGCATGATCTTGCCGCTGCGGGTCTTGGGCAGCGTCGGCTGAAAATCGATCTCTTTCGGCGCAACCGCGGTACCCAGGCGTTTGCGCACGAAGGCCAGCAGCTCGCGCTGCAGTTCCGGCGAGGCAGAGAAGCCGGCTTTCAGCGCCACGAAGGCCTTCACCATCTCGCCTGCCACCGGGTCGGGCTTGCCGATCACCCCGGCTTCGGCCACCGCCGGATGCTCCATGAGCGCGCTTTCCACTTCGAACGGACCGATCAGGTGTCCCGAGGACTTGATGACGTCGTCCGAACGCCCGACGAACCAGAAGTAGCCGTCGGCGTCGCGCCGCGCCAGGTCGCCGCTGAGGTACCAGCCGTTCGCGAAGCACTTGCGATAGCGTTCGTCCTCGTGCAGGTAGGCGCGAAACATCGACGGCCAGCCGGCGCGCAGCGCCAGTTCGCCCTGGATGTCCGGCTCGTCCACCACCTCCACGCTGCCGTCGGACAGGCGCCTGACGATGGCGGCCTCGATGCCGGGCAGCGGCCGCCCCATCGATCCCGGCTTGATCGCCATCGACGCGTAGTTGGCGATCATGATGCCGCCGGTCTCGGTCTGCCACCAGTTGTCGTGGATCGGCAGGTCGAAGGCCTCCTGCCCCCACAGCACCGCCTGCGGATTGAGCGGCTCGCCGACGCTGGCGATGAATCGAAGGCCCGGATAGGCGCGCCGACGCGCCGGTTCCACGCCGCCCTTCATCATCATGCGCACCGCGGTCGGCGCGGTGTACCAGACACTCACCTTTTCGCGCTCGAGAATCTGGTACCAGCGTTCAGCATCGAAGTCGGCTTCGTCGACCACGCAGCTCGCGCCGATGCTGAGCGGGGCAACGATCCCGTACGAAGTGCCGGTGACCCAGCCGGGGTCGGCCGTGCACCAGAACACGTCCTCGGGATGCAGGTCGAGCGCGAAACGGCCGGTCGCGTGATGGGCGACGACGGCCTCATGGACGTGCAGCGCGCCCTTGGGCTTGCCTGTGGTGCCGCTGGTGAAATGCAGCAGCGCGGGATCGTGCGGGTCAGTGGGCTCGATCAGGTAGTCGGGCGATGCATGCTTGTTCAGGGCGGTGAAATCCAGGCAATCTTCGGGGACCGGCGGTGCCTCGCGCTCCGGCGCGATCAGGACATGCCGCAGCGACGGAAGTTTGTCCCTCAGACCCGCAAACTTCTTCGTGTAAAGCGATGCCGTGGTCACCAGCACCCGGGCATCGCCAATGCGCATGCGGGTTTCGATCGGCTCCGGTCCGAACGCGGAGAACAGCGGACAGACGACGCAGCGCGCCTTGAGCGCCCCAAGCACCGCGATGTACAACTCGGGAATCCGGCCCGCCAGCACGAACACCCTGTCGCCCTTGGCGACGCCCAGACTGTGCAGGACATTGGCGAAGCGGCTGGTTTGCTCGCAAAGCTGCCGGTAACTGAAATCGCGGATCTCGCCGTTCTTGCCGAGCCAGCGGATCGCCAGCTTGTCGGCCGTGGCGCCCCGGGCATGGCGATCCACTGCCTCGTGCGCAATGTTCAGTCCGCCCGCAGGCAGGCCGTCGACCAGGTTGCGCGCCTGCAACCAGGAAAACGAGGCGCAGGCCTCCTCGTAGTCCCCGAGGTTAGGCTCTCCATGCGCCAACCGCGCCTTTTCGATGATGACTGGAACTGTCATATACCTTTCTTAAAATTCGCGATACTGAATTTTGCGAGCCGGCAACGCACGGGCCAAGGCTGTCGCCCCTTTTGCAACGTTACCGGGGCAGTCCCGGTCCGCCCCTTGATTCAGATCAATTGGCGTGATGAATTAAGGTTCAGAATTTATTTGAAAGGTTCCCGCGAAGCAGTGATTTCGCGGCAGTCTCTACCGCAGAAGGAGGAAACAATGGTTCCCTTGAAGGCAGCAAAGGAGACAGGCAAGACCCACCGGATGGCACCACAGCAGAAGCCGGTGCGCAGGAAGCCGTCGCGGGCCACCGCATCGAAACATGGCGTGCTCATGGATCCGAAGCAGGAGTTCAGCGACGACGAGTGGTACGACATGGTGGCCACCGCGGCATACTTCCGCGCCGAGTCGCGCGGCTTCGAAGGCGGTGCGCCGGAAGACGACTGGTACGAAGCCGAGGCCGAACTGCGCGAGCAGATGGCAAGGGCGGAGGACACCTACGACATGGAATCGAGGGAGTCTCCGGAATCTGGTCGAAGCGATATTGAACGAAAAGGAGAATGAGCATGGCGAATCTGACACGTTACGACCCGTTTGGCGACCTCGATGACATGTTCAAGGGTTTCATGCTGCGACCGGTGCGCATGGAACAGCAGGCGCCGCAGATCAAGATGGATGTAAAGGAAGACGACAACGCCTACCTGGTGCATGCCGAGATTCCCGGCGTGAACAAGGAAGACATCAAGGTCGACGTCGACGGCAACATGGTTTCGATCTCCGCCGAGGTGAAGCGGGAGAAGGAAGAGAAGAAGGGCGAGCGGGTGATCCGCAGCGAGCGTTACCAT
>LNFM01004388.1_pt1 | contig 27178 bp, 29 predicted proteins | sample 596031 | NCBI WGS metagenome assembly LNFM01 (sample SAMN04254537, study PRJNA301005) | activated carbon metagenome | isolation source: dual media filters at the Ann Arbor, Michigan drinking water treatment plant | place: USA: Ann Arbor | reverse complement strand
GCATCGAAGTGAAGCGCCGCGGCGACGTGCGCCGCGCCAAGCTGTACTACCTGCGCCAGCGCAGCGGCAAGTCGGCGCGCATCAAGGAAAAGCTGGCCTGATGCACGAGGTCGTTGGCGTCCGGGTTCGGGCGTTGTCGATCTCCAAGGCCGCCTTCGGGCGGCCTTTGTCATTGACCACCGAGATCTGACCGTCATGACGGCACCGCCGCGCATCCTCGACCCTCGCCGAATTCCGGTGATCGGCGCGGATGCACACCTGCCGGCGGTGCCGATCGAGCATCTGTCCCCGACGGCACTGCGCCGGCGCTTCGCTGCGGGCGGCGACTGGCAACCCGAATTCCGGGGCGACGCCGGCGGCGTGTTCGTCGGCCGCGAGCCCGTCGCGGCCGCCGTGCTCGTGCCGCTGGTGCAGCGCGCCGACGGCCTGCACGTGCTGCTGACGCGCCGCACCGACCACCTGCGGGACCACGCCGGCCAGATCAGCTTCCCCGGCGGCCGCACGGAGCCGGAAGATGGCAGCCCCGAGGCCACCGCGTTGCGCGAGGCGCAGGAGGAGGTCGGACTGCCTCTGGGCCAGGTCGAGGTCATCGGTCGCCTGCCCGCCTACACCACGGTGACGAGCTATGTCGTCACGCCCGTGGTGGCGCTGGTGCATGCGCCCTACACGCTGGCGCTGGACAGTTTCGAGGTGGCCGAGGCCTTCGAAGTGCCGTTGCCGCACCTCATGAACCCGGCCCACCACCGCCGCCATGTCTTCAACTACGAAGGTGGCGAGCGCCAGTTCCTGTCCATGCCCTGGACCGGCCAAGGGGCCGACGGCCAGCCGCGTGAATACTTCATCTGGGGCGCGACGGCGGCCATGCTGCGCAACCTCTACCGCTTCCTCGGCGCCTGAGCCGCCGGTCGACAGGCGGGCGACGCCCTATCATCGAAAGCGATGAGTTTCTTCGCCGTCCTGTTCGCGCTGCTGATCGAGCAGCTCAAGCCGCTGCCGCGCGACAACTGGGTGCACGAGACGCTGATGTCGTGGGTGCGCTGGACCGGCCGCAACTTCGACGCCGGGCAGCCGCACCACACCTGGGTCGTATGGTGTGTCTCGGTCGGTGTGCCTTCGGTGCTGGTGGCCGCGCTGCACATGCTCATCGCCCACTTCAGCCTGGTGCTGGCGCTGGCTTTCGATGTCGGGATGCTCTATCTCACGCTGGGCTTCCGCCAGTTCAGCCATTACTTCACCGACATTCGCGACGCGCTCGAGCGGGGTGACGAGAACGAGGCGCGCCGTCTGCTGGCCGAATGGCGCCACCTCGATGCCAGCGAACTGCCGCGCACCGAAGTGCTGCGCCACGTCATCGAGCATGCGCTGCTGGCCGCGCACCGCCATGTCTTCGGCGTCTTCTTCTGGTTCGTCGTGCTTTCGGCGCTGGGCCTGGGGCCGATGGGCGCGGTGCTCTACCGCATGGCCGAGTTCTCGGCGCGCTACTGGGGCTATCGCCACCGCAATATCGACGCGCCGGGCAACGACGCGCTGCTGGCGCTGTCGCAGCGCCTGTTCGGGGTCATCGACCACATACCGGCACGCTTGACGGCCTTCGGTTTCGCGGTGGTTGGCAACTTCGAGGAAGCGGCCGCCAGCTGGCGGCGCGACGCGACCCTGTGGCAGCACCCGAACGAGGGTGTCATCCTGGCGGCCGCCGCCGGTGCCGTCGGCGTGCAACTGGGGGGTGCCGCAGCGCCGGGCGTCACACCCGACCGTTCGAAGACCTTCGACGCCGGCGGCGACGCCGGCATGGCCGATGCGCAGGGCTCGACCGCGGGCGTGCTGGCGCAACCGGGGCACCTGAACAGCGTGGTCGGGCTGGTGTGGCGTTCGGTGGTGCTGTGGATGCTGCTGGTGGCGCTGCTGACGCTGGCGCACGTGGTCGGCTGAAAGCCGGCCACTCGGCAAGGTTGGTCGGCTGAACGCGGTCCACTCGGCAAGCGCGGTCCGCTGAGCCCGGCGCTCACCACTTCTTCTGCGAGAGTTCCTCGTACAGCTCGCCGTAGATGCGCTGGCGTGTCGGGCTGATTTCACCGCGTGCCGCGGCTTCGCGCACGCCGCAGCCGGGTTCGTGGCGGTGGCTGCAGTTGTGGAAGCGGCAATGGCCCAGCACAGCGGCGTAGTCGGGCATCAGGCCCGCCAACTGTTCGGGCTGCACCTGGCGCAGACCGAACTCCTGGAAGCCCGGTGAATCGATCAGCGCGCCGCGTGCTGCGTGCCCGACCGGGGTGGCGTCGGTCGCCCCGTCGAGCCAGTACCAGCGGGTGCTGGTGGTGGTGTGGCGGCCGGTGTTCAGGGCCTGCGAGATCTCGCCCACCTGCGCCGCGGCCTGCGGCACCAGGAGGTTGATCAGCGTGCTCTTGCCCATGCCGCTGGGGCCCAGCACCAGCGTCGTGCGGCCGGCCAGCAGCGGGCCCAGCACGTCGCGCGCGCCCGCAGGGTCGGTCTTCAGCGCCAGCTCGATCACCGCCACGCCCATCGCACGGTAGGGCGCCAGGCGTTCGCGCGCGATGGCGATGGTCGGCAGGTCGGTCTTGTTCAGGCCGATGACGGCGGGGATGCCGGCCTCGGCTGCGGCGATGAGCGCCCGCGTGAGCTGCGATTCACTGAACACCGGCTCGGGCGCCACCAGCACCAGCAGCTGGTCGAGGTTGGCGGCGAACGACTTCGTGCGCCATTCGTCCTGGCGGAACAGCAGGTTGCGGCGTGGTTCGAGCCCGTCGATCACGCCGCCGTCGCCGGTGACCTGCCAGCGCACGTGGTCACCGACGACAAGGTCGCTCTTCTTGCCGCGCGTCTGGCACAGCACACGCCGGGCCTCTGGCGTTTCGATCATCACGTGGCGGCCGTGTGCGGCCACCACCAGGCCGACGGTAGGCGCGGCTGCACCGGGGGCAGGCCCGGGTGGCGTCAGCGTCAAGGCAGCAACGCGTCCACCTTGGCGGCGCAGATGAAGTCGTTGATGGATATACCGCCCACCGAGTGGGTGTTGAAGCGCACGGTGCACCGGCTGTAGGACACCAGCAGGTCCGGGTGATGGTCTTCCACGTGCGCGACCCAGGCCAGCGCGTTCACGAAGGCCAGGGTGCGGTGGTAGTCGGGAAAGTCGTACAGCTTCTGTAGGGCGCCATCGACGAGCGCCCAGCCCGGCGCCTGCGCCAGATGGGCGTCGATGTCGGCCGCCGTCATGGCGGCGTGGCCCTCCAGGGGCTGGCAACGGCGGGTGGCGAGTTCGCTCATGGTGTCAGGCGGCTGCGGGGACGGGCAGGGCGCCGGTGGCCGGCGGGGGCAGGGCCGCCAGGCGCTCGGAGGCAGGCGGGTGCGAGTAGTAGAAGCGCACGAAGAGCGGGTCGGGCGTCAGCGTGGCGGCGTTGTCCTCGTGCAGCTTGAGCAAGGCGCTGGCGAGGCTGCCGCCGTCGGCCTGCTGGCAGGCATAGGCGTCGGCCTGGAACTCGTGCCGGCGCGAGAAGTGCGCCATCAGCGGCGACACGAAGAAGGTGAACGGCGGCAGCGCCAGCATGAACAGCAGCAGCGCCAGCGCGTCGTTGGGCGCGCCGATGTTGGGGGCCACGCCCAGGCCGGCGTAGAAACCGCTCTGCCCGGCCAGCCAGCCCAGCAGCGCCAGGCCGGCCAGGCTGAAGCCGAAGATCCCCACCATGCGCTGCAGCACGTGGCGGTGCTTGAAGTGGCCCAGCTCGTGCGCCAGCACGGCTTCGACTTCGCCGGGGTTCAGGCGCTGCAGCAGGGTGTCGAAGAAGACCACGCGCTTGGACGCGCCCAGGCCGGTGAAGTAGGCGTTGGCGTGGGCCGAGCGCCTGCTGCCGTCCATCACGAACAGGCCCTTGGCGGCAAAGCCGCAGCGCTGCATCAGCGCCTGCACACGCGCCTTCAGCGCCTCGTCGGGCAGCGGCGAGAACTTGTTGAACATCGGCGCGATGACGGTGGGGTAGAGCACCAGCAGCGCCAGGTTGAAGACCACCCAGGTGACCCACGCGTACAGCCACCACAGCCCGCCCGACGCGCCCATGATCCACAGGATGACGGCCGCCAGCGGCAGCCCCACCAGCGCACCCACCGCCACGCCTTTGGCCAGGTCGGCCAGCCACAGCTTCGGTGTCATGCGGTTGAAGCCGAAGCGTTGCTCGATACGGAAGGTGCCCCAGGCGTCCAGTGGCAATTCGAGCAGGCCACCGATGGCGGCAAAGGCCGCCAGCAGCGCCAGCTGGTAGGCCATGGGGCCCCAGTTGGGCGCCACGGTAGCCAGCAGCAGCGTGTTCAGCGCGTCCAGGCCGCCCAGCAAGGTCCAGCCCAGCAGCATCAGGCTGCCGAAGGCCATGCTGACGAGGCCGAAGCGGCCCTTGGCCAGCGTGTAGTCGGCGGCACGCTGGTGCGCCGCCAGCGTGACGGTGGCGGCGAAGGCCGCAGGCACCTGGTTGCGGTGCGTGGCCACGTGGCGCATCTGGCGCGTGGCCAGCCACAGCTTGACGGCCAGCGACAGCAGCAAGGCGGCCGCGAAGGCCAGGGTGACATCGGTGCTCAGCATGGTCGGCGAGTGTAGGCGTGGGCGAGAATCGGCGTCCTCGACCCTGGCATGCACCCATGAGCGTTACCCCCACTGAAACCTCGCTGAGCCCGAACGACCAGAACCTGATCTGGATCGACCTGGAGATGACGGGCCTCTTCCCCGACACCGACCGCATCATCGAGATCGCCGTCGTCGTCACCGACCCGAACCTGACGGTGCGCATCGAGGGCCCGGTCTTTGCCATCCACCAGACCGACGCCGTGCTGGCCGGCATGGACGCCTGGAACACGGGCACCCATGGCCGCAGCGGCCTGACCGCCCGCGTACGCGCGTCGACCATCGACGAGGCCTCGGCCGAGGCCCAGGTCATCAGCTTCCTGCAGCAGTACGTGCCCAAGGGCAAGAGCCCCATGTGCGGCAACAGCATCTGCCAGGACCGCCGCTTCCTGGCGCGCACCATGCCGACGCTGGAGGCCTTCTTCCACTACCGCAACCTCGACGTCAGCACGCTGAAGGAACTGGCGCGGCGCTGGAAGCCGGCAGTGATGGACAGCTTCAAGAAGGCGCAGGCGCACACCGCGCTGGCCGACATCCACGAATCCATCGACGAGCTCGTGCACTACCGCCAGCACCTGCTGGCGCTGTAGCGCGGCCGGTCTGGGCCAGGCTCGACATGAACAGCGAAACCCTGCAGCTCGCCGGCGCCAGCCCCGGCCTCACGCACAGCCTGCGTGTGCTGCGCTACGGCCGGCCCGGGCGCGGCCCCAAGGCCATGATCCAGGCGGCCCTGCATGCCGACGAGGTGCCGGCCATGCTGGTGGCCCAGGCGCTGCGCGAGCGCCTGGACGCGCTGGACACTGCCGGCCAGATCCTGGGCGAGGTGGTGCTGGTGCCCTGCGCCAACCCGCTGGGCCTGTCCCAGCAGCTGTTCGGACAGCACCAGGGGCGCTTCGACCTGCGTGACGGCATCAACTTCAACCGCCAGGTGCCCGACGTCTCGAAAGCCGTCGCTGAAGCCGTGCAAGGCAGGCTGACCGAAGACCCGGCCGCCAACGTCGCGCTCGTGCGCGACGAACTGCGCCGCGCGGTCGCCGGGCTCCCGGCCCGCCACCCCGTGGAAGACCTGAAGCTCCAGCTGCTGCGCCTGGCCATCGACGCCGACATCGTGCTCGACCTGCACTGCGACGCCGAAGCCACCTTGCATCTCTATGGGCTGACCCCGCAGGCCGACCTCTGCGCCGAACTGGGCGCGCTGCTGGGTGCCGAGGCCATCCTGCTGGCCACCGAGTCGGGCGATTCGCCCTTCGACGAGGCCTGCAGCCGCCCCTGGTTCGTGGTGCAGCAGGCCCATCCCGGCCATCCCGTGCCGCTGGCCTGCTTCAGCACCACGGTCGAACTGCGCGGCCAGGCCGACACCTCGCATGCGCTGGCGGCGCAGGATGCCGATGCCCTGGTCGACTTCCTGCGCCGCCGCGGCGTGATTGCGGGCCCACCGCGTCCGCTGCCCACGCCCCGTTGCGAGCCCACGCCGCTGGCAGGAAGCGAACCCATCGACGCGCCGCGCTGCGGGGTCGTCGTGTTTCACCGCGAGCCCGGGGCGCGCGTGTATGCCGGTGACGTTATCGCCGACCTCGTCGATGCCGACACCGGCGTGGTCGAGTCGCTGTGCGCACAGTCCGCCGGCGTGCTCTATGCGCGCAGCGCGACGCGCTGGGCCACGCCGGGCCAGCGCTTGGCCAAGGTGGCCGGCACGACCTTGGCGCGCACCGGCAAGCTGCTGAGCCCGTGAGACGGGCCGAGGAGCCGCCCGCTGTCACGGCATCGTCGCAGGGAATTCATAGACTACGGGCTGCAATGACCGACGACACCCCTTCCGCCGCACGTGCCTTGCCCGCCGTGCCCGCCCGGCCGCCACTGCGGGCGCCACTGCCCGACGACCGCACCAGCGCGCTGCGCGAAAAGGCCGCGCAGACCGCGGCGCTGCATCTGCTGGACCGCGAGCGTTCGCTGCTGCAGTTCAACCGCCGCGTGCTGGCGCAGGCGCGCCGCGCCGACGTGCCGCTGCTCGAGCGCCTGCGCTACGTCACCATCGTCAGCAGCAACCTCGACGAGTTCTTCGAGGTGCGCGTGGCCGATTACATCGAGGCCGTGCGCCAGCCCGGCAGCGGCATCACCCAGGCCGACCTGGCCGCCGTGGCGCAGGCCGCCCACGAGCTCATCGACGAGCAATACGCGCTCTTCAACCACGAGGTCATGCCGGCGCTGGAAGCCGAGGGCATCGTGGTGCTGAACCACGCCCAGCGCAACGCCGAACAGCGCGCCTGGGTGGCGAAGTTCTTCGAACAGCAGGTGCGCCCGCTGCTGGTGCCGCTGAGCCTGGACCCGAGCCACCCTTTCCCGCTGGTGGCCAACAAGAGCCTGAACTTCATCGCCCGCGTCGGCGGCCGTGACGCCTTCGGGCGCCAGAACCAGATCGCCATCGTCAAGGTGCCGCGCGTGCTGCCGCGGGTCATCCGCCTGCCGGCGGCGCTGACGCCGGGCCAGCAGGGTTTCGTGCTGTTGACGAGCGTGATTCGCGCTCACCTGGGCGAGCTCTTCCCGGGGCGCACCGTCGAGTCCTTCTCGCAGTTCCGCGTCACGCGCGACAGCGACCTGGAGGTCGACGAGGGCGATGTCACCAACCTGCGCCAGGCGCTGCGCAGCGGCCTGACGACACGCCACTTCGGCCAGGCCATCCGGCTGGAGGTGGTGTCCACCTGCCCGGACGAGCTGACGCGCTTCCTGCTCGAGCAGTTCGGCCTGCCCGAAGTGGCGCTCTACAAGGTCAACGGGCCCGTGAACCTGGTGCGCCTGAACCAGCTCATCGACCAGGCCGAGGCCGACCACCTGCGCTTTCCGCCCTTCGAGCCGCGCTGGCCCGAGGGCCGGCTGCCGCCCGGGCGGTCGATCTTCGAGACGCTGCGCCAGCGCGACGTGCTGCTGCACCACCCCTTCGAGAGTTTCGAGCCCGTAGTGCAGTTCCTGCGCGAGGCCGTGCACGACCCCGACGTGCTGGCCATCAAGCAGACCATCTACCGCACCGGAGCACAGAGCGTGCTGATGGACCTGCTGATCGAGGCCGCGCGCCGCGGCAAGGAAGTGCTGGCCGTGGTCGAGCTGAAGGCGCGCTTCGACGAGGAAGCCAACATCAACTGGGCCGAGCGGCTGGAGGCCGTGGGCGCGCAGGTGGTCTACGGCATCGTCGGCCTGAAGACCCACGCCAAGATGCTGTTGGTGACACGGCGCGAGACGGTGGTGGCGGCCAAGGGCAAGCGCCCGGCGCAGACACGGCTGCGGCGCTATGCCCACCTGTCCACCGGCAACTACAACCCGCGCACCGCGCGCATGTACACCGACCTGGGCTACCTCAGCGCCGACCCGGGCCTCACCGCCGACGTCGACGCCGTCTTCCTGCAACTGGCCAGCCAGACGCAGGCGAAGGCGCCGCGCCACCTCGTCACTGCGCCCTTCGGGCTCCACAAGCGCATGGTCGGGCACCTGCGCCAGGTGGCCGACGCGGCGCGGGCAGGCAAGCCGGCGCGCATCGTCGTCAAGATCAATGCGCTGACCGACCCGGGGCTGATGGAGGCGCTGATCGATGCCAGCACGGCCGGCGCCAGCATCGACCTCATCGTGCGCGGCGCCTGCATGCTGCCGCCCGGCGTGCCCGGCCGCACCGAGAACATCCGCGTGCGCTCGGTCATCGGCCGCTTCCTCGAACACACCCGCGTGCTCTACTTCCGCTGGGGCGAGGGTGACGACGACGAGGTGCTCTACCTCAGCAGCGCCGACTGGATGAGCCGCAACATGTTCCGCCGCATCGAGCTGGCCTGGCCGGTGCGCGACCCGCCGCTGCGCCAGCGTGTCATCGACGAGGCGCTGGTGCCCTACCTGCACGACCGCCGCGACGCCTGGACCCTGGACGGCAGCGGCCGCTACAAACGGGTCGCCGAGCAGGGCGCCAGCGCCCAGCGCGCGCTGATGCATCGCCTGGGGTGAAACCGCGCATGGATCTGATCCTCTGGCGCCATGCCGAAGCCCTGGAGATGCGCGAGGTGGAGGACGACCTCGACCGTGCGCTCACGCCCAAGGGCGAGCGCCAGGCCCAGCGCATGGCCACCTGGCTCAACCGCCAGCTGCCGTCGAGCACCCGTGTGCTGGCCAGCCCGGCACGGCGCTGCCAGCAGACGGTGGCAGCGCTGGACCGCAAGCCCAAGACCGTGCCCGCGCTGGCGCCCGACGGCACCGTCGAAGGCCTGCTGCACGCCGTGCGCTGGCCCGACGCACGCGAGCCGGTGTTGGTGGTGGGGCACCAGCCCGTCCTGGGCCTGGCCGCGGCCTACCTGGTGGCCGGTCAGCCGCAACCCTGGGCGGTGCGCAAGGGCGCCGTGTGGTGGCTGCGTGCGCGTGAACGTGAAGGCGTGCTGCAGGTGGTGCTGCACGCCGTGGTGTCGCCCGAACTCGTCTAGGCCGGCAGCACCAGCCGCAACGGCCCGCTGCGCCCCCAGGCCAGCGCTTCCTCGCGCAGCAGGTAGACCGTCCGCGGGTGCCCTTCGGCCCAGGCGCTGCCGTAGTCGACGATGGCATCCCGGCCGCGCGCGCGCAGGCTCAGCACCCGGTCGCTCACTTCGCCGCGCGCGTGGGCCTTGATGACGGCCAGGCGCAGGCACAGCACCTGCCAGGCAAAGGTCTCGCTGGCCATCTGCGGCTCGATCTTGCGCAGGCCGCCGCGCTGGCCCAGCACCAGGTCGCCGACACGCCGCTGCTGGCTCTGCGAGAAGCCCGCGGCGTCGACGTGGGCCAGCAGGTAGGCGCTGTGGCGGTGGTGGTCGTGGTGCGAGACCATCAACCCCAGTTCGTGCAGCGCGCAGGCCCAGCCCAGTTCACGCCGCGTCTCGGGCTCGGCGTCGGGCATCGCGGCGTCGAAGAGCACCAGCGCCACCTGGGCCACGCGTGCGGCCTGTGCGGTGTCGACGGCAAAGCGGCGCTGCAGGTCGACCACCGTGGCGTCGCGCACGTCGCGGGGCTCGCCGCGCAGCGCCAGCAGCCGCTCCTGCAGGTCGAAGATGACGCCCTGGCGCAGTGCGCCCTTCGCCGGCCACAACGTGTCGATCTGGAAGTGCGCGGCCAGGGTGTAGAGGATGGCCAGGCCGCCGGGCAGCACGGCGCGGCGGTCGGCCTTGAGCCCGGCAACGTCGATGCGGTCGATGTGCCCGGCCGCGATGCAGCGCTCCATGAACCAGCGCAGGCCCGCCGGCGTGATGCAGCCGTCGGTCTGGCCCGAGGCCTGCAGCGCCTGCGACACGGCGCCCGCGGTGCCCGATGAGCCCAGCGCCTGCCCCCAGCGGTTGCGGGCGAAAGGCTGCAGGCCTTCCTCGAACTCGGCGCCCGCGGCCACCTGGGCGGCGCGGAAGGCCGCCGCCGTCAGGCGCCCGCTCTCGAAGAAGCGCATCGAAAGCCCGACACAGCCGACGCCGAAGCTCTCGGCCACCAGCGGCGTGGTGCCCTGGCCCAGGATGAGCTCGGTGCTGCGGCCACCGATGTCGATCACCAGCCGCGGCCCGTGTGCCGGTTGCAGCCGCGCCACGCCGGCGTAGATCAGGCGTGCTTCCTCGCGGCCGGAGATGACCTCGATGGGAAACCCCAGCGCCTCCTGCGCGCGCAGCAGGAAGGCGTTGCGGTTGCGCGCCTCGCGCAGCGTCTGCGTGGCCACGGCGCGCACCTGGCCGGGGTGGAAGCCTGCCAGCCGCGCCGAGAAGCGCCGCAGGCAGGCCAGCCCGCGCTGCACGGCTTCCTCGGTGAGCATGCCGTTGGCGTCCAGGCCCGCGCCCAGGCGCACCGTTTCCTTGAAGTAGTCCAGCCGGCGGTAGCGCGCCTGCGAAAGCTGGCCGATCTCGAGCCGGAAGCTGTTCGAGCCGATGTCGACAGCGGCCAGCGGCCCCGCCGGATTGACATGGGATTCCATGGGGCTGATCGTACCTGCCGCCCTTGCGCCAGAATGCCGCGCTTTTGATACCACGCAAGGAGACGCGCATGCTGAAGGAAGACTTCGACACCCTGGTGCCCGCCACCTCGCCGCTGGCCGCGCTCAGCCGCCGTCAGTTCGTCGGCCGCAGTGTCGGCACCGGTTTTGCCGCCGCGGTGCTGCCGGTGTCGGCGCAGACGATCAAGACGCCCACCGACGGCCTCGTCACCGGGGAAATCACCATCCCGGTCGGCGGCTTCAGGATGCCCGCCTACCGCGCCGCGCCCGCCGGCAGGACGCAGGCCCCGGTGGTGCTGGTCATCAGCGAGATCTTCGGCGTGCACGAGCACATCGCCGATGTCGCCAACCGCTTTGCGCGCGCCGGCTACTTCGCCATCGCGCCCGAGCTCTTCGTGCGCCAGGGCGACGCCGCCAGCTACGGGGAGATAGCCAAGCTCATCGCCGAGGTCATCAGCAAGGTGCCCGACGCGCAGGTGATGGGCGACCTCGATGCCACCGTCGCCTGGGCGAAGGCCGAAGGTGCCGACACCACGAAGACCGGCATCACCGGCTTCTGCTGGGGGGGCCGCATCACCTGGCTGTACACCGCGCACAACCCGGCGGTGAAGGCCGGCGTGGCCTGGTACGGCCGCCTGGTGGGCCAGGCCAGTGCGCTGACGCCTTTGCATCCGGTGGACGTGGCCGGCAAGCTCGCCGGCCCGGTGCTGGGCCTCTACGGCGGCCAGGACCCCGGCATCCCGCTCGACACCGTCGAGAAGATGAAGGCGGCACTCGCCGCGGGCAGTGCCGCGGCGAAGAAGAGCGAGTTCGTCGTCTACCCCGACGCGCCGCACGCCTTCCACGCCGACTACCGCCCCAGCTTCCGCAAGGATGCGGCCGAGGACGGCTGGCGCCGCGCGCTGGCCTGGTTCAAGGCCAACGGCGTGGCCTGACGGGGGCTGCGGGCCGCCGCGCCGGCCCGCACTTCCGGGCACTTCCGGGGGTGCTTGACAGCCTCGATAAGATCGAGAGAACGGGGTCGGCTCTTTGCCGGCCCGTTTTCTTGATGACCCTTCTTTATATCGTTCTGGCGACCACGGCCAGCGGCGTGCTGTCCGTGTTGATTGCCGCGTCGCTCACCGTGGCCGTGCTCGGCCGTGTCGTGAAGAGCCTGGTCAGCCTGTCGGCCGGCGTGCTGCTCGGCACGGCGCTGCTGCACGTGTTGCCCGAGGCCTTCGAGGGACACGACCCGCAGGCCCTCTTCGCCACGCTGCTGGGCGGCCTGCTCTTCTTCTGGCTGCTGGAGAAGGCCGAGCTCTACCGGCACGACCACCACCACGAAGGCGACGGCCACGACCACCACCACCACAGCGACGCCGAGCGCGCCGGCCGCGGCGGCCTCAGCGTGCTGGTGGGCGACTCGGTGCACAACTTCTGCGACGGCGTGATCATCGCCACCGCCTTCCTGGTGAACCCGTCGCTGGGCTGGGTGACGGCCATGGCCATCCTGGCGCACGAGATCCCGCAGGAGGCCGGCGACTACATCGTGCTGCTCAACGCCGGCTTCTCGCGCGGCAAGGCGCTGGTCTACAACGCGCTGTCGGGGCTGGCCGCCGTGCTGGGTGGCGTGCTGGGCTACTACCTGGTGGGCCCGTTCGAGTCCGCCTTGCCCTATCTGCTGGTGGTGGCGTCCAGCAGCTTCATCTACGTGGCCGTGGCCGACCTGCTGCCGCAGCTGCAGCAGCGCCTGTCATGGCGCGACACGCTGGTGCAGGTGGCCTGGCTGGCCGCCGGCCTGGGGCTGGTGCTGCTGGCCACCACCGGCCTGCACGGCGACCACTGAGCGGGGCGGACGAGGCCGGAAGGCCTTGGCCGGCGGGCGCTGTGGGTCAGACGCGAACGACCAGCACCGGCAGCGTGCTGTGCGTCAGCACCTTCTGCGTCTCGCTGCCCAGCAGCAGCGCGCTCATGCCGCGGCGGCCGTGCGAGGCCATCACGATCAGGTCGCAGTCCTGCGTCTTGGCGTGGTCGAGGATGGCTTCCCAGGGGTGCAGCGCCTCGACGGTGTGGCCCACGTTGCGCACGCCGGCGGCGTGGGCCGCGTCGGTGACGGCGGTGACACGCGCCGAAGCCACGCGTTCCTGTGCGTCGAAGAACTCCTGCGGCGGCACGGGCTGCATCTCCGAGATGGCGCTGTAGGGGAAGGGCTCCTTCACCGCCAGCACGTTGAGCTCGGCGCCGGTCATCCTGGCCATGCCCAGTGCGGTCTGCACGGCCTTGGCCGTGATCTCTGAACCGTCGGTGGGGAAGAGGATGCGTTTGTACATACGTGCTCCTTGTTATGTCTGCGGGCCGGGTCGACCGCGGCGCGTAGTGTGCCCGGAGTCGGTGACGCCAGTGTGCCGCTCCACCCGTCGCCCGGGTTGACCCGGGTCAAGGGCGGCATTGGCGTTGCCGCGGCGCGCCGGCGGCAGGATTCAGCCGCGTGCCACCGGGCGCTGCGGGTCGCTGCACCACTCGCTCCACGAACCCGGGTACAGCGCGCTGATTCCGAGGCCCGCGTGCGCCATCGCCAGCAGGTTGTGGCAGGCCGTGACGCCCGAGCCGCACTGCTGCACTACCGGGCGCGCCGGCACACCCAGGGCCCCGAAGTCGGCACGCAGCTGCGCGGCCGGCTTGAAGCGGCCGTCGGGGGCCAGGTTGTCCTTGAAGAAGCGCAGGGTCGCCCCCGGGATGTGGCCGGCCACCGCGTCCAGCGGTTCGACCTCGCCGCGGAAGCGTTCGGCGTTGCGGGCGTCGAGGATCTGCACGCTGTCCAGCTGCGCCAGCAGGCCGTCGGCATCGACGGTGGGCATCGCCGGGGCCGCGGCCGGGTAGGGCGGCTGGGGTGGGGTGGTCTGCGCGGCCGTCGACAGCGCAGCGCCGGCCGCCTGCCATGCCGCCGTGCCGCCGTCGAGCACCGCCACGTCAGCGTGGCCCAGCCAGCGCAGCAGCCACCAGGCGCGCGACGCATAGGGCGCGCCCTGGGCGTCGTAGGTGACGACCTGAACGCCGGGCGCAATGCCCCAGCGGCCGGCGGTCACGGCGAAGGCGTCGCGCGGGGGCAGCGGGTGGCGGCCGTTGTGGCCGGTCTTGGCGCCGGAAAGGTCGGCGTCGAGGTGGGCGTAGGCGGCGCCGGGCAGGTGACCCGCAGCGTAGGCGCGGGCACCGGCCCCGGTGTCGGCGAGGTCGAAGCTGCAGTCCAGCAGCACCAGCGGCGTGCCGGCGGCCTGCAGGGCCTGCAGTTCGGTCACGCTGACCAGCATCGTGTAGCTCATGGCGGTCTTCTCCGGGTTCAGGTTTCGGTGGGGGACGCGTCGCTGCGCGGGCCGCGGCTGCGCAACTGCGTGGCGGCCACGCCCGCGGCGACGATCAGCGCCATGCCGGCCAGCGCCTGCGTGGTGACGGGGTCGTCGAAGAGCCACACGCCCAGCCCGAAGGCGAAGGCGATGCCCAGGTATTGCAGCGCCGCGATGCTGATCGCCGAGCCGGTGGCGTAGGCGCGGGTCATCAGCCATTGCGCCGCGGTGGCCAGCACGCCGGTCGCCACCAGCAGCAGCGCACCGCGCAGCGTGTGGCCATGCAGGCCGCCGCTGGCCAGGGCCAGCGCAGCGCCGGCCACGACGCCGGAGACTGAAAAGTAGAACACCACGCGTTCACCGGGCTCGCCCACGCGGCCCAGCGCCGACACCTGCAGGTAGGCCATGGCCGAGAGCAGGCCCGACAGCAGGCCCATCAGCCCGCCCCAGAGCTGGTCCTGGTGCAGCGTCGGGCGCAGCACCAGCAGCACGCCGGCAAAACCCGCCATCACCGCGGTGACGACACGGCCGTCGACACCCGTCTTGCCGGTGCCCAGCAGCACCGTGCCGCCCATCAGGAAAAGGGCGATCCACACCGGCGCGGTGTAGTTCAGCGTCATTGCCGTGGCCAGCGGCAGCACGCCGATGGCGTAGAACCACAGGCACAGCGCCGTGGTGCCGGACGCGCTGCGCCAGAAGTGCATCGCCGGCACCGGCGTGCGCCAGGACAGGCCGCGCAGGCGCAGCGCGCCGGCCATCAACATCAGGCCTATCAGCGAGCGGTAGAAGACGATCTCGCCGGCACCGTACTGTGCCGAGGCGAACTTCACGCACGCGCCCATCAGGGCGAACAGCAGCGAGGCCAGCACCATCATCCACGGTGCCGAAATCGTGTAGCGGCGGCCGGGCGCCGCCGCGCCAGCCAGGCTCACGGCCGGCCGGGTGCCAGGCCCATCTCGCGCCGGTACCACTCGTGGAAGTGCTGCATGCCGTCTTCCATGGGGCTCTGGTAGGGGCCGGCGTCGTCGTCGCCGCGCTCCATCAGCGCCTTGCGGCCGGCGTCCATGCGCAGCGCGATCTCGTCGTCCTCGACGCAGGTCTCCATGTAGGCGGCCTGCTGGGCATCGACGAATTCGCGCTCGAAGGCGGCGATTTCCTCGGGGTAGAAGAACTCCACCAGGTTCAGCGTCTTCTGCGGCCCCTGCGGGAACAGCGTGCTGACCACCAGCACGTGCGGGTACCACTCGACCATCACGGTCGGGTAGTAGGTCAGCCAGATCGCGCCTTGCGTCGGCGCCTCGCCATTGCGGTAGTTCATCACCGCCCGGTGCCAGCGTGCGTAGACCGGCGAGCCGGCCGCCTTGCTGGGGTCCACCAGCGCCTTGTTCGCGCCCACCGTCTGCACCGAGTGGTGGCGGCCGAATTCCCAGGCCAGGTCGTCGCAGGTGACGAAGCGGCCCAGGCCGGGGTGGAAGGGGCCGACGTGGTAGTCCTCGAGGTAGACCTCGATGAAGGTCTTCCAGTTGTAGTCGCACTGGTGCACCTGGGCGCGGTCGAAGACGTAGCCCGAGAAGTCGAGCTGCGCCGCAGCGCCGAGTTGGGCCAGGTCGGTGGCCACGCTGCGGCCGTTGCGCTCGAACAACAGACCCTGCCAGCTCTGCACCGGGTAGTTGCGCAGGTTCAGGCAGGGGTCTTCGGCGAAGTGCGGCGCGCCGACGAGTTCGCCGTGCAGGTCGTAGGTCCAGCGGTGCAGTGGGCAGACGATCTGGCGCCCCGTGTGGCCACGGCCCTTGAGCATGATGGCCTGGCGGTGGCGGCAGACGTTCGACACCAGCTCGATGCCGCCGGCCGTGCGTACCAGCGCGCGGCCCTCGTTCTCCTGCACCAGCGCCAGATGGTCGCCGACCTCGGGCAGGGCCAGTTCGTGCCCCAGGTAACGCGGCGCATGCTCGAAGATGAGTGCTTGTTCGCTGCGGAACAGGCCCTCGTCGAAGTAACTGGAGACTGGGAGTTGAGTGCGACTGCGCTCAAGAGCTTCGAGACTGACGCTCAGGTCCGACATGATCCGAGGGGATCCTCCTGTGGTAGGACATCGACCCCGCCGCCCGGTGGCCCCGCGGGCGACATGAGAGAGAGAAAAAAGACCCAGGCTGGCGGGCGACTGACGCCGGGCCGGCCTGGACCGGGGGGCGATTCTAGCCGGGGCCCCGCCGCCCCGGCCTGACCGAAGGCAAGCCAGGAGGCCCGGCACGGCGATGCGGGCCGGCTTGACTAGAATGCCGAGGTCAATTTCATGTCCCGAAATGCCGCGCAGCGCTGCCCACACCCCCAAGGAACCCGCCACCTACGAGCAGGCGCTCGCCGAACTCGACCGCCTGGTGGTGCAGATGGAGGGCGGTCAGCTGCCGCTGGACGAACTGCTCGACGGCTACCGCCGCGGCGCCGAGTTGCTGAACTACTGCCGCGGCCGGCTGCAGGCGGTGGAAGAGCAGGTCAAGGTGCTGGAAGACGGGCAGCTCAAGCCCTGGGCCGCGACATGAACGCGTCGGACTTCGATGCCTGGGCGCGGCAGCAGCTGACGGACGTCGAAAGCGCGCTCGAGGCCTGGGTGCCCCTGGCGGCGCCGGCGGGCCTGGGCGAGGCCATGCGCTACGGCGTGCTCGACGGCGGCAAGCGCCTGCGCCCGCTGCTGGTGATGGCGGCCTGCGATGCCGTCGGCGGCCAGGCCGCCGCGGCGATGCGTGCGGCGGTGGCGGTCGAACTCATCCACGCCTACTCGCTCGTGCACGACGACATGCCGTGCATGGACAACGACGTGCTGCGCCGCGGCAAGCCCACGGTGCACGTGAAGTACGGCCAGGCGCAGGCCATGCTGGCCGGCGACGCGATGCAGGCGCTGGCCTTCGAGGTGCTGACGCCCGATGACGATGCCGGTGTGCCGCCGCTGTTGCAGGCCCGGCTGTGTGCGCTGCTGGCGCGCGCCGCGGGCCACGCCGGCATGGCCGGCGGCCAGGCCATCGACCTGGCCAGCATCGGCCAGGCCCTGAACGAAGCCGCGCTGCGCGACATGCACCGCCGCAAGACCGGCGCGCTGCTGCAGGCCAGCGTGCAGATGGGTGCAGCCTGCGGGGCCAGCACCGACGCGGCCTGGCAGGCGCTGGCCGACTACGGCGCGGCCATCGGCCTGGCTTTCCAGGTGGTGGACGACATCCTCGACGTCACCCAGGCGTCCGAAACGCTGGGCAAGACCGCCGGCAAGGACCAGCACCACAACAAGCCCACCTACGTCTCGCTGCTGGGCCTGGCCGCGGCCCGGCAGCATGCCGAGGAACTGCGCCAGCAGGCGCATGCCGCGCTGGTGCGCAGCGGCCTGGGTGCGGCCGCCGGCGTGCTCGCCGTGCTGGCCGACAAGGTCGTCGAAAGAGAAAACTGAAATGAAGTCGCCGTCCCTGCTCAGCAAGATCAACGTTCCCGCCGACCTGCGCAAGCTCAGCCGCGCCGAGCTGCCCGCGCTGGCCAAGGAGGTGCGCGAGTTCGTGCTGCAGACCGTCAGCCAGACCGGCGGCCACCTGGGCAGCAACCTGGGCACGGTCGAGCTCACGGTGGCCCTGCATTACGTGTTCAACACGCCGCACGACCGCATCGTCTGGGACGTCGGCCACCAGACCTACCCGCACAAGATCCTCACCGGCCGCCGCGACCGCATGCACACGCTGCGCCAGCTGGGCGGCGTGGCCGGCTTCCCGCGCCGCGACGAGAGCGAATACGACACCTTCGGCACCGCGCACAGCAGCACCAGCATCAGCGCCGCCCTGGGCATGGCGCTGGCAGCCAAGCTGAAGCACGAGGACCGTCACGCCGTGGCCGTCATCGGCGACGGCGCCATGACCGCCGGCATGGCCTTCGAGGCGCTGAACAACGCCGGTGTGAGCCATGCGGGCATCAATGCCGACATCCTGGTGGTGCTGAACGACAACGACATGTCGATCAGCCCGCCCGTCGGCGCGCTGAACAAGTACCTGGCGCGGCTGATGAGCGGCAACTTCTACGAGGCCGCACGCGAAAGCGCCAAGGCGGTGCTGAAGAACGCGCCGCCGCTGTTCGAGCTGGCGCGGCGTTTCGAGGAACACGCCAAGGGCATGGTCGTTCCCGGCACCATCTTCGAGGAGTTCGGCTTCAACTACGTCGGCCCCATCGACGGCCACGACCTCGAGTCGCTGATCCCGACGCTGGAGAACCTGCGCGCCAAGCGCGGCCCGCAGTTCCTGCACGTCGTCACGAAGAAAGGCTACGGCTACGAACTCGCCGAGGCCGACCCGGTGAAGTACCACGCCGCCAGCGGCAAGTTCGACCCCGCCCAGGGTTTCCCGAAGAGCGCCCCCAGCAAGCCCACCTTCACGCAGGTCTTCGGCCAGTGGCTGTGCGACATGGCCGCAGCCGACGAGCGCCTGGTCGGCATCACGCCGGCCATGCGCGAGGGCTCAGGCATGGTCGACTTCCACAAGCGCTTCCCGAACCGCTACCACGACGTCGGCATCGCCGAGCAGCACGCCGTCACCTTCGCCGCCGGCATGGCCTGCGAGGGCCTGAAGCCCGTGGTGGCGATCTACAGCACCTTCCTGCAACGCGGCTACGACCAACTGATCCACGACGTGGCGCTGCAGAACCTGCCGGTGATGTTCGCGCTCGACCGCGCCGGCATCGTCGGCGCCGACGGTCCCACGCACGCCGGCGCCTACGACATCGCGTTCGTGCGCTGCATCCCGAACTGCGCAATGCTGACGCCCAGCGACGAGAACGAGTGCCGCCAGGCGCTGACCACCGCCTTCCGCCACGACGGCCCGGCCGCCGTGCGTTACCCGCGGGGAGCCGGCGTCGGCGTGGCGGTGGACCCGGCGCTCACCGCCTGGCCCTGGGGCAAGGGTGTGCTGCGCCGGGAGGCGCCGCTGCGCGCCGACACGCGGGGCGGCAAGCGCCTGGCCATCCTGGCCTTCGGCACCTTGCTGCACACGGCGCTGGCGGCGGCCGAGAACCTGGGCGCCACGGTGGCCGACATGCGTTTCGTGAAGCCGCTGGACGCCGACCTGGTGCTCGAACTGGCGCGCAGCCACGACGGCCTGGTGACGGTGGAGGAAGGCTGCACCATGGGCGGCGCCGGCAGTGCAGTCCTGGAATGCCTGGCCGCGGCCGGCGTGATGGTGCCGGTGCTGGTGCTGGGCCTGCCCGACATCTTCACCGAGCATGGCGACCCGGCCAAGATCCTGGCTATGTGTGGCCTGGACGCCACCGGCATTGAAAAATCCATCGGGCAGCGTTTCGGCGTCACCCGGCCGACGCTGGCCGCCGTGAATGGCTGACGGCAGCAGTTGACGGCAGCCACTGACGGCCGCCGACCTTCGCCGCAGCCGAACGCTGCGTAGCAACCGCGTGACGCTGCGGGCCGGCAAATGCTGGCATCCTTCGGTCCCTCATGACGAATCTCACTGACGCCCTGCACATCCCCGACACGCAAAGCGCGCGTGACGACCGCCACCTGGCGATCCAGCGCGTGGGCGTGAAGGACGTGCGCTACCCGCTGCAGATCCTGGTGGCGGGCACCGTGCAGCAGACGGCGGCGCTGTGGTCGCTGGACGTGGCGCTGCCGGCCGAGAAGAAGGGCACGCACATGTCGCGCTTCATCGCCTGGCTCGACGCGCTGGCGTTGTCGGGGCAGGCGCTGGATGCCGCGGCGCTGCGCGAGAAGCATGCCGCGATGCTCGACAAGCTGGGCGCCAACGAAGGCCGCATCGAGGCCGCCTTCAGCTTCTTCCTGCGCAAGCGCGCACCGGTCTCGGGGTTGCAGAGCCTGCTCGACTACCAGGGCCGCCTGATCTCGGAAACGCGCGCCGGCGTCACCGCGGTGCACGCCGAGGTGGCGGTGCCGGTGAAGAGCCTGTGTCCGTGCAGCAAGGAGATCTCGGACTACGGCGCGCACAACCAGCGGTCGCTGGTGACGCTGCGTGTCGAACTGCTGCAGGACGTGCCCTGGCAAGAACTCGTGCGCTTCGCCGAAGACCAGGCCAGCAGCGAGATCTGGCCCATGCTCAAGCGCCCCGACGAGAAGTGGGTCACCGAGCGCGCCTACGAGAACCCGAAGTTCGTCGAGGACCTGGTGCGCGACGTCGCACTGGGCCTCAACGCCGATACCCGCATCGGGCGCTACCGCGTCGATGTCGAGAACTTCGAATCGATACACAACCACTCGGCCTACGCGCGCATCGAGCGGAACTGACTTCCGGCCTTGCCGTGCACTGAACCCCCGACGGGCGCGAAGCACGCGCCTCCGGGGGTTTTTCACGTCTGGCCGAAAGCGGCGTGACAAGCGTCACACCTGCTTGCACGTGTAGGAATTTGCCTTACAGCGCGGCTGGAAAAACCTGGACTCCAGCGACGGAGATGGACTGATGTGACAGCCCTTTTCATCTCTCTACAGTTCATCACATCGAGTGGTGCCCAGCACCTACCCCGCGAAACCCCCACAGACACCCCACGGAGCGCCACACATGAACACCGAACAGATCCTCGCCGAGATCCGCGAAGCCAACCTGTCCTACCTGATGCTGGCGCAGAGCCTGGTGCGGGCCGACAAGGACCAGGCGCTGTTCCGCCTGGGCGTCAGTGAAGAGACGGCGGCGCTGATCGGCGCACTGACCCCGGCGCAGATGATGAAGGTGGCCACCGGCAACACGCTGCTGTGCCGCTTCCGCATGGACGACGACATGGTCTGGAACCTGCTGACCAGCCATGGCAAGGGCGCCGCCAACGACGGCATGAGCCGCCTGCATGCGTCCATCCTGATGGCCGGCCGCCACCAGGAAGCGGCGTAACCGAGCCCCCAAGCTCGCTCTCGCTCGCTACCCCCCCGAGGGGGCTCTTGCAGCGGCCCGGCAGAGCCGGTTCCGCGCAAGGCACTTGATCAAGAACATCACAGGACGGACAACACACCATGGCCCGCAACAAGAGCATCCTGACCGAAGCCCGCCAGATCGAGCGTGCCGTGACGCTGATCAACCTGGGCGCCCGCCTGCAGGTGCTGGAAAGCGAGACCGACCTCAGCTACGAGCGACTGCTGCGCCTGTACAAGGAAGTCGCGGGCAAGAGCCCGAGCAAGGGCCAGCTGCCGTTCTCCACCGACTGGTTCATGACTTGGCAGCCCAACATCCACAGCAGCCTGTTCCTGAATATCCACGAGTACCTGAACAAGACGGTGGCGCTGGACGAGATCGACACCGTCATCAAGGCCTACCAGCTCTACCTGGAACAGATGCAGTCGCAGGGCCTGGAGCCGCTCTTGTCCGTCACCCGTGCCTGGCGTCTGGTGAAGTTCGTCGACAACGGCATGCTCACGATGACGGCCTGCAGCAAGTGCGGCGGGCACTTCGTCACCCACCCACACGAGATCGCGCGCCACTACGTCTGCGGCCTGTGCAACCCGCCGGCGCGTGCCGGCAAGGGCAAGCTCGCGGGCTCGCTGGGCGCCGAACCACTGAACGCGCAGGACTACGCACGAGGCCGCGCCGCGGCCCATGCGGGACATTGATCACGTTCCGGGCTGCGCCGGGGGCTCAAGTGCCGCGACGCGCGGCCGACAACATGTACAGCTGCTTTGCTTCATTGTTCGTCTCCTCCTGGCACAGATCCCTGTGCTTTCCAGCGGGTCCTTCGGGGCCCGCTTTTTTTTCGCGTGCGGCGGGCGCGGTGCGCAGAGGTCTCCAGTTGTGAGGGCGGCGGGCCGATATGAAGCAGACGCCCACGCACTGCAGCGACCCCTTCGCGCCACGCCACCTTGAAGCTCGTTCCTTTCCCCGTCCATTGCCTGCGACTCGGTGAAGCGCTGCCCTTCGACCTGTGCAACGCGCAGGGGCAGGTCATGCTTGCGGCGGGCAGCGCGGTCGCCTACCCCGTGCAACTCGAAGCGCTGACGCGCCGGCCGCTGCTGGCCGACGAAGCCGAAATGACGGCCTGGATGCGCCCGCGGCTGGCGCCCATCGAGCTCGCGCCGAAGCCGCCGGCCCTGTCGCAGCAATGGCAGGAACTGGTGAACCAGCTCGACGACGCCTTGCACGACCTGCGCGCCGGCAGCGATTGGCGGCTGGGGCTATTCGCCGTCCACGGCCGGGCGCGGGCGCTGTTCGAGCGCCGCCCCGATGCGTCGCTCTACCACCATGTCTACGAGGCCGGGCATTCGACACACAAGTACAGCTGCCACCACGCGCTGCTGACGCTGGTGATCGCCGAACATGCCGCGGCCAAGCTGGGCTGGTCGCAGCCCTGGATCGACAGCCTGGGCCGCGCCGCACTGACCATGAACGTGGCCATGCGGCAGTTGCAGGACCAGTTGGCGACGACGCGCCGCCAGCCGACCGCGGCGATGCGGGCCGAGATCGACGCCCACGCCGAGGCCGGTGCCGCGCTGCTGGAGGCCGCGGGCTTCGGCGACCGCCTGTGCCTGGACGTCGTGCGCCGCCATCACGAGGCCGGTACGGAAGGCGAGCCGCTGGCCGAGCAGGCCCCGGAGTGCCAGCTCGCGCGGCTGCTGCGCCGTGTCGACATCTTCACTGCGAAGATCAGCCGCCGCGCCACGCGCAGCCCCATGTCGCCCGTGCGGGCCGCGCGCGAAGCCTGCCTGGGCGGCAACGGCACGCCCGACGAGATCGGCGGCGCGATGCTCAAGGCCGTGGGCCTGTACCCGCCCGGTTGCTTCGTGGCGCTGGCCAGCGGCGAACTGGCCATCGTGGTCGCGCGCGGCGAACGCGCCAACGTGCCGCGCGTGGCCGCGCTGGTGTCGCCCCGGGGCAGCCCGCTGGGCGAGCCGCTGATGCGCGACACCGAAGAAGAGCGCTACGCCGTGCGCAGCGCGGTGGCACCGTCGAGCGTGAAGGTGCGACCGCCGCACGACCGGCTGCTTGCCTGAGCGCCGGGGCCGGCCGCGTAGGGCTGGCCGAAGGCGATGGGCATCGGGAGTTGGTGCCGAGCAGCCCTGCTTTTCCGCGCTTGGCCGCGGCGCGCCGGCGCACACACTGGGCTCACGATGGTCCCCTTCCGCCTCTCCACGCTGCCTGCCACGGCGCGGCCGCGCGTGCCCTGGCCGCTTCCCGCGCTGGCCGTGTGGGGGCTGGGCTGGCTGCTGTGGGTGCTGCTGGGCGCGGCCGGCGCCGCGCCGGCGACGGCCTTCGGTGCGGCGCTCGCGGCGGCCACGGTGGCCGCACTGCGCTGCCGTGGCCGCTGGCGGCAGGCTATCGCCGCTGCGGGTTTCCCGCTGTCTGCGCTGGTGCTGGGCGCCGCCGGTGCGCTGCCTTCCTGGGTCTGGCTGCTGCTGCTGCTGCCCGTGCTGGCGCTGTACCCGCTGCGCGCCTGGCGCGATGCGCCGCTGTTCCCGACACCGCACGACGCGCTGGGCGGGCTGGACGCCATCGTCGGCCAGCCCCGGCGTGTGCACGACGCCGGCTGCGGCCTGGGGCACGGCCTGGCCGCGCTGCACCGGTTGTGGCCGCAGGCCGAGCTCAGCGGCACCGAATGGAGCCCGCTGCTGGCCTGGGCCACGCGCTGGCGCTGCCGCGGTGCACAGGCAGGCGTGCAGGTGCGGCGTGGCGACATGTGGGCCGTGCCCTGGGGCGGCTACGACCTCGTCTACCTCTTCCAGCGGCCCGAGAGCATGGCCCGCGCACACACCAAGGCGGCACGCGAACTGGCGCCCGGCGCCTGGCTCGTGAGCCTGGAGTTCGCCGTACCCGGCGCCGTGCCGGTGGCCTGTCTGCAGGGCAATGGCCGCAAGCCGGTGTGGGTCTACCAGCCCGCGGGGCCGTCCGCGCCCTCAATCCCAGACGGACGCGGCCGATAACCCACTCAAACCCGGAGCAGGTCTTGCCTGCCGCCGGGCTCACTACGCGGATCAATCCACATGTTCGTCATCATCGGCTGGCTCATGGCGCTGGGCTGCGTCTTCGGCGTCTTCATCGTTCACGGCGGCAACATCGGCGTGATCCTGAAGGCGTTGCCGTTCGAGATGGTCACCATCTTCGGCGCCGCCATCGGCGCCTTCCTGGCCAACAACCAGATGAAGGTGGTGAAGGCCACGCTGTCGGGCATCGGCCGCTGCTTCAAGGGCAGCAAGTACAGCAAGGCACGCTACATGGAGCTGCTGGCGCTGCTCTTCGACATCCTGCAGAAGGCGCGCAAGGAAGGCCTGATGTCGATCGAGAAGGACGTCGAGGACCCGCACAGCAGCCCGCTGTTCCAGAAGTACCCCAACGTCGGCAACGACCACCACGTCTGCGAGTTCATCACCGACTACCTGCGCATGATGGTCTCGGGCAACCTGAACGCGCACGAGATCGAGAGCCTGATGGACAGCGAGATCGAGACGCACCACCACGAGGAACACGCCGCGGTGGCGGCCATCCAGCGCATGGCCGGCGCGCTGCCGGCCTTCGGCATCGTGGCTGCCGTGCTGGGCGTGGTCAACACCATGGGCTCGGTGGGACAGCCGCCCGCGGTGCTGGGCGGGATGATCGGTTCGGCCCTGGTCGGCACCTTCCTGGGCATCTTCCTGGCCTACGGCTTCGCCGAGCCGCTGGGCGGCCTGCTGGAGCAGAAGGTCGAGGACGCCAGCAAGGAACTGCAGTGCATCAAGACCACGCTGCTGGCCAGCATGCAGGGCTACGCGCCGCAGGTGGCCATCGAGTTCGGTCGCAAGGTGCTGTATTCCGGTGACCGCCCCAGCTTCATCGAGCTGGAAGGCCACGTGAAGGGCAAGAAATGAGCGTTCTGCAAGGTGCCACACGTCCCGGTCTGCTCGACGGCCTGAGCCTGCAGCGCAGCCTGCCCTGGGGGCCACCGCACCCGGTCGTGCCGCGTGCCGGCATCGCCGCTCGTGCAGCCGAATTGACCAAGGACTTGCGCGGAACCGGCTCCGCCGGGCCGCAGCAAGAGCCCCCCCGGGGGGTAGCGAAGGCGCGCAGCGACAAGCTTGGGGGACCCTTCCATGGCAGGTGACGCCAAGAAGCTGCAGCCGATCATCATCAAGCGCGTCAAGAAGGGCGGCCACGCCGTCCATGGCGGCGCCTGGAAGATCGCCTACGCCGACTTCGTGACGGCCATGATGGCCTTCTTCCTGCTGATGTGGCTGCTGGGCAGCACCACCGAGGGCGACAAGAAGGGCATCGCCGACTACTTCGGCGCGCCGCTGAAGCTGGCGCTGCTCAATGGCGGCAGCGGCTCGGGCGATTCGTCGCACGTCGTCAAGGGCGGCGGGCAGGACCTCACGCGCAGCACCGGCCAGGTCAAGCGTGGTGACATCGAGGCCACCAAGTCCACCATCAACGTGCACCAGCTCAAGGCCGAGCAGACACGCGCCGAGGTGGCGCGGCTGCAGGACATCAAGAAGAAGCTCGAAGAGCAGATCGCGGCCAACCCGAAGGTTGCCGGGCTCTCGTCGCAGATCCTGCTGGAGATGACGCGCGACGGGCTGCGCATCCAGATCGTCGACGCCGAGGGCCGGCCCATGTTCACCAGCGGCAGCGCGGTGGTGCAGCCGGCGATGCGCGAGGTGCTGCGTGAGCTGGGCAGCGTGCTGGGCGAGGTGCCCAACCGCCTGACGCTGGAAGGCCACACCGATGCCTTGCCCTTCGGCGCAGGAGAACGCGGCTACAGCAACTGGGAACTCAGCGCCGACCGCGCCAATGCGTCGCGGCGCGAACTCGTCGTCGGCGGCCTGCCCGAGGACCAGGTGCTGCGTGTGCAAGGCCTGGCTGCCAGCAACCCCTTCGACCGTCGCGACCCGGCCGCGCCCACCAACCGCCGCATCAGCATCGTCGTGATGACGCGCGAGGCCGAGGAGGCGCTGTTCCGCACCACGCCGGCACTGACCGACGAGGAACTCGCCGCGACCGAACCGCCCGCAACAGCTGCCGCAGCGCCGCCGCCGGCCGAACCGCGGCCGGGATCAAGTCCAGTGCCTGCCATCCGATAAACCCCCAAATTGTAGTTCCTCATCGTCGACGACTTCTCCACCATGCGCCGCATCGTGCGCGGCCTGCTCAAGGAGATGGGCTGCAACAACGCCGACGAGGCCGAGGATGGCGTCGTCGCGCTCGCCATGATGAAGGCGCAGAAGTACGACTTCGTCGTCAGCGACATCAACATGCCGAACATGAACGGCTTCGACTTGCTCAAGGCGATCAAGGCCGAGGACGGGCTGCGCCACATCCCGGTACTGATGGTCACCGCCGAGGCGCGCAAGGAAGACATCGTGATGGCCGCGCAAAGCGGTGCGGCCGGCTACATCGTCAAGCCCTTCACCAAGGCGACGCTGGAAGAGAAGGTGCAGAAGATCCTGCAGAAGATCGCCGCCACCGCCTGAAGCCACGCAGGGAGAAGAAAAATGAAGATGGATGACATCGCCACCCTGCAGCCCGCCCCCAACCTCGTCGTTTCGCCCGAGGTCTTCCAGCAACTCGGCTCGATCACCCGCCTGCTGCACGACACCATGCACCAGCTGGGCGTGATGCCCAAGCTGCAACTGGCCACCGACGGTCTGCCCGACGCGCGCAGCCGCCTGACCTACATCGCGCAGAAAACCGCCGACGCCGCCAACAAGGTGCTCAACTCGGTGGACGCGGCCAAGGCCGACCACGCCGCACTGAATGCCGCCACACGCGACATGGCCGCGGCCATCGTTGCCAACCCCGTGAAGGCCGTGGCCAGCGGTGCGGTGCTGAACTTCGTACAGGACGTCGAGCAGCGCACCGCACGTGTTGACGCCCACCTCACCGACATCATGATGGCGCAGGACTTCCACGACCTCACCGGCCAGGTGGTGGCCAAGGTGGTGACCCTGGCCAACGAGCTCGAGGACAGCCTGGTCAAGCTCTTGGTGAGCGTGGTGCCGCCCGAGCAGCGCGAGAAGGTTGACCCGAGCGTGCTGCACGGACCGGTGGTCAACGCCGAGGGCCGCACCGACGTCGTCACCAACCAGGGCGAGGTCGACGACCTGCTGGCCAGCCTGGGCTTCTAGGCCCGGCAGCGCGCTGGCGCCACCACGACGGCCGCATACCCTACGGGCCTGCGGCCTTCGTTGATTTCATGCTGCCGAGCGTTCGTCGCGGAAGCCACGGCGATAGATCGCGAGGCGACCGCATTCGGCCCATTGCTGACGTTCGTTGGCGTGACGCGTGCTTGCGACTGTGGCTGCAGGGCGGCGGCGTCGCCTGCGGTCTCCGACCCACCGCGCGG